>Ga0209254_10006959_pt1 | contig 10435 bp, 8 predicted proteins | sample FrelakmetDIP11DI_FD_187148 | JGI IMG/M metagenome (GOLD analysis project Ga0209254, IMG submission 187148) | Freshwater lake sediment microbial communities from the University of Notre Dame, USA, for methane emissions studies - DIP11 DI (SPAdes)... | ecosystem: Environmental > Aquatic >... | reverse complement strand
AATGCGGGAGTAGCCATACGAAAGAATGCCGTGGAGCTGGAGCCTGAGGAATGGGACCTTGCCCTTGATGTCTCACTGAAAGGTCAGTATCTGCTTACAAAGTATATAGTCCCGATAATGAGGGCCAATGGAGGTGGATCAATAATCAATACAGGCTCCGGGTGGTCGCTTAAAGGTGGCCCCGACGCTGTTTCATATTGTGCAATGAAGGGAGGTACACTTAATATGACCAGGGCAATGGCGATTGACTTCGGGAAAGATAATATCCGGGTAAACTGTGTTTGTCCGGGGGATATTGATACACCAATGCTGAAAAGTGAATGTGAGCAGCTGGGAGGTGTTTATGATGATGATTATAAGAAGCAATGCGCTGTGGGCAGACCTCTTGGAAGGCTTGGAACTGTTGAGGATGTGGCAAATACAGTACTCTTTCTTGCCGGCAGGATGTCAGAATGGATAACCGGGACCTCCATTGTTGTTGACGGTGGTGGAATTGCCTGAACCCGTAAGCTATTAATCTTTAATAATATATCTAAATGCCTCTTCCCGGATCACCAAAGAGATTTAAACCTGTACTCTGTCTGTGCATTATCACGATCAGTATTTCCAGCCTTTTTGCACAGCCAGATAAGAGTAACAATACTGTTTCATCCGCGATCAGAATTGCGCCCTCAGTTTTTTTCCCTGAGGAGGACCTTATGAGAACAGGAGTTTTTTATTATCCTGAACAGTGGCCAAGGGATCAATGGGAAAGGGATTTTAATAATATCGCCCGGCTGGGATTTGAGTTCACCCATCTGGCTGAGTTTTCTTGGACATTTCTGGAGCCGGAAGAAGGGCATTTTGATTTAAGATGGCTCGATGAAGCTGTTGATCTGGCACACAAGGCGGGGCTCAGAATAATCATGTGCACACCTACTCTCTGCCCGCCTGCATGGATGAGTACAAAACATCCTGAAATTTACCTTGTTGGCGGTGACGGAAGACGACGGGAACATGGTATACGAGCAAATGCATCCCTTACCAATCCGGTTTACAGGAAGCATGTTGATGAAATTGTAACACTTCTTGCGGACCACTACGGTCATGACTCCAGGATATGGGGGTGGCAGATCGATAATGAGCCGCTTGCAGTTCCTGATTACAGTCCGTCTGCACGTGAAGCTTTCATAGTCTGGCTCAGGAAAAAATATATAACCATCGACAGCCTTAATTCGGTATGGGCCGGAAGTTTCTGGAGCACCCGCTATTCAGACTTCAGCCAGGTAATAATTCCAAATGAAAATATGAATAATGAAGACAAGCTTAGTCCACATGCTCTTCTGGATTTTCAGAGATTCACATCAGATGTTACCGCTGATTTTCTTAACCACCAGGCAGATATTCTTCGTTCGAAGATTCTTTCCCGCCAGTGGATTACAACAAACTATATTAATGCCATTGCCTCTGCTGACCCCCGCAAGTCGGATCATCTTGATTTCCCTTCATTTACAATGTATCCTGTAAGCGGAAGAAATGAACTTGGTGGAAATAACTTCAGGACCGGAATACCATACCGTATTTATGAGGCATGCGATTACTTCCGATCTATAGATGGTGTTACAGGGCTAATGGAGCTTCAGCCCGGGCAGGTAAACTGGGGAAGTATTAATCCACAGCTTCTCCCGGGAACTGTAAATATGTGGATATTGCAGGCCTTCGGAGGAGGCTGCTCATTTCTTTGCACATACAGATACCGGCATCCTCTGCGAGGGAGTGAAATGTACCATGAAGGAATTGTGGGAACAGATGGCATAACACTGACAGCTGGCGGAAAAGAGTTTGTTCAGTCAATTGATGAGATAAAAACCCTAAGAAAATTATATAGAAACGGATCCGTTTTGCCTGCCGAGCTTGGAAAAAGAAAAACAGGCTTTCTATGGAGTCATGAAGTAATGTGGGATCTTGATATACAAAAACAGACAGTCCTTTGGAATACATGGAGAAACCGGAACAATTATACCTCTGCTGTCAAGTCGACCGGAGCACCTATGGATTTTGTTTCTGAAGATGACGACTTCTCGGAATATCCGTTCCTTATTGCCCCATCATATCAGTTGACTGACACTTTTCTGGTAAGAAAGTGGTCTAACTATGTTGAGCAGGGTGGTAATCTTATACTTTCGTGCAGGAGTGGCCAGAAAAACAGGAATGGTCATTTTCCTGAAGCCCGTTCCGGATCACTTATTAGTGCTCTTATTGGAGCTGATATTGAATTCTTCGACATGCTGCCTGCTGAAAGCAGAGGTGTCATAAGGGCAGGAAAAGCAAAGTATTTCTGGAATATATGGGCCGACATTCTCTCCCCATTTTCAGGAACAGAGACACTGGCCTTCTATGCAGATCAGTTTTATGCCGGCAAATCAGCGGCAATAACCCGCAAACTGGGTAAAGGAACAGTTACTTATATTGGAGTGGTAACCGATGATGGCTCATTTGAACGTCAGATCGTAAGAGATGTTTACCAGCGTGCAAATGTGCCAATTGAAGATTTACCAAAGGGCGTATTTATTGAATGGAGGGATGGCTTCTTTGTAGCTGTCAATTACACTGATAATCCATTTTATCTTACCCTGAATGAGAGGTGCAAAATCATTTTTGGTTCAAATCCTTTAAACCCGGCTCAAGCCATTGTGTGGCAACAGAACTAATCTTCCGGCGGCTTAATTCCAAACCACAGCAATGCTCCGGTTACTGCCAAAGCTGCTGCAACATGCAGTGCGTTTTCCCATCCTATCCAGGCTGCGATAACGGGAGTGAGCGCAGGAGATACAAGTCCTCCGAGGTTGCTTCCCATATTCATTATGCCACCTGCCGTACCGCTTTTATTTCCTGAGATCCTCATCATCATGGCCCAGAAAGGGCCCTCAACACAGAGGATCAATGCTGTAGCAAGCGCCAGGCTTATTGCCGCCAATATTGCACTGCCGGTATGGGCCCCAGCTGAAATCAGTATTCCCGAAAGAGCCATACCGATAAAAGGGACTGACCTCCTGCCCCATACAGGACCCATTCTTCCGGCTGCCAGGCGGTCTGAGATCAATCCCCCGAGCGGTATGGAAACTATCGACAGTATCCATGGAAGACTGCTCATCCAGGCTCCGCTCAGTAACCCGAAATCCCTTTCCTGAACAAGATACAGGTAAAACCAGGATACAAAAATATACCCGACATATCCCTGAAGAGTATAGCTTATAGTTAACATCCAGAAACTTAAAGAGTTGATCCTGCTTCTGTGTTTTGATTTTTCCGACACTCCAGATAAGTTTTCTGAAGAAACACTACGATTAATATTAACCGGTTCCTTGACTTTCAACCATACAAAAGCTAAGATCAGGGCCGGAAGAGCTGAAGCGATTAATGCAGGTCTCCATCCGAATGATACCATAATATTGGAAACAAGTGGTGGGGCAAGTGCTGAACCAAGTCCTACCGAGGCTATTACTATTCCGTTTGCACGTGCCTGGAAATGAGGCAGAATCCATTTGGAGACTCCCTGTGCCGATCCAGGATAGGTCGGGGAAGCAGTTATCCCCAGCAGAAGACGGAATACCATGAAAGATATAATGGCTGTACCCGTATAAGATTGAAATGGTCCCAGACCTGTAGTGGTCTGCAGAATGGTAATGAGCACCCAGAACCAGATAATCCACGACAGAACCTTTCGGGCCCCAAACCGGTCAGCAAGAGCGCCGGAAGGGATCTGAAATGCGGCATACCCTAAAAGAAATGCACTGAATATCCGGCCCATTTCTATCTGTGATAATCCAAACTCCTTCATCAGCAGGGGCGCGGCAGTTGAAACATTTACACGGCAGATATATCCGGCTGTAGCAGTAGCTGACAGCATAAGCACGACAGACCATGGTTTGGCAGGACCGGATTTCATAATCTCTTATGCATAAGAATTTCTGATGCTCCGTTAATAATGTAATCTTTAAATTCACCGACAGCCTCAAATCCGCACTTTTCATAAAGCTTGCGGGCCCGTAGGTTAAATGATGACACACAGATGAATATATGCTTTGAATCTTTCCTGAAAAGTTCCTCAGCGAATAAGAGAAGTCTTTTACCTATCCCCTGCCCCCGGAACTCCGGAAATACTGCAATTGATTTCACATAAGGGGAGCCGGCAATCCCGCGTGGATCAATAATGATAATGCCTCCCGGTTCATTTTTTAAATATGCTATAAATACCAGAAATTCAGGATCGTGACAGTTTCTATAACACTGATCAAGTGTAATTCCCAGCGCAATCCAGGGTTCTGAGCCTGAAAGGAGCCCGGCAGCCAAATCCTTCTCCTGTTCATTTGCTTTATGAATGTCAATTCCTTCCCCGTTATTCATCTGTCAGTAAATCCAATAAAGTAAGGGTAAAACAAAGAGTTAAAATATAAAAAAAGGAAATCTGTTATATCTTTAAAGAATAAAAATAAAACCAAAAAAAATGAATCGCCGTATATTCCTCAGGAATACATCATTGGCAGCTGCTGCCATGACGTTCAAACTCAGTGACACATTTCCCTCTGTTGTTAAAAGATCCAATAATAAACTGCCCAGGTGGAAGGGATTCAACCTTCTGGATTTCTTCTCGCCTGCACCTCCCCGTGGTTCAGGAGACAGCAAGACAACTGAGGAAGACCTGAAGTGGATGCAGGACTGGGGATTTGATTTTATCAGGATTCCAATGGCTTATCCACGCTACCTGAGTTTTGACAGGTCGCGCGACATAACAAAGGATGAGGTGTGCAATTTTGATCCGAAAGTACTGGAGGAAATTGACAAGCTTATATTTATGGCACACAAGTATAACCTTCATGTAAGTCTGAATCTGCACAGAGGACCAGGTTATTGTATCAATGCCGGGTTCCATGAACCATTCAACTTATGGAAGGATAAGGAGGCACAGGAGGCTTTCAATGGTCACTGGTCAATGTGGGCCGAACGATATAAGAACATCTCACCCGTGAAGCTGAGTTTCGACCTTCTGAATGAGCCGGCTTACATTGAAGACATGAATGATCAGTATGCAAAAAAAGGAGAGGTACCGGGTGAAATCTACAGAAAGGTAGCTGAGGGGGCATCAAAGGTTATCTGGAATGCAAATAAAGAGCGACTGATCGTGGCTGACGGGAACAGCGGAGGCAGCAACGTTATTCCTGAGCTGGCTGATCTCAATATTGCACAGAGCTGCAGAGCCTATTACCCGCATTATGTATCTCACTATCAGGCATCGTGGGTTTGGAAAGATCCGTCGCAGGCTCCCCTGCCGGTATGGCCGGGAGTTATCGACGGGAAGAAGTTTGGCCGTGAACAGCTTGAAGAGTTCTACAAACCATGGATTGAGCTTGTTGAAAAAGGAACAGGTGTACACTGCGGTGAAGGCGGTTGTTACAACAGAACTCCTCACCCTGTATTCCTGGCATGGTTTGGTGACATTCTTGATATTCTGACACAACACAATATCGGATATGCTCTCTGGAACTTCAGAGGTGATTTTGGCATTCTCGATTCAGGGCGGAAAGATGTGGCATATACCGAATGGTACGGACATAAGCTTGACAGCAAGCTGCTGGAGCTGCTAAAGAAATATTAGGCATTAAGGCCCAACGGCATAAAGGCTTAACGGGATAGATCCCCAATTCCCCCTTTGAAGGGGGTTAGGGGGATGTAAGAATTCCGTGAAACTTCCGTGGTTAAGGATAAAGATTGCTTCGCTACGCTCGCAATGACAGTGCCCCAAATATACTTTGGCAATAACAGTTAAAATGAATCAATAAATGTTTAACGGTTCAATCATCCAGAGCCTGGTAAACGAGTGTCCTGAACTTGTTCTGAATTTCTCCGTGACTGAGCGGAAACTGCTGCATAAATAGGAGGCAAACAAGCTTCTCTTCCGGATCGGCCCAGTATGTAGTTCCAAAGTATCCACCCCATGCGAATGAACCTTCTGATACTCCCATTTTTGCCTGACCGCTTTCGGTCGTGATCTCAAAGCCCAGACCAAACTTATTCACTCCCAGATTCAGATCACCAATCTGGTTCGAGGTGGTTATTTCCACTGTGCGTCGTGAAAGGAGCCGTTTCCCGTTATACTCCCCTTTGTTCAGCAACATTTGCAGAAAGATTGCATAATCTTTTGTCGTTGAGCTCAATCCGGCTCCTCCGGAAAAATATGTTCCCTTCAGCAATGGATAATTAACAAATTCCTGAGGTGCGGATGTAACAATATTATCAGCATTTTCAGCATTTACTTTAACCAGCCTGCTTTGTTTTTCAGTTGGCAGATAGAAGTAAGTATCGCTCATGCCAAGAGGTTCGAAGATATGATTTCTAAGGTACTGATCCAGATTTTCACCCGACAGCACTTCTACAAGATAACCAAGAACATCAACATTTAATCCGTAAGTCCAGCGTTCACCAGGCTGATGGACAAGGGGTTGCTTCCCCAGTATTTTAATATCATCTCCTATCAGCAACTTATCACTGCCAAAGCCGCCTTTAATTCCGGCTTTCGTATATATTGCATTCATTATCGGTGAACCTATACCGGCATAATCAATACCTGAAGTGTGTGTAAGAAGGTCGCGTACAGTAATTTCGCGCTTTGCAGGAATTGAAGTAAAGGTGGTGTCCTTTTCATTATACTTATCAAGCACCACGGGATGGGCAAACTCGGGAATAAATTTTGAAACCGGGTCATCAAGAAGAAGTTTCCCATCTTCAAATAACATCATTACTGCAATACTGACAATCGCTTTTGTCTGGGAAGCAATCCGGAAGATATCTGTCGTTTTGGCCGGAGTTTTATTTTCCAGGTCGCTGACCCCGAACGATCTGTTATAAATGATTTTCCCATCACGGACGATGAATCCGACAGCGCCTGCAATCCAACCGCTGTCGATGCTCTGCTGCAGCATATTATCGATCCGGGTTAACCGTTCCGAAGAAATATTCGCCGATTCAGGTAATGCCTCCCTCAGTTGAGAATCGTCAGAGCAGGAGCTCATTAACAGGAGTATCAGGCATGCAAAATTCAGGAAGAAGTTTCTTTTCATAGAATTAAATTTTAAAGGATAACATTCTACTAAGTTAGCATTTTTTAATCCTTTGTATTCAATCATATTCCCCGGTTGCTAAAAATTTTTATAAAACAGACTCCAGTTTTAAAACCTCATCCTAAATCCCTCTCCTCTCTTGTCCACCTCACCCTAAATCCCTCTCCCACTGGGAGAGGGACTTAAAATCCTGTTTCTATATTTTTACTCCCCTTCTCCCCTGGGAGAAGAACCTGCCACTCCACAGCGGCGAGCCGGGGGATTATGTGGAATGATCTGGCAGAAATAGCTGGTGAATAGGGCCTTTGAAGAATTTTTACTAACTTTGATTTAAGTTTAGTCATCATTGTTTTGTGTTGTTAATAAACTTAAATCAGTCACAATGAAGAATCTGGTATTGCTTTTAATAATTTCAGGATGTTTTGCAGTCTTTTCATGCAAGGAGAAAGAATCTGACCGGTTCGTCCTGCTTACAGGTCCCATCTGGGATCCTGACTCTCTTCTCGCAAATGGTATTAACGCCGGTGGTCCGGGCGGAATTCTCGAAAGGTTCATGGGAGATGTGAAATTTAACAAAGACGGTACCGGCTATTTTGGTGATTATACCGGTACATGGATGTTCAGCTCAAACGAAAGCGAACTGGTAATTTCCTCAGACTCAATTCCTATTCCCATTATTGCAGATATAAAAGAGCTGACAAGCATATCTCTGAAACTGACTACTGTCTTACCTAACCAGACCAATCCCCAAAACCCTTATAATATAAGAATGACATTCAAGGCAAAATGATGCGTTACATCATTACAGCCATTCTATTTCTGATTGCCCTGGTTGTTGACGGAGCCGGGAAGAGCACTGTTTTTGGAAGAATCACAGACAGGAATTCCCATGAACCGCTTCCAGGAGTATATATAATCTATGGGAAAAACCTTGGAACCATAAGTGATGAAAAGGGATCTTTCACGATAAATACTGATTCGGAAAAACTAAAACTTGTTTTTCAGCTCATAGGTTACGAGTCTGTCACAAAAGAAATTTCCATCGCGGCAAACGATACCCTGGAGTTGAATGTCGAACTCGAAATGAAGGTAAGGGAGATCGATCAGATAGTTGTAAGTGCAGACAGGATTGAAAAAAGGGTTGCTGAGCTTTCTGTATCCATGAATATCATCAAACCATCAGTTCTCTCTGATAATCATATAACTGATGCGGAGGAGATCATTAATAGGACCTCAGGTATTGAGGTTATGGATGGTCAGGCTTCGGTACGTGGGGGAAGCGGGTTCAGTTACGGAGCAGGGAGCAGGGTTCTTGCACTTATCGACGGTCTGCCTTCTTTATCAGCTGATGCCGGAAACATAAAATGGCAATATCTGCCTCTGGAGAACCTGTCGCAGATCGAAATAATAAAAGGAGCATCATCAGTCCTCTACGGTTCGTCGGCGTTGAATGGTGTAATAAACTTCCGTACAGCTGATGCTACAAATACTCCTGTAACTCAATTCTTTGCAGAAGGCGGGATATTTGACAGACCAAAAAATAAAAACTGGATCTGGTGGGACTCCCCAAGACTCTTTTCAAGCGCTTCAGTTTCACATTTACAGAAATTCGGAAATACGGATTTTGCTATAAGTGGTACATTCTTTATCGATGAGGGATACAGAAAGCTTAATGATGAAAAACTGGGCCGTGTGAACCTGAAATTAAAACATTTCAACTCTAAAATAGATGGGCTTAGTTACGGAGTGAATCTGAATTCAGGCTACAATGTAAAAAGAGATTTCATCCTGTGGGAAGATGCCGATACCGGAGCATTGAAGCAATCACAATTAACAGCTGTCGAGTACCATGGAACTTTCCTCGCCGTCGATCCTTTCATCACTTTAAGAAAAACCGGCCGGTTTCAGCACGATCTTAAGATGCGCCTCCAGTCAACCCTGAGCAGGTTACCGGAGAGTGAACAGAATAACAGTGATTCCTACTCACTTTATGCTGAATATCTCCTCTGGTACAGACTGCTTGATTTCATGGACCTTACTGCAGGAATATCAGAGAATTACAGCAAGGTGAATTCAAATTTCTTCAGCGATCATTCCGCCCTGAATATTGCCGGTTTCACACAATTTGAGATCAGACCGCTTAACCGTCTTAAGGCAGTGGCAGGACTGCGCGTTGAAAACTACTCGCTCGATGGCACAAATGACAGGATTGTTCCTATATTCAGGGCTGGTCTTAACTGGCAGGTTGCCGATTATACTTTCATAAGAGCTTCATTCGGACAAGGCTATCGTTATCCCTCCATTGCGGAAAAATTTGCTTCAACAACACTCGGTTCAATAAAAATAATACCCAATCCGGATCTGCTGTCAGAATCAGGCTGGAGTACCGAACTGGGGATAAAACAGGGTCTTCTTTTCGGCAAGATCAGCGGGCAGGCAGATCTCTCTTTTTTCCTTCTCCAGAACTCAAATTTGATTGAATATATGTTCGGACTTTATACTGAGGGCCTGGGATTCAGAGCAACAAACGTGGAGGAATCAAGAGTTTATGGAATGGAGATCGAAACTTTCTTTTCAGGCTCAGTTGGGAAGGTTAAAACAACATTTACGGCAGGGTATACTTTCATGTACCCTGTGGAATTAAATAAGCTCACTCACGAGAACACCGATATATATCTGAAATACAGGAGGAAGCATTCTGCTGTATTTTCTCTTGACTCGAGGTTGAAAAAGGCAGATCTCGGACTAAGCTTATCTGTCAGATCAAAAATATTGAATATTGATGATGTATTTCTTACAACTCCCATCCTTCCGGGGTTCGATGAATACTGGCCTGAGCATAACACCAGTTACGGAGTGCTTGATTTGAGACTGGGATACAACTTCAGTGAGAAGTTCAATCTGTCCGTTGCTGTTAAGAACATAACAAACACTGAATATATGGGCCGTCCCGGTGATATTCAGCCCCAGAGAAATTTCAGCTTAAGGTTCTCAGGGAAGATTTAATCAGTACCGCATTTATTCAAGTGATTAGCAGAATCTCCAAAACTTATTCTACGTGCAATAACGTGGTAAATAATAAATTTTTTAGCACGGAGTTTTACTGAGTTGCACTGTATATTTCCTCCAGTGGAACTCCGGTTTTTACCCCGTGTTACACCGTGGTTAAAAAAATATTAACCACGGAGTTTAGCGGAGTTTTACTGAGTTGCACTGTTTTGAGCTTCCGTGCACCTCCAGGTTTTACTCAGTGTGACACCGTGGTTAAAAATCAAATAAGTATATTTACATATAAAACTTTTTATCAAGCTCCCATGAAACATTACAGAGATTCATTT
>Ga0209254_10006958_pt1 | contig 10436 bp, 5 predicted proteins | sample FrelakmetDIP11DI_FD_187148 | JGI IMG/M metagenome (GOLD analysis project Ga0209254, IMG submission 187148) | Freshwater lake sediment microbial communities from the University of Notre Dame, USA, for methane emissions studies - DIP11 DI (SPAdes)... | ecosystem: Environmental > Aquatic >... | reverse complement strand
GGTCCTGCTGCGCGCCCTGGAGACCACCGACCTCTGAGCCGGGCGACGAGCATCGCGGACCGCCCGCCGTGCCCGTCCGTCCCGCGGCTCCCGGCCGGGCCGTCCCCTCGTCTGTGCCGCCCACCCATGATCCACGGCGGAAACGGTGCGCCCCACCCATGATCCACGGCGGAAACGGTGCGCTGCGAGCACCAAACCCGCCGTGGATCACCCCCGCCGAGCACCAAACCCGCCGACGATCACCAGCCCCCAGGCAGGGGCACATCCCTGCGCCGGGCTACGGCCACCTCTGCGACCACGGCTGGGCATGCCCGGACAAGCCGGGGCTCCCGCTGAGGCAGCGCCTTCGGCACCGGGTCCCGACGATTACCGCAGGTCGCCGTCGGTGAGCCCGGCCGTCGTCGCCGGCCAGCGCACCAGGCCCAGCTCAGCCGCCGACGCCAGCCCCGGACGGTCGGGGACGACGCGCACCGTGTAGCCGAAGGCCCCAGGGACTACGAGGTCGACCGATCCCTGGAACACCCAGCCCCCGCCCTCATGTGCCTCGGCCACCGCCAGCGCGGTCAGGGACGGGATGCGCATGTCGTCGGTGTCGTCCACCTGCCCATGCACCACCTGAACCTGAACGTCATCAGGGTCCAGGTCGCCCAGCGCGATGATCGCCCGGACCCGTAGGCGCTCCCCCACCGAGGCCTCGACGTCGTCCGAGCCCTCGATGCTGGCGTCGACGTGATCGATCTGCACGGAGGGCCACCCGGAGGTCAGGCGCCGGCGGTACGCGGCCAGATCCGCAGCCGTCTTCGGCGTCATCGACCGACCCGCCTGCGCTGCCGGGACGTAGAACCGCCGGACGTACTCGCTCACCATCCGGGTCGCCTGCACCTTGGGTCCCAGGTCGGCCAGCGTGTGCCGCACCATCTCCAGCCAGCGGCTGGGCAGTCCGGCGTCACGCTTGTAGAAGGCTGGGACGACCGACTGCTCGAGCAGCGCGTAGAGCGCCGCCGCCTCCTCCTCGTCGCGCCGCTGCGGGTCATCGGCGTCCAGACCGCTGGGGATGGCCCAGCCGTTGGCACCGTCGAACCACTCGTCCCACCACCCGTCCAGGATGGACAGGTTGAGCGCACCGTTCATGGCGGCCTTCATCCCGGACGTGCCGCACGCCTCGTAGGGCCGCAGCGGGTTGTTCAGCCAGACATCGCACCCCGGGTACAGCACCTGGGCCATGGAGATGTCGTAGTCCGGCAGCACGACGATGCGATGCCGCACGCGGGGGTCGTCGGCGAAGCGCACCATCTGCTGGATGAGCCGCTTGCCGGTGTCGTCGGCGGGATGGGCCTTTCCGGCGATGACGAGCTGGAGCGGCTGCTCGGCGTCCAGCAGCAGGGCGGCGAGCCGCTCCTGGTCGTGCAGCATGAGGGTGAGCCGCTTGTAGGTGGGGACCCGGCGAGCGAAGCCGATGGTGAGGACGTCGGGGTCGAGCACCTCGTCCACCCAGCCGAGCGCTGCGTCGCTGGCTCCCCTCTGGCGCCACGACTGCCGCAGGCGTCGTCGGACGTCTCTGACCAGCCGTTCGCGCAGCACCCGTTTCGTGCGCCACATCTCCTCGTCACTCACGGCGGCCAGCGCACGGGCGAAGTCGTCGGGACGTTCGAGCATCCCCGCCCGGGCAGCCAGGTCGGCAACCTCCGGCGCTGCCCAGGTCGGTCCGTGCACCCCGTTGGTGACCGAGGAGATAGGGACCTCCTCGGTGTCGAAGTCCGCCCACATGCCGTGGAACATCGCTCGGCTGACCTGCCCGTGCAGCCGGCTCACCCCGTTGGCACGCTGCGCAAGACGCAACCCCATGACAGCCATGTTGAAGACCGACGGGTCGCCGCCCTCGTAGGTCTCGGCCCCCAGCGGGATGATGCTCTCGACCGGCACCTCGGGCACCGAGTTGTCACCACCGAAGTAGTGCGCGACCAGGTCGAGCGGGAACCGGTCGATGCCGGCCGGGACGGGGGTGTGGGTGGTGAACAGCGTGCCGGCGCGGACGACACTGAGTGCCGCGTCGGCGTCCATGCCCTGCTCCCGCAGCTCGCGGAGCCGCTCGAGCCCGAGGAACCCCGCGTGACCCTCGTTGGTGTGGAACACCTCCGGTGCCGGTGCGCCGGTCAGCCGCGACCACAGGCGAAGCGCGCGCACCCCGCCGATGCCCAGCAGCATCTCCTGGGTCAGCCGGTGCTCGGTGCCGCCCCCGTAGAGCCGGTCGGTGACCCCCCTGGCCCGGGCGTCGTTCTCCTCGACCTCGGAGTCCAGCAGCAGCAGAGGCACCCGGCCCACCTCTGCCAGCCACACGTGCGCGGCCAGCGCCCGGCCCCCCGGAAGACCCACGTGCACCCGGGACGGGGTGCCGTCGGCCTCGCACAGGCGCCGCAGCGGCAGCGCAGCCGGGTCGAGCACCGGGTAGCGCTCCTGCTGCCATCCCTCCAGCGACAGGCTCTGCCTGAAGTAGCCGTGGCGGTACAGCAGACCCACCCCCACCAGCGGGATACCGAGGTCGCTGGCCGCCTTCAGGTGGTCCCCGGCCAGGATGCCCAGCCCTCCCGAGTACTGGGGCAGCACGTGCGTGATGCCGTACTCGGGGGAGAAGTAGGCGATCGCGGCTGGGGCGTCCTCCCCCAGCCCCTGGTACCACCGGGGCTCGGTGCAGTAGCGGCGCAGGTCATCGGCCGCCTCTTGAAGCGACTCGACGAAGGACCTGTCATCGACCAGCTCCTGCCACCGCTGCGTCGGGACGTCGCCCAGCAGGTGCAGCGGGTCGCGTCCGACCGCCTCCCAGCGTCCGGGGTCGATCTCGGCGAACAGCCGCTGGGTCGGCAGGTGCCACGACCAGCGCAGGTTCAGGGCCAGCTCGCGCAGCGGCTCCAGGGCCGCCGGAAGCACAGGACGGACGGTGAACCGTCGAATGGCACGCACCCGCAGGAGCCTAGGTGCCCCGAGGGCTGATGGGGACGTCCGGATGCGGTTGGATCAGGCACGTGACCGGTCGCATCCCCGTCCTGGACGTCCAGCCCGTGATCAACTGCGCCCGCTACCCGGCGAAGTCCGTCGTCGGGGAGCACTTCGAGGTGTCGGCGACGGTGTTCCGCGACGGTCATGACGCCGTCCGGGCGACGGCCGTGCTCATCGGGCCCGACGGCGCGGAACGGGCGCGGGTCGCGATGAAGCCGGGCGCCCCAGGGCTGGACCGGTGGCACGCGACGCTCGCCGCCGACCAGATGGGCTCCTGGTCGCTGGCCGTGGAAGGGTGGTCCGACCCGGTGGGCACCTGGCGGCACAACGCCGAGATCAAGGTCCCTGCCGGGATCGACGTCGAGCTGATGCTCACCGAGGGCGCTCTTCTGCTCGAGCGGGCCCTGACGGGCATCCCCGCCCAGCGCTCCGGCGAACGACAGGTCCTCACGCAGGCACTCGCTGCCCTGCGCGACCATGGACGCCCCGACGAGGTCCGTCTCGGCGCTGCCCTGGACCAGGAGGTCACGGCGATCCTCGAGGAGTTCCCGGTGCGTGACCTGGTGACCACCGAGGGGCCCTTCCCGCTGATCGTCGAGCGCGAGCGGGCGCTGTACGGCTCCTGGTACGAGTTCTTCCCTCGCTCCGAGGGGGCGCACAAGCGCCGCGACGGCACCTGGCAGTCCGGTACCTTCACGACTGCTGCGCAGCGTCTGCCCGCGATCGCAGACATGGGCTTCGACGTGGTCTACCTCCCCCCCATCCACCCGATCGGGACGGCGTTCCGCAAGGGCCCGAACAACACCCTCTCGGCCGGTCCCAACGACCCCGGCGTGCCCTGGGCCATCGGCGCCCCCGAGGGTGGGCACGACGCGATCCACCCCGACCTCGGCACGATGGACGACTTCGACGCCTTCGTGGCGCGCACGCGCGAGCTCGGGATGGAGGTCGCCCTCGACCTGGCCCTGCAGGCCTCGCCGGACCATCCGTGGGTCAGCGAGCATCCAGAGTGGTTCAACGTGCGCGTCGATGGGTCCATCGCCTACGCCGAGAACCCGCCGAAGAAGTACCAGGACATCTACCCGATCAACTTCGACACCGACCCCGAGGGCAGCTACGCCGAGGTGCTGCGCATCGTCAGGCAGTGGATGGATCACGGCGTGCGGATCTTCCGGGTGGACAACCCGCACACCAAGCCGGTCAGCTTCTGGCACCGGCTGCTCGGCGAGATCCGTCGGACTGACCCGGACGTGGTCTTCCTGGCCGAGGCGTTCACCCGCCCGGCGATGATGCACACCCTGGCCAAGGTCGGGTTCCAGCAGTCCTACACGTACTTCACCTGGCGCAACGGCAAGCAGGAGCTCACCGACTACGCCATCGAGCTGCGCGAGTCCGCGGCCTACATGCGTCCGAACTTCTTCGTCAACACCCCGGACATCCTGCACGCGTACCTGCAGTACGGGGGGCCACCGGCGTTCAAGATCAGGGCCGTCCTGGCCTCGCTGCTGTCCCCCACGTGGGGGGTGTACTCCGGCTACGAGCTGTTCGAGCACGTCGCGCTGCGTCCTGGCTCGGAGGAGTACTTCGACTCCGAGAAGTACCAGTACCGCCCGCGGGACTGGGCAGCCTACGCCCCCGGCGGGCCTCGCGATGGTCAGTCGCTGGCGCCGTACCTGGCGCGGCTCAACCAGATCCGCCGCGAGCACCCCGCGCTGCACCGCCTGCGCAACCTGCGCTTCCACCACGCGCAGGACCCCGACGTCCTGGCGTTCAGCAAGTCCGTCCCTGAGGGCGGGTCGGACACCGTCGTGGTGGTGGTGAACCTCGACCCGCACGGTCCGCGCGAGACGCTGGTGAGCCTTGACATGCCGGCGCTGGGATTCGACTGGCACGAGACGTTCGCTGCCCATGACGAGATGTCGGGTCACACGTACCGCTGGGGCCAGCACAACTATGTCCGCCTCGACCCCTTCGTCGAGCCGGCGCACGTCATCAGCGTGCGTCGATGGTCATGGTGACCCACCACGGGCTCCCGCCGCGAGGAACCGACCCGCTGTGGTTCAAGAGGGCGGTGTTCTACGAAGTGCTCGTCCGTTCCTTCGCCGACTCCAACTCCGACGGGGTGGGCGACATGCGCGGGCTCATCGACCGGCTGGACTACCTCGAGTGGCTCGGCGTCGACTGCCTGTGGCTGCCGCCGTTCTTCGCCAGTCCGCTGCGGGACGGCGGGTACGACGTGTCGTCCTACACCGAGATCCTGCCCGAGTTCGGCACTGTCGAGAACTTCCGTGCGCTGCTGGACAGGGCCCACGAACGCGGCATCCGGGTGATCATCGACATGGTCATGAACCACACCTCGGACCAGCACCCGTGGTTCCAGTCCTCGCGCGCTGACCCGCACGGACCGCACGGCGAGTTCTACGTGTGGGCCGACTCCGACGACGGCTATGCCGACGCGAGGATCATCTTCGTCGACTCGGAGGTGTCGAACTGGACCTTCGACCCGGTGCGCAAGCAGTACTACTGGCACCGCTTCTTCAGCCACCAGCCGGACCTGAACTTCGACAACCCCGCGGTGCGCGAGGCGATGCTGGAGTCGCTGCGCTTCTGGCTCGACCTCGGTGTGGACGGCTTCCGCCTCGACGCCGTCCCGTACCTGTACGAGCGGGAGGGCACCAGCTGCGAGAACCTCCCGGAGACCCACGCGTTCCTCAGGGACATCAGGGCCATGGTCGAGCGCACCTACCCCGACCGGGTACTGCTGTGCGAGGCGAACCAGTGGCCGGAGGACGTCGTGGAGTACTTCGGGGACCCCGACGCCGACGGCGACGAGTGCCACATGGCGTTCCACTTCCCTGTCATGCCGCGGATCTTCATGGCGGTGCGACGTGAGTCCCGCTACCCCATCTCCGAGATCCTCGAGCGGACGCCGAGGATCCCGCGGAACTGCCAGTGGGGCATCTTCCTGCGCAACCACGACGAGCTGACCCTGGAGATGGTCACCGACGAGGAGAGGGACTACATGTGGGCCGAGTACGCCATCGACCCACGGATGAAGGCCAACATCGGCATCCGCCGCCGGCTGGCCCCGCTGCTGGACAACGACCGCAACCAGATCGAGCTGTTCACCGCGCTGCTGCTGTCCCTGCCCGGCTCCCCCGTCCTGTACTACGGGGACGAGATCGGCATGGGCGACAACATCTGGCTCGGCGACCGGGACGGGGTGCGCACGCCGATGCAGTGGACCCCGGACCGCAACTCCGGCTTCTCCACCGCCGAGCCCGGGCGGCTCACCCTGCCCGTGGTCATGGACACGGTGTACGGCTATCAGGTCACCAACGTGGAGGCGCAGAGCCGCACCACCTCGTCGCTGCTGCACTGGACCCGCCGGATGCTCCGGCTGCGTCGGGAGAACCCCGCGTTCGGCCTCGGCGACTTCATCGACGTTGGCGGGTCGAACCCGTCCGTGCTGTCGTTCGTGCGGCAGTTCGGCGACGACGTCGTGCTCTGCGTCAACAACCTCTCACGGTTCCCGCAGCCGGTGGAGCTGGACCTGCGCCGCTGGGAGGCCTGGCAGCCCACGGAGATGACCGGGGGCGTTCTGTTCCCGGCCATCGGTGAGCTGCCCTACCTGCTGACCCTCGGCAACCACGGCTTCTACTGGTTCAGCCTGACCCCACCTGGGGAGGAGCTGCTGTGATCGCACCGGAGCGCCTGGCCGCCCTGCTGACCCCCTGGCTGCCCACTCAACGCTGGTTCGCCGGCAAGGACTGGGCCACCACCGGGGTGCGGGTGCTGGCCCACACCGCCGTCGAGGGTGAGCCCCCGATCGACCATCTGGTGGTGGCGGTCGACCAGGAGGCGCCCGGCGTGGGGTCGCGCTCGACCGCCTACCAGGTCCCAGTGAGCTCCCACCGCGAGCGCGACCCGCGCTTGGAGCACGTGCTCGTCGGCGAGGTCGACGGACGCTTCGTCTACGACGCCCTGCACGACCGGCACGCCACCGGTCTGCTGCTGGACGCCCTGCGCAACGAAGCGTCACTGGGGGCCCTGGCCTTCTCCCGCGTACCAGCGGCGGACATCCCCCAGGGGGTGGAGTCGCTGGTGCTCACCGGGGAGCAGACCAACACCTCGTTGGCCTTCGGTGACCAGGCCCTGCTCAAGGTCTTCCGGCGGCTGACCCCGGGCACCAACCCTGACATCGACGTCCACGCAGCGCTCGCGCGCACCGACTGCCCCTACGTGGCTCCGCTGCTTGGCTGGGTCGACGGCCAGTGGCGCGACCCGCGTCCGGAGGCCGACGGCGCTGTGCTGCACGGGAGCCTGGCGATGCTGCAGCGCTTCCTGGTCACCGCCACCGACGGATGGCGGCTGGCCCTGACCAGCGTGGCCGACCTGTTCGCCGAGCGAGACCTGCACGCCGACGAGGTCGGCGGTGACTTCGCCGGGGAGTCGTTCCGGCTCGGACGGGCCACCGCGACCGTGCACGCCGCGCTGCGCGAGGTGATGCCCACCGCGGTGTGGGGCAAGCCGCAGAAAGCAGCCGAGGCCGCGGCGATGGCATCGCGCCTGGACCAGGCGGTTGCGGAGGTGCCCACGCTCGCCCCGTTGGCCTCCGGCCTCAAGGCGGCCTACGACGAGTTCGCCACCAGCGACACGCCGGTCCCCGTCCAGCGCATCCACGGTGACCTGCACCTGGGCCAGGTCCTGCGCACGTCGGTGAACTGGAAGCTCATCGACTTCGAGGGCGAGCCGGAGAAGCCCATCGAGGCCCGCACGGCCCTGGACTCCCCCGTGCGTGACGTCGCCGGCATGCTGCGCTCGTTCGACTACGTGGCCCAGCACACGCTGCTGTCCGACCATGCCGAGGACTCCCAGCTGGCCTATCGGGCCACCGAGTGGTCCCAACGCAACCGCGACGCGTTCCTGGACGGCTACGTCTCGGTCGGCGACCTCGACCCGGTCGCACAGGCGCCTCTGCTTCGGGCCTACGAGACGGACAAGGCCGTCTACGAGCTGGTCTACGAAGCCCGCAACCGACCCACCTGGACCGTCATCCCGCGCAGCGCTCTGGAAAGGCTGGCGCAATGACCCCCACACGCGAAAGGCTGGCCCCGTGACGAAGCCACCCACCACCCCGACCGGCCCCCATCGGGCAGGCGGTCACCGGCCCTCACTGCTACCGGTCGACCACACCACCATCGACCACCTCGTGGCGGGTGACTTCGCCGACCCGCACTCGGTCCTCGGGCCCCACCTGCATGACGACGGGGTGACCATCCGGGTGCTTCGGCCGATGGCGGACAAGGTCGTGGTGGTGATGGGTGACCAGCGCTTCGAGCTGGCACACGAGCACGCGGGGGTGTTCAGCGCGGCGCTGCCCATCCCCGAGGTGCCCGACTACCGGCTGGAGGTCACCTACGGGGGGTCGACGACGCACACCGACGACCCCTTCCGCTTCTTGCCCACCCTTGGGGAGGTCGACCTTCACCTGGTCGGTGAGGGCCGCCACGAGCAGCTGTGGCAGGTACTCGGAGCCCACGTGCGCACCTACGAGACGCTGATGGGCGAGGTCTCCGGCACGTCCTTCGCCGTGTGGGCTCCCTCGGCCCGCGGGGTCCGGGTGGTGGGCGACTTCAACTACTGGGACGGCCAGGGCTCGCCCATGCGCTCGCTGGGTAGCAGCGGGGTCTGGGAGCTGTTCGTCCCGGACGTGGGTGACGGGACGCGCTACAAGTACGAGGTCCTCGGCCGTGACGGGGTCTGGCGGCAGAAGGCCGACCCGTTCGCCTTCGCCACCGAGGTTCCACCGTCGACGGCCTCGGTCGTGTTCACCTCCGCCTACCAGTGGCAGGACGCCGACTGGATGGAGCAGCGAGCCCGGCTCGCTCCGGTGAGCTCACCCATGTCGATCTACGAGGTCCACCTCGGATCGTGGCGTCACGGACGCAGCTTCCGCGACCTGGTCGACGAGCTCGTCCCGTATGTCAAGGACCTCGGCTTCACCCACGTGGAGTTCCTGCCACTCGCCGAGCACCCCTTCGGCGGGTCGTGGGGCTACCAGGTGACGTCGTACTTCGCCCCGACTGCTCGCTTCGGCACCCCGGACGACCTTCGGTTCCTCATCGACGCCTTCCACCAGGCGGGTATCGGCGTGATCGTCGACTGGGTCCCGGCGCACTTCCCCAAGGACGAGTGGGCGCTGGCCCGCTTCGACGGGACCCCGCTGTACGAGCACCCCGACCCTCGTCGCGGCGAGCAGCCCGACTGGGGCACGTTCGTCTTCGACTACGGACGCACCGAGGTGCGCAACTTCCTCGTTGCCAACGCCGTCTACTGGCTCGAGCAGTTCCACGTGGACGGTCTGCGCGTCGACGCTGTCGCCTCGATGCTCTACCTGGACTACTCGCGCGAAGGCGGCCAGTGGACGCCGAACATGTACGGCGGACGGGAGAACCTCGAGGCGATCGGCTTCCTGCAGGAGACCAACGCCACCGTCTACAAGAGGGTCCCGGGCATCTCCACGATGGCAGAGGAGTCCACCGCGTGGCCCGGCGTCTCACGACCCACCCATGTCGGCGGTCTGGGCTTCGGCTTCAAGTGGAACATGGGGTGGATGCACGACACGCTCGGCTACATGAGCCGGGAGCCGATCTACCGGCAGTACCACCACCACCAGATGACCTTCGCGATGATGTACGCCTACACCGAGAACTACGTGCTGCCGCTGTCCCACGACGAGGTCGTGCACGGCAAGGGGTCGCTGCTGCGCAAGATGCCCGGCGACCGCTGGCAGCAGCTGGCGAACGTGCGCGCCTACCTTGCGTTCATGTGGGCCCATCCGGGCAAGCAGCTGCTGTTCATGGGCGCAGAGATCGGCCAGGACGCGGAGTGGTCGGAGTCGCACGAGCTCGACTGGTGGCTGCTGGACCATCGCGAGCACCTGGGCGTGCACGCGGCGGTCAAGGACATGAACGCGCGCTACCGCGAGTCCGCAGCGCTGTGGAGCCTGGACAGTGACCCCGCCGGGTTCTCCTGGATCGACGCCAACGATGCCGCGGGCAACGTCTACTCGTTCCTGCGCTTCGGCTCCGATGGCTCCGTCGTGGCCTGCGTGTCCAACTTCGCCGCGGTCCCGCACGGGGGCTACCGCATCGGCCTTCCGCACGCCGGATGGTGGACCGAGATCCTCAACACCGACGCGGAGTCCTACGGCGGGTCGGGTGTGGGCAACCTCGGCGGCCTGGACGCCTCGCCGCAGGGATGGCACGGGCGTCCGGCGTCGGCCACCCTGAGCCTCCCCCCGCTGGGCACCCTGTGGCTGCGCTGGGACGGCGCGTCCGGCTGACGCGGTCGCTCAGGAGACGTCGACGGCGCTGAGCAGGTCGATGACCTCGGACGGCGAGCGCCATTCGGTGAGCCGGAGCACACGCTGGACTGCA
>Ga0209254_10006957_pt1 | contig 10436 bp, 9 predicted proteins | sample FrelakmetDIP11DI_FD_187148 | JGI IMG/M metagenome (GOLD analysis project Ga0209254, IMG submission 187148) | Freshwater lake sediment microbial communities from the University of Notre Dame, USA, for methane emissions studies - DIP11 DI (SPAdes)... | ecosystem: Environmental > Aquatic >... | reverse complement strand
CCACCGACGGCTTCAGCAAGGAACAGCTGTTCAAGATGAGGGACATCCTAAAGGAGCTCGACTGCGAACAGGTCATCCTGGTATCACACGAAAAGGAGCTTGAGACGGTCGCAGACTTCATCTACCGCGTGAGGAAGGAGGGTAACACCTCCAAAGTAATACCCCCCGCCTGATCAATCCCTCTTCTCAGTGAACCAGGGAACCATATAGTTGCCACAGACGCCACAAAGCAGGCTATGCGACCTTCCATATTCGACGGAGTAAAACCTGTTGCAGTTGCCACAGAAGAAGCCGCTGGATTGAAGCGGTTCAGGCTTCACACCCTTAACGGAGTTGAGATGAAGTTTCCTGTGGCAGGCCTCGCAGACCGTCATCAAATTAGCCTCTTCAGCGCCTCCTCCCCTTGAAACCGGCTCAATGTGGTGAACATGTAGTACAAGATTGCCTCGGCCACATATGCTGCATCGGTATTCATCACGCTCCCTGACTCTATGTGTCCTCTCCGACCAGTCAAGAGGGTAAGATGCCAAGTCAACCACACATTACATCAAAATATGGGCCCTCAGAATATTAAGCTAAACGAATGCGTGATTAAAATGATAGTGTAATAATTTATCGCGCGCGCTCACGAATTAAGAAGGAAATAGGCTTTCAGACCTTGATCTTATAGGTCTCGTATAGCCGTTTCAGCCCCAGCTCAAGCTCCTTCTGACGATTCTCCTGGTCGAGGGGCTTAAGCTCCTTGCAGTCATAACCGACGACCTCCTTCATGTACTCAAAGTTCTCGTCGCAGAACACGACGGTTCCATCAGACTTTACTCTCTCAATCCCGTCTATGCGACCACCCTCCTCATTCACCCTTATCGCCTCATCGAGATTGATGCCTGGGAGGACTACCTCAGCCCCCCTTTCACTCAGCTTACATGGGTAGGCACCTGGAAGACCATTAGGACCAGCGACACTCGCACAAACCTCCCCAGTATTATAGTAGATTGCGAGGCAATGCTTGAGGAAGCTACTGCTCGTCCTAAACTGATCGACGAGAGCGCTCGGGTACTGGATCGATTTTCCGTAGCCAAAATCCTGATACATCTTGACGAGTTTCTTATGGGGATACTTGTCGGTTACATCATCGCCATCGGCAATAATCTTGTACCACATGGGCCCATCCATCCTGACCGTATAGTAAGTGCCATGGTGGCCAACACCATAAACGAGGACATCTCTAAACTGTATCTTCATGTCTCTGGCGATGAGGCGGCGGACTCTGCTTATGCCTAGATCCATGTTGCCACCTCCGCATGTGGGAGCCATACCGAGTTTTGAGAGGATGACATTGGTGAGGTCGGGGAAGGCACCGTTGACGACGTGCGTACTGATATTCGACTTCCTAACTGCCTGCATCAACTTATAAGCGAGTGTGAAATGGTTCGGGACCCAGGGACCTACAGGACCAATCTTATGATATACCTCGTCGGGGAGGAGCCTAGTTACCCACCAGCTTCCTAGGCTGCCGAGGTTGCAGACAACCTTCGGCCTAATCTCCTTCAGTGCCTCGGCGGTGCCGTCGATGTCGAATAGGTTCAATTTCCGGAAGCTCATATCAGGGTAGTTGCCGAAGTTATGGGCTGAGTGGAGGGCTTCCTCTATCTCATAGATACCCTTCTCTTCATTGATGTCGGCTCCGATTACCTTGATGTCGCTTCGCATCGAGGCGATCTGGTAGATCATATCGTGACCTACGCTACCCGCAGAACCTATGATTAGTAACGAGTCCATGTTAATCAAGACATATAATAATAATTTAGGGATAAGAAATTTGGCTGGCGTGCTCGAGCACACGATAGATTATTGTCTAAATTGTTCATACCAAATAATAACCAACCCCAGTCCGATTAGTAAAAGCCCAAAATATTTCCTGAGTGAACTTTGCATGATTGGATCCATTTCAACATTAACGCCACTAAAAAAACTAATAATCTGAATTGTAAACAAAGACCCAATCGCTAAAGGTATAGATATTATTAGAAACGTTCTAAGATCGAAATATTGAGCTAGATCCATTTTTGCAAGATGTCTACTAAATAGTCCCAAGATGCCGGTAATAATAACTAACGCAAGCGAGGTTCCACGTGCTATACTATCATTTAACCCAAAAAAATAAATTAGAAGGGGCACTAAGAGAGGGCCTCCTCCGATTCCAAATAAGGTACTAGTAACACCAATTAAAAATGCAAGAAAAATTCCCAGACTGATTTTTCCAATAACAAGAACATAATCTATCTTCATTTTTTCTCATTATTAAGACAATGAATATGGATATTATAATTTTATTAGTTGCGTGCGAGAGAGAGGACGAAAAGGAAGAAGCCGAAAAGAAGAAGCGCGCGCTTATCATTATTTTTCAATTTTTGAAGTGCGAAATATGGAAATGCGCACGCGAACACCAAAAAAATATAAAAAATATTTTGGCCTCTTCGACCCCTGAGCGCGCGCGAAGTATGGGTAACAATGTTAGTTGAGTATTGTAGAATTTATCAAGAATTAGGTTGCCCAGGTGAGATCACCAATGCCGATCTCGCTTGCACGTCATCGGCTAAGGAGTGCAGGTTTCTCAACTAGCCTAAGCCAGCCAAGTTCCTTCGCAGCCCACTCCTCACGGCTCAGCGGCTTTCGGGTCTTCCACTGCTTGGACCTTTCGTCCGCTCCCACCTGGGCATACGACGATTAACGCTGGGAATATATCCGTGTTCCATTACACACCTGCTGTCATTAGCGATTTCTTAGCTGCTTGTTATACTACTTAATGCGTTGATTCAGCTAATAATGAGCCGGAGCCTCCTTATGCCGAATAATTGCGTTTAATGCGATGGCGCAGACTGTGTGAGTAGATGGCGCGCGCGAAAATTTTAGATAGATAACCTATTTTTAGAATCAATAGTCACGCGAGCGCGTGTGTGTTTATTATTGAGGAAAATGAAGCCTAAACGATGGAGAGCAGGAGAAGGATATCCACGGGGTCGAGTAGCCTGGACACCCTCCTCGCGGGCGGAGCGTCGATGGGGGAGGTGACTCTTCTATATGGTGAGCCCGGATCCGGGAAGACCGCGGTTGCGCTCAGCGTCGCATCCCAGCTTCTGCGCCTCGACCCGGCTTCTCGCGTGGTTTTAATCGACTCAGATGGTAAATTCAATCCAGATCGCTTGACGCAGATGACGGGCTCGAAGGAGAGCTTGAAGCGCCTCGCATATATTCGACCAACAACTTTCGAGCAGCAGGCGGAGGCTCTTGACACCCTGCCGGATCAGCTGCAGCCCCGTGACCTCGCCATAGTCGACTCCGTCACAGGCCTGTATAGGGTGGAGACGGGTGAATCACAGAAGACGTTCATCGAAAATAAGGAGTTGAACAGGCAATTGGGACTGATTAAGGAGATAGCGGTCACGAAGGGGGCGGCAGTTGTAGTTACGGGGCAGGTTAGGAGCGTCCTAGATTCACCTGTACCCGCGGTTGAGCCCGTGGCCCCGCGACTACTCCGCTACTGGAGCGACGTTGTTGTGAAGCTGGAGAATACAGGGATTCAAAGCGTCAAGCAGGCGAACGTTGAGAAGCCTGAGAGGCAGAGAGGCGCTGTGAGGTTCACAATCACACAGGTAGGCGTGAGGGAGTGATGCATGAGAGGCATTAATGACCGATTCCCGTGTGAATTCTAGAAATTGCAGCCTCTTGAATACTACTAACTGATTATCCGCTCAGGCAAGACTTAGCTCTATTCTCTCCTTCCCTCTCCCAGGTTTGCTGCCTCGCCTTACCGAGACCCTGCCGATCTCTGCGGTGTTGCGAACGTGGGTGCCACCGCAGGCCATGGCTGGGAAGGACGCGATCCTCCAGAGGAGCCTTCCCTCGGACTCTGGTTCGACTCCATGTTTGATCAGCAGTCCCTCAACTATTAGCTGATTAACCCTCTTCTCGACCCTGGTGAGCTTTTCCCTGTCGAGGGGTTCGTCGAAGAGGTAATCTGAGCGATCCTTGACATCATCGAGAAGGCCCGATGAGGCTGGTTTGCAGCCGTCTCCGAAGACCTCCCTCATAGCGTAGTAGACGAGGTGGGACGCCGAGTGGAGACGCATGATACGGTAGCGCCTCTCCCAGTCGATTACACCGTGGACAGTCTGCCCGACATTGAGGGGAGAGGCTCTTTCAATGAAGTGACGTACCTCATCTCCCTCCATCAATGTCTTCACAACCCTACAACCTGAAATCGTTCCCGTGTCCCCAACCTGCCCACCCCCATAGGGAAAGAAGATGGTCTCATCAAGAACGACGAAGCATCCATCTACTCTAGTAACCACGGCATCAAACTCCTTCATGTATGGGTCTAGCCTAAATAGAAGGGTAGTCAAGTCAAACCGAGATTGTTTCTCGACCTTAAAAAACTCCCCTAGGGATATCGCGTGCACCGAGGCCAATTTATGAACCCCAAATCAGACCATCAAAATTATACATACGCGCTCCGAACCCAGAGAGAACAATTCAAGACATAAGCACACTTAACTACCAAAGCATCTAAAAATCAACTAAAGGAATGTACCTACAATGGCTCACAGAGAAGAGATCAACCCAACTAACTGTCCCCTATGCGGCAGAACCATGGCGATAATCAACAACATCAAAGACTTCACCATCCAGGTCTGCAACACACACGGAGTCTTCGTCGTTGACACCCCCACGAGGGACACATGGATCCTAGAGGGCTTCGACAAAAATATGGTCCCAATTAGACGCAAATGGTACACAGTGGATAACCATAGGCCCCTAACTATAGCCCAATACAGGGAGATGGTGAAGAGGGCCAACTATAAACGACTTGAAGAAAAATGAGGAATCGACTGCCCGATACATGCGACAAAGAACATAAATGAAGCAGATGCAGCCAGTTTCCATGGATGGAGTAAAAGAAAGGATTCTTGTCCTCAAAATAATTACAGACAAATTGCATCATAGCCCAACAATTCGCCCGAACACGAGGACGCTGGAGAATATGTAGCCGAGTACCGCTCCGCTGCATAGGAACGGAAGCCCCGCCTGCGGTCCTCCCCTGGATACAAGCCTCGATAGTAACGCGAAGCCTATGAGGGTCCCGAGCATCACCGAGCCGACGACTACGATGCCCTCGAGACCCGTCGACGAGTAAATGGAGACCGCCAGGCACCCCGGCAGCACTATGTCGCCGAGGCCCATGTAGAAGGCCCTACGCTCCTCACCAGCCACTGGTACCCCCCTCCGAATCTTGGTCACTAGGTCATCACTGTAGCCGTCTGTCTTCGGGACGATCAGCATCAGGGGTAGACCCGAGTTGATCACTAATTCAGCCAGGGTGAGCATGTGCCCGGTTTTATAGACCGCGATGGCGTCGTAGACCGCCAAAGCGAGTAGGAGGACAGCGACGAGGGGGGCGCTTATGGAGATCCCTATGGTCACCATCGTGGTTGCCCCGAGCAATATCGCCGAGGCGTCGATGAGGTACCACCGCGGCCATCTTACCAGTGAAGCGATCAACGCTAGAGAACAAATCACAGACGTGGACACCGCCAGGGGGTCGTCGACGACGAAAAGGGATAGCGAGTAGAGCGCCGAGAACAGTGAGAACCAGATGACCCCCAATAAAATCCACCTGACAAACCTCCCACCCCTGAACCTCCCCAAGGCCAGGATCACCCCCGTCGACAACAACATCATCAGGAGAAAGTATGCGATGTTGAGAGGGTTACCCGAGTCCTCGAAGGCGACAATACCTGCATCACTAAACGGCCCCACAAGCAACAACGCAAGCAAGTCGACGACCACGAACAACGACCCCATCACGATGAAGGGCACGACGCTGGTGCGCACAGTCGATCCTGTCTCAGCCATACCCCTAGACTTGAATGCGTCTTTTTTAAGGTAAGGTGAATCCGTTAGGCCTCATGAGTTAATTGAATTGAAAAATGGCTATTCGTCCCACACGTACTTGCGTGTCGGCGCATTAAGCCCATAAACCATCACAAATTTTTCCTTACCATCATTCAAAATCTTGTGCTTGGAATCCTTCGGGATATAGATAGCGGTCCCTGGGACGCGCGCGCATACAGAATAAAGAAAACATTAGTTAATTAGTGAAAGTTAAAATAGATGGCTTTGGGTTATCCTCAGCTCCACGTGTGTGTGTAAGTAGAAAACAGTAACGAAACTACATCTAACAGTAGTGCACGCATGAATCACTATTTTGGATTAATACCACTGCTCCATAATCTCCATTTTATACAGTTACTTATGATGAAATGCCCCAATTGCGAAGAATCCGCATCAGGAACAGGGCTGGCGCTTCCACAGCCTCAGCTATGACCATCATAGTGATAGTTGCCTCTCTGGCCTCAGTTATAATGCTGCTCAACAACGGTATACAGGCATCAAAGGAGGCTACAATCATCATAAGCTTGGTAAAAAGCACCACCCCCGACGGACCCAAGACACCTCCAGCCAATGATACATCTGTTGGTCCCGATCATCCACCTGATTGGAGAGTTCCCCCACTGATAGACTGGGATAACAGCACCAGCCACGTCGCCAACGTAACACTCATCGTTGAGGCCTCTGAGGGATCTGGCTCAAACACGCCTGAAACCGGCAACCATACCTACACTCGAGGGACATCCGTCCAGGTCAAGGCTACCCCAAGCTCCAACTGGGTCTTTAGCCACTGGCTGCTTGACGACACCAATGAGCGCTCCAACCCCCTCACGATAGTGATGGATACCACGCACAAATTGAAACCGGTATTCCAAGCCATTCTTTACACCCTGACGATAAGCGTGGATGGTCTCGGGTCCATAAATCCCGCGTCGGGAACCTACAAATACATCAACGGAACCAAGGTGCTTCTGAACGCCACGGCTTCCAAGGGTTGGAAATTCAACTATTGGACCCTAGACGACAAGATCTGGGCCGAGAACCCAACGAATGTGCTAATAACCAAGAATCTTAAGCTCTCAGCGACCTTCACACCATTGGTACTACCATCGTCTACTTCTCCGCCGTCGCCTCCTCCCATGACGGTCGCTTTCACCATTCAGTCTCCGGAGGGGTCAGACGCCGCTAGCCGACCGACAGGTTCACACAACACGCGCGCCCCTGGCGAGTATTAAATTAAACGGTATCTCGCATGCTATTACGGTCGCGCGCGATTTCGCGAGCGTCTGTACTAAGCGATTTATATAAACATGATATAGCTTGAATTGGGTCAACTTGTCGAATATTCTACCAGAGGAGCTCTATCCAGAACTTATTCTACACAACAGCAGAATCTACACGGCAGATGGAAACGACACTATGGCGGAGGCGATCGCCGTGAAGAATTCCAGGGTCCAGATGATCGGCACAGACTCTGAGATCCTTCGCCTCAAAGGGAAACACACCGAAGTAATGGACCTAGGAGGTAAGCTTGTCCTGCCTGGGTTCATCGACAGCCACGAACACTGCATCAGGAAGGGGATGCAGCTCGACTGGGTGAACTGTGGCTCCCCACCCATGAAGTCTATCGATGGCATAGTGAAGGCCCTACAGACGAAAGCAGAGGAGAAGCGACCCGGGGAGTGGGTTGTGGGCAACTGGTTCGACGAGTCCAAGTTACATGAAAGAAGATTCCCCACGAGGCATGATCTAGACAAGGCTTCGAGAATTCATCCAATATATTTGGGAAGGGCCGGAGGACACAACGGCGTCTCGAACAGCCTCGCTCTTGAGATAGCCGGAATCAATAGAAGCATTTCTTCACCCAGTGGAGGTAGGATTGAGAAGGACGAAAAGGGGGAACCGACGGGAAGACTAGATGAGCTGGCGGCTATGAATATAGTACGCGGCAAAATACCCGTTCCCTCGAACGAGGAATCCATCGAGATAATGGAGGATAACTGGCCAAAAGTTGAGGAGGAGCTACTCAGTTGGGGGATCACCACAGTCCATGAGGCTCACATCAAAGCCCAAGAAGCAATAGCTTACCAGCGACTCCTGGGTCAAGGCAAACTTCGTATGAGGGTTGGGCTCATGCTGGACGGCATGGCGCCATACTCGGGCTACGCGACTGATGATCTGTCACGGCAGGGCCTAAGAACAGTATTTGGATGGGGAGATAAGCTAAAGGTCATCAGCGTTAAACTCGGCGTAGATGGCGCGATGGGTTCCCACACAGCTGCCCTCAAACAGCCCTACGTGAACGAGCCTGAAAACAGGGGGATAATCAGGGTAACCCCTGAAGCCCTGAATGAGGAGACACTGCGCTGCCACCGCGCTGGGCTGAGAGTCTGCATCCACGCGATAGGTGATAGGGCAATAGATGTAGCCCTCGATGCAATAGAGGCGGCCGTCAAGAAGCATCCATGGAAGGGTCACCGCCACAGGATCGAACATGCAGGGCTAGTTGAGAAGGAACAACTCGAGAGAATGGCCCGGCTCGGCGTTGCTGTTTCAGCATCTATTGGATTCTGTTACCCAATAGGAGACAGTCATTTTGACGCGCTGGGAGAGGACATGATCAAAATATACTATCCTATGCGCAGCTTCAAAGAGCATGGAATAGTAGCCGGAGGCAACAGCGATAACTTCGGAGAAAACTGGGTGATCACTGGGATACACGGCTGCGTCACCAGAGAGACGTCAGGGGGGAAGGTGTTGAACAAGAGTGAGGCGATACCCGTCACTGAGGCGATTAAGGTGTACACAATCAACGGAGCCTATCTTGAGAATCAAGAGTGTGAGAAGGGCACACTTGAATACGGTAAACTCGCCGACATGGTAGTCTTAGACAGAGACATACTGCGAATCAACCCCAAGGGGATAATCGATGCCAAGGCACTCATGACATTTGTTGGTGGAGAGCTAGTCTACTCTCGTACATTGGCCAGTAAATGAAGTCGCGCGCGATGCTATTGTAAACCTAGTTGGATTTTTTAATCAATTTTTTGTGTTTATCGACAATATCCTTCAACATCTTAAAGTCCGCCCTCAGAAAATCATCTTGATCGAGGTCTGCGAGTTCAGGTGGTACATTACCCCTTATCATTGCCTCCCTCAACATCGCGCGCGCTGAACCCCATACCGAAGAAGTCTCCGAAGGAGGCTTCGACGCTGGGATTCTCCTCGCCATCCGCGCGCGCTGGACGCAGCCTGGCCCCCTTATCTAGCCTATTCTAACGACTTTATGAGGCGGAGCTGACAAGTAGTCAAGATTGCCCCCTGCTGGGTCACTGCTTGACAATTGCCTTGCCCTCCACCTCTTACGTTTAGGGAGGTCCATCAACAGGGTCACTGAGTCAGTGAACATGGTGAAAAATCTGCTGAACGGTAATTTATAATTTCGCGCTTGCCTCGGATGTACTCCCGAGGAGGTGAACCTCGCGCGCACATAGTCTTTAATTAGATAAAACCATCAAATCTTGAGATGATAAGTAACGCCGATTCTAAAGCCCAGCGTCTGACTGAAGAGGTCAAGAAAAGGGCTGCAGACTATGGATTCGATCTAATGGGCATAGTTTCTCCAGCGGACTTGGACGCAATACCCAGCTTCTGGATAGGACATAGAGATTACAGAGCCTACACAAAAAAGACGACCGACTACATGGCAGATGTCAAAAGCGTGATAATACTCGGTGCGAGGGTGTGGGATGACATATTCGAGACCATGCTCAAGGTAAGAGATCATTACGAGTACCCTGAGGAGTGGAGGGGTCGGCTCTACGCCCGAAGGATACTGCGCCTCCTCCAGAGGCGGGGATATGAGGCTATTCTCGAGGACGATTGGCTTCTCTCCAAGAAGCGGATGGCCCAATTAGCAGGGTTCGGTAACTTTGGTAAAAACAGCTTGATCATAAACCCGACCTATGGCCCATGGTTCAGGCTTAGAAGCATACTCACTAACGCCGTTCTTGTGCCTGATAAGCCGTTCACGGAGGATCTCTGCGGAGCCTGTGAGGACTGTGTGAAGGCTTGCCCCGTTGGGGCGCTTACACCGTACAAGGTGGATCCCGATAAGTGTCTCCTAGGGCTAACCTGGGCTCAGAGGGAATCACCTGAATACAATGAGTTATGGGGGGTGCACAGTCCAAACCTAACACCCAATACGTATGTAATGTGTACAACGTGCCAGAAATCATGCAGGTATGGCAGGGAATTAAGAGGCCTGAAGGCGACTAAATAGTCGCGCGCGATGAGTCGAAGCGTCTCCTACGCCATGTCCCTGATCTTCACCCTGTTAGCCAGAGACGCGCGCGCGTCGCGCGTATTCGTTGAGATATTCGCGTGCGAACCTGTCCGCGTACTTCTCGGTCCCCCTGTGCCTGCCACTGACCGACCTGAGGTGGTGATAGAACTCGTGCAGGATCAGAAATGGGTCAGCCAACTCA
>Ga0209254_10006956_pt1 | contig 10438 bp, 9 predicted proteins | sample FrelakmetDIP11DI_FD_187148 | JGI IMG/M metagenome (GOLD analysis project Ga0209254, IMG submission 187148) | Freshwater lake sediment microbial communities from the University of Notre Dame, USA, for methane emissions studies - DIP11 DI (SPAdes)... | ecosystem: Environmental > Aquatic >... | reverse complement strand
GATTGCTGCGCCTTGGAAATCAAAAGCATGTCAAATGTATAAATCCCAGTTTCTTTGCCAACCACCCAGTACATCGTAAGCGCACCAACCAGTGACACTACTGAACCGATGAAAAGGTAGAGGGTTAATTTCATGGCTGCATATTCCCGTGTCTTGACCCACCCCCAAATGGCGATGAGCAGGTACATCGGGAAGACCGCGATCTCGTAGAAGAAGAACAGCATAAAAAGATCGAGCGCAACAAACACACCAAACACACCGCTCGCAAGAATAAACAGAAAAGCAAAGAACTCGCGAGGCCTGTCGTCGAGACCCCATGAAATCAACACGCCGGTGAACATCACCAGACCGGTTAATAAAACCAGAGGAGCGCTCATTCCATCCACACCCATCTGGAGGCTGATGCCCATTTGGGGTAACCACCGGTAATTCTCGATGAATTGATATCCCGCCACCGACTGGTCGTAAGTGAAGTAAACCCAAATCGAGAGGGTTAAAGCTATCACCGCCGCAGCCAGGGCGGTTACGCGAACCTCTGTCTTACGATTGGCCGGATATAGCAATATCAACATCCCGGCGACGGCTGGGGTGAAGACAATGATGCTCAGAACCGGAAATTGCATTGTGCACCTCTCCCTAGAACAACATTGCCATAGCTTTATTAACCACATCCATGATCCACATCGGCCAAACACCAATAGCGATAATGAGGATCATTAGTGGTGCCATGACGAGAATTTCACGAGCATTGATTTCGGTCAGGTGGCCGACCCAGTTTTCATTGAGCGGTCCATGCAAGACCTTCTTAATTCCCTTGAGAATGTATGCGCCGGTCATCAGCAGACCCAGCATGCTGATCGCAGTCCAGGCAGTCAGCACCGGCCAGGTACCTCGAACCACCTGGAATTCAGCTACGAAGCCGGCCATCCCCGGCAGTCCGAGTGACGCCATGGAGGTGAAGATGAGGATGCCTCCGTAAACAGGCACAAGCGGGAACAGGCCGCCATATTCATTCAAATTACGGGTATGGGTGCGCTCATAGATCACACCGACCAGGAAGAACATTCCTGCCGCAGACAAGCCGTGAGCGAACATCTGCAGCACCGCACCATTAAGCGCAATATTCGAGCTCAGATTCAAAACGGGGTCCGGATTATTGACACCAATTCTGGCAGCAGCGGCAATTCCCAGAAGGACAAATCCCATGTGGTTAATAGAAGAGTAGGCGACCAACCGTTTGAAATCAAGTTGACCATAAGACCCAAAGGCACCAAACACGATCGCCATCGTCGCCAGAAAGGCCAGCCATCCTGCATATTGCTGAGATTCTGCCGGGTAGAAAGGCAGGACCAATCTCAGGAAGCCGTACGCGCCAAGCTTCAGCAAGACTCCTGCCAGGAGCATCGATCCAGCCGTGGGGGCTTCAGTATGCGCATCGGGCAGCCAGGTATGGAAAGGCCAGACCGGCACTTTGATGGCGAAGGCAATCACGAATGCCCAGAACGCCACGGATTTGACGGTCGAGACCGGGATGCCCATGAGTGAACCTTCCAGCGTGGACCATCTCTCTGCCAGAGTTGAGATGTCATAGGTTTGGAAGATCACACCCAGAAGCTGGATCGCCAACAGAAGGCCCAGCGAGCCTGCCATGGTGTAGATGATGAACTTGAGGGAGGCATAATTTCGATTTGCGCTCCCCCACTGATTGATGAGGAAGTACATCGGAACGAGTCCAATTTCCCAAAAAACAAAGAAGATCAAAAGGTCAAGTGAAAGGAAGACGCCCAACATGCCCATCTCAAGAAAGAGAAACAGCATCATATAGGCCTTGACGCGTTCGGAAATATTGAACGATGCAAGGATGGCCAATGGCGCCAGGATTGTGGTAAGCAAAACCATCGTGAGTGAAAGTCCATCCACGCCGACCTTGAAGGAGGAATTGATGGCTTCGTACCACTCATACCGCTCGACAAACTGGAAGCCTGCCCGGTTGGGATCAAAGATCAACCACACGTAAACCGAAACGACCAATGGCACGAGAGTCGCGATCAAAGCTGTCCAGCGGATGGTCCGCACCTGGTCGGAGGGGATCATCCAAATGACCAGCGCGGCAAGGGCCGGAAAGAACAGAATGATGGTCAGTAAATGTTCAAAGAAAAAATCCATGATCTGCTCCTGATACCCTATGGCAGAAAGAAGAAAAAGGCAACTGCCAGAATAATGATGACGGTCATCGATGCGATCATATACCCCTGGATGCGTCCCCGTTGAAGCAGAGGCGCGGATTCCTTGCCGATCCATTTGGTGCCTTCGCCGACAAAGTCACCAAATCCATTGACCACCGGGGCATCGAAGTAATTTCGGAAAGCGTGCCCGACACGACCGATAAACCTGCCCACAGCGTGCAGAATACCATCGATTACTATCCGGTCCATCCACAAGGAAGTAAACACTTCCGATATCCAGACGGGCGGTTTCACAACGAAGAATGCATAGAATTCGTCAAAATAATATTTATTCTTAAGGAGAACATGGATGGGTCCTAAAGGCTTGACCAGAGGATCCGGGTCGCCAGCTTTCACCTTCTTATACACCAACCACCCTAGCGCAAGTCCACCGAGGGAAATAAGGATGGAAACCATCATCGGTGTGAAGTTGAATTCCAGCGTTTCTGGATGTTCCAGAAGAGTCCCACCGACAAATCCATGGATCCAATTGGGGATCGCGCCAGCGGTCAATCCTTCCGGGATTCCTCCCCAGCCTGCGGCGACCGCAAAGATGGCAAGAACCACCAGGGGCAGAGTCATTGTGAAGGGGGTCTCTTTCGCATGCTCGGCGGCCTTCGTCCTTGGTTGACCCAGGAAGGTGAGCGTGATCTGACGCATGGTGTAGAAGGCTGTCAGCGTCGCTGCAATAACCAGGGTCAGGTAGACTGCCCATTGCCCATGAGCAAAGGCATCTGCAAGAATTTCATCCTTCGACCAGAAACCCGCCGTGACAAATGGGAAACCAGAGAGAGCCAACCCGCCTATCAGGAAAGTCCAGAATGTGATGGGCATTTTCTTGCGAAGACCGCCCATATTGAACATGTCCTGGGGATCAACATGGTCTCCCGTGTGCAGCGCGCCATGCTCAACGCCATGGATCACCGAACCAGAGCTGAGGAAGAGTAAGGCCTTGAAGAAAGAATGGGTAACAAGGTGAAACACAGCTGCGACGTACGCGCCAATCCCGAGTGCCGCAATCATGAAACCCAACTGGGAAATCGTCGAATACGCCAGTACTTTCTTGATGTCATTTTGCGCCACCGCGATGGTCGCTGAGAATATTGCCGTGAATGCACCGATGATTCCCATCGCCATCATGGCGGGAGTCAAATGATGAATACCGCCACCCGCAGACACCAATGGGTAAATGCGGATGGCTAGATATACGCCAGCTGAAACCATCGTCGCCGCATGGATCATGGCGGAGACCGGTGTGGGACCTTCCATGGCATCCGGCAGCCAAACATGCAGCGGCCATTGAGCGGATTTCCCGATGATGCCTATAAAAATCAGGATCGCGATTGCGCTTGCGACTGAGATTCCAAGGGGTGTGAATGTAGTTCCGAGAGTGTGAAGGACTTCAGGGTTGTAAAATATTTCACGGTAATTAAGGGTTCCAGTGACCGTATACAGGTACACGATACCGAGCAACATGAAGACGTCGCCAACCCGGGTGGTCATGAATGCTTTGATGGCAGCAGCCCGTGCAGATGGCTTGGCATACCAGAATCCGATGAGCAGGTAGGAGCACAACCCCATGATCTCCCACCCAACAAACAAGGTAAGCAAATTGTCAGATACGACCAGGGTGTACATACCACAAGCGAACAAACCGATAAAAGCAAAAAAGCGTGAGAACATCGGCTCGACGGACATGTCCGTGTGTTCATGACCGTGTTCATCCTTGACTCTCGCGCCGTGGGGAGGGAGGCCTTGCCGATCGTGATCGCCTTTGGGTTTTCCAAAGTTATGATACCCGATGGAATAAATGAAGATCATCAATACGGTCCAACCGACGAAGAAAAGGGAGATTGCGGTCAAAGGATCTGCCATCACACCAATTTGCAGGTAGGTATCCCCGGTTGGAAGCCAATTGATTGCTGATCCGAAGACGTGCTCGCCGAAATGCTCAATGTTGATGGCATTGAAGAATACAACCATGCTTCCAAACCAGGATATGGCAGCTGCACCCACCGCAATGGAAAAGCTGAGCGCTCTCCACTTGTTCGTGAAAAGAATAATCACAACAAATGCCAGCAGCGGCGGGAGAGGTAACAGCCAAAGAATTTGTTCAGTCGTCATAAATCCACTCCTACCACTTCATCAAGTCGATCTCATCCGCCACCACCGTGTTGAACCGGCGGTAAACGGAGATCACCAGCGCCAATCCCACAGCAACTTCAGCCGCAGCGACTGCAAAAACGATGATTGAAAAAACCTGCCCGGCCATGTACGCAATATTTCCATAACGCCAAAAGGCCACCAAGTTGATATTGACGGCATTTAACATAAGTTCAACGCTTAGCAGGATGGCAACCGCATTTTTTCGAGACAGGACACCGAACAATCCGATGGAAAAAAGTGCTGCCGATAGGATAAGGAACCAGGAAAGTGGGATCATGTTTTCCTCCTATTTCCTGTTGGATGCCACATAGACTGCACCAACCAACGCTGCCAGAAGAAGTACGGATGCGACCTCGAAAGGCAGCAGGTAGGCCGATTGAAGAAGAAGCGAGTTGCCAAGAAGAGCAAGGGTATCCGTTTCACCCATTAGAGTCGGAAGCTTGTTGAATCCAACCCAGGTGCTGAGCATGTACACCATCGAGGCAAAGAGCAACACCCCCAGGATACCAGCCAGCCAAGCCCTCTTGTTCATCTGCGGGCCTTTGTCCAACATTTCGCGGCGGGTGAGCATGACGGCAAAAATAAACATAATGGCGATCGCGCCGATGTAAACCACCACCTGGACGACTGCCAGGAAGCCTGCCTCCAGAACCGCAAAAATCACTGCAACGCCAAAGAGCGCAGCGACAAGCCACAGAGCGGCGTGGACCAGGTTCCGGGTGAGGGTGACCATCACTGCCGACACCAGAATCACAGCAGCCGCTATCAGAAAGATGATTTGTAGAGCAGACATACTTATGATCTCCTCATCCCGTTAATGCGCAAGCTCAACAACAGACGGAGCACTGGAATTGTCAGTTTGTCGTTTTTTCCTTGCCTGGGCGCGCAGGATTTCAACGGTGATCCAACCAAGGATAAGGTTGGCAACCAGCATGCCAGCGACATAGACTGGTGTGTCATATCCCGAGAGTAATTTATGCATGACCGCTGTCATGACAAGAATGGCAATTGAAAACGGCACCAGGAATTTCCAATTGAAATAAAGCATGTGGTCAATGCGGATACGCGGGACAGTGTATTTCACCCACATGATGATCCAATAACCGATCATGGCCTTAATTATGAAATAAAACACACCCAGGATGGGCATTTGCGCCACCCCGGGACCGTTGTACCCGCCAAAAAAGAGTATCGAGATAAACGCACCAAATGTGAAAGCGTGCAGCAACTCGCCTGCATAGAATAGTCCAAACTTCATACCGGAGTACTCAATATGAAAGCCTGAAACGATTTCCGATTCGCCCTCATTCAGGTCGAAGGGTGAACGTCCCAATTCGGCAATGGCGCTGATCAGGAAAACCAAAGCAGCCAAAGGGACAACCAGAACAAACCAATACTTGTTTTGAGCCTGGGAAATTGTCAACATGCTCATCGAACTGGTCAGGATCGCCGGTATGAGAAGGATCACCACCATGGGAATCTCATAGGAGATCATGTTGGCAACCATACGGTATGCACCGACCAGCGCAAATTTATTATTGGAGGACCACCCCGCCATAATTATGGAGAGGGTTCCGATTGTCCCTGCCGCGACGATGTAAAGCAGAGCGACATTGAGGTCGACCCCGAAAACCACCTCAGCGAATGGAAGCACAGCCCATAAAAGAAGAACAGATGCCAGGGATAGGATCGGAGCAAGGTTGAAAACAAAAACATCCGCGCCGTTCGGAGTCGTGTCTTCCTTGATAAGTAATTTTATGATGTCAGCAAAAGGCTGGAATATGCCCCAGGGCCCAATCCGGTTGGGACCCAAGCGGTCCTGGAAACGTGCGACAACTTTCCGCTCAATCCAAACCAGGAAAACATCCAGAACCATCGCAAGCACGATTAAGACAACGATCCCCACGAAAGTTAATAGGATGTTCGAGACCGCCTGGTCAACACCCCAGCTGACCAATAAGCCCATCAGCCAGTTATAAAGATTGCCTACAGGATCCTGCATGCATCACTCCTTTAAAGCTAGGAAAAGGCTGGAAGGATATCTCCTCTCAGCCTCGATATAAGTCAGTTTAGCTCCACTCGAGCATGCCCTTGCGCCAGGTATAGACCAGACCGGCTACAAGGATGAGGATAAAGATCACGCCCTCCACTACTGCGAACATTGGCAGGGCATTCAGGGAAATCGCCCATGGGAACAGGAAGACGGTTTCCACATCGAAAACAAGAAAAATCAAGGCAAAAACATAGTATTGGGCTTTGAACTGGACCCAGCTGTCACCCACGGTTTCCATGCCGCATTCATACGTGCTTTGCTTGATCGGATTTGGCTTACGAGGGCCGATAATTCTGGTGATCAGAATCGCAGCAAAAGGGACAATTACTGCGACCATCATAAACATGAGAATATAGAGCCAGCTTTGCATAGAAACTCCAATTTAGAGTTGGTTTGTGCGAATTGGCGCACATAAGGCTTTCGTCATTTTATCATAAGAGAAATGTTTGAAAAACCTGCCCTTGTAAGTATTACACATGATATTTGTCACAATTTTTATCCTTTTCCCCCCACTTGAACCATCCCTCACAGAAAAACATATCAGTTATTCTATTTGAATATCCAACATGACGTATGGCGTTTATTTTTCATCACTTTTGGAATTATCCAAGCAGACAAGTTAATGCTAAACTTACATCACCGCACCAATAAATACCGAAGGAGGAGACATGGTTTCACACCCACCCGAACCGTTCCGAATAAAGATGGTCGAGTCGATCAGGCTAATCAGCGCCGAAGAGCGATTAAGCGCCTTGAAAAAAGCCGGATTCAATCCATTTACCCTCAGAGCTGAAGATATTTTTATTGATCTTCTGACCGATTCGGGAACCGGGGCGATGAGCAGCGCCCAATGGAGCGCCTTGATGGAAGGTGATGAAAGCTATGCCGGAGCCAGATCGTTTTATCGATTGTCGGAAGTCATGCAGGATATTTTCGGATTCGAGCATTTTGTCCCCACCCACCAGGGACGCGCAGCGGAAAACATCCTGAGCGCTGTCCTTGTGAAACCCGGAAATTGCATCCCTTCGAATATGCATTTCGATACGACGGATGCCAACATACGGGCGAGAGGCGGGAGACCGACGAATCTGATTATCGACGAGGCATTCGATCCCACCAATCAACACCCCTTCAAGGGGAACATGGATATCAACAAATTAAAGGGGTTTATCCAACAAGTTGGCGTTGAAAACATCCCCTTTGGGATGATCACTGTGACCAACAACGCCGGTGGTGGACAGCCCATTTCGATGGCGAACATCCGGGAGGTGTCAGAGACCTATCATTCCTTTGGCATTCCCTTTTACATTGACGCTGCCCGGTTTGCAGAAAATGCCTATTTCATTAAACTTCGCGAGAAGGGATATGAAAACAAGTCACCCAAGGAAATCGCCCGCGAGATTTTTGCTCTGGCCGATGGCGCTACGATGAGTGCCAAGAAAGATGCCATCGTGAATATTGGCGGTTTCCTCGCAACCAATGATGATGATTTGATCAAAAAAGTAAAAAACGAGCTGATTCTTCGCGAAGGGTTCTACACGTATGGCGGGCTGGCAGGCCGCGACCTGGATGCGATGGCCGTTGGTTTGAATGAAGGTTTACAGGAAGACTACCTCGCCTACCGGTTGAACCAGACCTATTACCTGGGCATGTGCCTCAAGGAGAGAGGTGTCCCTATCATTGAGCCGCCCGGCGGACATGCCATCTATATTGACGCCGCCAAATTACTTCCCCATATCCCCCATCATGAATTTCCCGGGCAATCCCTTTCCGTGGAACTTTACCTTGAAGGCGGAATCCGCGGCAGCGAGATCGGATCGGTCATGTTTGCCCACAAAGACCCGGAAAGTGGAGAATGGATTTATCCTCGCCTGGAACTGGTTCGCCTGGCCATCCCGCGCCGGGTATACACACAAAGCCATTTCGATTTCGTGGCTGAGACAGCTGGAAAAATTGCCAAACGTGCTGATAAATTACGAGGTTACCGGTTTACCTACGCTCCGGAACTATTGAGGCATTTCACCGCTCAATTCGAACCACTTTAGATCAAAATGGGCATTCTCATCGAATGTCCATTTTTTTATTTAGCAAAAATCCCAAGATGATTGCCAACCGGACGCTCCCACCCAGGTATGGTCCCATGAATCGGAGAATTGACCACCTTTGAAGTCCCTAGCCACCCCTCAAACACCAGTGTGGAAGATCCGCCTCCATCCATATTAATGGCATTTTCAGCTCCATAGAAAACGAGGTAATTCGCAAGTTCATTCAATGTGGCGCCGGAGGAGTAGAACGGCTGCCGACCATCCACAACGATGATGATCAACTTCTCACCACTGTTGTCCACACCGATCGCCGTCCTGGGCGCGGGAGTGGCATCATCCAACCCTGCCACCGGCTTTCCATTTCGGACAAGCCATCTGTCGCCGGAAATCGCATTGTAGACATCTCCGGACCCATGAAAACTCACATTGTTACTATCGGAAATATGTAGTGTGGGATTTTTCCTATAGCTTGAGTATATATTTCCCTCGGACGCCGCGTAACCATTCGGTTCCACGCGATCACCGGAATGAGGGTAATAGGCTATGGGGCCGTAGGAATACCAGGGGGTGAATCCGTCCCCATTCACCGCGATTTGCACATTGAACTCACGCAGAAACTTCGATGTTGTCCGTGCCTTTAACGGGAGTGGATTATCCTTGTTCCCTGGGGTCACAAGAAAAGATATATTCTTTGATTTGGTATCGACGGTCACAATATGCGCGATCATCGGATATGGTGAAAAATGTACACGGCGGTAATAAACCACCCCATCGTATAATTCCCGCCTCATCTCGATCGGCAATGGACGCCCGACATAATACAACAGAGGACTGCACATGCACAGCATCATCAGAATTAAAATGACGGTGACGGATCTCTTAGGTCTATTGGACATGGCTATATGGGTTTATGAAAATTAGGTTTCACAGGACATCGAGCGGCGGACAAAATCAGGTAGCGAGTTCCTTCTCCGCCTGCCGCATGGCATTAAAGGAGGCAATGGCCACTTCCAGAATCGAGGTGTCAGGCTCACGGGTGGTTAGCGATTGCAAGGCAAGGTTGGGCTTGATCATCCACCGAACTACTGCCCAGTCCAGATGATTTGCCGTCCAGCGGATATATTCGACCGCAATCCCTGCAAGTACCGGTATTAATAATATCCGGCTTGCTAGACGCCAAAACATCGGCATGGGACCAAGCAGCGAGAATACCAGAATCGAGAGGATCACCAAAGTCAGAAGGAAAGCAGTTCCGCAGCGGGCATGTTCAATGGGGTATTTTGCAACAATTTCGGGTTTTAAATCCGCACCGGCCTCAAAGGCATTGATGGTCTTATGCTCTGCACCATGATAGGAAAATACACGCCTTATGTCCGGCATAAATCCAAGAAGCCAGATATAGCCTACAAGCAGTCCAAGACGCAATACTCCTTCAGCAACATTACTCCACCATGTACTCCAGCCAAGGTATCGCTCAAAAACACCTCCCACCGCAGCTGGCGCAAGGAAGAACAATCCAATCCCTAAAAGCAGGGAAAGGGCAAGCGTCGCATACAACGCAGGTCCTTCCAGCTTTTCATCCTCTCCGGTCTGGGTGTTGGCGGAAATCGTCAGTGCATGAATCCCCAATCCCAGCGCATCCCATAATAAAAGGATACCTCGCAGGAAAGGTGTCTTTGATATTCTGCCCCGATAGACCGTGGAAAGATTTTCAATGTGGGTGACGATATTTCCATCCGGTGCGCGCATGGCTATCGCCATAGCTGATTTCCCGCGCATCAAGACGCCTTCGATAACTGCCTGTCCGCCGTAAGTAATTATGCGATCATCCATACCATTAAATGTCCTTTTATTGTTTACTCAAGATTAAAGAAGAAATGCACCATGGCCTCAATCCCCTTGTACCAGGTGGGCAGGTGCTGCCGCTCGTTGGGAGCATGGAGATTATC
>Ga0209254_10006955_pt1 | contig 10440 bp, 8 predicted proteins | sample FrelakmetDIP11DI_FD_187148 | JGI IMG/M metagenome (GOLD analysis project Ga0209254, IMG submission 187148) | Freshwater lake sediment microbial communities from the University of Notre Dame, USA, for methane emissions studies - DIP11 DI (SPAdes)... | ecosystem: Environmental > Aquatic >... | reverse complement strand
CCAATCCTGATCCCTACCTGAACATGCTTATCTTCTTCCGTACCGGCATCTGGATCACAATTTATGTCACGGTGATCTCATTTATCCTGGTGCTTTTTGTAGGTTTATTCGGAGGACTTGGAAGGGTTTCAAGCAACAATATCATCCGCGGGATCGCAACATCCTATGTGGAGATCATCCGCGGAATCCCGCTGCTCGTACAGCTCTTATTCTGGTACTTTGCCATGCCTGCCCTGCTACAATCTATCGGCCGGGCAACCGGAAACGAAGCCCTGGCTCATTACCAAACAAATGCAATCGCCATGGCTATTGTTGGGCTCACAATCGGTTATGGCGCCTATATGAGCGAAGTGGTGCGGGCAGGGATCGAGAGTATCGGCAAAGGCCAAATGGAAGCTGCACGCAGCCTTGGGTTAACCTACTTTCAAGCAATGCGCCATATCATCCTTCCCCAGGCATTCCGGGTGATCCTGCCGGCGATCGGGAATGAATTCATTACGCTCTTGAAGGATTCTTCCCTGGTTAGCGTGGTGGCGGTTGCAGACCTGACCCGGCGCGGGCGGGAGTATTCCGCCATCCATTTCAACACCCTGCAGACCTGGTCGATGGTGGCACTGGTTTACCTGGTGATGACCCTGCTTTCAGCACGTTTGGTGGCCTATACCGAACGTAAAACAAAGTCGGAGAGGTGAACCATGGCTGAAGCGATCATTAAAATAAATAATATTCATAAACATTTTGGGGATTGTCATGCTCTGCAGGGCGTCAGCCTTGAGATCAAGAAGGGTGAGGTGGTGGTGGTTATTGGCCCTTCCGGCTCGGGAAAATCAACCCTGCTGCGCTGCATCAACCGGCTGGAGGAGTTCGACGAAGGCAGCATTGTGGTTGATGGCATCCCCCTGGCGGGGGCAAAGAACATCAACCTGGTGCGTACTGAGGTTGGGATGGTTTTCCAGCAGTTCAACCTATTCCCGCACCTCAGCGTCCTGGAAAATATTTCCCTTGCGCAACGGATCATCCGCCACCGCAGCAAGCAGGAAGCCAGAGAAGTGTCCATGAAACTCCTGGATAAGGTGGGGATCCCGGAAAAGGCGGAAATGCGGCCTCCGCAGCTTTCGGGCGGTCAGCAACAGCGGGTGGCCATAGCCAGGGCGCTGGCAATGAACCCCAAGATCATGCTGTTCGATGAACCTACCAGCGCGCTTGATCCGGAAATGATCCAGGAGGTGCTGGACGTGATGCTTGCATTGACGAAAGAGGGCATGACCATGGTGGTGGTCTCCCATGAGATCGGGTTCGCCAAGGCGGCAGCCGACCGGGCGATCTTGATGGATGGGGGCAAGATCATCGAAGAAGCTCCACCGAAAGTGCTTTTCGAGAACCCCAAACACGCCCGCACCAAGGCTTTTTTGAGCAAAGTCTTATAAATTCTCTTCTTTTACGTGGAAAAGGGCGTTCTTGAAGTTGTAGAATGCCCTTTTTTGACTTTTTTTTCCACCTGTGCTATCCTCCTTTCATTCAAGGAAATTAGGTAAATTAATGCATCGAGAACGCGTATCTGATAATGTTTATTGGTTTCAAAGCGAGGTTTATGCCCAGGTGACCGCGGGGGCGATCATCGGTCCGCAGTGGGCAGTGGTCATCGATACCCTTGCTCTTCCGGAGGAGACCCGCGAGATGCGCGATTTCCTTGAGGATGAGCTCGGCATTCCCGTTCGTTATGTGATCAACACACATTCCCACGCTGACCACTGTTGGGGGAATTGCTTCTTCCCCGGCGCGACGATCATTTCGCACCAGGAATGCCGCAATCTCATGATGGCCAAAGGCCCGGCTGCCCTGGAAGCTGCCAGTCACCAGAACCCTGGTTACAAGGCAATAAAACTGGTTTTTCCGAACCTGACCTTTGACCACGGAACGCTCTCCCTGCGGGTGGGTAAAAAGAACCTTGTACTCCATTGCACACCAGGACACAGTGTGGATGGGATATCCGTGCTGGTGGAGGAGGACCGCGTCCTTTTCGCCGGTGACGCTTTTATGTCGCTGCCATATATCGTAGCCGGCGATCCGGAAGAACTGGCTGCCACCATCCGCAAGATCGGCAAATTAAGTCTGGAGAATATCATCCAGGGGCATGGGGATATCATCCTGCGGGGTGAAATCGATGAAGCAGTGAAGAACAACCTGGCATACCTCGCGACCTTGAAGAAGGCGGTAAAAGCAGCTGCCCGCAAGCGATATCCTGAGGAAGCCCTGGAGGCGATCGACCTGGTCTCCTGTGGAAAGAGCCGGGTTCTTCTCGGCGGTCTGGCGGCGGAGCTTCACAGACGAAACGTTTATTTCATGTTTAAACAGGTATCCGAAAACCTTGGGGATGTGGAAATGGGAGAGGATATCTAGCAGCGGGTGAGGAAAATCGGGCAAACCCTTACCGGGAGTTTACTCACTGGAATTTTTATGAGAGGCCTTCTGCGCCTCTCTTTTTTTTTCCAGGTAACGGCGCAACCCCACGGTTCGTTCGGTTCCGTTGCGCAGACGGTGCAGGTTCGGGCGCAGGGCGACCAGTACGATAATAAATGAGAACACCCCATAGAGGATAAATACGGGCGGGGTGATCCCAAGATATGCAGTGACCGAAAAGATCAGGATACTGAAGAATCCAACCGATATTGTCATAATGGAAGCGTACCCAATAAAGATATACACCAGGACGCAGAGAGGCAGCAGGATCATCCAGATCGGCGGCCAGAGGGCAACTGCACCGCCAAAGGCGGTAGCCCCACCAGCTCCACCTTCCAGGGCCAGCCTTCCGGCGTTGTTACGTTTGAGCAGGAATATGGAGTAATTATGTCCAATAATTGCGAGCGTGACTGCGACCACCTTTACCAGCTCGTTCCCGGGGACAAGAGTATCCGCGAGCCAGCCGCTGACCAGGCCCTTGAGAATATCACCCAACCCGGTAAGGACGCCGGCGAAAAGCCCAGCAGCCCGCATGGCATTGGTCCCGCCCGTGCGCCCGCTGCCAACTTCGCGCACATCCTTCCCTGTGAATGTCTTGACGATGATCAGGCCGAAAGGGATCGACCCAACCAGGTAGGATAAAACGATCACTAGAACAAGATTAATAATATCCATTAATGCTCATTTCCACAGAAGTTTAACACACGATATTCCCTTCAGTTGCTTGTTTCCCCGAATTCGAGGGGAATCTCAATAAAACCGGATTTGTGTATTTTAAAAGCGCGCAACGACACGGGTGTCCAGATGACCGAAAGGGTGCCCGGGTAAAAAAAATCAGCGAGATCGGTCACGGATGGGATTTCGGGACCGTTGGGATGGGTGTGAAATACGGCCGTCATTTCAAATGATTGGGATTCAATCCACAAAAAGGCATACAACTGCTCCTGCGGGTCCATGCGAAATGCAGTTGGGCTATGCAGTTCGTTGGCGACTGGAAGAAAAGCGAGCGCTTGCTCCCCGATTCCAGAGATGAGTCCGCAGGCTTCCTCGGGAAGGCACTGGCTGGAATATTCATTAATCTGGATACAAAGATCATCGCTCAGGACTAATCTTTCTGGCATGCCTCACCCGACCAGGAACGCGAGCAGGAACATTAAACCGGCCATCACCGCAGGTTCAACCCACAACAATCGCCACGAACGGTGCTCGATAACTGAACCGGCGACACCGGTGAGCGCGTATGCCGCCCCCAGAAGGATCAGGCCATAGCTTAACGGTGTAAGTGGAAGGTAGTGCAGCCCCAAAGCTACCTGGCAGATGATTACAGCGATCGTCAGTGCCCAAGGATAGGACCACGCACCTCCGAGGCGGAGGTACAGGCTGCGCAGGCTCACAAGGAAGACCGTGGGGAAGAGGATCAGCAGGATGAGGTAAAACCGCATACCAGCTGCACGGACCGAAATGGCCACGATCAAAAACAGCGCCCAGGAAACCGCTGTGAGAGCCAGGGCAGCGAAGGCATGGCGCTTATCCCGGTTATCCATGGCGATATACTCTGAGGCAACGACCAATACGAATAGCGCTCCCCCAAAAGCAAACACCACCCACCAGTACAAGCTGGTCTGCAGGGTGCTGAGCGGTAGACCGATGATCAACGCGGTAAGGGCAGGGATAAAAAGGTGCGGAACAGATGCCCGGACGGAGAATTCCGGGTGGGCGCTGAGCAGCCACTGGGTGCCAGAGGCTGCCAGGGCAGCGGTGGCGATGCCAACCAGGGAATTTATAGTGAGCGGAAGCTGGAAATAGAAGGCAGGCAGCTGGAGGTTGAACGCTCCCGCGGGTAACTTAATGAAAGAAGCCAGCGCATAGGAGAGCAGAATCATTGCGGTGATGATACTGAGCCGGTCTGCATTGGGCAAATGACGGTGGGGTTCCATCGGTTTCATTTTACCAAGAATTGAGCCGTCCGATTATCTCTTCCGGCAGCACCTTCAGAGAAGAAAAAACCGCATATGGTACAATATTAGGCTGTATGGAAGCTCTCCCGCAAGCCAAAACTGAAGCACCCCCGCCACTTTTGGGTACCTTTGTAAAAGGATTCAATGCGGTTGCCTCCAAGGTTTGGCTGATCTTGCCCCCGGTGATGCTGGACCTTTTTCTTTGGTTTGGCCCTCACCTGAGCTTACAGAAGCTGCTTACCCCATTATTCGCCGGGTTGACCAGTAACATGGTTGCCACGGCCGGGGCAAACCTGCCTCCGAATTTTGAAGAAGCAAGCGTTCTAACTCAGAAAATGCTGGAGAGCGCTAACTTGATGACCGCTTTGCGCTCATACCCCATCGGAGTTCCAAGCCTTATGGCGATAGCCAGCCCCATGGTGAATCCACTTGGCGCACCTGTTATCTTCCAGATACCCGATCCGCAGATAGCAATATTAATCTGGCTCGGATTGACCCTCACAGGTGTTTTGTTGGGAAGCATTTATTTCTATTCCCTGGCCAAAGCTGCAGGGGGTGTGGTTGATGATGCGCCTGAAAGAAAACCAATAGACCGTTTCGGGCAGGTGTTGATCTTCACCCTGTTGTGCTATGCTGCCCTGGTCATCGCCGGGATCCCCATACTGATGGTCCTGGGGTTAATTACTTTGATGAACCCAGTGGTGGGACAAATCGTATTCATGGTGGGGTTTTTCCTGGTGTTGTGGTTCCTGATGCCCCTGGTTTTTTCCCCATTCGGAATCTTCACTGAAGGCCAAAAAGTGATGACTTCTATTACGATCAGTTTCAAGGTGGTGCGCGGTTACCTTAAAGGCACCGGGTTGTTCATTTTATTTGCTGTTCTGATCGAGATAATTCTGGATATGTTGTGGGTTTCCGCACCGGCCAATTCCTGGCTGATGCTTATCAGCATCGGCGGGCATGCCTTCATCAGCACCGGTTTGATCACTTCCGCGTTCGTCTACTATCTTGGCGGGATGCGCTGGATGAGGATCCGAACCAGCGTGACGGATACGATCGTTGCTGCTTAAACAATTAATTATCGCCTGGATAAAGGGCGGGAGGATCTAGTGGGATTAATGGGAACTGAAAACTCAAGTTATGCGGCCAAGGATATCCAGGTTTTGGAAGGCCTGGAAGCAGTCCGCCGCCGCCCGGGCATGTACGTGGGCGGCACGGATCTTAAAGCCCTGCACCACCTCGTTTACGAAGTGGTGGATAACTCTATTGATGAGGCTTTGGCAGGGGTATGCAACCAAATCATCGTTACCATCCACGCCGATAGCTCCGTGACGGTGGAGGATAACGGCCGCGGAATTCCTGTTGATATTCATCCGCTTAAGAAAAAATCGGCGCTCGAGGTGGTGATGACCACCCTGCACGCCGGGGGCAAGTTTGGCGGCGGCAGCTACAAGGTTTCGGGCGGGCTGCACGGAGTGGGGGTTTCTGCCGTCAACGCGCTTTCTTCCTGGTGCGAGGTACGCGTTCACCGCGATGGGAACGAATATTACCAACGGTACGAGCGCGGCATTCCCCAGGACGCGGTCAAGACTCTCGGAAAATCCTCCCGGCCGGAGACTGGAACGGTCACCACATTCCGCTTTGACCCCGAGATCTTTAAGGGCGATTTGGATTTCAAGTTTGAGACACTCACCGCGCGCTTCCGCGAGATGGCTTTTGTCACCCGCCAGGTGATGATCAAGCTGATCGATGAGCGCGAACCCAGACACGAGATGACCTTCTATTTTGAGGGCGGGATCAATTCCTTTGTGCGCTACCTCAACCGCAACCGCGAAACCCTTCATTCTGTTTTCTACGTGGAAAAGGAGATCGAGCACGTAGGTGTGGAAGTGGCGGTGCAGTACACCGACGCCTATTCGGAATCGGTCTATTCCTTTGCCAACACAATCAACACCATTGATGGCGGCACGCATCTCACCGGGTTGCGCATCGCCGTCACCCGCCTGATCAATGATTACGCCAGGCGTACCAGTTTGCTCAAGGAAGCCGATACCAATTTCACCGGCGATGATACCCGCGAGGGTATGACCGCCATTGTCAGCATCAAGCATCCCGACCCGCAGTTTGAAAGCCAGACCAAGGTTAAGCTGATGAACCCCGAAGTGCAGACTTACGTGCAGCAGGTGGTGGGTGAAGCCTTCAGCTCTTTCCTGGATGAGAACCCGCAAGCGGCTCGTGCCATTGTGCAGAAATGCCTCACATCCGCCCGCGCCAGGGATGCCGCCCGTAAGGCGCGCGACCTGGTCATTCGTAAATCAGCGCTGGAAAGCCTTACCCTGCCCGGGAAACTCGCAGATTGCTCAGAGCGCGACCCGCAGCGTACCGAGCTTTATATCGTCGAGGGTGAATCGGCAGGCGGTTCAGCCAAACAGGGGCGCGACAGGCACTTCCAGGCTATTCTGCCGCTCAAGGGCAAGATCCTCAACACCGAACGCGCCCGTCTGGATAAGATGCTGGGCAACGAGGAGATCCGGGCTCTCATTTCCGCCTTGGGCACAGGCATCGGTGATAACTTTGACCTGGATAATCTGCGCTACGGGCGGGTGATCCTGATGAGCGATGCAGACGTCGATGGCTCCCATATCCGCACCCTGCTCCTGACCTTTTTCTTCCGCTATATGCAGTCATTGATCGAGCAGGGGCACATGTTTATTGCCCAGCCGCCGCTTTACCGCATCCAGCACAAGACCAAGGTGGAATATGCCTACACCGATGAGGACAAAGAACGCATTCTGAAGGATATGAACGTCTCTGCCGAGAAGGCAGAGATCAGCCGCTATAAAGGTTTAGGTGAGATGAATCCAGAGCAACTGTGGGAGACGACCATGAACCCCGAAAACCGCACCCTGCTGCTGGTCAATATCGACGACGCTGCCGAAGCCGACCGGACCTTTGATATGCTCATGGGGGATGCCGTTCCGCCGCGCACAAAGTTCATCCAGACGCATGCCAAGAGCGTGAGGAATTTGGATGTGTAGGTATTCAAAGGGCAGCCACTTGCCCACCTTCGTCCGTCATGGCGAGGAATCCGCAGGATTCCGAAGCAATCTCATAACAATTTTCCCAAATTAAGAAAACTGTATTGATCTGTGGGCGGGTTTATGCCCGCCTTATTGATTTGTAGAACGAGAGTGTGCTTCCCTCAGAACTCATGCTTGAATTTTGAATGCTGGTGGGTATGAAACCAGTACTCGCCCTACACCGGGAAAAGGCTGATCACGTACACGATGAGAGGCGCGATCAACAACGCGGGCAGGAAATTGCCCACACGGATCTTCTTGATCTCGAGGATGCCGCTGACGCCGATGCCCATCAGCAGCACGCCGCCGGTGGCAGTCATTTCATTCATCATGCTGGCGGTGACGATGGCATCCAATTGCCCGGCCAGTAGGCTGATGGTTCCCTGGTAGATCAGGACGGGGATCGCAGAAAAGGCCACCCCGATGCCCATGGTTGAGGCGAATGCGATCGACGCGATGCCATCCATCACGGATTTAATGATCAGGGTGAGAGAATCCCCCTGCAGGCCATCGCTGATGGAACCGAGCACCGCCATGGGTCCGGTGCAAAAAAGCACCGTGGTTGCCAAAAAGGCGCGTACAAAACGACTGGAGCTGCCCTCCGAGCTGCCTGCGAAGCGTTTCTCGAGCCAGGCACCAAGCGACATTAAACGATCCTCCAGCCGGCCCCATTCGCCCAGGATGGCACCGATCACAAGCGCGCCCAGGACGATCAGTCCGTTTTCGGTTTTAAGGAACATCTGCACCCCAATGGCCACGATAAACAAGCCCATACCTGCCATGACGGTATCTTTCAGTTTTTCGGGCAGTCGCGATCCAAAAAAAACGCCGATCAGGCTGCCCACGATGATGGCAAAAAAGTTGATGATCGTTCCAAACATTGAAAGTAATCCTTTTCACTGCCGCCGCAGCCGGGGTTAATAACGGGGAATTATACCTGAGGCAAGAAAGTGTAAGCACAGCATTGGTGGGAGATTAGAACCAAGGCAATAGGAATCGAGTTGTATTTCAGAAAAATCAGGATAAAACCACCCCTCCCACTCTGCGACCACTCCCAAAATCTGATTGCGTGTGGAGGGCAGGGAGGGGCAGTAGATGTACTACGGCTCGCTCACCTCGAAATTATCAAACTCCGCCGTCACTGGCTCGGGCTCAAAACTGACCGCGGTCAGGGCGATATCTCCCGCGAGAAAATCGGGGTCGATCACCTCGGCCAGGAGCTCCCCATTGGCGAAAAGCCGCAATGCCTCCCCCACGCATTCCGCGCGCAGGCGGTTCACCGTAGGTGGCGGTAGGATCGCATCCGACTGGGTCCATTCCAACAGGAAATCGTAATCCCCACCGGTGGATTTCTGGATGCTGAAGTAGCCATCGCCGGAGATGAGCAGGGCATAGCCGGTGCTGGATTCCTCCGTCTCGTTGCGGCGGCAGAAGAACCCGTAACCGGTATTATTGGATTCGGGTCCGGCAACCTGCGCAGCATCCACCTCCATCACGGTATCGCCAAACCTCATATACGGTTCGCCCCACATGAAGAAGGAGTTATCTAAAGCGGTAACCACGTAATGGCCGTCCTCATATCCCACCGAACCGCGATCCCAGCTCCCAACTTCCCAGCCCGAGGAGGGGTCGCTGAAATCTTCGCTGTGTGGCAGCGGCCAGGGGGGGTCGAACGCGATGGTTGGCAGCGGGGTGCGTGTGGGTATGGCAGTGGGCAGGGAGAAGGCGGTGGCAGCCGGGTCGTAGGTGGGTACGACCATGGAATACATCGGTTCCGCCGGGGCTGCCGGGGAACAGGCGGTGGTGAGGATGGCAAGCAGGCAGAGGGTGGTGATGGTTCTCATAGCTTCCTCTCCCTGATTCTAGCAGATGGATGACAAACACCAGCGCATCAGGTACACTGTGAATATGGATAGATACTTGAAAGTGGAATTCCTCAAATTTGGGTATGGTGGGGAGACGCTTGGCAGGCTGCCGGACGGCAGGACGATCTTCGTACCCTTTGCGCTGCCCGGCGAGACCGCGCGGGTGGAGGTGCTGGAGGAGAAGCAGGGGTTCGCGCGGGGGCGGCTCGCGGAGCTGCTTCAGACCAGTCCCGAACGGATCAAGCCGCGCTGTCCGCATTTCGCCATTTGCGGCGGCTGCCATTACCAGATGATCCCCTACACCCGCCAACTGCAAGCCAAGCAGCAGGTGCTGTGTGAGCAGCTCACCCGCCTGGGCGGGTTGGCGGACCCGCCGGTTGCGGATTTCCTGCCCTCGCCAACTGAATGGAATTACCGCAATTCCGTCCAGTTCCACCTGGATGCTGAAGGCCGGCTCGGCTACCAGGCAGCCGGCTCGCATCGGGTGGTACCCATCCGGGAGTGCCACCTGCCGGAAGGACCCATCAACGAGATCTGGCCGCTGCTGGAACTGGAACCCCAACCCGGGCTGGAACGCATCCAGCTGCGCTTGGGACGCGGTGAGGAAGTGCTGCTGATCCTGGAAAACTCCAAAGGCGATATTCCGGAGGTGGAAATTTCCCTGCCGATCTCGGTGGTCAGCCAGGGACCGGAGCAGTCGATCGCCCTGGCGGGGGTGGATCATTTGATCCTGGAAACGCGCGGGGAGCGCTTCCTTGTCTCGGCGGATTCCTTCTTCCAGGTGAATACACCCATGGCAGAGATAATGGTCTCACGGCTGCTCGAGGCGCTGGACCTCCGCGGCAGTGAAACAGTGATGGACCTTTACAGCGGGGTGGGGCTTTTCAGCCGCTTCATCGCCCCGCTGGCGGGCAGGGTGATCGGCGTGGAGGTGAACGTCTCGGCCTGCGAGGATTATGCCGAGAATCTGGATGAATTTGATAACGTGGAGCTGTATATCGGCGCGGCGGGCAGCATCCTGCCTTCGCTGGAGGTGAAAGCGGATATTCTCGTGGCCGACCCCCCCCGGGCGGGGAT
>Ga0209254_10006954_pt1 | contig 10440 bp, 8 predicted proteins | sample FrelakmetDIP11DI_FD_187148 | JGI IMG/M metagenome (GOLD analysis project Ga0209254, IMG submission 187148) | Freshwater lake sediment microbial communities from the University of Notre Dame, USA, for methane emissions studies - DIP11 DI (SPAdes)... | ecosystem: Environmental > Aquatic >... | reverse complement strand
CTCTCGATCGGCGAGATCACCGCCCGCAGCCAGGTCTCCAGCTCGCGGTTGGCCTGGTCGTAGACGGCCTTCATCCGGGCCGCGACCGACTCGAAGAAGCGCCGGGTCAACGCCCACTTCTCGGTGGTCATCAGGCTCAGCGTGCCGAACTGCTGGCGGTGCAGCGCTGCGATGCGGTCGAGCTCGGCGAGGTAGCGTCGGGTCGTGAACATCAGCGGCGCGCCCAGCGTCAGCCCGTGCTCGCGATTGAAGGTCTGGTACATCGCCACCATCATCGTCTGGACCTCGTCGACCAGCCGCCCGACCTCCTCGAAGTCGGTGCGCACCGAGCTCACCAGGCTGTCCATCCCGTCGCGCAGGCCCGCCGAGAAGTGGCTGGCGCGCATGACCTGTCGAGCGCCCCGCACGTGCCGCTTGAGCTGGTCGACTCCGACGGCCTGGTAGATCGCCGTCGAGTGGCGGCCGAAGACGGTGCGCAGCGCCTGCAGCTTCCTCAGGCTCTTCTCGAACTCGCTGCGCTCCAGCCGGATGCGACGCGCCATCTGCTCGATCACCGCCTTGTTCTTGCCGCGAAGCCCGTTGAGCTCGAACACCTGCTCGACCAGGTTGCGCTTGCGCGCGCCGAGCACGCCGTGGGTGACCGCGTAGGCATCGTCGAACTCGCGGCGCACCTGGTCGCGCACGATCGACTGCTGCTGCGGCACGATCTCCTGCGACAGCGCGTGCTCGAGCCGCGGCAGCCGGCTGCGCTCGAGCAGCGCGGCGTCGTGCTGGATCTTGCCGACCAGGCCCTTCTGGGCCGACACCGGGTAGATCCGCTCGGGCGGCAACTGCAGCGTGCGCGCCACCGAGACCACCTGGCCGGCGATCTCGCGATCGATCTCGGCCGGCTGCTTCAGCGCGTCCCACAGTCCGTCGATCTTGTTGAGCACCACGAAGCGGCCGGCCCGGTGCGCCGGACTCACGTGGTTGCGCCACACGTCGATGTCGGTGCGCGTGACGCCGGTGTCGGCGGCCAGCACGAACAGCACGGCGTGGGCGCTGGGGATCAGGTTCAGCGTCAGCTCGGGCTCCGCGCCGATCGCGTTCAGGCCCGGTGTGTCCACGATGACCAGGCCCATCTCGAGCAGCGGATGCGGGATGTTCACCAGCGCGTGGCGCCAGCACGAGACTTCGATCATGTCGTCGGCGTCGGGCGCGATCGGCGAGTCCTCGTCGGTCTCGTCGTACAGGCCCATCAGCATCGCCTCCTCGACCGGCACGCGCTTGGTCTCGCGCACGCACTCGAAGGCGAGCTTCAGGCTCTCCGGGTCCGACGGGTCGATCGGCACCGAGCGCCACTCCTCGGGCGCAAGCCGCAGCTCGGCCATCGACGCATCGCGAAGCCGGGTCTCGATGGGCAGCAGCCTGATCCCGGGCGGCTGCGCCGCGTCCCACAGCAGCTCGGTCGGACACATGGTGGTGCGCCCGGCCGACGAGGGCAGCATCCGCTGGCCGTAGTCGGCGAAGAAGATCGCGTTGATGAGCTCGGACTTGCCGCGCGAGAACTCCGCAACGAAGGCGATCGACATCCGGTCGTCGCGCAACCGGTCCAGCACGCGGCCCAGCCGCGCCTGCAGCTGCGGGTCGGTGAGTTCGGCGTCGGCCAGCCACTGGCCGTAGCGGCCGATGGCCGATGCGAGATCGGCCCGCCAAGTGCCATAGGCGCGGATCCGCTCGGTGAAGCCGCTCATCGCAGGTCGGGCCACATAGTGCGGGCCGAGCGTATCACAGGGTCCGTGCACGTCGCGCGCTCATGGCCGTGCGGCTCGGCCGGCCGACGAACGGTCGCGGCAGGGCGACGCAGCGCCGGCGCGTCGATCGTCAATGCTGGCAGGTCGGGCACCAGTAGGTGGCCCGCTGCTGCTGGCGCATCACCCGCACCGGCGTGCCGCAGACGCGGCACGGCTGCCCGGCCCGGTCGTACACGTTGCACTCGAGCTGGAAGTAGCCGGTCTGGCCGTCGCTCGCCACGAAGTCGCGCAGCGTGCTGCCGCCGGCGGCGATCGCCGCGCGCAGCGTGTCGCGGATCGCGCCGGCCAGGCGCCGGTAGCGCTGCAGGCCGACCCGATGCGCGGGCGTGGTCGGACGGATCCCGGCACGGAACAGGCTCTCCGACGCGTAGATGTTGCCCACCCCTACCACGACCGTGCCCGACAGCAGCAACTGCTTGATCGACACACGACGCCCGCGCGTGGCCGCGTACAGCATGTCGCCGTCGAAGTCCGGCGACAGCGGCTCGACACCGAGCGACGCCAGCAGCACATGCGCGTGCAGCGGCCCCGCCGCAGCGTCGTGCCAGAGCACGGCACCGAATCGGCGCGGGTCGTTCAGGCGCAGCACGCCCGTGTCGAACTCGATATCGAAGTGATCGTGGGCGCGCAGCGCTTGCCCCGCCCGGGCCCAGCGCAGCGAGCCCGACATGCCCAGGTGCACGATCAGCCAGCCCGAGTCGAACGCGAGCAGCAGGTACTTGCCCCGGCGTCCGACCCCGACCAGCACGCGACCCGCCAGCCGCGCGTCCAGTCCCGGCGGAATCGGCCAGCGCAGGGCCGGCGCGCGCTGCACGATCCGGCGCACGCGCCGACCGGCGGCCGTGTCGGCCAGCCCGGTGCGAACGACTTCGACCTCCGGCAGTTCCGGCATCGGGGCAAACGAGGAATAAGTCCGGAATCGGCCTGCGATCGGGCAGGGTCTTCGGTTGCCCGGCAGTGTAATTCAACCTAAGATGCCCCGATGAAACCTGCTTTTCCGCTCGCTGCGACGGCGCTTGCCGCCATGCTCGGCCTGTCGGGCTGCGCGACACCGCAGGCCGACGGTGCGACACCGGCCGCCACCGGAACCCCGCCGGCGCAGGGCCCGGTCGCGGCCCCGCCACCCGGCTCGGGCGCGTCGCCGCTGCCGGCTCGCCCGCCTGCCGGACGGTCCGCACAGGCCAACGGCGCACCGACCGCGCCTCGCGCGCTGCCGCATTCGCTGTCCGGCGACGACGACGGCGAACTGCCGGCGGTGGAACTGACGCCGCAGATCGTCTACCAGCTGCTTGCCGCGGACATCGCAATCCAACGCGGCGACAACGGCTCGGCCTACGCGACGTACATGTCGCTCGCCAAGGCGACCCGCGACCCGCGCATCGCGCGGCGCGCGGCCGAAGTCGCGATCGGTGCGCGCGCCCTCGACGAGGCGCTCGCGGCCACTCAACTGTGGCACGAGCTGGCGCCGAAGTCGCAGTCGGCGGCCCAGATGCAGGAGACCCTGTGGCTGAGCGCCGGCCGACTGAAGGACGTCGAGCCGCTGCTGGCGGCCCGGCTGGCCGGCGCGCGGACCGACGGGACGCTGCCCGCCGCGTACGCGCAGCTGCAGCGCGCGCTGCAGCGGGTGCCGGACCGCGCGGCTGCGTGGGCCCTGATGCAGCGCGTGTCGGCGCCCGACCTCGGCGTCGCGTCGGCACGGCTGGCGCGGGCATCGGTTGCAGCGTCGGCCGAGGATTTTGCGGCTGCGTCGTCCGAGGCGCGCGAGGCGATGCGGCTGCAGCCCGACAGCGAGGACGCCGTCGTGGCCGCCGCACGCTACACGCAGCGCCTGCCCGACGGCACGAAGTCGGCGCTCGAGCTGCTCGAGCGGTACCTGCAGCGCGTGCCGATGTCGCTCGAGGCCCGCTACACCTACGCCCGGCTGCTGCTGGGCGACGGCCAGACCGACCGCGCCCGCGAGCAGTTCGAGCGGTCGCTGGCGCAGAGCCCCAACAGCCCCGCGGTGCTGTTCTCGCTGGCGCAGATCGCCCACCAGAACAAGCAGCCGGCCGATGCCGAGAAGTACCTGCGCCGCTACGTGGAGCTGCCGCGCTCGGTGCCGCGCGACAACGGCATCGCCTACCTGTTCCTCGCGCAGATCGCCGAGGAGGGCAACCGGACCGACGAGGCGCTCGACTGGCTGTCCAAGGTGCCCCCGGGCGACGAGTACATCCCGGCCGTGGCGCGGCGCGCGCTGCTGATGGGCAAGTCGGGTCGCGTCGATGCGGCGCGCGAACTCCTGCAGAACACGCCGACCACGAGCACGCGCGAGAGCGTGCAGCTGCTGTCGGCCGAGTCGCAGCTGCTGCGCGAGGCCAAGCGCAACCAGGAGTCGTTCGACGTGCTGGCGCAGGGTCTGGAGCGCTATCCGGGCAACCCCGAGCTGCTGTACGACCACGCGATGGCCGCCGAACGCCTGGACCGCGTCGCGGTCATGGAGTCGAGCCTGCGCACGCTCATCGAGCTGCGGCCCGATTCGGCGCACGCGTACAACGCGCTGGGCTACACGTTTGCCGATCGCAGCATCCGCCTGGACGAGGCGCGCACGCTGATCGAGAAGGCGCTGACGCTGGCGCCCGACGACGCGCACATCCTCGACAGCATGGGCTGGGTGCTGTTCCGCCAGAAGGACTACGCGGGGGCGCTCGCCTACCTTCGCAAGGCCTATGCGCTGCGTCCCGAGGCCGACATCGCGGCCCACCTCGGAGAGGTCCTGTGGGCGCTGGGCAATGTCGAGGAAGCCAAGAAGTACTGGCGCGAGGCGCGGGGCAAGGAGCCGGACAACACGACGCTGCGCGAGACCCTCGCCCGCCTGAACGTCGCGTTGTGACCCGACCGTGACCGGCCGCCGCGATCGCGGGTCGGCGCTCGCGCGTGTGTCCGCGGTCGTGGCGGCCGCGATCGCGCTCGCCGGCTGCGCCACCACCGCGCCGGCCCCCGTCACAGCGCCCGCCCAGGCCGCTTCGGGCGTGGCGCCCGTGCCGGGCGGCCCGCGCGAGTGGGCGGGCCGGTTCGCGGTGTCGGTGGAACGCTCGGGCACCGAGGTCCGGCCCGACGCGGCCAGCGGCCGCTTCGAACTGAGCGCAATTCCGGCCGGCGGCCCGCGCCCCGCGCTGGCGCTGCGGCTGTATTCGCCGTTCGGCCAGACGATTGCGATCGCCCGCCAGGAGGCCGACGGCAGCGCAGCGCTGGAGCTTGCCGACGGGCGCCGGGCGCGGGCCGCCACGTTGGAGGGACTGCTCGAGACCACGCTCGGCTATCCGCTGCCGCTCGATCGACTGCCCGACTGGCTGGACCAGCGGTTCGAGCGCGTCCTCGAGCGCAACGCGGCGGGCACGGTCGTCGCCGCGCTCGACAGCGGCTGGCGGATCGGCATCGAGCCGCGCCGCTGGGTGCTGTTGCGCGAGCAGCCGCAGGGCCGGTTGAGCGTGGTGCTGGTGCTCGACCGATGATCACCGAGATCCGCCACGCGCCGGCGCCGGCCAAGCTCAACCTGTTCCTGCACGTGACCGGCCGGCGGCCCGACGGCTACCACGTGCTCGAGACGGTCTTCCAGCTGATCGACCTGCAGGACGTGATCCACCTGCGCCGGCGCGACGACGGCCGCATCGTGCGGGTCAACGACGTGCCGGGCGTGCCCGCCGGGCAGGACCTGACCGTACGGGCGGCGCACCTGCTGCAGCACGCCGCCGGCGTGGGGCTGGGCGTCGAGGTCGAACTGGACAAGCGCATCCCGATGGGCGGCGGCCTGGGCGGCGGCAGCTCGGACGCGGCCACCGTGCTGATTGCGCTGAACCGCCTGTGGGCGCTGGACTGGCCGCGCGAGCGGCTGGCGGCGCTGGGCCTGCAGCTGGGCGCCGACGTGCCCTTCTTCCTGTTCGGACGGACCGCCTACGCCCGCGGGGTCGGCGAGGCGCTGCGGCCCCTGTCGTTACCCGCCGGCGTGTTCGTCGTCGTGGCCCCGCCGGTGGCCGTGCCGACCGGCGCGGTGTTCGCCGCCGCTGAATTGACACGCGATACGAAACCACTCAGAATCTCGGGTCTTTCGCGTGGCGGCCGGGTCTATCTGGGCAGAAATGACCTCGAACCGGTTGTCATCGGGCGGTATCCGCAGGTAGCGACGGCCTTGTCGGTGCTGAAGGATGCGGCCCGCACGGCGGGGCTCGACCCCGCGCTGGCCCGCATGACAGGGTCCGGCGCGTGTGTCTTCTGCCCCGCCCCCGACGATGTGCTCGCCCAAGGCATCGCGGGGGCTGTCCGGCGCCGCGAGGTCGGGGTGGTTCGTGTGTGTCGCGGCCTGCTCCGGCACCCGTTGGGGAGTCGCCAAGTTGGTTAAGGCACCGGATTTTGATTCCGGCATTCGAGGGTTCGAATCCTTCCTCCCCAGCCAACCCTTCTGATCGTCGAGCATGCAGCGCGCCGTCCGTAGCTCCACCGACTCTCTGCGGCCGGAAGGCCTGATGGTGTTCACCGGCAATGCGAATCCGCAACTGGCCGGTGCGGTCGCCGCTTACCTCGGCATCCAGCTCGGCAAGGCGACCGTCAGCCGCTTCTCCGACGGCGAGGTGATGGTCGAGCTGCTGGAGAACGTGCGCGGCAAGGACGTGTTCGTGCTGCAGTCCACCTGCGCGCCGACCAACGACAACCTGATGGAGCTGATGCTGATGATCGACGCGCTCAAGCGCGCGTCGGCCGGGCGCATCACTGCGGCGCTGCCCTACTTCGGCTACGCCCGCCAGGATCGGCGCGTGCGCTCGTCGCGCGTGGCGATCAGCGCCAAGGTCGTGGCCAACATGCTGCAGATCGCCGGCGTCGACCGGGTGCTGACGATGGACCTGCACGCCGACCAGATCCAGGGCTTCTTCGACATCCCGGTCGACAACATCTACGCCGCACCGATCCTGTTGGCCGACGTCGCCAAGCTGCGCCTGTCGCACACGATCGTCGTGTCGCCCGACGTCGGTGGCGTGGTGCGCGCGCGCGCGCTGGCCAAGCGGCTGGACTGCGACCTGGCGATCATCGACAAGCGGCGGCCCAAGGCCAACGTGTCCGAGGTGATGAACATCATCGGCGAAGTGGCCGAGCGCACCTGCGTGATCATGGACGACATGGTCGACACCGCCGGCACGCTGACCAAGGCCGCCGACGCGCTCAAGGAGCACGGCGCCACCCGCGTGCTGGCGTACTGCACGCACCCGGTGCTGTCGGGCAACGCGGTCGAGCGCGTCGCGAATTCGGCGCTCGATGAGCTGGTGGTCACCGACTCGATCCCGCTGTCGACCGAGGGGCTCGCCTGTCGCAAGATCCGCGTGCTCAGCTGCGCGCAGCTGCTGGGCGAGACGGTCCTGCGCATCAACCGCGCCGACTCGGTGTCGTCGCTGTTCTCGGACGACTAGGAGACGGCGCAGCAGTCGGTTCGATACGGTTCAAGGTCCCCCGGCCTCGCGGCCGGGGTTTGTGTCGCCCGGGCGCTCTGGTCGCGGAGGCCGGGTCTTTTGAAAGGAGCCACGATGAAAGTCGTCGCCACATTGCGTTCCACGCAGGGTACGGGAGCGAGCCGCCGCCTGCGCCGCACGGGCAAGGTGCCCGGCATCGTCTACGGGGGCAAGAACGAAGCCACCCCGATCGAACTCGACCACAACCCGCTGTACCACTCGCTGCGGGTCGAGGCGTTCCATTCGTCGATCCTGGATCTCGATCTCGACGGCAAGGCCGAGCCGGTGCTGCTGCGCGACGTGCAGTGGCACGCGTACCGGCCGCAGGTCATGCACATCGACTTCCAGCGCGTCGCGAAGGACCAGAAGATCCACGTCAAGGTGCCGCTGCACTACGTGAACCAGGAGAACTCGCCGGCGGTCAAGGTCTCGAGCGCGATCGTCAGCCACGTGCTGACCGAGATCGAGGTCACCTGCCTGCCCGCCGACCTGCCCGAGTTCATCGAGGTCGACCTGTCGGAGCTGACCACCGGCCACCCGCTGCACCTGTCCGACGTGAAGTTCCCGCCGGGCGTGGCCTCGGCCCTGCACGGCAAGGAGAACCCGGTGCTGGTGGTCGCAACCGTCAAGGGCGGCGAGGTCGAGGAGCCGACCGCGGCGCCCGCGGCTCCGGCCGCCGCGCCGGCGAGCACGGCCAAGAAGGACGAGAAGAAGTAGTCTCGTCCGATCGTGCCGCACGGCAGCCCGCGTGGCCCCGGGGACCGACCCCGCGGCCACGCGGGCCTTTTCCTGAACGGGTGACGACGAGCCGATGAGCGCGATCCGACTGATCGTCGGGCTGGGCAACCCCGGCGCCGAACACGAGGCCGACCGCCACAATGCGGGGTTCCGATTCGTCGACGAACTCGCGCGAATCCACGGGGGGCGCTTCAGGCGCGAAGCGCGCTTCTTCGGCGAGGTCGCGCGCGTGCCGATCGGGGGCACCGACGTGTGGCTGCTCAAGCCGCAGACCTACATGAACCGGTCCGGCCAGTCGGTCTCGGCCATGGCGCGCTTCTACCGCATCGCGCCCCCGGAGGTCCTGGTCGCCTACGACGAACTCGACCTGCCGCCGGGCACGATCCGCCTGAAGAAGGGCGGCGGCAGCGGCGGCCACAACGGCATCAAGGACCTGAGCGCGGCCCTCGGCGGCCCCGACTACTGGCGGCTGCGGATCGGCATCGGCCACCCGCGCGATCTGTACCCGGGTCGCGAGGTCGTCGACTTCGTGCTCGAGCGGCCGTCGCGCGCCGAGCACCAGGCGATCGAGGAGCGCCTGCCGGTTGCGCTGGAAATCGTGCCGCTGATGGTGGCGGGCCAGCCCGAGCGCGCCGGGCAGAAGCTGCACACCGGTCCCCGGTGAGGCCCGCGCATCGGCCTGCGCCACATCGCAGCCTGCGGATCCTGGCCGGGCCGCGGGCGCGCGCGCGGATCGAGCGCGAAGGGCTGGCGGCGGCCGACGTCGCGGCGCTCGCGGGTGCGGCCGGCGGTCCGAAGGGCCTGGTCTTCCTGCCGCTGGATGAGCACCTGTTCGGCGCGTGGCTGCCGCGTGCGCCGCGGCCCCGCCTGCTGGCGGGCGCGTCGATCGGCGCGTGGCGAATGGCCGCCGCCGTGCACCCCGAGCGAATCGCCGCGATCCGCCGCCTCGGCGAGGCGTATCTGGAGTTCCAGCGGTATCCGCTGCGGCCCGGCCCGGCCCACGTGGCCCAGGTCTGCGCACGAATCGTCGAGCACGTGCTGGGTGACGCGCATCGCTTCGTCGCGGCCGCCGATCCCGCTCATTCGCTGGCGGTGATCACCGCGCGCGCGCGCGGCCCGATCGCCGCCCGCACGGGCCGGCTCGCTTTCGCGCGAACCGCTGCGGCCAACCTGGTGTCGCGCAGGCGGCTCGGCGCGCACCTGCAGCGCACCGTGTTCGAACTCGGACCGCGCGACCCGGCGCCGGCCGCAGTGGGCGACTTGCCGGCAGCGCAGCCCCTGGCCGCCCCGCGCGCGCCGTGGCCGGCCGACGGGTTCGACACCCAACACGTGCGCATCGACGCGGGCAACGCGCGCGACGCGCTGCTGGCGTCGGGCACGATCCCGCTGCTGGCCGACCCGGTGCGCAACCCCGCCGGAGCGCCGCCGGGCACGTACTGGGACGGCGGGTTGATCGACTATCACCTGTTCCTCGACTGGCGCGGGCTCGACGGGCTGGTGCTGTACCCGCACTTCACGCCGCACCTGACGCCGGGCTGGCTCGACAAGGGCCTGCCGTGGCGGCGTCGCGGGTTGCGCGGCGCCGCGGCGTGGCTGGACAACCTGGTGCTGCTGGTGCCCTCGGACGCGCTGCTGGCCCGGCTGCCGAATCGCAAGCTCCCCGACCGCGGGGACTTCGCGCACTACGGACTCGATCACGACCGGCGGCTGCGCGACTGGCGGCGCGCGATCGACGAATGCCGGCGCATGGTGGACGAGTTCGAGGCGTTCTGCGCGCGGCCCGATCCGCTGCTGATCGAGCCGCTGGGGCGCGCGCCGTGAAGGTTCGCGTCACGTGGGTGGACGCGGTCGTGGTGGCCCTGCTGGCGGCGATCGTCTACGCGAGCCTGTCGCACGGCGGCGGCTTCGTCTGCGACGCCAAGCGCACCGGCGGATTCCTGCGCGAGGCGCCGCGCCTGTCCGGATCCGATTTCCTCGGCAACCTCGTGGCGTACCTGCTGCTCGCGGCCGCGATGGCCATCGCGCGCAGTCACCGCCGCCCCGGGTCGGCTGCCTCGTCGGCCCGCGCGTTCGCCGCCGCGGTGCTGGCCTGCTCGATCCTGTCGCTGGGCATGGAGGCGGTGCAGGCCTGCCTGCCGGGACGCGTGTCCTCGGGGTGGGACTGGGTTGCCAACACACTCGGCGCAGCCCTCGGCTGGGTGATCGGCGCAACCGTGCTCCCGGCGTGGGGGCGCTGGTCCGCGGGCGCCCATCGTTGGGTCGACGACCGACGGTTGTTTGCGGTCACGCTGACGGCGGCGCTGGCCTGGAGCATCGCGTCGACGGCGCCCTGGGTGCCCTCGCCCGACCTCGGCGTGTTCCGCCACAACGTGGGGGCCGTTTGGCGCGCCTGGAGCAACGGCTACGTCGACCCATGGGGCTTCGCGCAGGCCGCA
>Ga0209254_10006953_pt1 | contig 10442 bp, 8 predicted proteins | sample FrelakmetDIP11DI_FD_187148 | JGI IMG/M metagenome (GOLD analysis project Ga0209254, IMG submission 187148) | Freshwater lake sediment microbial communities from the University of Notre Dame, USA, for methane emissions studies - DIP11 DI (SPAdes)... | ecosystem: Environmental > Aquatic >... | reverse complement strand
ATCAACACCGCGTTGCTGTGGGCGCCCACCCCGGCTATCCCGATCTTATGGGCTACGGTCGGCGCAGCTTGGAGACGTTCCCGGGGGAAATCAGGAATTACCTGCTCTACCAGCTTGGTGCGCTGGGGGCATTTGCCAAATCAGCGGGGGTGAGTCTACAGCACGTCAAACCACATGGAGCCCTGTACCACTTGACCGCTGATGATGAGCGGGCGGCTTCTGAACTGATTGAGGCGATCAAGGGATATGATCCGGAATTGATCCTGGTGACACTGGCCGGTTCACGATGCGCTCAGATGGCAACCGACGTCGGGCTGCGGGTCGCTCGCGAAGCTTTCCCGGACCGGGCGTACCTGCAAGGCGGGCGGCTCGCTCCACGGACCCTGCCCGGCGCTGTGATTCATGACCGGGACATGGTCAGAGAGCGGGCCCTGGAACTGGCGGCCAGAGGAAAAATATCCACGCTCGACGGTAATGAGATTGCCCTTGAGGTGGATACGCTCTGTATCCACGGAGACACCCCGGGGGCCTGGGAACTGGCCGCCGCAGTCCGCGAAGCTCTGGAAACCGCCGGGATTCAGGTGATTGCAATGGGGCAGTCAGGCCACGGTGAAGGGTGAAGCGCGATCGATGGCTGGTAAAGGGTCATGGGTGACGGATTTTCAGCCGCTGGTTTTCTTTCTGTGCATCATCCAGAATGCCGATCCCGCCAGCAATAGAGAGAATGCGATATCCCCGTTAACATTTTGAAATGGCGTGTCAAACTTGGTCAGGGTCATGCTGCCGGTCATATCCAGGTTGGCATTTGCCACGGGCGGATCAAACCCCATCAGGGTCATCCCGTCGATGGTATCCCCGGTCGCACCGATTATAAAAAACGTTCATCTGGCGTGTGCTTGCGATAAGAACAAGGCCTAAAGGAAGGGCCGATTGGACCAAGACTTTCAGCGGACATATCCACATCATAAACCGGCAAACAATTCCACACAAATGTTTTTGTAGCATCCGATACCCAGCAACTGGAATCGTGGGTCGAGGATGTTTTTCCGATGGCCGGGGCTCTTCATCAGAGTTTCGTGGATGGTCTCCGCTGGTAGATCTCCCTTCGCCAAATTTTCGCCGGCATAGCGAAACTTGTGGCAGGAGGCAACCAAATCCCAGGCAGGGTTGTGGTCGCTTTTCGGGGGGTGATGCGAAAAATAGTTTCTTTTCACCATATCCTTGGCACGCCTCAAGGCCCGGTCGGCAAGACACTCGTCCCATCGCAACCGGCTGTTTTCTCGCCGTGCGCAGTCGTAGAGCTGTAACGCTTTTTCATGGAGCACCGGTCGTGAATCAACCTGATCTTTGACAAGCGGGTAGGGGGGCAAAGGCGTTGGATCTGCTCCGGCGGATGCAACGGTAAGGAGCGGCACAAAAAGCAGAGCGAGAATCGTGAGACGTTCAAGCATGTGAATGGTTCTTCACAACAGCAAGGACAGAGGCATTGACGGCAATCACTTTTTTGGCGCCCTCAACCCGGTTTTTGGCGGGTGAGGAAAGCATCCAATGCCAACGCATGTTCCGGCGTATGATGGCAGATGGCCTGAAATGCAGCGGATAGCTCCAGCACTTCCTCCAGGGTCTTGCCCTGAGAAAGCGTCAGGAGCCGTTTTGCCATGCGCAGGGTTATCGCAGGTTGGCGCGCGATTTCCCGGGCCAGCTCAAGACAATGGTCCATGAGCCTTTCGGGGCTCGTCACCTCGCTCACCAATCCGATACGCAGAGCTTCAGCGGCGTCAATCGTCCTGCAGGTGAAGACCAGTTCGCAAGTCTTGGAAAGCCCTATGACACGCGGGAGGAAGAACGTTCCGCCGTCGCCGGGTATCAACCCCAATGCCGCAAAGGTCTCGCCGAAGCGTGCCTTTTCACTGGCAATGCGGATATCACACATACAGGTGAGATCACAACCGGCGCCGATGGCCGGTCCGTTAACCGCTGCAATGGTCGGGACATCCAGACGATGAATGGCGAGCGGTATGCGTTGGACGCCTTTTCGATAGTTCTCCCGCAACTGCCCCGGGTCTCCCGCGAACATGCCCGTCTTGTTCTGCATATCTTTGATGTTCCCGCCGGCCGAAAAAGCAGATCCTGCTCCGGTAAGGATCAGCACGCGAAGGTCAGTACTGGCCTGGACCCTTTGGCAGGCGTCCACGACTTCGTCGACAATGGCCTGGTCGGTTATGGCATTGCGAATGTCTGGCCGGTTCAATTTCAAAATGGCAATCGGCCCCTGCTCCTCGAACAGAATCTCATGGTAAGGCATCTTCTCCGACTCCTTGCACTTTTTTCTGCACGACATTGTGCTTATAATGAAAAGTCAAGGCAGTTGTCAACGCTTCGCCGAGCGAGATTGTGCCGTTATCCCGAGCCCACGATACGACCGATGGATATGAATAACAAGGAAATCAGCTCAATCGTAACCTTCCTGTCAGGACATCTGCAGGGCAAGGAGACGGCAATTCGCCTGGCTCTTGTGTGTTTCTTTTCCGCCGGCCATCTTCTCATCGAAGACTTGCCGGGACTGGGGAAAACGACCCTCGCCCTGGCCATTGCCAACACCCTCGGGCTCAGCTTTGGACGAGTGCAGTGTACCAGTGACCTGCTGCCCACGGACATCTCCGGCCTATCCATGTTCAATAAGAATACCGGTGAATTCCTATTCCACCCCGGACCCATCTTTAACAACATCGTGCTGGTGGATGAGATCAACCGGGCGACGCCCAAGACGCAGAGTGCCCTGCTGGAAGCCATGGAAGAGAACCAGGTCACCATTGAAGGGAAGACCTACGATTTGCCCAGTCCCTTCTTTGTTATTGCAACCCAGAATCCCGTGGAGCATTTTGGCACTTTTCCGCTGCCCGAATCGCAACTGGACCGGTTCATGATGAAGATCCGCATCGGTTATCCATCGCGCCACGCGGAAAAGGAGATCCTCAAAAACGGCAACAAAAGGCAGCAGATGCATCGTATTGCCCGGCTCCTGGGGCAAAGCGAGGTGCTGGAGATCCAGAGCGAGATCCGTGAAAAGGTGTATCTCTCCGACAGAATCTTGGAATACATACTGGATGTGGTGCGGGCCACACGGAACAGCAAATACCTGGTTGCGGGTCTCTCCACTCGGGGTTCGCTGGCCATCACCTACACCGCGAAGACCACCGCCTATTTCATGGGTCGGGATTATGCCATTCCCGAAGATATCAAGGAAGTTGCCCAATCCGTGGCGGCACACCGGGTGATCTTCAAAGAAGAATACGAAAACCTGGATAAAGGGGAGATCATAAAATCGATCCTCGCCGACGTGCCCGTCCCCGTGTAGTCAAAATCACCAAGGCCGGCTGGCTCTATATCCTGCTCACGATCCTGCTTGGCTTTGCCGCGGTGAATACGGCGAATAACCTCATCTACCTGATCGTTTCGGCTCTCCTCGGCGTTATGGCGGTTTCCGGCGTTTTTGGACGGGCCAATCTTTCCCGACTGGAAGTCCTCGTGGAGTTCCCGGCCGAGATCTTTGCCGGCAAGACCATCCCTGTGAAAGTGACTCTCCGCAATCACAGAAGATTCCTCCCGGCCTTCTTGATCAGGGTCCTGATTGATGACCGTGAATTCCTTTTCGCCCTGGTCGATACCCGCCAGGAATCCACTAAGTATGTCGACTACTCCTGTCCGGTGCGCGGGAGACGTCGCATACCGGACGTTCACCTCTGTTCCGTCTTCCCGTTCAATTTTTTCATCCGCTGCAAGAACACGGGGCATGCCTGCGAATATGTGGTCTTTCCCGAGCCGAGAAGATGCCATCTGGCCGATCAACTGGAGCGGCGCCACGAACACAGGGGCGAGCACAGTTCGCGAGGTCTTGGATATGAGGGGGATTTTCTTGCCGTCAGAGACTACCTGAACGGCGATCCCTTGAAATACATCAATTGGAAGGCCAGCGCTAGAACCAACCGGCTCAAAACCAAACAGTTCGCTTCCCAGCTTGCGCAACCGGTGATGCTCGACTTTGCACGAATCGACATCAAGGGCCTGGAGGAGAAATTGGCCTGCTTAACGTATGTCATCAACCGGTTATACAAAAACAATGTTCCATTCGGGCTGCGCTTTAAACATAAGATTTATGGTATTGATCTGAGCTATTCGCACAAGCTTAATCTGCTGACAGAGTTGGGACTATATGCTCAAGATTGAAAACATCATAAATTATATTACATATACAATAATTGCGATATGTTATACAAGTGTACTGCCACACATAAATCTGACTGTATCATTAATATGTGTGCTGATAGGCGCCATCTCTTTTTATTTGTGTCTCTTTAAACATTATGCATTGCCGAATATCATACTGACCTCCAGTTCAGTTGCCATAATCGGCATGGCAATATGGAGAATCAGCCCTGACGATTTTGCCATGCCGGCATTGGAGGCACTGGCACTGCTGGTAGCAGTGAAATCATTACAGCAAAAGAAATTCAGAGATTACCTGCAGATCTATGCCATGAGTATCTTCTTACTGGCTGGATCGTCGCTGATCACTACGGATATCATGTTTCTTGTTTACTTGCTGATTCTGCTTTTTTTGCTCAATGCGGCGATCGTCTTTTTGGCGTATCGTTCAGAGGACGATTCTCTGGTTCTGGACTATAAAGGGGCTTTCTCCATCATCAGCAAATCGTCTTATATTGCCATCCTTTCCATTCCGCTCACGGCGGTTTTCTTTCTCGTCCTGCCGCGTACCGATTATCCGTTTCTAAGCTTTCTCAATGTGGGGAAAGCTGTGCGGAGTGGTTTTACCGAGCATGTGGAACTTGGCCGAGTCGCGGATATTCAGGAGAACAGCGAAGTTATTTTTCGCGCGCAGATGCACCGGGTGAGGGATGCTGATCTTTACTGGCGCGGGATCGTGTTGGATTATTTTGACGGGCGGTCGTGGACGGCAGGTGAGAAGTCGTTCATCGCCGATGAACCAACTCCAATGGCTGGTGAAGTGGCGCAAACGATCTATCTTGAACCTTACTACAGTAAGTATTTGTTTGCCCTGGATAAACCGATTCAGATTCAGTTGCGAAACAGCAAGAAAACCGATGACTTGAATTACCTCGCCGGGAAAACCATTGCCGTCCGGACCAAGTACTTTGCCCGTTCCGTTCCCACGGGCATCATTTATGCAATCACAGTGGATCGAAACCGATATTTGCAACTACCGGCCGGGGTTTCTCCGGAACTTGTGAAGCTGGTGGGGTCTCTGGTGGAAAACAAAGGCAGAGACCAGCACCCGCGGGTATTCCTCGATTTTCTGCAAGGTGCCGATTTCAGTTACGCCACCCGGAGTTTACCCATTTCAGAAACACCGGTGGAAGATTTCATCTTCCAGCATCGCTATGGGAATTGCGAGTACTTTGCCTCGGCCCTGGCGATCATGCTGAGAATCGCAGGGATTCCCTCGCGCCTGGTTGGCGGCTATCATGGGGGGAATTATAACGAACTCGGGGGTTACTATGTGGTGTCGCAATACCAGGCGCATCTCTGGGTCGAAGCTTATACCGATGGCGGCGGATGGATGCGGCTGGATCCAACCCCTGCCAGTGCGGTTCCAATTCAATCCAGCGGCTACCAGCAAGTCATGATTAGAGTGGGTAAGGCCATGGACGTCGTCAACTACTACTGGAATATGCTCATCCTCAACTATAACTTCAAGACTCAGCTAACTATGGTGAATAGTCTGGCACGAACGAAAAGAGAGTTTCAATCCATTTTTACCAAGAACATGTGGTTGTCCCTGGCAGCCGTGATCGCATCGGGTTGTATCATTCTTGTCTATCGGGTCATCGCTGTTAACAAGAAGATGCCCGCATCGAACAAGTTGGTAGAAAAATTTGTGAAGAAAATGAGAAAATATGGTTACACGAGGAACTCAAACGAAGGACTTGACGAATTCCTGTGGAAAATCCCGGATGACAGTCTAAGAGAAAAAGCGCGTCAGTTTGTGTCGTCTTTCCAAAGAATCTATTACCGTGATGAAGAATTCACCCGCAAGCAAACTAAAGCTCTCAAACGCTTGCTTACCGAACTGTAATGATGTTTAAGTGCTTGGCAGAATTTATCTCATGTGGCATCATTTCCGATAGAGTTGGTCTAATAAGAAGGGAGCAGAGCGAAGCAGGAGTGTTTGGGAGAAGGTTAACTTGGTCGCAAGCAACGGAAAGGAGACACCTATGGCACGTAGTAGGATGATTCGCGGGATTCAGATTGGTTTGTTGGTGGCAATGTTTGCAGCGGGGTTCTTCTTTGGTTCACTGACCCAGCGAAGCGCCGATGCGCAGCTGAAGGAACTCGGTCAGTCGGCTGTGCAGAAATCCGGCCAATCGGGTGGAGCAGTGGGTAGCGCGGTGGAGCTTGGTAAGTCGGTTGTCGAGATGCAGCAGCATGTTGATGGCTTGCAGAAGAACATCAACACCTTGAAAACCATCCAGTCCGCTCTCGGCGGGTAGCATCTGAATCTTTTAATGTGCCCGACCCGTCGAAGGGTCGGGCCTGCAAGGCAAGACATCACTGCTTCGGAGTTCCCTTGCTGAAGATTTGCATGGCATTGACCAGCACCATGTCAGACAGCACCCGCCGGGCAAAGATCCGGGTTTCAAGGTAGGGAATGGTTTCCAGCATGAACTCCAGATCTTCCTCCCGTCCTTGAGCCGTCCACTTTTCGGTCCAGCGGCGAACAGCCGGATAGCCCGCGTTGTGCTCCATCACGGCAAAGGGGATGTTGCCTTTGCTGCGTGTGAGCAGTTCTTCCCTAAACCAGCGAGCTCCCATTTCGATATTGCAGTCCGGGTTGAGCAGGAAACTTTCCCGCGAGGCGGCTTTATTCTTCGCCATGAGGTTCCAGCGCCGGTCAAGTGTTTCGAAGGTGCTGGGGATGAACTGGAACAGACCCAGAGCGGAGCGCGGCGAAAGGGCGTCGGGGTTGAACAGACTTTCGTTGCGCATGACGGCGTAGAGGAGCTCCGGCGGCACATCGTACTGTGCACTGTATTTGGTGACCGCTTCCCTGAAAACGACCGGGTAAGCAGCCGCAAGATAATGATTGTCCCGTTGGGCTGCGGCCCGCACCTCCAGTGGCTCGTCGCTGGCAGTGATCAACTTCATGGTCAAAGGCCAATCCCCGCCTTGCAATCCCACCGCGCCGGCCAATTGGATGCGGTTCGCCGGATCCGGCACGGCGTCATTGGCCGCGAGCACATCCTGGCGCAGGGCCAGCAGCAGGCACAAAGGGGTCAGCAAACGCGCTCTGTCCAGTTCTCCCAGGGGAAGGTTCTCCAACCTCTGGGATGGGAACATTTGTCGCAACCGGTGGTTTTCGGTGAAAACCTGAAAATATAGCCCGCTGGCCAGGGCTTCGCGCAGGCGAATGTGATAGGGGGAGGTTCCGTCCAGGGAAAAGCTGTGAGCTGCACCCTGGTAGGCGGCGTGCAGTTCTCTCCGGGTTTCGGGGTCAGGCCAGAGCTGCTTCGCGGCGTCCCGACCCAAACGCAGGTGCATGCGGGATCGAACCGCATAGTAGTCGTACGGCCCCTCCTGAATGATCCGTTCGAAATAGCTTTTGGATTGATCGACATTGCCGGATTGCTCTGCCATTCGCCCGAGCCAGAACAGAGCGGCAAAATGCAGTGGGCCAAACGGGTTTCGTTCTTCCAGCCCGTGGAGAAGTTGCGCGGCTTTTGGGAGGTCCCCGGGTTGGGCTCGAGTGTAGAGTGCCATGGCGGGTTTGAAGGCAGCAAAGTTGCTCCAGTCATTGAGGCCGGCAAAAGTTCTCAGTTTTTCGTAGTAAAGCAGGGCCTGCGTTAGGTCTCCGCTTTCCTCATAATGAAGAGCGAGCTGGTAGAGTGCATCATCGCTCAGCTTTCCCAAAGGAAACCGCCGCACCAGCTCCAGCAGGGAGTTTCTAAATTGCTCCGGATTTCTTAACGGTCCACTGCGCTGATAAAGGAGAGCGCGTTCATAAAGAGCGGACTGGACCAGATCGACATCGCTTGCCTCCACCACGACCGTGCCGAGAAGCGTTAAGACCTCGTTCTGCTTCTCCAAGGTGTCGGCGCTTCTCAGCTTGAGTTTGGCCAGGGCCAACGCCGCTTCGGTTCGCACTTGCAGGTCCAGGCTTTGGAGCGCATTCCTCAGATGCGCCATCGCTTCTTCATTCAGGCCCCTGGATGCCAGGCACCTGCCGCGCACCAGGTGCAGCCGATCTCGGGAAATCAGACCCGACGCTACGGCCTCTTCAGCCATGGCGTTTTCATTTTCGTCCCACTGCAAGGGGCAGATGGTGGGCAGGCAGGACACAAAGAATTTCACTGCTTCAGCCTTTATCCCCGAGCGCCAGGCGAGAACCGGCAGGCGCCGATCGAGTTCTTCATGCAGTTGCGGCATGGAGCCCAAAATGAAAGGGTCGGACATTTTCCGCGGCAGCCTGGCATCTTTGAGCTTGGCGGTGAGGTCGAGAAGGGTTTGTATTTCGTCGGGGTCGGGATGCGGCAGGTCGCGAAGCAAATGAGTCCAACGCCATAAGGCCAGGAGAAGCAGACCGCTTCCCCCCCAGCCGTCCTGATAGGGATCATTTACTGCCCATTCCGCCAATTCCCGGTAGGCGTTCCGGGCTTTGGCACTTTCTCCGGATTCGCGCAACAGTTCTCCCCTGAGCAACCCAACAACCGGCCACATGGGAGAATCTCCCCGCGTTCCGGAGGAACCTGCAGGCTCAGCCTCCAGGACGCCTTGCTGACGCCCTCCCAGAGCCAGATTCAGTAAATGTCTTGAACTGGTGGTGGCTACCGAGCCCTCCTCTGAAGCAGCACTCATGGAAGTGCCCGCCTTTTCCGCATGTCCCGAAAGCGTGGACCAGCACAATAGCAGCGCCAGAGTAACCAGCGCGACCGGCACACCGCGGAGAGCTTTTCCGCCCCTATGCTTAACATCCGGCATGTGAAAGCTCCTCATGCGAACGAATCCTTAACAATGAGCCTCTTGCATAAATCTCTTGGCGTCATTCCGGCGGAAGCCGGAATCCAGTCTTTTCTGGACCCCGACTTTCGCCGGGGAGACGGAATTTGCGAGTTTTGCAGGAGCCTCCAATGAACGGCCTTTCCGAATAGACTGTGTTAACCGGTTGAGCAGTGTGTTCCTGGCATTGATTGACGCCGAATCCCGCCACTTGTTTCCCATACTGTCGCGAAAGGGTCAAATAAAATAGCGGGTGAGGCGGCAGCGATAAGGCTTAACCGCAGAGCACATCATGGCGCAGAGAAAAGCGAACAATAAGAATGAAAGATGTAAAGGCTATTCTGTTCCATACCCTTATGCGGCAGTTTCCCCCGGCAGGATAGCATCAATCCACCACGAAGAACACGAACGCCACGAAGGGTGATGAACACGTTTATGAAGACCTCTTCGTGCTCTTCGTGTCCTTCGTGGTGAAACTGATTCTTGGCTGCGGCCGAAGGCCGCGCTGCGTTCTCTGCGACTTCAGTGGTGGGTGATTTCAGGCAAGTGCACTGCTATCAGCAGCATAGATTATCTTTGACGGAGCCTCCGGTCTGGGGTACATAAAGGATACGGCGATGGGGTCCGCCGGGGCAAAGAGGGTCTGCCCGAACCACGTTGGCGTTGATGGCTCCTGCTCTCACCGGGTTGAGATCAGGAGCCTTGTTGTTTGTTGCTCATGTTTGAAAGTGCGCGGCATTTATCCGGCAGGAGGCAGCAAGTGGAGCAAGTTTGGTACACCGCGACGGCCTGGATCGGGTTGGCGTTTCTCGCCAGTCTCATTTCCATCCGCATTGGCATTTCCGTGGCTCTGGTGGAGATTTTCCTGGGGTTTGTGGCCGGCAATGTGGGTGCTTATCTGGGTTTTACCATCTTCCAGCCCACTTCCTGGATCAATTTCCTGGCCGGTTTTGGTTCGGTGGTCCTCACCTTCCTGGCCGGCGCTGAAATTGAACCGGAGACCTTGCGCCGCCAGCTCAAACCCACCTTGGCCATTGGTTTTGTTTCCTTTCTGTTTCCATTTCTGGGGGCCTGGGCTTTTGCCTATTATGTGAGCGGGTGGAATCTTCAGGCGGCCCAGGTTGCGGGCATTGCCCTGTCCACCACTTCCATGGCGGTGGTTTACGCGGTGATGGTGGAAACGGGATTGAATGAAACGGACCTGGGCAAGCTCATCCTGAGCGCCTGTTTTGTTACCGATTTGGGGACAGTGCTGGCGCTGGGCCTGATTTTCGCCAATTACGATTACTGGCTGCTGATTTTCGTGGTCGTCACCGCGGTCGCCATATGGCGTTTGCCTGCCATGTGCCGCTGGGTGTTTGCCAAATGGGGTGGCCGCATCAGTGAACCGGAGATCAAATTTATATTCC
>Ga0209254_10006952_pt1 | contig 10443 bp, 11 predicted proteins | sample FrelakmetDIP11DI_FD_187148 | JGI IMG/M metagenome (GOLD analysis project Ga0209254, IMG submission 187148) | Freshwater lake sediment microbial communities from the University of Notre Dame, USA, for methane emissions studies - DIP11 DI (SPAdes)... | ecosystem: Environmental > Aquatic >... | reverse complement strand
TGACGCCACCGACAAGGTGCTCGGACGTGTTGCCAGCGAAGTGGCACTCCGTTTGCGCGGCAAGCACAAGGCCATCTACACGCCTCACGTCGACACCGGTGATTTCATCGTCATCGTCAACGCCGAGAAGATCCGCGTCACCGGGGCCAAGGCCACCGACAAGATCTACTATCGGCACTCGGGTTACCCGGGTGGCATCACGGCCACGTCGTTCAAGGACATGCAGGCCAGGCACCCCGGCCGCGCGATCGAGAAGGCCGTCAAGGGCATGCTGCCCAAGGGCCCGCTCGGTTACGCGATGATCAAGAAGCTGAAGGTGTACGCCGGTGCCACGCACCCGCACACCGCCCAGCAACCCAAGCCGCTCGAGATTTGAGGACGCAGCGATGATCGGACTTTGGAACTACGGCACCGGCCGCCGCAAATCGAGCGTGGCTCGCGTCTTCATCAAGAAGGGCAGCGGGCAGATCATGATCAACGGCAAGGTGATCGGCGACTATTTCGGCCGCCAGACCTCGATCATGATCGTCAAGCAGCCGCTGCTGCTGACGGGCAACGAGACGGCCTTCGACATCAAGATCAACGTGCACGGTGGCGGTGAATCCGGCCAGGCCGGCGCGGTGCGTCACGGCATCACGCGCGCATTGATCGACTACGACACCGCGCTCAAGCCCGACCTCAGCCGTGCCGGCTTCGTGACGCGTGATGCGCGCGAGGTCGAGCGCAAGAAGGTCGGCTTGCACGGTGCCCGCCGTCGCAAGCAGTTCAGCAAGCGTTGAGGCCGTACGCGGACAGTCCGGTGGACTGTCCGTGCCCGGTGCCCCACGCCCACGGGGGGCCGGGTCGCGCCGTATCGGTTCGGTGAAAATGTCCGGGTCCAAGGCAAGGTCAAGGCCTGCCAGGGGTTCATCAATGGTGAAATCACTGGTCCTTGAAGAACGCTGAAAAGCCCGCATTGATACTTGCCACGTCCAACGACGCTTGAACCTGCATCCTGAAGGAGCCTCCATGAACGCCCTGGCCGAACCGCTCGCCCCGTCCACCGACGACATGCCCGCGCCGTTGATCTTCACCGACAGCGCCGCCGACAAGGTGCGCCAGCTGGTCGAAGAGGAGGGCAACCCCGAACTGAAGCTTCGCGTCTTCGTGCAAGGCGGCGGCTGCTCGGGCTTCCAGTACGGCTTCACTTTCGACGAAGTGATCAACGAAGACGATACGCAGATGGCCAAGAATGGCGTCATGCTCTTGATCGACGCCATGAGCCTGCAATACCTCATGGGTGCCGAGATCGACTACAAGGAAGACCTGCAGGGCGCGCAGTTCGTGATCAAGAACCCGAACGCCACGACGACCTGCGGCTGCGGGTCGTCATTCTCGGCCTGACCTGCGGGCTGCGGCGCGTCTTTCTCGGCTTGACAGGCGTCCGGCCGCGTCAGCGAGCCGGGTAGAGCGCACCCAGCACGCGCGAGCCCTGCGCTCCGGTGACTGCCGGCACGTTGCCGCAGTCCCGGGCCAGATGAGCTCGGGCCAACCAGGCGAAAGCCAAGGCTTCGACCTGTTCGGGCGGAACGCCGGCGTCGGCGCTGCTGCACACCATCGATCCGGGGCCCAGCAGTTGCCGCAGGCGCGACATCAGATGGCCGTTGTAGGCGCCACCGCCGCAGACCAGCAATGAACGTGTCTGCGGGGCGTGGCGCCGCACGGCGTCCACCGCACCGCGTGCGGTGAGCTCGGCCAGCGTGGCCATGACGTCCTGCGCTGACGTCGCGGCAGGGGCCAGCATCGTGTCCAGCCAGGCCGTGTCGAAGAGATCCCGCCCAGTGCTCTTGGGCGGCGTGCGCTCAAAGAACGATTCGGCCAGCAGCCGGCTCAGCAAGACGGCATCCACGTGTCCACCGGCGGCCCAGGCCCCCCCGCTGTCGTAGGCAGCGCCGCTGCACCTCCGGCACCAGAGGTCCATGAGCACGTTGCCGGGACCGCAATCGAAGCCCTGCACCTCGCCGCCGGCGCGCAGCAGGGTGAGGTTGGCGACGCCGCCGATGTTGAGCACCGCGACATCGGCGCCCGGCTGGGCGAAGCAGGCGGCGTGGAACGCCGGGACCAGCGGCGCGCCCTCGCCGCCGGCAGCGACGTCGCGGCTGCGGAAGTCGCACACCACATCGATGCCCGTGCGCTCGGCCAGCAGGGCGCCGTTGAGGAGCTGCAGCGTGTAGCCCGTGCCGTCGAACTCCCGTGGGCGATGGCGCACCGTCTGGCCATGGGCGCCAATGGCCGCCACGTCTGCGGCCGCCACGCCCGCCCGTCGGAGAAGCTGTGTCACCGCATCGGCATAGAGCTCGCTGATCGCATTGGCCGCCAGTGCGGCACGATGCAGTTCATTGACCCCGGCCTGGTTCAGCGCCAGCAACTCGCCGCGCAGGGCCTCGGGCATCGGCAGGCTGGCATGCGCCGAGGCGCGGACAGCAGCGGTGCCGCAGCCTGTGTCATGCACCAGAACCCCGTCGACGCCGTCGAGCGACGTGCCCGACATGAGCCCGATGTAGCAGGCCATGGCGGCGCGCGAGTCGCGCGGCTGCGGCCTTACTCGGCCAGCGCGCGCCGGCCGGCCAGCGATTCGGCGACGTCCAGCTTGGCCTGCAGGCCGCGGGCAATCTCGGTGAAGTGCGCACGTGCGGCGGAGTCCAGCGGCACGGTCTCGGAGGCCTTGGCCACCTGCAGTGGGTCCTGGTGCTGGCCGGCGACGCGGAACTCGAAGTGCAGATGCGGCCCGGTGGTCCAGCCCGTCATGCCGACCGCACCCACGCGCTGGCCCTGTTCGATGCGCTGCCCCTGGCGCACGTCCATGCGACTCAGGTGGGCGTACAGCGTGCTGCGCTCGCCGCCATGCTTGATCTGGACGACGTTGCCGTAGCCGTTCTGCCAACCCGCCATGTCGACGATGCCGTCGGCCACTGCACGCACCGGCGTACCGACAGGTGCGCCGTAGTCCACGCCCAGATGGCGACGCCATTGATTCAGCGTCGGGTGCATGCGCATGGCGAAGCCGGAGGTCATGCGTGAGAATTCCATCGGACTGCTGAGGAAGACGCGGCGCTTGCTGCTGCCGTCGAGCCCGAAATACGCACCCTTGCCGTTGGCGGGCTGGTACCAGACGGCGTGATGGGCGCGGCCGCCTTTCACGAACTCGGCGGCGAGTACCCGGCCGGCACCTTCGTTCCAGGTCACGGGCTCGCCATCGGCCGTGAGTGTTTCGTAGACGACGCTGAAGGTGTCGCCGCGGCGCAGCTCGCGGTGGAAGTCGATGTCGGTGGCGAACATTTCCGCCAGCTGTGCAGCCACCGCGTCGGGCACGCCAGCCGCGTCGGTGGCGCCGAACAGCGTGCTGCTGACGGTGCCGCTGGCCAGGCGGGTCTGCGCCGAGTAGGGCGCCGTCTGCCGTTGGGCAAGCCAGCGGCCGTCGACGCGGCTCAGCGTGAGTCGGGTGAAGTGCGAAGCGCTCGACTCCGACCGCTCGGCCGGGTAGCGCGCCACCAGTTGTTCCAGCTCGCCGCTGGCGTTGGTGTGCGCCTGCACCATCTTGCCGCCGCGGCCACCGAGTATCAGCCGCGCCGTGCTGTCGCTGCGCAGGAAGGCCGCAGCCGCAGGATCACGCACGCCCAGCCGGGCCAGCAGGGCTTCGGCCGTGTCGGTGGCGCGGGTGAGGTCGCTGCGCGTCAGCGTCATCTCGTGCGACGCCAGGGCCTCCAGCTGCCCGGCCATGCCCTCGGGTTCGATGGACTCCGTCACCAGGCGCTGCGGCAGCGAGGCGGCGTCCGGCACCATCGGGGCCACCGCCACTGCGGTGATGCCAAAACCCGCCATCAGTGCAACCAGGGTCGCGACGATGCCCAGGCGCTGCCGCCCGGCGAATTGCTGAATGGCTTGCCAGGCGAGTGTGGTCTGTTGTGTCAAAACCAGGATCTGCTCTGTTGGCCGCGGCGATTCTCTTGCGAGACTTGCCGTGCCGTTGTCGGCTGGCGGCCTGCCGGCTCGGGTTGCAGTCCCCAAAAGGCCGGCTGGCCGTCCACTAGAATCATCGGGCAGCAGCGGCCGCGGAACTTCCGCCGCGCTGCACGCCTGCACCAGGAAGAGGCGAGTATACCCACGCTCGCTGCCTCTTCTGCCTCGAAGAAACCCCAAATATGCGAGAGATGTCCGAGTCCACCCCGACGCCGGCGGGCCTGCCGCACCGGGTGACAGACCGCGTGCGCGAGGCGATGGCGATTTCGCGCCGCGGTTGTGAAGAATTGCTGCCGGAAGCCGATTGGCTGCGCAAGCTGGCCCGCTCCGAAGCCACCGGCCAGCCTTTGCGCATCAAGCTCGGCCTGGACCCGACGGCACCCGACATTCACATCGGCCACACGGTGGTGCTGAACAAGCTGCGTCAGTTGCAGGACCTCGGACACACCGTGATCTTTCTCATCGGGGACTTCACCTCGATGATCGGCGACCCTTCCGGCCGCAACACCACACGCCCGCCGCTGACCCGGGAGCAGATCGAGGCCAACGCCCAGACCTACTACCGCCAGGCAAGTCTGGTGCTCGACCCCGAGAGGACCGAGATCCGCTACAACAGCGAGTGGAGCGACCCGCTGGGTGCGCGCGGCATGATCGAACTCGCAGCCAAATACACCTTGGCACGCATACTGGAGCGCGAGGACTTCACGAAGCGTTTCAAGGCCGGATCCCCCATCTCGGTGCACGAACTGCTTTACCCGCTGATGCAGGGCTACGACTCGGTGGCGTTGCGCTCGGATCTGGAACTCGGCGGCACCGACCAGAAGTTCAACCTGCTGGTGGGCCGCGCCCTGCAGCAGGAATACGGCCAGGAGCCGCAGTGCGTGCTGACCATGCCACTGCTGGAGGGGCTCGACGGCGTGGAGAAGATGTCCAAGAGCAAGGGCAACTACGTCGGCATCACCGAACCCGCGAACACCATGTTCGCCAAGCTGCTGTCGATCAGCGACCCGATGATGTGGAGGTACTACACGCTGCTGTCGTTCCGGCCCGAAGCCGAGATCGCGGCGCTCAAGCGCGAAATCGAGGCCGGCCGCAACCCCAAGGACGCCAAGGTGCTGCTCGCGCGCGAGATCACGGTGCGCTTCCACGGCGTTGCAGCGGCGGACGCGGCCGAAGCCGATTTCCAGCGCCGCGCGAGCGGTGGCGTGCCCGACGACGTGCCGGAGGTGGCGTTGGCCGGCGCACCGCTGGCCATCGGCGCCCTGCTCAAGCAGGCCGGGCTGGTGCCTTCCACCAGCGAGGCGCTGCGCATGGTCGAGCAAGGCGGTGTTCGCATCGACGGCAGCGTGGTCAACGACAAGGGCTTGAAGATCGCGGCAGGCACTTTCGTCGTGCAGGTCGGCAAGCGCAAGTTCGCTCGCGTCACACTGGCCCCAGGCGCCTGAGCCCGGGCGTGCGGCGATGCAGGTCAGCGCCTACCTGAAGCTGTCGGTTGCGGTGGCCCTGGCCACCATCGCGTTGAAGACCGGCGCCTGGTGGGTCAGCGGCAGCGTGAGCCTGTTGTCGGACGCGCTCGAGTCGCTGGTCAACCTGGCCGGCGCGATGTTCGCTCTGGCTATGGTCACGGTGGCGGCGCGCCCCGCGGACGACGACCACCCCTACGGCCACCACAAGGCCGAGTATTTCTCCAGCGGATTCGAGGGCGTGCTGATCTTCGTCGCGGCACTGGCCATTGTCGTGGCGGCCGTGAATCGCCTGCTGCACCCGCAGGCGCTGGAGGCGGTGGGGCTGGGCCTCCTGCTGTCGGTGGTGAGCTCGGCGATGAACGGGGCACTGGCCTGGTCGATGCTCAAGAAGGCACGCAGCGCACGCTCGATGGCGCTGGAGGCCGATGCACGCCACCTGTTCACCGACGTCTGGACTTCAGCTGGCGTGGTCGCTGGCCTGCTGGCGGTGATGTACACCGGTTGGCTGTGGCTCGATCCGGTGATCGCCATCGCCGTGGCCCTGAACATCCTGCGCGAGGGCGCATCGCTGGTGTGGCGTTCGGCCGGCGGGCTCATGGACGAGGCCGTCGAGCCCGAGACGCGGGCCGAGATCGACGCGGTGCTGGACGATTTCAGCCACCAGGCGATCCGCTTCGACCACGTGGTGACCCGGCGTGCCGGCCAGCGGCGCTTCATCGACCTGCACATGCACATGCCCGCGGCCTGGACGCTGGGCCGCGCGGCGGCCGTGCGCACATCGGTGGAGCAGGCCCTGATGAGTGCGGTGCCCGGCCTGCGTGCGACGATTCAACTGCTGCCGCTCGACGTGGAGGCGCACTTCGACGACGAGAAGGACCCGCTGTGATCGCGCTCGTGCAGCGTGTGAACCGGGCGCATGTCGAGGTCGCCGGCGCCGTGGTCGGCGCCATCGGGGCCGGGTTGCTGGTGCTGGTCTGCGCCGAACCGGCCGACACGGCGGCGCAGGCGGCCAGGCTCGTGGACAAGCTGCTCAAGCTGCGCATCTTCGGCGACGCGGCCGGCAAGATGAACCGCAGCGTGCAGGACGTGGCGGGTGGCCTGCTCATCGTGTCGCAGTTCACGCTGGCCGCCGATACCGGCGCCGGTAACCGGCCGAGCTTCACTGGCGCGGCGCCGGCGGCGCTGGGCCGGGCTCTCTACGAGGAAACGCTGCGCCTGGCGCGCGAGCGGCACCCCTGGGTGCAGGCCGGGGTGTTCGGTGCCGACATGCAGGTGCACCTGGTCAACGACGGGCCGGTGACGATACCGTTGACGGTGCGCTGAAGGGCCAGTGACGCCGCCCGTTGCCGGAGGGTGCCGGCAAGGTCTTCGCGTCCACAGTCGGCCATGTCGGCCGCATGCTCGCGGAGCTCGCACCCCTCCTGAGGCGAAGAGACGTGCGCAGGCACGTCTTCACGTCCTCAGTCGGCGTACTGTCCAGCCGCCTTGATCGCCGCGCCCCACTTGTTGATCTCGGCTTCGACGAACTTCTTGTGGTCGACTGGGTTCAGGCGATTGTCGGTGACGATGACGGCGCCCAGCGCTTCCTGGCGTTTCACGAATTCCGGGTCCTTCAGTGCTTCCTTCAGCGCCGCGTTGAGCTTGTCCACGACCGCCTTGGGCGTCCCCTTGGGCGCGTACAGGCCGTGCCAGATCGAGACGTTGAATCCTTTCAGGCCCGCCTCGTCCAGCGTCGGCAGGTTGCGCAGCGCCGGTGTGGTGAGGCGTTTGTTGGTGGTGACGGCGTAGGCCTTGACCTTGCCGGCCTCGATCTGCGTCGACGTGTTGGTCGTCTGGTCGCACATCAGGTCGACCTGGCCGCCGAGCAGGTCGGTCATGGCCGGCGCGGTGCCCTTGTAAGGCACGGTGGTCATGTCGATCTGCATGCCCTGCTGGAACAGCAGCCCGCACAGATGCGAGGCGGCCCCCAGGCCAGCGTTGGCGAGGTTGATCTTGCCCTTGTTGTCCGACATCCACTTGGTCAGTTCGGCGAAATTGTTGGCCGGCAGGGTGGAGCGGCCGATCAGCGTCATCGGCACGTCGTTGATCATGCCGAGATACTCGAAGTCACCCAGCGTGTCGTAGGGCATCTTGCGGTACAGCGCCGGCGAGGTGGCCATGCCGATGTGGTAGAGCAACAGCGTGTGGCCGTCGGGTGTGGCCTTGGCCACCTTGTTGGCTCCCAGCGTGCCGCCCGCACCGCCGACGTTCTCGACCACGAGAGTGGCGCCGCCCAGGGGCTTGCGCATGGCCTCGGCGAAGTCGCGCGCGACCTTGTCGGTGGGGCCGCCGGCCGAGAAGGGCACGACGATGGTGATCGCCTTGTCAGGGTACGCGAAGGCGCTAGCAGCGACCATCGTGGCGAAGAGGGCGGTCAGGATCTGGTGGGTCTTGATCATGCTGTTTGTCTCCGGTTTCAGGGCCAGGGTCGGGTCGGCTGGCTCAAGGCTTGAACCACCGGTCAAGAAGTTCAGCGAACGGCCTTCGCCGCCAGGTCGCAGGGATTATGTACACCGGCAGCCGGTGGGAACCCCGCGCGGCAGCGTTAGCCCCCACGGTCCGCGCGGCGTGGTGCCCCATGGCGAAGGTCATTCGTAGCATCGGGCATCCTCGATCACCTTGCCGTCGTTGGGCAGAGTGCCCGGCGCTGCCAGCGTGACCTCGCCGCGCAGCTTGGTGACATCGCGCAGGGTCTGCGCCACGGCGTGCGCCAGGCCGTCCGACGGGTTGGCGGACTCGACGTGCAGCGACATGCGGTCGTTGGCCATCTCGCCTTCGATCACCAGCCGCGCGCGGCCGAGTTCGGGGTGGCGCTTCAGCACCTCGGCCACCTGGCTCGGGTGTACGAACACGCCGCGCACCTTGGCCGTCTGGTCCGCGCGGCCCAGCCAGCCGCGGATGCGGGTGTGGGTGCGGCCGGTGGGGCAACGGCCGGGCAGCATCGCAGACAGGTCGCCGGTGCCGAAGCGCACCAGCGGGTAGTCGGGGTTGAGCACGGTGACGACGACCTCGCCGACCTCGGGCGCCTGGCCCGCCCGGGGCTCGGGCACCGGCTCACGGGTGCCGGGGCGCACGATCTCGACGATCACGCCTTCGTCGAGCACCAGGCCTTCGCGCGCCGTGGTCTCGTAGGCGATGAGGCCGACGTCGGCGGTGCCGTAGCTCTGGTAGGCCAGCACGCCGCGCGCGGCCAGTGCGTCGCGCAGCGCGGGCGGGAAGGCCTCGCCGCCGACCGAGGCCTTGGTGAGCGAGGGCAGCGCGATGCCCAATTCGTCGGCCTTCTCCAGCGCGATGCGCAAGAAGCTAGGCGTGCCGGCATAGGCCTGCGGGCGCAATTCGGCCATCGCCTGCAATTGCATCTCGGTGTTGCCCACGCCGCCGGGAAACACAGTGCAACCGACGGTATGCGCGCCGGTCTCCATCATCGAGCCGGCGGGGGTGAGGTGGTAGCTGAAGCTGTTGTGCACCAGGTCGCCGGCGCGGAAGCCCGCAGCGAACAATGCGCGGCCGAAGCGCCAGTAGTCGCCCCGCTCGCCCTCGGGCTCGTAGATCGGACCTGGCGACTGGAAGACGCGCCGCGCCGGCCGCAGGCCGCCCTGCGCGCGCCAGCCGATGGCCGAGAAGCCGCCGAAGGGGTCGCCGCCGGCCGCGCGCGCGGTCTTCTGGCGCTCCAGCAGTTCGTGCTTGCGCGTCACCGGCAGGCGGGCCAGCGCGCTGCGCGTGGTGACGTCGCCGGCATCGACGCCGGCGAGCAGGGCGCCGAAGGCCGCGGTGGCCTGTGCGGCGCGCAGTTGGGCTGGCAGCGCCGCGAACAGAGCCGCTTCGCGGGCCTCGGGGTCGCGGGTTTCGAGCGCGTCGTAGTGTTCGGTGATCATTGCATTGCCCTTGTGCTGCGCTTTCCGGAGCCGAGCCGGGGACGGCGCTGCGGGTTCATGTCGCCATGCCCACTTCCCGTTGCAGCTTCTTCGTCAGCCGTGCCGCCACCAGCGCGTGCGAACGGCGCACGAGCGCGTCCAGGTCCGTAGCCGTCAAGCCATGTTCGCGCCCTACCTGTACCCACTTGGCGCGCGCCAGATAGGGTGCCGGGATCACGCCCGGCACGCCGGTCAGTTCGACGAAGCGGTCGTCGTCGACCTTGAACGAGCAGGTGCGGGCGCGACCGGCGTCGAGCTGGAAGACACAGAACATCTTGCCGCCGACGCTGTACACCAGGTCGGCGCCCCACTTGATGTCCTCGGTGGCGCCGGGCAGCGATGCGGCCAGCGCGCGCTGGGCTTCGAAGTCGGGGCCGAGGTGGGGGCGAGGCATCAGTCTTCGCGCTCCCAGCGCGCCAGGCGTTTCTTCACGTCGTCGAGCAGCTTGCGTGTATCGGCGGCAACCTTGAGGGTCTGCGTGTCCCACTCGGGGGTGAGCACCAGCCGCCGCGCGATGCGGGCGCGGATCGTGCCGTCGTCGGCGATGAGTTCCAGCACGCGCTTGCCGCGCAACTCGAAGCCGGTGCCGCGCTCGGCCAGGCCCAGGTCGCGCAGCGCGCGTCCCAGCGCGACCCGCGCTTCCTCGGGCTTGAACGGCGACGGCGCGAAGCCGAAGTCGTCGCTCATGACAACCAGCGCTTGCGGCGCTTGTAGCTCTTCACGTCCTTGAAGCTCTTGCGGTCGCCGCCGCCCATGCCGAGGTAGAACTCCTTCACGTCCTCGTTCTCGCGCAGGTCCTTGGCCGCGCCTTCCATCACGATGCGACCGCTTTCCAGGATGTAGCCGTGGTCGGCATAGCGCAGCGCCATGTTGGTGTTCTGCTCGGCCAGCAGGAAGGTGACCTTCTCGCGCTGGTTGAGGTCCTTCACGATCTCGAACACCTCTTCGACGATCTGCGGCGCCAGGCCCATGCTGGGCTCGTCGAGCAGCACCATCTTCGGGTTGGCCATCAGCGCGCGGCCGAT
>Ga0209254_10006951_pt1 | contig 10444 bp, 7 predicted proteins | sample FrelakmetDIP11DI_FD_187148 | JGI IMG/M metagenome (GOLD analysis project Ga0209254, IMG submission 187148) | Freshwater lake sediment microbial communities from the University of Notre Dame, USA, for methane emissions studies - DIP11 DI (SPAdes)... | ecosystem: Environmental > Aquatic >... | reverse complement strand
CTAAGTTCCGGGCTTTTTCCAGCTTACTGCCCGCCTCTGCGCCTGCAACTACAAAATCTGTTTTTTTCGAAACGCTGCTGCTTACCTTGCCGCCAGCCTCTTCTATTAAGGCTTGTGCAGCATCACGCGATAAATTGGGTAATGTGCCGGTAAGCACCAGCGTTTTTCCTTGCAACATGCCAAAAGCCTTTTGTTTGCCAGTCGTTTCAGGCCATTGCACGCCTAAATTCTGCATAGATTTAATTACTTCACGATTATGCGGCTCGCTAAAAAACTGCAAAATGGATTCCGTTACAATCGGGCCAACATCATTTACTTGCAATAATGCCTCTAGGTCCGCATCTATTAAGGCTTGCAGAGCACCGAAATGTGCAGCCAAATCTTTTGCCGTTGCTTCGCCAACATTACGTATACCCAAGCCATAAATAAAGCGTGCCAGCGTAGTCTGCTTGCTGTGATCTAACGCATCTATCACGTTTTGCGCCGACTTCTGTGCCATGCGGTCCAAATTGGCCAGTGTCGCTACATCCAGTTTGTATATATCATCCAAAGAATGCACCAAATTGGCTTCTACCAATTGATCCGCGAGTTTTTCTCCCATACCTTCAATATCCAAAGCGCGGCGCGAAGCAAAATGCGTAATGGCGTGTTTGCGCTGTGCTGGACAATACAATCCACCTGTACAGCGGGCTACAGCTTCATCTGCAGGCCTTTCAATGTGTGAGCCGCATTCGGGACAAACGGCTGGCATTGCGAATAAACGTGCATCTGCAGGACGTTTATCATGCACGACTGAAACCACTTCCGGAATCACATCCCCCGCCCTGCGCACAACCACCGTATCGCCAATGTGAATGTCTTTACGACGTAATTCATCTTCGTTATGCAATGTGGCATTGGTGACAGTTACACCGCCTACAAATACCGCTTTTAGTCGTGCGACAGGTGTGATTGCACCTGTGCGGCCTACTTGCACGGTAATATCCTCCACAATGGTTGTAGCTTCTTCTGCGGGATATTTATGCGCAACAGCCCATCTAGGCGCACGAGAGACAAAACCTAGCTCTTCTTGCTGACTAAACTGATTAACCTTATATACGACACCATCAATATCAAATGGCAGATCCTGCCGTTTTGTGCCAATGGATTGATAGTAACCGCGCAAGCCTTCTGCACCATATTTTACAGCTCGTAAATCGCTCACAGGAAAATGCAGTTTTGCCAAATAATCCATTGCCTCAGCATGTGAGTGAAGCTCGGGAGCGCCTGTAGCTTCACCTAAACCATAAGCAATAAACGTCAATGGTCGCGAGGCAGTGATTTTCGAATCCAGCTGACGCAGACTGCCTGCGGCCGCGTTGCGTGGATTGGCGAACAGTTTGGCGCCCTGTCTTTCTTGGCTTTGGTTAAGGCGCTCGAAGTCACGTTTTAGCATCAGCACCTCTCCACGTACCTCTAACAATGCAGGCGGATTTTTAATGGCTAACCGTGTGGGGATTGAGCGTATGGTTCGTAGATTCTGTGTGACGTTTTCACCGGTATAGCCATCGCCGCGTGTGGCGCCTTGTGTAAATACACCGTTTTCATAGGTTAAGGTAATTGCCAGGCCATCGAACTTTGGTTCAACGGCGTATTCGACAGATTCGACGCCTAGACCATCTCGAACACGCTTGTCAAAAGCCAGCAACTCATCATCGCCAAACGCATTGTTAAGCGACAGCATAGGCTGACGATGCGTAACACTCTCAAAAACCTTTAATGCAACACCACCAACGCGCTGAGTAGGTGAATCTGGCCTGATAAGCTCGGGAAATTTTTTTTCTAACGCAACAAGCTGACGATATAAACCATCGTATTCGTTATCAGAGACAATAGGCGCATCTAATACGTAATACTGATAATCGTGCTGTGCAATTTTTTCTACTAGCTCGGAAACAAGTTGCTGAGCCTGTTTGCGCGCCGCTTCTAAATCATCCATACCAAACTAGCTGAAAAGGCGCATGCTGCTTAAGCTGCCGGGCATAATTCCGCGAGCAACCATAGTGGCATGAATCACTTTAAGCTGTTGCCGAATTTTTTCTAATTGCAAATCCCCAAGCGGTTTTTGGTTATCATCCACCAGGCGCCCGTTCAAGCTTGCCGCCATTTTTTGCGCTATTGAGATCATTTGATTAAACACTTGCTCGCAATTATTGACCTTGGGAATCTCTATTTGAAAGGTTACGCTTTTCAGCACATTGTTACGTAGGCTTTCAATTGTAAAGGGCTGATTATTACTATCAATCAATACGAATAAAGGTGCTTCATTACCATTAGCAAAATAATAAAATTTACCATCATTTTTTAACTCTAATCCGTTTGCTTCTGCCAGCCCTTTAAACTTGGTGCCGTGAATAGGCGCATCTCCCTGAACGACATGCACACTTATCAATTGGTCGACTTCGATACAAAACTGATCAAGCTCAATCGCACGCTGAATTGCATCGCCATTGCCTTGCCATTCAACATGGGTATTCAGTGCCAAACCGCAATCTTCTACAGAAAACTGGAATTTATTCAGCACCTGTTTCGATATCGGGCCGCCGCGATCTGCGAGTTGCAGACTGCACGCCACTTGTTTAAATTTTAACTTGGATGCGTTTTCGTTGATGGGATGCCAATGATCATCATTGTCTAAACCGTGTAGCATCATCGGCAAGCCGATATCAGCCTGCAAAGCAATAAGCTCCGCTAAATCGTTAATGCCAATATTTGTAGTTGCATATAAAATCGCGGTCAGATCAATTTGAGGATGTATTGAATCTGGTAAATCTACCTGTAAGCTTTGAAATTTCTCGTATAGGTCAGCTTTAACTATCGGTTCCGGCTGTAGCTCCTCGAATTCTGGGGGTTCTTCGACAGGCATGTCTTTCGGTTGATTGGCCTTGCTGCTTTCCTTTCCTGCATCCTGAGTTGCGTCAGCTTGCGGTTCGATTGGGGCTTGCGATGTACGGGTGTGTTCCGCATGTTTAATTTTTTCGACAACATCGCCGAGCTCTTTAGTCACGTAAGCATCAGCATCGATATAAAAATCTTCTGCCAAAACGTCTTTTTGCGGAACAATGAATTCACTGGTGACTTCTTTACGCAACTTTCTTTCTTGCATCCAGTTGTACGCCACAACTCCAGCAATAATAAAAGCGCCTAAAATGATAAGTGCTACTTGTAAATCTGACATTTTTTTATTTTACTTTGAATTAGTACTTAATTTTCGAATTTATTCAACAATATTTCAAGCATGCATTTGAATAGCAGCGTCGATATCCACATCCACGATACGTGAAACGCCAGACTCCTGCATGGTAACGCCTATGAGTTGCTGCGCCATTTCCATTGTGATTTTATTGTGAGATACAAACAAGAATTGGGTTTTTTCGGCCATTTTTTTTACCATGTTGCAAAAACGCTCAGTATTGCTGTCATCCAAAGGCGCATCCACTTCATCCATCAAGCAGAATGGCGCAGGATTCAGCCTGAACAGCGCAAACACTAACGCCAAAGCGGTTAAGGCTTTCTCTCCGCCGGATAAAAGCTGAATCGTGGTATTTTTCTTGCCTGGCGGCTGCGCAAATACATGCAAACCGGTGTCCAGAATCTCGTCGCCCAGCAGCTCCAGCTTTGCCTGGCCACCGCCAAATAGCGTAGCAAAAAGCTCTGCAAAATGCTGATTGGCTGTATTAAATGTTTGCATCAGCTTGTCGCGCGTCTCACGGTCAATCTTGTGAATCGCGTCTTCCAGCGTTGCTGTTGCCTGTGCTAAATCCAGCATCTGGCTATCCAGATAGGTTTTACGCTCGGTTTCGGTTGCCAGCTCTTGAATCGCTGCCAGGTTCACTGCGCCCAACTCTGTAATATCCTGCTGCAGCTGGCCGGTTTTACGCACTAATTCAGTTGTTTTTGTATTTTCTGCCAAACCCGCCGCCAGTTCTTGCTCGTTGTGTCCATTTTCAAGCAAACCTGCCTGGCATTGCTCAAAATGCAGACGTGCCTCTTGCTCATTTAAGCGACTTTGCTCAAGGTTATCACGCATTGGGTGCAGTTGCTGCTCATTCTGCATGCGCGTGCGCTCTAGTGCCAGCATCTGCGTCTCAGCTGCCGCTAAGTGGTTGCGCGCCTCTGCCAGCGCCGCTTCTCTTGCTTGTTTTGTGTTAATCGCTTCAGCGAGATTTGCCTTCAGCGTTTCCATCGGCGTAATTTTCAGTGCTTCTTCTGCTTCTTTCTGGCGTAGTAAAAAAGTGGACTTCTCTTCACTATTTACATTAATTTTATTATTTAACACATTGATATTATTAGTTATTAATTTCAAATTAAATTGGATTTCCTGATGCTTTGTTTCCGCTGACTGCACTGCATCCCCCAATTCGACATAGGCTCTTTCTGCTGATTGCTGCGCAAGTGCATCGCCCTCTCTCGCTTTATCCAGTGTCGGAATTTGTACTGAAACAGCCTGCAAAGCCGCATCTTTAGCAGTTTTGTCAGCGACGAGTTGTCCGATACGTGCTTTCGCAGATTCGATTTCCACTTTGATGCTCGTTTCGCGTTCGCGCGCGGTGTGCTGCGCCTGCTGTAAACGTGCTAATTCCAACTGCTGCTGGTAATGCAAACTGGTTGCTGTTTTCAGCTGGTTATTTTCATGCTGCTGCTGTTGCCTAGCCGCATGCAGACTAGTATCCGCGGAAGTTAATGCATCGCTGAGCTTGTGTACGTTCTGCTGCAGATCGGGCAGATTTTTCTGCAGCTTTTCAAGCTGCTGCTGACGCTCCAGCACTCCATGCAGGCTGGAGTTTTCGCCATGGTAAGAAACGCTATGGCGGCTATAAATATCACCCTGCTGATTCACCAATGTTTCGCCTACATTAAGCTGTTTTACTGCTTTTTCAGCATCGCCAGAAGCCAATAGGTATGCGCCTGCCAGCCAATCCTCTAAAATAGGTTTTAAATCTGCATCACATTCTTTGATAACACTGACGAGAGGTGTTAATGCCGCATTTTTATTCCCGGAACTATTAGAAGAGAATGCCCTGTAGCCCAGCACCAGAGCGGCTGGCGGGCGTGCATCCAGATGTTTGTTATCTGAGATCAAGGCATTTAATTTTGCGCCTAGCACCGCCTCCAGCGCCACGCTCCAGCTTTCGTCGATTTTAATTTTTTGCCACAAGCGCGCGTTATTTTTCAGGCCCTTGCTGTTGAGCCAGTCTCCCAGCTTTCCTTCGGCATTGACTGATTGCTGTAGTTTTTGCAGTGAGTGAATTTCCGCCTCAGCCTGATGCAGGGCCCGTTGCGTTTGATTTTGCTGATCGCGCAACTGACTGATTTCGGCTTGCAAGGCGCTTTCATCAGCGCGCAGTTTTTGCACCGACGCCTCTATCGCTGCCATGACTTCTGCGGCCTGTTTTAAAGCGTTCTCGCTGGTTTTTAATTGTGATTCGTCCGGAAACACCAGATTAGCAAGATCTTTGCTAAAACGTTGGATGCGCTGTTCATTTTCTGCAATACTCTGGCTTAAATGCTGCACATTATTGCGCTCGATTTGAATGCGCTGATTCGCCTCTGCAAATATTTGCTGGCTTTTTTGCGCAAGCTCTGTCGCCGTTTTCAATGCAAGCGCTTTCTCTGGCAACGTTTGTTTAAGCGCATCAAGGGCTGCTTGCGATTCCAGCGTTTTTAGCGTGGCTGCTTCCAGCTCCGCATTTAATTGTCCCAGGTTTTGTGTATACTCCGCGCTGGCGCTGGCGTTGCGCTCTATCGATTGTGCCAGTTGCGCCAATTGCTGCGCCATGCGTTCGCGCGCATCGGCATTTTGTTTTACTTGGTTTTCCAAGTCAGAAACCGCCGCATTTGCCTCGTAATAGGCGGCTTGTGCAGTGTTGATGCCCTCACTTGCGGCATAATGTGCCTGGCGGCTTTTCTCTAATTCTGCTTCGCTCTTACGCAATTCGGCGGTTTGTGCTTCCAGCGCATTCACCAGTTTATCAACCTGCGCTTTGGTTTTTTCCCAGTCACGGCTGGCATCACGTTTTTTAAGCAGCCACAATTGCCCTTCTGCCAGTTTTAATGCAGCTACCAGCGCATGGTATTGCTGCGTCACTACTGCCTGAGATTCCAGCTTGGTGATTTGCTTTTGCAGTTCACGGCAAATGTCCTCAACTCTAGTAAGATTTTCTCGCGTGTCACGCAAGCGCAATTCGGTTTCCCGGCGGCGCTCTTTGTATTTGCTAATTCCAGCCGCTTCTTCCAGATACACCCTTAGTTCTTCAGGTTTAGCTTCTACAATGCGTGAGATGGTGTTCTGGCCGATAATCGCGTAAGCGCGGCCACCCAAGCCCGTGCCCAAAAACAGATCAGCCACATCACGGCGGCGCACGGCTGTGTTGTTGATATAGTAGTTAGAGCCTTTTTCGCGCTCAATCACCCGTTTTACGCTGATTTCCGCATACTGGCTCCACTCACCGCTCGCACCGCCAAGACTGTTGTCAAACACCAGTTCTACACTGGCGCGCGAGATTGGCTTGCGATTGGAAGAACCGTTAAAAATCACCGCATCCATGGCATCGGCGCGCAACTCTTTGGCGGACGATTCGCCCAAAACCCAGCGCACCGATTCCATCACATTGGATTTGCCGCAGCCATTAGGCCCCACCACGCCCACACGCTGACCATGCAGGTGAATGGTGGTTGGATCTACAAATGATTTGAAACCAGCGAGTTTTAGGTGAGTTAAGCGCAAAATGAATGAGTCAATTAGATTTAATTTTAAGCGTTATAATAACGTTTTTTTAAGCCGAAATCCGCATTTTATATGACGAATGAACAATCTTTAGGCGCAAAACCAACAGCGCAACCCACCAAGCAGCTGGAAACATTTGCCAACCCGAACCCTAGCCGCGATTTTCATATTCATATGGAAATCCCCGAATTTACTTGCCTCTGCCCAAAAACCGGCCAGCCGGATTTTGCGACCATTTACCTGGATTACATTCCTGACCAGCTTTGTGTAGAGCTGAAAAGCTTGAAGCTCTATATCTGGAGCTTCCGCGACGAAGGCTGTTTTCACGAAGCGGTCACCAACCAGATTCTGGATGACCTGGTTAGCGCCACACAGCCAAAGTTTATGCGCGTAACCGCCAAGTTTTTTGTGCGTGGCGGCATATTCACCAACGTGGTGGCCGAGCACCGCAAAGCCGGCTGGCAGCCGCAACCGCCGGTAGATTTATTAAAATTCGAGACGCAATCCAACACGCGCGGATAAGCAAGCCGGCACAGAAAATCGCCGGCAAGATATAAATTTAATTGACAATTAGGCCACCCATCTTTAATATTGCGCCTTCCTTGAATTGTAGCTAATTCAAGAGCCCAAATAGGTAGTAAGTCGGGGGTATAGCTCAGCTGGGAGAGCGCTTGCATGGCATGCAAGAGGTCAGCGGTTCGATCCCGCTTACCTCCACCAAGTTTGTGGCAAATTCATTTTAGAAATAGAGTGAATTGTAGTAAAATACGACTCGTCGTATCGGTTTAAATTCCAAGGTCCCCATCGTCTAGAGGCCTAGGACACCTCCCTTTCACGGAGGCGACCGGGGTTCGAATCCCCGTGGGGACGCCAAAAACTAAAACGCCACCGCAAGGTGGCTTTTTCGTTTTTGTGGCTTCGCCACGAGGTACTCAGAGAAGCTCGCAGGGTTCGACTAAGCAATCACTGATTGCTTGGACGTAAGCAGCGAAGCTGCCTTACGGTCTTGAGCGTCAGCGAAAGATGCCAGAATCGGCCTAAGGCGAGACTGGCACAATCTCCGTTTGAAACTCTGTTGAAAGTTTCCAATATTGACCAACTTCAATTACAATCAATTCGATGATGCTCTGTTCCTATACTAACTTTTAGCCGCTTAGGTCCATCGATGACGAACGAACACTGGCGCTATTTTCTTGCATTAGAGCAAGATGTTGAACGAACGACTCGCTTTGTGGAGCCGCATCCTTCAAACTATAGGACATTCTCAATCGAGTTTGCGCGCCTCATTATTAGCGCTTGCTCCGAAGTAGAGGTAGTGGCAAAAGTGTTGTGTGAAGCTATCGACCCACGCGCTACGGCCACGAATATGGATCAGTACCGCACCATAATCCATAAGCGTTATCCGCGCATTCATGAAACGATTGTGGAAGTCCCACGCTTTGATCTGCGATTTGAGCCATGGAAAGAATGGGGCTCCGGAGCAAATCCTGGCTGGTGGAAAGACCATCAACTTGTTAAGCATCAGCGTCACAAGCATTTCGCGAATGCGGATCTCGAACATTGCATCGTGTCCACAGGCGGCTTGTTTTCTCTTGCACTTTACATGAGTGGTTCGGAGCGGGTTCGCATGGAGCCTGCGACATTTTACGATGTCGGCATTCCAGAAGGGGTTGGACATTCACGGCGCTATCAACTACCTGACGACCCACTTTGAGCCCGCATACGGCGCATTACTTAAATTAATGCGCCATACAAATTCAAAACCCCCTGCCCTGAAACCCGCATGGATATTTCCTCCCAGAGCATCTGTTTTTAGCGCTTGTGAATACTGTTATATAATCCCACTCTCTAAAATTACAAAGCCAAAACATTAGGGCAACGATGATCGCAACCACTAACATTAATCTAAAAGTACCATTTAACGAGAAAGACCAAGCTAAATCGCTGGGTGCGCGTTGGAATGCCGAGGCTAAGCTGTGGTATGTGCCGCAGGGCGTGGATGTGGCGCCTTTTGAAAAGTGGGTAACTTCTGCCACCAATGCGGCGCCTAAACAAGCCGCCGTTAAACCTAAGGCGCAAGCGAATGCAGGTGAAAATATGCAGTTAAGCGATGATATAGACGCCATTAACGCTAGGCTGCGCGATGCCTATGAATCAAATGAGGATGCGTTTTAGTTTTGCATGGCGCGACGTAAGCATCACAACGTTTATGTGATTGAGTTGTCGAAAGACGTACTTTTTGAATGCAAGTTTAAAAAGTGTAACCCCAATTACATGAGTGGAAAGCCCTGTGTGTATGTTGGCATGACGGGCTTAGACCCCGATGTGCGTTTTGATAAGCACAAGGCGGGCATTCAATCTAACCGATATGTGATGCAATATGGCCTGCGCCTGCTGCCCGATTTGTATGAAGGTTTTAACCCCATGACTTATGACGAAGCGGTTGCCATGGAAATTGAAATTGGCATTGATTTGCGTAGTGCGGGTTTTGGGGTTTGGCAGGCTTAGGCAGCTAAGGGCGTATTACATAAACCAATGCGCCCTGCAAATCTCACAAATATCCAAAATATCTGCCCTGCAACCCTCATGGATATTGACTTCCAGAGCATCTATTTTTAATTGATTTACCGTGTTTTAGCTTATTGAACCGCGTATGCTACTGTTCCCGCGCTAAAATAAAGCTTCATCCAACAATTGGCTTTTCATTATCTTTTTGACACTAAACAGTTATTTACTGGTCTCTTTAACTATAAGGCTAAATTTTCTGACTTTTAAAATTTCAACTGCCAGAATGCGGCTATTATTCATTGCATTGATGGCGTCTACATCGGCTGTGACTGCATATGCGGAAGATTCCGCCGATAGCGGCATTTGGTCTCGTGCGCAGGATTCGTTATCCCTAACCTGGCAATCGTCTGATTATGAGCTGTATGTTCCTGTAAACACCTGGCACAACCGTAATTACTACAGCTCGAAAAAGATTGATAGCTACAATGAGCATCCTTGGGGGTTGGGCTTGGGCAAGTACAGATTCGACGACGATGGCGACTGGAACGGTTTTTATGCAATGGTTTTTTCAGATTCTCACCGCAGGATAGAGCCCGTTGTGGGATTTGCATTTCAAAAAATATGGCACCCAACTGAAAATATGCGTTTAGGTGCCGGGTATACAATTGGATTAACAATGCGCGAAGATATGCACTACATCCCTATACCGGCTATTCTTCCGCTGTTTTCTGTCGAGTACAAACAAATCGCGTTGCAGTCCACTTACGTGCCGGGCGGCGACGGCAACGGCAATATTTTATTTACCTGGCTACGCTGGCAGATTAAATAGAAGCACATTGAGCTCTTAAAAAAACAAGCCTGACACGTTGCAGGAAAACGTAAATCAGTGAGATAAAAGCGAACAGATTTCTGCCCGCTGCAGCAAATCGTTGGTTACGCCGCCCAGCACCCATTCGCGTAAACGGCTGTGGCCGTAAGCGCCGGCAATGACAAGGTCTGCGCCCCGCTCTTTGGCGATAGCCAAAAACTGCGTTGCATCGCTATTTATGGATAGTGAAGCCAGATGATCGGCTTTTATGCCGTGCCGATTAAGCCAGCCGGTTACCTGTTCCAAGCGTTTGGTAACCCTTGTGGTATCTTTTTCAGTGGTAATTTCAACAACGGTTACAT
>Ga0209254_10006950_pt1 | contig 10445 bp, 5 predicted proteins | sample FrelakmetDIP11DI_FD_187148 | JGI IMG/M metagenome (GOLD analysis project Ga0209254, IMG submission 187148) | Freshwater lake sediment microbial communities from the University of Notre Dame, USA, for methane emissions studies - DIP11 DI (SPAdes)... | ecosystem: Environmental > Aquatic >... | reverse complement strand
GATTTTCTCTACGTCGACTTCAGTAACGGGATTGAATGAACTGCCTGACATATATTTCTTCAGGCTATACAGTAACTGAACTGCTTCAGGCCTCTCACCTGCATTGCTAAGAAGATCAACTCCTGATACCAGCAGTTTGCCTTTGCCTACCCTGCACTCAAAAATCAATGCAAGGGACCTTGCCGTAAACCAGTCGTCAATGATCCTTACAAGGGGCGTGATTTCAGGCGCCACATACTTCATGTTAATGGCGTTGCAGTTGCTCATCGCATCCCACCACTGGTAATTGCTGTGGTTTTCGGTCGGAAATTCCGATAATGCCGGATGCCGGGGATCACATAATATGCCAAGAGTAAATGGAGGCTGCCGGAATGCAGTCCATTGGGTATTCCAGAAAATGCTGGAGAAGCCAACAGGTACATTCCCTCCTTTCTCAGACTTAACTGAGCCCTTTTTCACTGTCAGCAACACACTCCCTCCGCTGTTCAGATAATCAATGGAGGCCTTATCCATGACCTGGGTGATCATGATCTGGTCATCACCGGTTATTTCCTGTTTCTGAACCGGATAAACCCAGATGTCCCACGAATTCTCAAAACTGCCGACAGTAACTGTTATTTGCAGCTGAGCAGGGCGTGTAATCATCTCAAGGCTCTGGTTTACCTCTCCAAGGCGTGTCAGGCCGTCAGAAATGCTCACAGGAGGAAATTGTCCTTCGGCAACAGTACCACCTTCCTGAGACGTGATTCTCCATGACGCAGGGGCGTTTTCAAGTGGTGCAATTCCGTAATGGAACAACTCAGCTTTTGCTTTTACTTCCTCATTGTTCAGAAAGATCATTTTAGAAAGCCTGAGCAGTGGAACTGTTTCATTGCAAAATCTCTTAAACTCTTCCGCGGTGACATATCCCTTTTCTTCCCAGAATGGATTCAGCACACCAACCAGTGCTGTTCCCTGGCCGGGGAAGTCATGCAGATCGAGCAATTGAAATCCGGCAAATCCCGGCGTCCTGAGTGCTGCTTCGATGTCAGCCTTGTAGCACAGCACCTGCAGCCTGCCTGATGCATATAAAAAACTGTCCGCAAGCTGGGCTATTCCGCTTTCTTCGAGCCTGTCCCTGAAGATCTCAAAATTCTTCGGTTTCAGAACACCGTCATAATCAGCTATTTCCCCGAAATCAGGATAGACGCACCATTGTCCTATCTCATGGCTGACGGTAGGTTTGCTCTTTTCAATGTACTGTGTCCAGTCATAGTCAGTGGTCGGAGGATTGGCATTTATCGGGCTTGTCAACCCGGCGTTCCACCATTGGATCCGTGCGGCACCGGAACTGGTGTAATCACTTGCAGGACACTCCGGAAATCCTGACGCTGAGGTATAGACGCGGCGGTTGTCTTTCTCCTGCCAGTAACGCACAAACTTTGTCAGGTATGCCACTGCGCTGTCTCCCGAAGCCTCATTCCCGTAGGGCATCATACAGAACGAAGGATGGTTGCCGAACTGCTTTACTATACGATTGCTTTCTGCATATATGTAATTATCAATTGGTTGCCCGGCCCCTACATTGGCCCATGCCGAATTTTCAACCGATAGATATATCCCCATCCTGTCAGCTGCAATGAAAGCTGCCTCAGGCGGGCACCAGGAATGAAACCGCACATGATTAAGGCCGAATTCCTTGCACTTCTTGTAAATATGCATCCAGTCACTGACCTCAACCGAAGGAAAACCAGTCTTCGGAAAGATGCAGCATTCAAGGGTACCCCTCAGGAAAACGGGGCGTTCATTCACACTGAAACGTGTGCCTGTTACCTTGAATTTCTTCATGCCAAAATCTGTATAACAGATATCACTGCCTGCTTCACTCTTCACCTCCGTTTGCAAAATGTAAATATTTGGCTCAAATTCATCCCAGAGCAGTACATTTTCGCTCATAGGATATTCCAGTTCTATCAGGCTGATATCCTGAGCGATATGCACCTGCTTGTTAAGTGGGGTAACCTTATGTTTAACATCTGAACCTGACAAGGCGGCGGCAATCCTTATCTGACCATCGGTTTCGCTTCCGGATGAGTTTTTAATCTGCATAAGGACCCTTACTGTCCTGTTATCAATATCCGGATAGAGCTGAATATCATCAATATAAACCGCCGGTCTGTTCGTCAGCCTCATTTCCCCGATGATACCGTTCCAGTTGGTTTGAGTATTGTCACTGACGCTGTGGGCGTCTCTTCCGGGATCGATATCCTTAATACGGTTATCTATCCTCAGGGTCAGGGTATGTTCACCGGGCGTCAGCCACTTACTCAGGTCATATATGTGCGGAGCGCTGAGGGCATTCTGCACCCCGACTTTATTTGTGTCGACCCAGAGAGTGCTTTCCCAGTGGCACCTCTCCAGAAAAAATTCTGTATAACGGTTTGCCCACCGGGCGGGGATTATAACCTTTTTCTGGTACCAGGCCGACCCGACGTAATATTTTGACGGCTGAAGCCAGAATGAAATCTTAATGTTTCCGGGGGACCGGTATTTTGCAAATTCCGGGCTCTTGTACCAGATGCTGTCCCACATGCCACCGGTCCATTCAGTGCTGACAGTAACATCATCACCCTTGCCGTTGGTGAGCATTGAGCCGGGCAGGTTGATAGCGTCATCCAGCTCCTCTGTAAACCAGCCTTCATTAATCCCGATGTCAGTGGAATCGATTTGAAAGGCCCATTCACCGGCAAGGTCAATTGTGTCCTTTTCAGGAATTGAGTTACATGCCTGAAAAAATAAAATGAGTCCAAGAAAAACCGAATGAGAAGATTTATGAAGCATAACCGTAAAGTTTAAATTCAATTAATATTCTTTTTAAAAATACTCATTATTCATATTCCCTATAGGCTCTGAAATGAGCAAGCCTTTCTTCACCCAACTGAGAAATTTCAGGCTGTTAATAACATTGGGGATGCCGCTGTTTTTCAAATATTCCTCCCGGGATACACTATATGCCAGGGAAATGCCCGGGAAGAAGCCGTCCTGGTCTTGAATTACTGCATTCACTTCCAGAGGCTAAAGACTGCATGGCAAAAAAGATCATAATCATCATCAGAAACGGTGATTTACCAATTGGATGATTCCGTTTCATTTGTTTGAGTTTTAGGATATCATTTGTACATTAAAAATCAGTTGGTAAATTTCTTGCATCGTTTAGCGCACGGAACATAGCCAGCATATTCTCTACCGGTACGTTGCTCACCGTATTATGAACGGTATTGAACACAAACCCTCCCCCGGGACTGAAGATATCAATATTTCTCCGCACCTCGCGGTAAACCTCATCTGGAGTTCCAAATGGCAGTGTTTTCTGAGTGTTTACACCGCCGCCCCAGAATACTATATCCTTGCCAAATTCATCCTTGAGCTCCTGAGGATCCATCCGTGCTGCAGATATCTGCACCGGATTAAGAATATCAAACCCGGCTTCAATCAGATCGGGGATGATCTCGCGAATTGCACCGCACGAGTGTATGAACACTTTCCACCCGGTCAATTCATGTATTTTATCATTTACGGCCTTTTGAAAAGGTTTGAAAAGGTCTCTGTATGTCTCAGGCGATGAAAACAATCCGCTCTGAGTACCGAAATCCGTACCGCTGACAAAGACCACCTGAACCATATCCCCGATAGCCATTGCAAGTAATTCTATGTTCTTCAGGGCTGCTTCACATTGCTTTTCGAAAACCTGCCTGACATATTCAGGATATGCAAGTGTTGCCAGATACCACTCTTCAACACCCCTTATACCTTTCGGATGCTTCATCCAGGGTGCCGGCACAAGGGCGATATCTCCAAAGGCCATCCCCGGAAGAGTCATATAGATTCCGTAATCGGTCTCATTGTAATATTTCTTTGCCTGCAAGGCAAAGAATTCGACTTGCCCGGCTGACAGTAACATAAATTCTTCAGTGTTGTCAGCCGGATTAAGATCATTGTAATCTGCAGTGTTTCCGATATCGATGGAATCAAAAAAATATCCTCCGCCTGACATTTTAGCCCTTGGATTTACACTTGTGTCACCTTCCGCATACATGTATACGGCTCCCTCATCATCCACGGTATAATTAAAATCACCCGGAACCTCAACTCTTGTTCCGTCCGGCATGGTGAACGGCTTCCATCTTTCATTCCTGAACCCGAACATATTACCGGGACCATTTATACCAACGACATCCAGATGCAGCTTTCTGCGTAATTCCTCATCCACTTCTCCCAGCATCTGGTAAGGCTCGGTGACCCTGACCCTGTAACCTGTCTCCCCGAATAAAGCCTTTCGCAGGTTGTGCACGGCGCATACACCCATACCGGTCTGACCTCCCGCACCTACATCGACGACCAGGCGGTCCGGCTCCTTATGGTTGAGGGTTTGTATTAATCGTTCCCTTGAGTTCATCATTACGGGCGATAAGCCTGTTTAATGTTTCATGAATTCACTTTCAATATCTTCCAGCGACTTGCCTTTGGTCTCAGGGAGCTTTTTCCATATAAACAGGAATCCGAAAACACAGATCACTGAATAGCCCCAGAATGCAATGGCATCGCCAAAGTGTTTTTCTATTATCGGAAAAGTAAACACCAGGATAAAATAGGCAAGCCAGAGGCTGATGACAGCGACAGATGTTGCCACTCCTCTGATCTGGTTTGGGAAGATCTCCGAAATCAATACCCAGGTCAGTGGAGCAAGCGACATAGCATAGACCCCTATAGCCATTAAAATGAATATTGATAACCCGGTGCCTGACCCTTTGAACAGAATATATCCGATTACTACATACAATATCGCCAGGCCGCCGGCGCCAATGAGCATCAGCGACTTGCGTCCCCATCTATCAACCAGGGAGAGCGCTACCAGGGTGAAGACCAGGTTTACCAGGCTTATGTAAACTGCCTGAAGAAGCTGTTCAGTTGAGCTGGCTCCGACACTCTGAAAAATATTGGTGGTATAATTGAAAACAACATTTATGCCGCAGAACTGCTGAAAGACAGCCAGACAGATGCCAATGACCACAATCGGAAGAACCGCTTTCTGAAAGACCAACCTGAAATTTGTTCCGGTCTCGCCATGCAGGGTTTGCCGTATGGCAGTAACGGTATTATCAACAAAGGCAGAATTTCCTATACGACCCAGCACTTTTCGGGATTCGGCTTCACGTCCGGCCTTCAGCAGCCATCGCGGACTCTCGGGAACAAAAAATACCCCGATAAGGAACAGCATTGAAGGTATCATACCCAGGCCAAACATCCATCTCCAGGCATGAGGACCTGTTTCTCGCAGCTGGAAATTCTCAAAATGAGTTATCACCTGTCCCAGAACAATGGTAAGCTGATTAATGGTTACCATCCGGCCTCTTACCTCCGGTGGTGATATTTCTGCGATATACATTGGAGACAGCATGGAAGCCATGCCAACTCCTGTCCCTGCAAAAAATCTTCCTGCCAGGAAGAAGGGCAGGCTTGGAGCCAGAGCCATTGTCAGGGATGAAATGCAAAAAACGGATGCCGCAAGAATCAATCCCGGTTTCCGTCCGTATTTATCAGCAAGGCCTCCTGCGAATAAACATCCCGCAATGCATCCCAGTGCAAGAGTACCGGTAGTAAAACCCTCTGTGACTGCGTTAAGATCAAATTCAGCCCGCAGGAACGGAAGCCCACCTGTAATGACGGCAAAATCAAAACCGAACAGGTAACCCCCCATCGCTGTCACAAGCGATATGCTTATAAGAAATGTCCAGTTATATCTACCCCGCATACTTTCTTTATGCCTCTAATTTACCAAAAGTTTCAAGTTGTCCGTACCTGCATGTTGGCTTTTCTGTTCAATTCAATTCTTATATTTGATATTGAAATTGCCGGGCATTAATTAATTCAAAACCTTATCCGTGGAAGTAATAGCAATATTTGATATCGGGAAGAACAGACAGAAGTTTCTTCTTTTTGATTCATGGCTTAACGTAGCTCATTCGGAAGAAAAGAAACGTGGTGGGGTGGATGACGATGACGGCTTTGCCCGTAATGAAATTGAAGCGATTGAAGCATGGAAGAGATCATGCCTGAATGCTGTTGCTAAAGACGGAAAATACGTCATTAAAGCGGACATCGAAATACATGACAGGTCGACTGCACTGGTTCCTTACCTTAGAGGCACAAAAGAGCAGTTCATTCTTATTTCAACGGGGAAACGGTGCATTTTCCTGAACCCTTTTTACACCGAACCATTGACAACGGAGCAATTGCGCGGCGAGACGCAGAGCTATAGTGGCATCGACCAGAGACGGGTGAAGTCTTCGTGCCTCGATCTGGGCCATATACACGATAAGAATTTGGAGAGGCTAAACGAGTATTTCGGCATTCAGGATGAATTATATAAAACAATAAAGATCAGGGACTTAAAGATATGGAAGCTGCTCGTGAATAAACGGGGCAGGATCTTCTTCCGCAAGGGAATACCCGCTGATTATACTGACAACGAGGTGGACATGTCTCAATTCCTGACCTTCGCTGATGCATATCACCAGATGATGTTCGACCTGGTTGATATCTGCATGGAATACCTGAGACTGATACTTCCGGCTGACGATAAAACCGAGGTGGTCTATATTACAGGCGGTTTTGCACGGAATGATACTTTTGTCAGGTTGCTGGCTGCACGGTTGCCTGACAAAAGGGTGTTCACCTCTGAAATTAATGAAGCGTCAGCCCTTGGGGCTGCGATGGAAATGTACGAGAGCGCATTCGGAAAGGAAATACCGCCTGTTTATCTTGGCCTGAGAGCGGTTTTCAGTAATCAGTAATATTGGCACGGAGCCTTGTACATTAATCATGTTTTAATTCGATTATCATTACATTTATGCTTTATTAAATCAGAACACCAAATTCTCAGTCATGAACAAATCGCGTTACCATTTTAAAGAGATGCTGATACTGGCAGTTATGCTATTCATAACGTCATGCAGCAAAGCGCCCGTACAGGACAAACTAAGTCTTCCGTATGAGAAATATGTAATGCCAAACGGACTTCAGGTGATACTGCACACTGATCCTTCCGACCCCGTAATTTCGTATGCAATAATGTACCATGTGGGTTCAAGCAGGGAAGTCCCGGGCAGGACAGGCTTTGCTCATCTTTTTGAACACCTGCTCTTCGGAGGTTCGGAGAATGTTCCTACAGGGACTTTCGATAAGATCATAGAAAATGCAGGTGGCTCCAACAATGGATTTACCAGCCGTGATGTCACAACTTATTTCGAAAGCTTTCCCAAAAATGCGCTGGAAAAAATACTCTGGCTGGAGTCGGACCGTATGGGTTTCTTCATTAATTCGGTGACACCGCGCCTGCTGGCCATCCAGCAGAATGTGGTTCAGAATGAGAAGCGACAGTATGTGGATAACTCACCGTATGGTTTCACCAGTTATGTCATTTACAAGAACCTCTATCCTGCGACTCACCCGTACAACTGGGATGTGATAGGAGAGATGGAGGACCTTAAGAACGCAACGCTGGATGATGTAAAGACCTACTATGAAAAATTCTACGGACCGAATAATGCCACACTTGTCCTTGCCGGTGATTTTAACACTGACTCTGTAAAACTGCTGATAGATAAATATTTCGGGGAAATAAAATCGCACGGTGAAGTTGCCCCCCGAAGCCCGATGCCTGTTACACTTGAACAGACAAAGAAACTCTATCATGAAGACAATTTTGCAAATGTTCCACAAATAAATCTTGTCTGGCCTGTCCCGGAAAACTATAATAAAGATGCTTACGCGCTCACTTTCCTGGCAAAGATCCTTGCTGACGGTAAGAAGGCTCCATTATACAAAGTGCTTGTAAAGGAGAAACAGCTCACCTCGCGGACATCAGCCTATAACGGAGCCGAAGAGCTTACCGGTGAGTTTACAATATCAGTTACTGCAAACGAGGGCAAGACCCTTAAGGAGATTGAAAGTGCAATAAATGAGGCTTTCGCGCGATTTGAAACTGAAGGCTTCACAGATAGAGAGGTGGAACGTATCAAAGCATCAAGCGAGAAGGATTTCTATCTGGGGCTGAACAGCGTGCTGAGCAAATCCATTCAGCTGGCCTTTTATAATACATACCTGAATGATCCGGGATTTGTTGAAAAGGATATTGAAAACATCAAGGCTGTTACACGTGAAGACATCATGAGGGTTTACAACCAGTACATCAAAGACAAGCCTCACATCGTGACCAGCTTCGTCCCGAAAGGACAACAGGAGATGATGGCGGAAAACTCTGTCGCTGCAGAAGTCAGTGAGGAGAGCATTACCGACGCCAGTAAAGTCGAGATAGCTAAGGCTGATGGTGAACAGATAGTTAAAACCGTTTCATCAATAGATCGTACTGCAGAACCTCCGGCCGGACTGGAGCCTGAGGTTAAAGTTCCCCAGGTATGGAAAGCCACCCTGGCTAACGGTATCGAAGTCCTAGGTATTCAGAACAAGGAGCTGCCGCTGGTCAGCGTGAATATGGTCATTGCCGGGGGAGCGTTCCTCGATAAGATAGAACTGCCGGGAGTTACCGCCATGGTTGCCGGCGTACTGCCGCAGGGGACAAAGAACAAGACACCCGAGGAACTGGAGGAAGAGACAGAACTGCTGGGGTCTAGTATTTCTATGCGTGCAGGCAATGAAGAATTAACTTTCACCGCCAGCACATTGTCGCGGAACTTCGGTAAAACAGTATCACTGATGAAAGAGATACTTCTTGAGCCGCGATGGGACTCATCTGAGTTTGTGATGGCGCAGACACGTACAAGGAACGCCATCATCCAGGCCGAAGCCAGGCCGTCAAGTGTCGCCGCCAATCAGTTTTCGAAGTTAGTGTACGGACCTGACCACATCTTAGGCTATAACATCAGGGGAACGAAGCAATCGATAGACAAAATCACAATGGATGACCTAAAGTCATTCTATGAAAATAACTTATCGCCATCAGTCACTACAATTCAGGTGGCCGGCAATGTTTCAAAGGAAGAGGTACTTGAAGCCCTGAAGCCTCTTGAGGCAGAGTGGAAAGCTAAAGAGGTGACCTTCAGCAGTTATGCCCCTCCTCCGGCAATGGAGAAGTCACAGATATATTTTGTAGATATCCCCGGCTCACGCCAGTCGGTCATATATGCCGGCTACCTGGCCCTGCCAAGGGATAACCCCGATTTTGTAAAGGCGGATTTTGACAATTACAGGCTCGGAGGAGCATTTACAAGTATACTGAACCAGATACTGCGCGAAGAAAAAGGATTCACTTACGGGGCTTTTAGTTATTTCAGCGAGATGAAAGTCCCCGCTCCGTTCATAACTTCAACAAGCGTAAGGTCAGATGCGACACTTGAAACCATGGAAATCATCAAGAGTGAGATGGAAAAATACCGCAACGGCATATCAGAAGAAGATCTTCAGTTCATCAAGAATTGTATGATAAGGTCGAATGCACTGCGTTTTGAAACCAACGATGCGCTTGCAAACATGCTTTATTATATAGGAAAATACGGGTTCAGTGATGATTATGTTAAGCGGGAAGAAGATATCATAAGAAGCATGACCGTGGCAGAACACAAGGCAATCGCTGAAAAATATATCAATCCTGACAGGATGATCTATGTTGTGGTCGGTGACGCCGCCACCCAGATGAAGCAACTGGAGAAGGTCGGGTTTGGAAAGCCGGTGCTTGTGGCCAGGTAGGGGCATGGGGGTTGGGGCTTGGGGCACGGAACATGCTCCAAGCTGCATGTTCCATGCCTTTAATTCATTTCAGGCTCTTTTTATACTCAATTATTTTTAAGAGATCCTTAATCTGCTCTTTTGAGGTGACAGTAATTGCCAGGGGGAACAGGGTGCCGAATGGTTTTTTTGATTTGAACTCTTCCTTTATGCTTTTATCAATGTCAAGCTCAATTACTCCCGGGCAGTGTCTTTCAACGAAATAAAATCCTGCTTTGAAATACCCGTCCCACACCGATAACCAGAAAACTGTCTTTTTCTTAAATCCGACTTTGCACAGCCATGCCTTCCCGTCCTTATAATAATTCCATTGTGGAACAAGTCCATACTCAGCACCGGTTATTATTTCAAGCATTTCCACATAGGCCTTATAGCTGTCACCCATGGAGTTTTTAAGGACTTTTTCGTCGGGGAAAACCTGCGGGTCATTCAATAAGGGTGTTCCCATTTCCTGTAAGTTGGTTTTACTTCTTCCAGCAGTTAGATTATCAAAGATAGATAAAAGAATACAGGATAAAGGCGCAAGGTACAGGGTGTAAGGGATATGAGGTAGTCGGCAGTCAGTGTCTTGCGCCCCTAAGAAGTTGGACTAAAAGTACTAATTAAAAAAGTACTTTTATGTTAATGAAAAAGGAGCATCACAAGAGAACTCCTCAGGAAAA
>Ga0209254_10006949_pt1 | contig 10445 bp, 6 predicted proteins | sample FrelakmetDIP11DI_FD_187148 | JGI IMG/M metagenome (GOLD analysis project Ga0209254, IMG submission 187148) | Freshwater lake sediment microbial communities from the University of Notre Dame, USA, for methane emissions studies - DIP11 DI (SPAdes)... | ecosystem: Environmental > Aquatic >... | reverse complement strand
AGTAGCTGTGCTCGTCGAGCCGCACCTTGCCGCGGAAGGTCCAGTAGATGATCGCGGTGTAGGCGAGCACGAAGGGCATGCCGACCAGGGCGATGATCAGCATGATGGTCAGCGTCTTGGGGCTCGAAGCCGCGCTGAAGATGGTGACCGATCGGGCGGGGTCGTTGCTCGCCGTCACCAGGTTGGGGTACAGCGCGAGCCCGAACAGCAGGGTCAAGGTCGCGATCGTCACACAGCTCGAGATGAAGGCCTGGGCCGGCCGCCCCCAGTGCAGGCAGCGCGGGATGTTGGCGACGGCCAGCACGTTGACGACCACCACCGCGGCTGCCCACGGCCAGTGCTCGAAGTTGGCGGTTGCCCGCGGCACCAGCGCCAGCGTGTACATCGTCGCCAGCATGTAGCAGACCAGGAACAGACCCCAGCTGCGCCACATCCAGTCGCGCAGCCGCTCCTGGAACGCGCCTTCGGTCTTGAGGTAGAGGAAGAGGCCACCGTGCATCGCGAACAGCGCGACGGTCATCAGGCCGACCAACACCGGGTACGGGCGGAGCTGATCGAGCAGGGTGCCGGTAAAGTTGCCGCGCTCATCGAGCGGAATGCCGAGGATCGCGTTGCCGACGGCGACCCCGAACAGCAGGGTGGCGAGGGCCGAGCCGCCGAAGAAGCTCCAGTCCCAGAAGCGCTGCCAGCGCGGGGTCGCGACCTTGGATCGGAACTCCATCGACACCGCGCGGAAGATGAGCGCGAACAGCAGCAGCATGAACGCACTGTAGAAGCCCGAGAAGACCGTCGCGTAGGCCTCGGGAAAGGCCGCGAACAGTGCCCCGCCGAACGTCACCAGCCAGACCTCGTTGCCGTCCCACAGCGGTCCGATCGAGTTCATCGCGACCCGCCGCTCGTCGTTGGTCCGCGCCACGAAGGGGTGGAGGATGCCGACGCCGAGGTCGAAGCCGTCGAGGATGGCGTAGCCGGTGAGGAGCACGCCCTCGAGCGCGAACCAGATCACGCACAGTGTGGCCCAGTCCACTCCGGACCTCCTCTCAGCGAGCCCCGCCGGCTCCGGTCAGCGAGCCCGAGTGATCCTGCAGCCGCGCCGCCGCCGCGAGGACGTCCGTGCGGCCCGTACCTCGGGGTGGCTCCAGCGGCTCCGGACCGTGGCGGATCTTGGAGTCCAGCACGTACAACCAGACCGCGAGCAGGGCGAGGTAGATGAGTCCAAAGCCGACGATCGACGCCAGAACCTGCGACGCGTCCACGGAGGGGCTGACCGCGTCGGCGGTGCGCAGGCCGAGCGACTCGTCGTAGTCGACCACTCCGTCCGGACCCACCACCAGGTCGCCCTGCTCGGTCCACGCCACCGGCGGGTGGACGATCCACGGTTGCCGGCCGACCTCGGCGGACACCCAGCCGAGCTCGTTGGCGAGCACCGGGCCGACCACCGCGAACACGAACACCCACAGCAGCCAGCGCGTCTCGAAGAGGCGCTTGCGCCAGTGCAGGAGCGCGGCCGCGACGGTCAGGAGAATGAACAGCATGCCGAGGCCGATCATGACGTGGTAGCTCGCGAAGCTGAGCAGGACCGGCGGGCGGTCGGCCAGCCGGAAGCGGTCGAGGCCCACGACCATGCGGTCGAAGTCGTCGTGCACCAGGAAGCTCAGGCCGCCGGGGATCGCCAGGTTGAAGCGGATCGTCTCGGTGGCGTCGTCGGGCAGGCCGAACAGGCTGAGGTCCCCCGGTCCGGTCCGGTAGTGGGCCTCGAAGGCGGCCAGCTTGGCCGGCTGGTAGCGGTAGACGCCTCGCGCCTGGAAATGGCCCGAGACGACCGCGGCCAGCGAGGCCAGGGTCGCGAACAGCAGCGCGCCCGCGAACGACCGCTTGGCGAACTCAATGTGGCGGCCCCGGAGCAGGTAGTAGGCCGAGATCGACATGATGAAGAACGCGCCGAGGATGAAGGCCCCGATCCAGACGTGGACGAGCCGGTGGACGGTAGACGGGTTGAAGACCAGCGCCCAGAAGTCGACGATCTCGGCGCGCAGCACCGGCTCGCCGTCGATGATCAACGGCCGGCCGTCGCGCAGCAGCGGCACTACGTGGTGGCCGGCCGGGGTCTGCTGCCAGCTGTTGGCGACGACGATCCAGACCGAGGAGAATACCGAGCCGAGCGCCACCATGCAGGTGGAGAAGAAGTGCATCCTGGGCGAGATCCGATCCCAGCCGAAGACCAGCAGCGCCAGGAAGCCCGACTCGAGGAAGAACGCGAAGATCCCCTCGGCCGCCAACGCCGAACCGAAGACGTCGCCGACGAAGCGGGAGTAGGTGGCCCAGTTGGTGCCGAACTGGAACTCCATGACGATGCCGGTGGCGACGCCGATCGCGAAGTTGAGGGCGAAGATCCGGGTCCAGAAGCGGGCGGCGATCTCGTAGACCCGGTCGCCGGTCGCGAGGTAACGGCCCTCAAGGAACACCATCACCACGCTCATGCCGATGGTCAGCGGCGGGAAGATGTAGTGAAAGCCGATCGTCAGCGCGAACTGCAGGCGCGCCAGCAGCACGACATCCATGGGCCGATCACCTCACCGCAACGGCCGTCAGAGCTCGGTGTTGGGCTCGCCCGGCGGGACCTCGACCCAGATCCAGCCGCGCACGTCGCCCGTAACGAAACCGACGGCCTGATCGTTCGGATAGAAGGTCGTGATCGCCCGCCGGACGTCCTCCGAGATCGACTCGACCGGCCCGTGGCACATCTCGCACTCCGCCCTGAGCCGGATCGGCAGCAGCGCAGCCAGCTCGCCGCCGGAGCCGGCCAGGAAGGTCGGTTCCCCGACCCGATCGGCGACCTGGCGCTCTGCCCAGATGGGTATCGTGTTGTTCGGGTTGCGCAGCCGGTGCGAGGTGCGGCCGATCTTGACCCCGTACTGCTCGGAGACGCGCGCCGCGATCTCGGGCCCCTTTTCGCGGCACGCCTGGATCCCGGCAGGGCCGCCGCCGGAGTGGAGGGCCGCCTCGAGCTCGCCCAGCAGCTCCGCCGCCATCGCGTTGGTCGCCGTTGCCACCAAATCCTGCTGCGCCTTCTGGGTTGCGGTCATGTCGGTCGGCTGGACCTGGTGCCAGTCGATCGTGTGCACGGTTGCTTCGACCTGAGCCGCCGGCTCGGGCTCACGGGAGCAGCCCACGAACGCCAGGCAGCACAACGTCACGGCAACGACCAGATGCCTCATGTCCCTCCCCCTTCCTGGTTGGGGCGTCGAGTGTGGGGACGGCGACCCCCGCCGCCCCTACAGGTAATGTGAATCTTTTCACGTGCATTGTCCACCCCCTGGGGTGGCCGACCAACGAAAACCACACCGCGAGCCCGCAACGGCCCGAAGGGCGAGATCACATCCCGCGAGCGAAGGGCTCGCGCGGTCGGGCAGTCGTCGCTGGAATCGGAGTCAGCGACTGCCGGCGAGGCTGCCCACGAACCACGACACCAGGCTCACCACGAGGGCGCCCAGCACCGCCCACCAGAAGCTGGTGACCTCGAAGCCGGAGACCAGCTTCGACGCCAGCAGAAAGGTGAAGCCGTTGATGATCAGGTAGAACAGGCCCAGGGTCAGCACCGTGATCGGCAGCGTCAGCAGCACGAGAATCGGCCGTACCAGGGCATTGAGCAGGCCGAGCACGATCGCGGAGATGACCAGGGCCTGCCACGAGCTGAACTCAACCCCGGGCAGGACGTACGCGGTCACCCACAGGGCCAGGGCGATCACCAGCAAGTGAACGAGGAATCTCATCGGCGCACGGCCTCCCTTCACGGACGCTTGAGGTCGCCCGAGTATAGCAGCGAGGAGCGGATCCCAGGCCGGCCGACCTCCGTTCCCGTACCCGTCACCGTTCCAGGCCTCCGCCCGCGATATCATCGCGAGCGGGGACGCAGCGACCGGCGGCGTCCCCGGGGAGACGACATGAAGGTCTACGAGATCCAGGGTGGCTTCGGGCTCGACAGGCTGACGCGCGTCGAGCGGCGCGATCCCGCGCCCGGCCCCGGCCAGGTACTGCTCAGGATGCGGGCCGCGTCGCTCAACTACCGCGACCTGATGATGGTCGAGGGCAGCTACAACCCGAAGCAGCCGCTGCCGCTGATCCCGTGCTCGGACGGGGTGGGGGAGGTGGAGGCGGTCGGCGACGGGGTGACCCGGCTCACGGTCGGCGATCGCGTCGCGACCCTGTTCTGCCAGGGCTGGAGAGGTGGCCGTCCAGCCGTCGAGGACCTCCGCTCGACGCTCGGTGGGCCGCTTGACGGCACGTTGGCCGAGCTGATGGTGTTGCCCGAGCAGGGCGTCGTCCGCGTTCCCGAGCACCTCAGCGATGCCGAGGCCGCGACCCTGCCGTGCGCGGCGCTGACCGCGTGGAGCGCGCTCGTCGAGCAGGGCCGGGTGGCCGCCGGCGACACGGTGCTGGTCCAGGGCACGGGCGGCGTCTCGATCTTCGCGCTCCAGTTCGCCCAGCTGCTCGGCGCTCGCGTCATCGTCACCTCGAGCAGCGACGACAAGCTGGTGCAGGCGCGGCGGCTCGGGGCCTGGCAGGAGATCAACTACCTCGATGAACTCGAGTGGGGCAAGACCGCCCGGGCCCTGACCGGCGGCGTCGGCGTCGACCACATCGTCGAGGTCGGGGGAGCCGGCACGCTGGCGCAGTCGCTGCAGGCGATCCGGGTTGGCGGGGAGATCACGCTTGTCGGCGTGCTGGCGGGCGGGGCATCGGAGCTCAGCATCGTGCCGGTGTTCATGAAGTACGTGCGGATCCAGGGCCTGCTCGTGGGCTCGCGGCAGGCGTTCGAGCGCATGAACCGCGCCATCGTCCAGCACGAGCTGCGGCCGGTGGTCGACCGCGTCGTCCCGTTCGCCGAGGCTCGGGATGCCTTCGAGCACCTGAAGTCGGGCGCTCACTTCGGCAAGGTCTGCATCGGCTTTGAGTGACGCCGTGGCGACGCCGACTCCTCGTCTCGGTGCGCTCGCGTTCACTGTGGCGGCGCTTGCCCTGCTCGCGATCCTGGCGACGCTGCCACCGACCGGGTTCTTCTCGGCCGACTCCGGCCCCAAGTACTGGCAGTGCGTGGCCTTCGCGGAAGGTGAGGGGTGGCCGCGCGGGTTCGACTATCCGGCGCGGGACCTCGATCCCGAGCGCCGGCACATCCCACCGTTCACGGCCCCGATCGGGGATCGTCTCGCCTCGATCTACCCGGTGCTGTTTCCGCTGCTGGCGGCGGTCCCGGAGCTGGCCGCGGGCGACCGCGCGTTGCGGCTGCTGCCGTGGCTCGCCGCCCTGGCCGCGGCGTGGGCGACGGGCCGGCTGGCGAGTGGGCTGCGCGGGGAGCCGGTGACCTGGTGGGGATCGGCGGCGGCGTTGGCCGCGACGCCGCTCGCCTTTTATGCGATCGCCTTCTGGGAGCACTCGCTGGCCGCGGCGATGGTGGTCGTGGGCCTGCTGCTGGTCGTCGAGGGCGAGCGCGACGGCGCTCGCATGCCCTGGCGTTGGGGGGCGCTCGGCTTGCTGGTCGGTCTCGGCACGTGGGTGCGCAGCGAGGTGGCGTTCCTCGCCCCAGTGCTGGTCGTCGCTGCCGTCTGGCAAGGTGGTCCGGCGAGACCTCGATCGGTGCTCGCGCTGGCCGGCGGATGCGTGGCCGGGCTGGCCGGCGGGGCCGCGGTTCAGGCGGTGACGCTCGGACGCTGGCTGCCGCTGCACGCCACGTACCATGTCGGGTCTTCGCTCCGCGCAAACGACTTCCTCGCCTCCCGGCTGTCCTCTCTCTGGCAGTTTGCCGCGCCGCACTGGTCGGCCGGGCTCGCCGCCGCGGTGTGGCTGGTGGCGCTGGCGATCACGCTCAGCCGTCCGGGATCGCGCAGCCGCGCCGGCGAGCTCGCAGGCGTCGCCGCCGTGGCGGCGGCGGTCGTGGCCGCCACCGTGGTACCCGCGGTGCGCTGGCTGTCAGGCATCGCGCCGACCGATGCCTTCCCGGTGTCAGCGCCGGCCGCGACGTGGATCGTGCTGAGCGCGCTGCCGCTTCTGCTGTGGGGCCAGCCGCGGGCGGCCGTGCTCGACCGTCGCCGGTGGCTGGTGGCGGCCGTCGCGGTCGGCTCGGTCGCCGCAGTGTTCGTGGCCCGGCCGGTCCGCTCCTTCGAGTGGGGCGGCCGGTTCTTCGTGCCGGCCGGGCTGTTGCTGCTGGCCCTCACGGCGTCGCTGCCGGTTGCTGATGGTGCCCGGCGAAGGCTGCGCCGCGCGGCCGTCGTGGCGGCGGTTGCCACGGCGGTGCTGGTCCAGGCTCTCGGTCTGGTGCTGCTTCGCCACGGCGCGACCACGCATCAGACCATCACCGCTGAGCTGCTCGCTTTCAGCGAGGCGGGCGAGCCGATCGTCACCGATTCCTACATGCTGCCGCTGCTCTCCGGCCGCGGCTGGTGGCAGCGTCGCTTCCTCTACGCTACCGGCCGCCCGGGTGTCGAGCGGCTGGCAGCGTCGTTCGCGCAGCAGGGAGTGGCGCGCTGGACGTACGCCACTCTCGAGCGCGCGCCGGACGGGTTGCTGGGGGACGATCGCGTGCTCGTCGGCGCGGACGGCGTGCGGTGGGTTGCCGTGCTCGAGGAGGAGCGCGACGTCCGCAGCGAGCGGCTGCGGCTGGTGCGATTCGAGCACCGGCGGCCGAGGCCCGCGGCGGCCGGGACGATGGCGCGGTGAGCCCGCGGCGGTCAGCGGTCGCGAGCCCAGCGACGCGGGTTGTGGCGACGTGAGACTCGGACGCGTGCGCTCCGCGGCTGGCCGTTTCGGGTAGACTGTTCGTCGGGAGAGCTGTGTCCGTGGTGGGAACGGCCGACAAGTACGAGCAGCGGGAGGCGCTCCAGCAGCTGCAGCGCTACCTGTCCGACACGATCGCGCCAATGATCTTCGCAGATTCAATGGACATTCTGCTCGCCACTTCACCGGAGTACATCACTGCTCAAATCGTCTCCTGGGTGGCGTCGCTCTCGGGCGTCGACTCCAAGCTCGCGACCGCGGACTACCTGTTCCACGCCGCCAAGAAGATCCACCTCCTCGGCGAGCTCGAGCTGCTGCCGCGTGATCAGATCGCCGCCTTTCTCCGGATCCTGCGGCCGAACCTGCTCGCCGCGTGCCCCGATCAGGACCGGGGCAGCCTCGCCAACGACTTCGGCAACCTCGAGCTGAGCCAGGGCGCCGAGGCGCCGACGACGGTCGGACACATCCACCGCGCCGGCGGCGCCGAGGTCGGCCGGGGACCGGCGGTCCGGGCCGATCGCCCAGTGGAGACCGGCGGCGTGGCGGGCGGGTCGGCGGCCGCTGGCGAGTCGGTCGCGCGAGGGTTTCTGAAGGGCCTGCGGCGGGTCAACATGCTGCTCGAACGGATGAGCGGGCACGCCGACGCCGGCCCTGGCACTGCCGCTGTCGCAGCGGTCTCGGGCTCGCCGGAGGAGAGGACGCTGGTTGCCCGGATCGTCACCGAGGCGGCCGATCGGGCCACCACCGCCGACGAGCTGCACGGATCGCTCGATGAGCTGCGGGGCCAGGGCCTCCAGATTGACGCCGGACAGCTGCTCCGGCTGCTCGCCCACAATTTGCCGAACTGGGCTCCACCGCCTGCCGTCGATGAGGCAGCGCCCCCGCCGCAGGGCGCGGCGCGCGCCATGGGCCACCTCGTCACCATGTCCCGGAGTGCGGGCGAAAAGGCGCAGCGCTTCCAGGAGCTGGTGAACTCGGCCGTCGAGGAGTTCAATGGCGGGTCGCTCGGCCGCGCGGTGACCATGATCGATCTTGCCGAGCGGCTGGCCGAGAGCCAGGCGGTGGACGCGTCGACTCTCACCACCGCCCACAGCCGGGCGTACGACGGGCTCGACCAGGGCCGGCTGCGGGAGTACCTGGAGGACGACAGCAAGCACCACCTGCTGCGGCGGTTGATGAGCTTCTTTCCCCAGTTCGCGCCGGGCGAGCTGTTCGCGGAGCTCGAGACCGAGTCCAACCGGGACCGCCGCCGCTTCCTGCTGATGCTCTTGAACGCGCAGGCCGAGGCCACCCGCACGGCCGCCCTGGAGGCGCTCCACGAGGTGGTTGCCGGCGACGCGAGCTACCCGTGGTTTTTTGAGCGCAACCTGGTCTACCTCCTCCGCACCACCCGGCGGTCGCCCGACGCGCCGGCCGACCCCGAGGTCGACGTCCTGATCCCGATGTCCGAGCTCGAGGGACCCCTGCCGCTGATCCGCGAGGCCCTGGCGACGCTCGGGCAGATCCAGCACGAGCGAGCGATCACCGCGCTTGTGGCGCGGGTCAGCGAGCTCGAGGATGCCTTGCTCGGCAAGCGCCAGCTGCCCCACAACGAGGATGAGCTGCGCGCCCTCCTCGACAGCGTGGTCGGCATGCTCGCGCGCAGCCCGGCCAAGGAGGCGAAGCGCTGCGTCGTCCAGCACGGCCTCAAGCGGCAGCCGCAGCTCGGCAACACGCTGGCGCGCTTGTCCAAGCTCTCCGGCCAGGACCTCTCCGATGACCGGTCGGCGGTCGACCGGCTCGTCCGCGGCCTGCGCGAGGAGCTGCCGACCAAGGTGCTCGGGCTGACGGTCATCACCGGCAGGAAGACCCGCAGCGTCGAGCGCATCATCCAGGCGCTTTCCGGCACCGACTCGCCCGCGGTGCGCGAGGCGCTCGGCGAGGTCGTCGAGTCCTACTCCGGCCAGGAGTTCGCGACCCTCGCCGCGCGGGTGCTCTCCCAGCTCGGGACCGGCGCTCACTCCGACGAGGCGCCGAGCGCGGCCCTCACCGGCGATCTCGACCTGTTCGGCCTGCCCGGCCTGCTCCAGAGCCTGTCCGACTCCCAGCTGACCGGCATGCTGACCGTGCTCGACGGCGATGGCCGGACAGCGGCCGCGCTCGCGCTCGACACCGGCTTCATGACGAGCGCCGAGGCGGGGGAGCTGCGCGGCGAGACGGCGATCTACCAGCTGCTCGAGAAGCCCGTGCGCGGCCGTTTCGTGTTCGTCAAGCAGGAGTCGGCGCGCGGTGCCGACGCGCCGGCTGCGGGCGGCAAGCCGGTCGCGCCGATGCTGTTCGAGGGCATCCGCCGCTACGACGAGTTCATGCGGGCCGCGGCGCTCGCGCCCGACGGCGCACGCTTCCGGTCGACCGGGAAGCGGCCGACCAACATCGCCGACGAGTCCAACACCGACCTTGTCAAGAACGTCTGGAAGCGGGCCCTCGAGGGCGCCACGCCGGAGGTGCTCGAACGGGAGCTCCCGGTCGACAGCTTTCGCGTTCGCCGGCTGTTCGAGCACTGGCTCGGCGAGGGCTCGCTCGAGATGCAGGATCAGAGCGGCGTCGCCTGAAAGCGGCGGGCGTCCGCGGGTCGTGATTTCAACTCAGACGTGGAACAGGAACTCGACGACGTCGCCGTCGCTGACGTGGTAGTCCTTGCCGACGGTGCGCAGGTGGCCGCGGGCGCGCAGGTCGTGCAGCGAGCCAGCCTCACAGAGCTCGTCGGCGCGCGCTAACTCGGCGCGGATGAACCCGCGCTCCATGTCGCTGTGGACCTTGCCGGCGGCGACCTGCGCGGGCGTGCCGAGCGGCACCTCCCAGGCCTGCAGCTTGTTCTTGACCACTGTGTAGAAGGTGATGAGGTCGAGCAGGTGGAAGGCCGAGCGGATGACGCGATCGAGGCCGCGCTCCGCGATGTCGAGCTCCGCCATGAACTGGCGCCGCTCCTCCGGTGACAGCCGTTGCAGCTCGGCCTCGAGATCGGCGTCGACCGCAACGCACCCGACCTGGGCGCGGCCGGCGCAGAGGGCCTGCAGCGGCGCGGCGTCGCGATCGCCGGAGACGTTGGCGACGTAGAGCATCGGCTTGCCGGTGAGCATGCCGGCGGTGTCGAGCTGGCGCCGCTCCTCGGCCGACAGGCCGGCCGCGCGCAGCAGGGTGCCGCGCTCGAGAATGGCCCGGTGGGCGAGCAGCCGCTCCCGCTCGGCGGCGTGCTCGTGAGGGTGGGTCCGCCAGTCCTTGTCGCGCTTGGCGATCGCGCGATCGAGCACCTCGAGGTCGGCGAGCACGAGCTCGGTCTCGACCACCTCGGCGTCGCGGACCGGGTCGACGTCGGCGAAGACATGGGCGACCTCGCCGCTCGAGAAGCAGCGGACCACATGGGCAACGGCGTCGACCTGGCGGATCTCGCCGAGGAACTGGTTGCCGAGGCCCTCGCCCTTGCTCGCTCCCTTGACGAGGCCGGCGATGTCGATGAACCGGATCGCGCACGGCGTCACTTTGTCCGGCGACAGGGCGCGGGCGAGCGCGTCGAGCCGGGGGTCGGGAACGGCCACCACGCCGACGTTGCTCGAGATGGTCGTGAACGGGTAGTTGGAGACCTCGGCGTGACCGGTGGTCAGCGCGTTGAACAGGGTCGACTTGCCCACGTTCGG
>Ga0209254_10006948_pt1 | contig 10445 bp, 9 predicted proteins | sample FrelakmetDIP11DI_FD_187148 | JGI IMG/M metagenome (GOLD analysis project Ga0209254, IMG submission 187148) | Freshwater lake sediment microbial communities from the University of Notre Dame, USA, for methane emissions studies - DIP11 DI (SPAdes)... | ecosystem: Environmental > Aquatic >... | reverse complement strand
CGCCGATTCGGAGATCCAAGCTTCAGAAGGCGTGCATATCCTGCGCCTGCCGGAACACTACGGCGAACTGTCGCCGATCCTGCACGCCATCCCGCTGCAGCTGCTGGCGTATCACGCGGCACTGGTCAAGGGGACGGATGTGGACAAACCGAGAAATCTGGCCAAGTCGGTGACGGTTGAATAAGGGATATGAATCTGAACGACCAAACTATTGCCCTCATTGGCCGCGGCTACCTAGACTTGCTGTTGGGAGTCGAGGCCGGAAGGATCAGGCCTGCGAGCGTAGGCGACATTATTCAGAATCGTATCGGATCGGAGTTGTGACGTGCCGTCGAGCGATCAAGCTGTGACGCATGGACGGGCCCATGAAGTCGGCAAGACGCGCAAAACATGGGTTGACCGCCTCTTGGCCGTTGCCTCGCTATTGTTCAGCGCCTTTGTCGTTGCATGGGTGCTTTGGTACTGCCGTTATGGCTTCGACTTCACCGACGAGGGGTATTACCTCAACTGGATGTCACAGCCATTCAGTTACGTGGCGTCGGCAACGCAGTTCGGTTTCCTGTATCACCCGCTGTACTTGCTCCTCGGTGGCGATGTGGCCCTGCTCAGGCAGGTAAATGTTGTCTGCACCTATCTTCTAAGTGTGTACGCGGCTTGGCTCCTTCTTCGGGCGGGACCACACGCAAAAGGTGATGCGTTGCTTTGGTTAGCGGTTGCAGCGTCCTTTGCGATTGCGGCGCTGACCTTCCCGGCATTCGCCGGCGTTTGGCTCTTCCCGACGCCGAGCTATAATTGGGCTGCGTTCCAAGGGTTGCTTGTCACCTTGATCGGCATGCTACTGGCGGAACGGGCGCATCATTGCAGGAGTACGATCGGGTGGATGGTGATCGGCATAGGGGGGTGGCTCACGTTCATGGGGAAGCCGACCTCGGCGGCTCTCCTTGCCTTGCTGGTCACAGTATATGTGGTGCTTTCAGGAAAGCTGAGCTTGCGCCAGATCTCGATCTCGATCGCAACTGCGGTTGGTTTTCTTCTTGCTACTGCCTTCGTCATCGACGGCGGCGCGTCGGTCTTCATCGACCGTAATGTCGTTGGGATTGAATTGGGCCGGACCCTCGGTTATTCGCTTGAAGTGCTAAGGCTTGAGCCTCTAGTCCTACCTGAGGTCACGCTGTTGGGTGCAGGTTATCTGTTCGCGCTGACCTGTATCTCAGTCTGTGTGGCGAACTGGCAGCCTTACTTCCTCCCGCCCCTCGGAATGTTCTGTGCAGCAATGCTGAGTGCGACTGGCGTCTTCCTGTTCAAGGATATCATTCCGCTTCAGGCAATTCCGGCAGAACAGCGCGGCTTGATGTTGGTGCCCGTTGCCATTGCACTGTTGCTCGCGGGGCTGATCCTGTTCAGGCGGGAAGCGTTACGCAAGATGCGTTTTTCAACCGTGGCGGTGGCGTCAGCGCTGACCGTGTTCCCCTATGCGTATGCCTTGGGAACTAGCAACAGTTACTGGGTGCAAATGCCATCCGCTGCGATCTTTGTCCTGTTTGCGGGCCTTGCCATCGTTGGCCCCTGGTTTACCTCAGCGCCCGCTGGGCGCGGCCTGTTCGGCGCCGGATTCGTCGTGCAGTTCTTCTCGCTGCTGTTGATCGTCAGCGCCCTTGCGAATCCCTATCGCAACCCTCAACCACTTCCACGCAACGAAGTCGATATTTCCATTCAGGAGCGAGGTAATCTCAGGCTGGCAGGCAGCCATGCCAAATACCTTGCAGACCTTAAGGAACTGGCAAGACAATCCGGGTTCCGCGCTGGAACGCCCATGATCGACATGACCGGCCACTCGCCCGGGGTACTCTATTTCCTTGGGGCGCGCGGCGTCGGGTTGGCATGGACTTTGGGGGGGCAACCCGGATCAGCAGCCTTCGTTGCCAATGCGCTTCGCCATGTGCCTTGCGAACAGTTGGCCCAATCATGGTTGCTGATGGAACCGCAAGGCCCGTGGCAGATTCCGGAACAAGTTCTAAGCACATTCGGGGCCGAAGCGACGGCCAATTACGTCCCGGTCGGAACTGTACAGGGGCCGGATGGTGTGCCTCAACAGTTACTGAAACCGTCGCGAAGTGAGGCGGAAGCGAAAGCGGCGTGTGTGCTTGCAAGACGAGATACGAAATGACCAAGCGAATCGCCATCCTCCAGTCCAACCACATCCCCTTGACCTGGGATCGGGGGAAAGAGATGGGCGACCAAAAGCGCTTTACCTTGGCGACCGACATCAAGGTCTACTTCTGTGATCCCCAACATCTTTGCCAGCGCGGGACGAATGAGAATACGAATGGACTATTGCGGCAGTATTTCCCCAAGGGAATCGACCTGTCGGCCTACTCACAAGCCCAGCTCAATGCAGTAGCGAGGAAACTGAATGAGCGCCCAAGAAAAGCACTTAACTACGAAACACCCGCCCAACGATTTCATCAATCTGTTGCGTCGATCGGTTGAATCCACACTGGTAGCATGACATTCACCCATTGGCAGACGAAAAATCAAGGGAACCTAACACCTGAACACTGAACACTGAACAATTGACAAAATGTATATTAGCCAAAGTGAAGCGATGAAGCCGAGCCAGCCGACACACCTATCCGTCGTGATTCCCGTATACAAAGCGGAGAGATGTCTCGACGAGCTCTATCGCCGCCTCAAGATGTCGATTGAAACCATTACGCCAAACTTTGAAATCGTTCTCGTCGAAGACTGTGGCGGTGACAACTCATGGCAGTTGATCGAACGGCTGGCGGAGTCTGATTCGCGCGTGCGCGGCATCCAACTCAGCCGCAACTTTGGGCAGCACTATGGTATCACCGCTGGGCTGGATGTTTGCCAAGGCGACTGGGTAGTGGTGATGGACTGCGACCTGCAGGATCGCCCTGAAGAAATTCCGCACCTGTACGCCAAGGCACAGGAAGGCTACGACGTCGTTTTAGCTCGGCGCGGTACACGAAGTGACCCACCCTTAAAACGCATCACCTCATGGCTGTTTTACAAGATATTCAGCTACTTGGCGGATATCCAATACGACGGGGATGCCGGTAATTTCCGCATCATGTCGCGCAAGGTGGTTCTAAATTTCAACTGCATGCGTGAGCAGCTTCGATTCTTTGGCGGGTTAATGCAATGGATGGGTTTCCCAACCGCCAGCATCGAGGTGCGGCATGATGAGCGTTTCGAGGGAAAGTCCACCTATACTTTTACCAAGCTGTTGAAGCTGGCCACAGAGACTATTATTGCCTACTCAGACAAACCCTTGCGGTTGTCGATTCGGTTTGGCTTTATTATTTCAGTTCTTGCATTTTCTTATGGTGGTTACATCGTTTATCGTGCGCTGGCACACGATGCTCCGGTCTCAGGATGGAGTAGTCTGATCGTTTCTATTTATTTTCTCGGCGGAATTATTATCAGCATCCTTGGCATTATTGGTGTGTATCTTGGGAAAACATTTGACGAGAGCAAACGGCGGCCTTTGTATATCGTGAGCAAATCAACTTTTAATCGCGATTAGATATGGCTGCGTTATTAAATGGTTTCCGGGGTTGGTAAAATGAAAATTCTGATTTATTCTTTAGGCGAAAAAGGATATCGCGTTGTTAAAGCGCTTTTTGAAAACTCGGATGATCATGAATTAATCTGCATAATCGGGCAGGATTGTGCCGTGGAGGAGGATTATAGTTCTGATCTCGCTAGATTTTGTGTGCTTAATAAGATTAAATGCTATAAAAGAGAGGAATTCACTTTAGAGTGTTCAGCACATGATTTGGTTTTAGCGGTTGGTTGGCGATGGATCATAAAGGGAGTTCCTGAAGAAAAGTTAATTGTATTCCATGACTCGCTTCTCCCAAGGTATAGAGGCTTTGCGCCGCTCGTCACCGCATTAATAAATAAAGAAAAAGTGACCGGGGTTACTGCGTTGTTTGGGGCCAAGGATTACGACACTGGCAATATTGTTCTGCAGAAAAAAATGGATATTAATTACCCGACAAAAATTGAGGTAGAAATTCATAATATATCCAATATATATGCAGAGATGGCAGTTGAGTTGGTGGCGAAATGTAATGGGAATTCAGGCAATATACGTGGTTATCGGCAGGATGAAGCTAAAGCGTCATACAGCCTTTGGCTTGATGAAGAGGATTATCGGATAAATTGGAGTGGTGATGCGAAAGATATCGAGCACTTCATATTTTGCGTCGGCTATCCGTATCGTGGTGCAACCGCTGTGTTGAATGGCGAGAGGGTTAGAATAACAAAAGGGATAGCGAGAGCGGACGTAAAGATAGAAAATAGAACGCCAGGGAAGGTAATAACTTTGGAGTCTGGGTTACCTGTGGTTGTTTGTGGTGCTGGCCTCATTACTCTAGTTGAGGTTTGGGGTGAGAATGGCGAATCACTCCTTCCGTTAAAATACTTTCGCAGCAGGTTCAGTTAAATTGTTGAGGTGCATAGATGGCGTATGAGTCCTCTAGATGCGTGGCAGGTTTAGCTCGATATAAAGCATCACTAATTGTGGCTTTGTCTGCCGCGATTGCACTTACTGCTGTCTCTTTCATTGTAGGTACGATTGCAGTCGAAAATGGTGCTGGGTGGGATGGTTCAATCTACCTAAAACATATCAAAACATTAGGGCATGGGGGGGCCATTGTTGGTGACAACTACCATGCAATCCGAATGGGCAGTTTCATTCCAGCAATTCTCGCAGCAAGGGTCGGCCTTACGCCTGATGCAATTATTTTGTTTTCAGTGCTAGTCAACATTGTTACGATGTCGTTGGCATTAGGCTTGTTTTATGATTTCCTGAGAATGTTATCGACTGACAATCTCGTGGCGTTGATTTCAACAGCAACGCTTTTGTTTAGCTGGTCATTCTTGATAATGCCTGTTTATTATCCCATCCTGACTGATCATCTTGCGCTAGCTATCGTGTGCATGGGACTTTGGCTTTGGGCGCGCGGGGGTAGGGCTGGTCTCTACTTTCTTTGCCTGTGGACGCCTTGGGTTATGCCGCCGTTGGCGCTGGTTCCGTGGGTGCTTGCAGCTATCCCTCGGCAAACGCTTGTGCATACCAACAACAGTGGATTGTTATCTAACTTTGGCATAAATTGTCGAGTTACGAAGATTGCTGTCTTTTTATTGTTGGGGGTGCCGAGTCTTATCGGTGCTCTAATGTATATTAATCAGTTCAGTGACGGTGACATTATTGCTCACACAGGCCAGGAAGGGTTTGCATTATCTGAATTGCGTACATGGTCTACTGTTGCGACTTGTCTGTCAATAATGGCGGTCGCATGGGTTTGGGCGCACCTCCTTACATCAATAAATCTGTTCAAGTCAATCCAGATATCCTCTTTAGTGATAGCTACCCTCTGTGTAAGCTTGAGTTTCCTGATAATGGGGTTATGGTTAGATTGGGATAAAGGCCTTGGAGGGCCGCCACTTGTGCAATATATGTTCCTTCAATCGTTAAGTGCGCCTTTCAAGCCGCTTATCGCACACGTTCTATATTTTGGGCCAGTCGTCCTACTTGCCCTTTGTACGTATCTTCTGAAAAGCCATAAACGAACTGCAGTGCCTTGGCCATTAACAGTCCTATTTGCGGGTTTTTTGCCCGCCCTTGCGCTTAGCTCAGAAAGTCGGCTGTGGGTTTTAATTCTTCCTGTAATTGTGGCAGTTGTCGCGCTGACAGAACTTCCATTTCGACTCCGAGTTGCTTGTTTCATGGCTGGTGTTGCGTTGTGTATTCCTTCTTTCGGTCTTGCCGATTTCGTTAATCAAGCAGTTGCAAATCATGAGGACTTTGCATCTCCCAACTGGCAGCATTATTTTGGTAGGTTGGGCCCCTGGATGTCAACAGCTACATATAAGATTAGCATTGCTTTCACTGGCCTGTTTATAATTTTTTCCTTACTTATGATTATTTATAAACCGAGAGGCGCATCATGCAAATAGAAGTCGACTTGTCAAATGACTTCGTCACATTTCAGGCGGTACCCGAGAGTCGGCAAGAAATCCGGGCATCGAAATATATAAGATAGAGTTGTAAATTTTGACTAAGTTTTTATATGCTTCATGGTGCATGAGCCTGTTTTATTCTTTTATGAATTTAATGCCGCCCGTTTTACGAAACTACTCTTTCAGGCTCCTACTCGGTAAATGCGGGAAAAACGTCATGATCGACTATGGAGTCCATATTAGATACCCTTGGCTCGTGGAGATCGGAGATAATGTCTCGGTAAATAGGGACTGTTCATTTTACCCTTCGTATCTTAAAAATAACAAAATAGTTTTAAGAGATAATTCTACAATCGCATACAATGTTACATTTATTTGTGGCTCTCACGATTATAATGATAGGCGTCTGCCGGATATCGGAGGAGATATAAAAGTAGAAAAATATGTCTGGATAGGATGCAACGTAACAATTCTTCCAGGTGTAACTATTGGCGAAGGCGCAGTAGTTGGCGCTGGCTCAGTGGTCACGCAAGATATTCCTCCATACACGATAGCAGTAGGAGTACCGGCAAAAGTTATCAAAACCAGAAAACTCACGGACTTTCCGGCAGATTGACCTTCCCTGGAAATTTCGTCTTCGTAGGGTGAGTAAACCTGAGAGTGGAAAGATGAAGAAGATAGCAAAGCAGGAATACACCGCAATTGAATAGCTGCGGATAAAAGTGGTGCTGGTAAAATAGCTTTCTTGGGCACCTGAATAGGCGAATATAAAATTAGTAGTCAGTTATAGGAACAGCTAGTCATGGGCAACCAATTGAACATAATTGTCTTAGCGACTCTCTATGCAATTTTTAACGTTGTTGGTGCTGCAATCATTAAGAGGAGACTGATGGGGGTGAAAATCGATGGGGTTCGGCACTTCATCCAGTTTCTTTTTGATCCTTTCATCTTTATGGCGTTTGCATTGATAATGGTGTCTATGTTTTTTGCCATAAAAGGACTATCGCTATCGGCATTCTCCACGTTTGTCCCTCTTATGACTGGGATCAATTTTGCACTGACCGTCACTGCTGGAACTCTGTACTTTCATGATCGGCTCAATGCTTACGGCTATGTTGGGATTGTTGTCATAATTATTGGGATTGCACTCGTTGGCAGTGGCTATACCGCGTTACCCGTCAGTTCAACAAGCTCAAAATGAAGATAGCTATCATAGGAACTGGCTTTGCAGGTTTTGGAGCTTTGACCGCCCTGATTAGCAATCCAGAGTATGAAATCTATGTGCTGGATATTGGGCTGACAGAAAGATATCCAAATCAAAGAAATCAAATTGTACCAAATGCCAAAGAACATAAAGGGTCATATTACTCTTATGGTATTAATGATGTTCGGTGGTCTGTAAAATGCGAGTCGCAGCGAATCTGCTCGAGTCACGCATTTGGTGGCCATAGCACAGTATATAGTGGCGCGATTTTGTATCCAAAAGGAAACGATCTTGATCAATGGCCTCAAGAATGCAGGCCGACTTCTGGAGATTATAAAGAAATAATAAAAAATATTGGCGTTATGTATGAAGAGGATGGGCTGTCCGATGAGTTTCCACTACTACCAGAAGAAGATGACTTATTAACTTCAAAACGAACCACCCATAATTCTGTCTTTGGTCTATCGAGGATCGCTGTTGAAAACTTGAAGGGCAATGAAGGATGCGATAGGGGTTTGTTTAATACATCAACATATTTTCGGACAAAACTTACTGAACGAAAAATACAGTATTATAAGAATTGTTATGTTTATGGGGTGGAATCAAATCAAGAGAATGTGAAGATCAATTGGGAGTTGGGTGGAGATGGGAAAGCAAAGGCTCTTGAGGTTGATTTGGTTCTAGTTGGGGCGGGTTGTGTGAATACTACTGGTATAATCGATCGAAGTCTTTTTGGCGAGGGAGAGCGAAAATATAATCTCAAGTGTGCAGGAATGTTTATGGATGCATTTCTCAAGGTTGGGCATAATAAACATTATGACAATTCATCTCGTCGTGCAGTAGGCTTCCCAGAGTTTTTTATTGAATCAAATTCACGGCTAACAAAAAATACATGGATGCACTCGCAAATTTCTGGGATTAATGATCAGATTATCGAGATGATAAATTCAAAAATTCCGTTATTCGGGAGAATAATCGGTAGGGCATTGAAAAATATACTTTATTTTTCGATAACAGTAATTCATTCGAAGCACGTTGAACCAGTGCTGATTAAATGTTCATCTGTTCGTGATCAATCCAACGGGCCTCTTATTCATTTTATAAACGTTTGCGAATCCAAAAACGCTCAACAATATCTAAGCTTCAGAGCTGCGTTCTACGCGAGTATTAAGTCGCACTGGATGGGTTTGTGCATGATTCGTATTCCTTTGGGTGGCCTAATTGGTGATGTTATTAAAGGTAACCGTCTCGGTAGTTGGCATTTTGGTGGGACCATACCCATGGTGAAAGATCCTTGCATTGGGCAATGTTTACCAACTGGCGAGGTTCTTGGTCTCAAAGGTGTATACGTAATTGATAGTGCCGCTTTCCCTTCTGTGCCGGGTAGTACGGTTGCTTTGCTTATTGCTGCCAACGCACACAGAGTTGCCCGCGGCCTACAAACTAGAACTAATTACTTAGGGAGCTAGCTTGCATGCCAATCAGCAGGGGTTCAGTCCGTCATTCGCTGGGTACAGATGTTTTTAACTTGATTCGATCGCTTCTTTGGCCTGCGCATTTAACCCAAACCGCCTCCGATACCCAGAAAGAGAGGGTCGTCGAGAAAATTTCGAGAAGGTACGATTCATCTTGCATACTTTTCCCTTATGCAAGAACGGCGTTTTACGCTGCTCTTAAGTCACTTGACCTGCCCAAAAATAGTGAAATTCTGCTCACGCCTATAACTATCGGGCCCATGCTTGAGGTCATAGTCTCCCTAGGGCATAAACCAGTCTTCGTTGATATCGAGCTTGAAACGTTTTGTGTGGATCTAGATGATTTAAAGCGCAAGCTCGCAAGAGGTCCCCGCTGTTTCCTGTTGACCTACCTATTCGGATATGTCCCTAATATCAGGGAGATTTTTGAGCTTTGCGAGAAGTCTGGAACAGTTGTGATAGAGGACATCTCCCATAATATTGGTGCCAAGTTCGAAGGGAGGCCGCTCGGTACATATGGAGTGGTTGGTATTTACAGCGCGTCCATGCTTAAATATGTGGATAGCTATAATGGTGCGTTTCTTATTACAAATGATCGAAAGATCTATGACATTCTTAAGGCGGTTGTCGCCAACTATTCGTCACCTGACCCTCGCCGAGTTAAAAAAATCATACAATCTACATTAACCTTCAATTTTTCACTGAGCAGGGTTCCCTTTAACTTCCTGGTTTTTCCACTTTTGTGGTTTATTAAGAAGTTTGATCGTAGAAGATTCGAAAAAATTCTTGGTCCAAAAATTGCGTTAGAAATGCGCCCCAATCTTCCTAATTACTACTTCGAAGATATTGCGAGCATCCAATGCGAAATGATTGATCAAGAGCTTGATAAACTTGATGACTTAATAAAGACGAGAAGAAAGTGTGCATTTGCTGCGCGTGATGCCTTCCAAGACGTTATAGGAAGATCTCTGTTTTCTAATTCCAATCATGAAGAATTTACGTTTTGGCAATTTGTCCTGCCTGTTCGAAATCTTTTGTGCGCGCGGGACATACTCTTTCAAAACGGTGTTGAGACTGGTGGGACAAACCTGATGAACCTTGCGGAAGTGCGGGCTGTTAATTTGCCAGGAGCTAAGGCTCTGAAGGATGGACACATATTTATCCCTCTTCATGAACACCTTAGCATTGATGAATACAGAAGAATTTTCACAATTCTTAAGCCGTATTTGGCACTCCTAAAATTAGTTTAACCGAGTCTCTTGCAAAACTTGAGTTTGGTTGAGGATTTATACGCCCCCGGCTGGCGAATTGAAGAAGGTGCGGACGGCCATTTCTGGCATGATGGGGATGTCAGAATATCTGTGTGTAATGCGTGAGGAGACTTTTCCACGGTGATGGCGGCCGAAGGTTCTTTTAGGGAAACTCTGCATAAGTCACCGTCATGCGAGGTAATTTGAGAAAATGGCGCCATTGTCATTGCGCCCACGAAACCGATGAAAGTGATGAAGCAACTGAGTCTGGCCGAAACGGGTTTTCTGCCCAAAATCGGCAAGCAAACCCGGAAAGCCGTCTTCCTGTCGGAAATTGAAACGGTCTTGCCGTGGTCTCGTGTTGAAGCGTTGATTGAGCCGTTCTATCCCAAGAGAGGCAACGGCCGCCCGCCGATGCCGTTGGGTACGATGCTGCGCATCCATTTCATGCAACAGTGGTTTGGCTATTCTGATCCGGCCATGGAAGAAGCCCTGCACGATGTTCCCTTGCTGCGCCAGTTT
>Ga0209254_10006947_pt1 | contig 10445 bp, 8 predicted proteins | sample FrelakmetDIP11DI_FD_187148 | JGI IMG/M metagenome (GOLD analysis project Ga0209254, IMG submission 187148) | Freshwater lake sediment microbial communities from the University of Notre Dame, USA, for methane emissions studies - DIP11 DI (SPAdes)... | ecosystem: Environmental > Aquatic >... | reverse complement strand
TATTGCCACCAACGCTTAAGTCGGACTTAAGGGCGCTTTTGACATTTATTTTAAGTGTTATATCTTCGGCCGAGGTGCTTTCAGCCAAAACCAGGCCTTCGAAGGCTTGTCGGGCTTTATCGGATGGGGCGAGTTGGTTTTGGGCAAGGTTATTATTAGAAGTTCTGGTCGAGGCAGGTTGAATTAAGCCGACCTTACTAAGTATAAAAACGACGAAAGTGAATACAAACAGAGTAGACAAACCCGAGACGATGAAAGCTTTTTTTGGATTGGAAAATTGTCTGATACCTATTTTGATTTCTTGAAAAATATTGGTATCTGGAATCGGACCTTCGTACCCGTAAAGTCGCTTGATATCTTCCGGAGAATCAATACCGGATACGATCTCATTATTAACTTCGGTCCGGCTAATTCGGGGAGATGCTTTACTTAAAAGCTGTTGCTTATTTACCTTGGCATATTTATTTTTGCCTTTTAAAGCGTAAATCTGACTGGCTAGATAACGCCTGTGTCCACCCGGTGTACGGATGGAGGTAATAAGCGATTGTGCCTCCCAGCGGCGTAATGTTTTCGTAGCTACTTTTAGATATTTTGCGGCTTCGGAGATTGAGAAAGTATTGTTGGTAGGCAGTATATTCATTTATCTCAAATTAGGGCTTTAGTAATATTGGACATTCAAAGCTAAATGTCACATTTTATTTATAGTATATACATTAATTAAGTCAATGGTTGTTTTGGGCAATTATGGCTAGGCTAATCAATTAGCCTCAATTACGTTGAAAAGAAACCCGCTAAATAATAACCGCAATATTATTCGGTAAATATCTATGCAAGAAATAAGGACAAACTGGGTAAATTAGCTTCAAATGGCGAATGGCAGAAAATAGATAATATTTGCTTTTTTAGCTGATTATTAATACGATTATTAAAGAAAGTTATGAAACTTCAAAAGACAATCGGAATCTTCTTAATATCTCTTTTTGGATTTTTAATGATAAACAGTAATTATGTTTTTGCTCAGGAATCGGCAACCGGAATCGCCGTAAAAATTAACGTAAAGGGAACAAACATTAAAGAAGGAGAAATTATTTGTTTAATAGAAAAAGTGTTCAGTCCGTGTAAGAAAGAGTACGATTCTTCAATTTCAGGAATTACGGTCGATAATCCGACGGCCGGTTTTGATGTTGCCGGCTCGGAAGATTTTAAATATCTTTTATCTTCGGGAAAAGCCTTAGTCAGAGTTAGCAGCAAAAACGGAAATATTTCGGAGGGTGACTATATTACATCTTCAGATATGGCAGGTGTGGGGGAAAAAGCCATCAAAAATGGTTTTGTCATAGGCGTTGCCCTGGAAGATTTCAGTGAAAGTGACGTCAGTCAGGTCGGGACAATTTTGGTTTCTCTTCAGATACACTCGGCGAGCGGGATCGGTACGGCCAGATCGAGCCTCATCCAAATCTTAAGGGAAGGAGCCAAGGGAGCCGTTGTTGAGCCTTTGGATTATCTGAGGTACATTTTTGCTCTTTTGGTTGTTATGGCCTCGTTTGTAATGGGCTTTATCTATTTCGGAGGAGTAGCCAGAACCGGGGTAGAAGCTATCGGCCGGAATCCCTTGGCAGCCAGAGTAATACAACGGAATATGATTTTGCATATCATAACAACGATTGGGATTATCGCCGTGGGCTTTGCGATCGCTTATTTAATTTTGGTTTTATAAAAAAATGACATATTGGCCGTCTTTTTTAAAACGTAAAACATTCAAGGGCAACAAAATCAAACCGACGGTTCTTCTGGTTTTGGACGGTTATGGTTTGGCGCCCGCCTCGTCCGGTAACGCGATCAGTTTGGCCAAAACGCCAAATTACCAAAGTTACCTTAAAAAGTATCCGTCCGGAGAGCTGATTGCTTCGGGAGAATCGGTCGGGCTGCCGGCTAATGAAAAAGGCAATACGGAGGTTGGTCATTTGATGCTGGGAGCCGGCCGGATTATCTATCAGGATCTTAAAAGGATAAATATGGCCATCGACGACGGATCCTTTTATGAAAATAGCACCCTTTTAGCCGCCGTAAGTCATTTGAAAAGATATAATTCCACTTTCCATATCATGGGCTTGGTAGGGACCGGAAAGGTTCATTCTTCGATTGAACACCTCTATGCCCTTCTTAAATTTTGTATGAAATCTGATATAAGGAATGTCTATTTGCACCTCTTTACCGATGGTCGGGACACACCTCCGCAAGAGGCTTTGGAACAAATTACCAAGCTGGAGGAATTTCTTCGGGCGAATAAAGTGGCGGAAATAGCCACCATATCGGGTCGCTACTATGCGATGGACAGGGATCGGCGCTGGGATAGAACCCAGAAAGCATATCAGGCGATAGTTGCGGGTGAGGGCCAAAAAGCGGCCAGTGCGACGGAGGCTATACAAAAAGCTTACCAAAACCGGCTCTCCGATGAGTTTATTGAACCAACCGTGATTTTGAACGGAAACCTGCCGAAAGCGACGGTCGGCAATAATGACGTCGTCATCTTTTTTAATTACAGGGTTGATAGGGTAAGACAGCTTACGATGTCTTTTGTCGTATCTGATTTTGAGAAATTAAAATCGTTCGAATTCGGGTATGCGCCCGGTACGGAATTGGAGGAGGGAAGGGCGACTTTCAACCAAACATTTATCCGGGGCAAGTGGCCGCAAAACCTCTTTTTCGTGACCATGACCGAATATCACAAGAAACTGCCGGTTGGCGGAATTATTTTCGGACCTTTGGTCGTGGACAATACCTTGGCCCACGTTATCTCAAATGCCAATATGTGCCAAATGCATATGGCGGAAAGCGAGAAGGAGAGATTTGTGACCTACTATTTTGACGGAATGCACGAGGAACCGCCCAAAGGCGAAGAAGTTGATATCATTGCTTCGCCCAAAGTGCCGACTTATGACAAGAAGCCGGAAATGTCGGTCTTTAAACTGGTTGATGCCTTCCGAAAACAGATGAAAAAAGACAAATATCACTTTTTTATCATTAATTTCGCTAATCCCGATATGGTTGCTCACTCAGGCAACCTTAAGGCAACAATTTCGGCCATCGAATATACCGATCGGGCAATGGGGGAAATTGTCGAGACGGTCCTTTCGGCCAACGGGACAATTATTATTACGGCTGATCACGGAAACGCTGAGGAGCTGATGACATTTCCCGGTACGGCCTTCTTTTTTACGACATCGGAAGGTCTTGTCAATACGGACCACTCGAATAATCCGGTCCCCGTCATAATTGTTAATCAGGCCATGGGTGGCCGGCCGGCAAAGATGGCTCCGGGCGGTCTTTATGACATCGCGCCGACGGTTCTTTCTTTGATGAATATCCCTCTTCCTGCCAAAATGACAGGCAGGAATTTATTAGGCGTGAAATAATTATGGAAGGACAAACTTTAATCTACGCAAGCGTTTTATTAACGTCAATTTTGGGCATTATCCTCGGTGCCGTGGCTCTTTCCTACAAGGAGCTGATCAAGAAATATTATTTATTGCGTGACGAGCACGAAAAGATCGTTGCCAATGAAAAAGCCAGGCAGGAGGAGCTAATTAAAAAAGCCAAAGAAGAGTCAGACTTAATCATTCAAAACGCACGTCAAAAAGCACAGGAGACGATTAACGAAGCAGGCTTATATAGCGAAAAAAGCAAACAAATCTTCGAACTTGAGGTTAAAAAAGCGTCCGATACTTTGATTAGCAATTTTCAAGCCGTTTTAGAATCGGCCAAAACGCAAACGGCCAGCGCTTACGGAGACATTTCAAAAGAGGTAAGAATAGAAATCGTCAAGCAAATCGAAACGCTGCGCCTGGCCATGCAGCAGGAAATAGTCCGATCTCAAACCGAAGCAAAAAGAGTCATCGACGAGCAATATAAAAAGATTGAAGAGGAGACTAAAGCCTATAAAGCCGAAAAACTCAAACGGGTTGACGAAGAGATATTAACGCTTCTTAAAGAGGTTTCCAACAAAGCCATCGGCAAGGTCTTAAATTTTGAAGACCACGAGGATATTTTATTGGAGGCGCTTGATAATGCTAAACGACAAAACTTACTCTGAGGCCAACGGTTTGGCCAGAACCCGCCAAGAGAAAAACCTTTTTCTCGATGAGCTGAATCTGTTGTCAGATGCTTTATATGCAAGTCAGCCAGGCGCTTTTGAGGATGCGCTTAATAAACAGGTCAGGCTAAAAACGGCCAACCTTATTCATAAACTTTTGGCCGGCGGTGAAGAGGGGCGGACGGTGGTTGATAATCTGAGGAAGTTTATCGAGACAGCCAAGACGGTCAAAATTACGCTGGCTTTTGAGCCCAGGGAAGAGACGCTTGATAAACTTTTTGCCTGGGTGATTAAAAATCTAGGCACGCCGATTATCATGGACATTTCTTTCGACGAATCGATTGTCGGCGGAGCCATTGTCGTTATTGACGGCAAATACAGAGACTTATCTTTGAAGAAAAGAATCAGTGAATTGTTTCAAAACAAAGAAATGACCTTCAATAAATTACTTGCCCAATGAAAGAATTGACCTATTACGTTGATAAAACTCAGGAAGTCGGATATGTTGAAAAAATATTTCATTCCCTGGCCTATATAAGCGGATTGCCCAAAGCCAAACCATACGAAATCGTCGTCTTTGAAAACGGGGGACTGGGACAGATTATTGCCTTAAATCCGGAATACGTCGAAGTTCTTCTTTTGTCCAATGCGAAAATTAAAGTTGGAACCAAAGCCGCCAGAACCGATACCTTTTTGGAGATCGGCGTCGGCGACGGGCTTTTGGGCAGGGTAGTGGATTCTTTGGGTAAGCCATTAGGTACAAAAGGAGGTTTTATCCGGGATCTTATCCCGCGTTCTTTGATAACAATCCCTTTGGGGATCAGATATCGGAAAAATATCGACCAGCCGTTCGAAACGGGTGTCGCTTTGGTGGACTTAACAATTCCTTTGGGGAAGGGGCAGAGGGAGTTGGTCATAGGAGACAGAAAGAGCGGAAAAACGCTTTTTCTTCAGCAGGTTATCGTTTCGGCAGCCAGGCAGGGAATGGTTTGTATTTACGCTTCGATTGCCAAAAGATGGTTTGATACCCAAAAAACAATTAATTACTTCAGCAAAAACGGGGTCGGCAAAAATGTCATTGTCGTGGCGGCCGGACCGGCCGATTCGGCGGGCAAAATTTTCCTCACCCCCTATACGGCGATGACCTATGCCGAATTCTTTCGCGATAAAGGTATGGACGTTCTTTTAATCCTGGACGATATGACGGCCCACGCCAAATATTACCGTGAGATAATGCTCTCCGCCAAGCGTTTTCCCGGCCGGAGTTCCTATCCGGGCGACATTTTCTTTGTTCATTCCAGAGTTCTTGAGCGGGGCGGCAATTTTACCAAAGGCTCAATCACCGTCTTGCCGGTGGCGGAAACGACATTTAGGGATATATCCGGCTATATCCAGACCAATTTGATGTCGATGACCGACGGACATATCTTTTTTGACGGTGATTTATATAATCAGGGCCGGCGTCCGGCCGTCAATCAACTCCTCTCGGTTACCCGTGTCGGCCTTCAGGCTCAAACGCCTTTGGTCAGAGACATTAACCGTCAATTGTCCAGATTCATCGTGTATTACGAAAAAATGAGACAGTTTATGCATTTCGGGTCGGAACTTTCGATTGAAACGCAAAGAACTTTAGCTTTGGGGGAAAGAATCGTTGCTTTTTTTGACCAGTCCTCAGAAGTGGTCATCCCTTTAAATATCAACATTGTCCTTGTGGCCGGTCTTTGGGGTGGGTTTTGGAAAGAAACCGACCCGACCATTATGAAGAAGGAAATGCAAGCCATAATTGCCAGTTATGAATCAAATACCCAATTTAAGGGTTTAATAAACAATCTGGTGGCTGATGCAAAAGAGCTTGAAGGGATTGTTCTTAAAATCAGGGAAAACGAAGCCGTCATTTTGGGCAAAAGCCGGGTCGGTTTGGAACAGGGAGGTATTCAATGATTGACGAGAGAACGGTTAAAGACGAAATCGGCCAGATTTCGGCGCTTCAGGTCCTGGTCCGGGCTTACGCAGAAATTGCCTCCATTAAAATGAAAAAGACACGGGCCGTCGTTTTGTCCAACCGGGCATTTTTATCAGACATCAACAGCATCTTTGAAGATGTCAGGGCTTCATATGCACAAGAGGTTCTGGCTTTAGCCAAAAAAAGAAAATCGCTAGCCAGAGGTAAAGTTACCTTTCTTGCCCATAACGGCAAAACGGTGTCCGTTCTTTTATCGGCCAATGCCGGACTTTACGGGGATATTATCAAAAGTACTTTTGATTTGTTTATGAATGAAGTAAAACAGAACAAAAGCGAAGTGACGATCGTCGGAAAGCAGGGCCTGGCTTTATTTCAGGAGGCTGATCCGGACAAACCCCGTACTTATTTTGAATTGGCGGATGACAAGATCAAAACCGACGATTTGGCAAAAATAATAAGCCACATTGTCCAATACGAAATAATTCACGTCTTTTACGGAAAATTTCACTCGGTCATTACACAGGTACCCAGCACTTTAGCCATATCGGCCGAAATTTCCTTAAGCCAGGACAAGTCGAAAAAAATCGTCAAATACGTCTTCGAGCCCAGCTTGGAAAAAATCCTGATGTTTTTCGAAACGGAAATCTTTGCTTCCTTGTTTGAACAAGTTGTCCGTGAATCGCTCCTGGCCAAATATGCTTCCCGGGTTATGGCGATGGATAAAGCCGACCAGAACATCAATAAATCGCTCGGCAATCTTGAATTTGTCCAGCGAAGGCTATGGCACAAGATTAATAACCGAAAACAATTAAACCGATTGTCGAATGTCCTGATAAATTTCGGGGGTAGCTAGTATGGCAATACAAAATATAGGGAAAGTCGTAAGCATAAGAGGTCAGGTTATTGAAGCCGAATTCGGCGAGAACAAGCCGAATATTTATGATGTTTTGCTTTTGGAGGAAGATCCGAATATCAAGGTTGAGGTTTATTCGTCAAGCGAGAAAAACCGCTTCTTTTGTCTGGCCATGTCGCCGATTGAAAAACTGCGCCGGGGATCAAGGCTTATTAATACCGAAAAACAAATGGCCTTCCCGGTCGGAAAGGAACTTTTAGGCAGAGCCGTCAATATTTTTGGCGCGCCGTATGATAATTTGGGTCCTTTGACAACCGGAATGTCACTGCCGATTCATGTCCGGCCGGAAATCGGCGAGCCTGTATCGACGAAACAAGAGTTGGTTGAGACGGGTATTAAAGTTATCGATGTTTTTTCGCCTCTTGTTAGGGGAGGAAAAATGGGACTTTTCGGAGGAGCCGGAGTGGGAAAGACGATGCTTTTAACCGAAATACTTCATAACATTGTGGCCGAACAATCAAATTACATTTCCGTCTTTGCCGGAGTCGGAGAAAGAACGAGGGAAGCCCTGGAGCTTTATGAGGCTTTGCAAAAGAGCAATGTTCTTCGTTCGTCGTCATTGATTTTCGGCCAGATGGGCGAAAATCCGACCATCCGCTATCTTTCGGCTTTTGTGGCTGCGACTTTGGCAGAATATTACCGGGATTATTTAAAAAAAGATGTTCTCTTTTTTATTGACAATGTTTTCCGCTTTGCCCAAGCCGGAAATGAAATTTCGGTCTTAACCAACACTTTGCCCTCCGAAGACGGCTATCAGGCCACCCTGGAATCAGAAATCGCCGGTTTTCAGGAGCGGCTTGTTTCCAATAAAAATGCCTCGATATCGAGCATTGAGGCAATTTACGTACCGGCCGAAGATTTATTGGACCATGCGGTGCAAACGATTTTTCCCTATTTGGAAAGCGTGGTTGTTCTGTCCCGCGAAGAATACCAGGAACGCCTGCTGCCGGCGGTTGACATACTGGCGTCAACCTCAACCGCGGTTGAACCGGAAATAGTCGGTAAATATCATTACGATATAAATAGACTGGCTAAAAATCTGCTTAAGCAAGCGGCTAATTTGCAAAGAATAGTCTCGCTGGTCGGGGAGTCCGAGCTGTCAATTGAAGACCAGACTATTTACCGAAGAGCAAAGAAATTGAGAAATTATATGACGCAGCGATTTTCGGTAGCTCAGGATCAGGTCGGAGAAAAAGGAATTTTTGTTCCGCTTCGAACGACCCTGCAGGATACCAAAGAGATTCTGGAGGGCAAGTATGACGGCTATCCCGAAGACAAATTTTTATATGTCGGAAGCGCCCAGGAAATCAAAAAGTGAAAGCCTTACAAATCCACCTTTATGTGAGAGACAAGGAACAACTTCTTTATGACGATGACGTTTTGTCGGTGACTTCGGTCAATGAGAAAGGCGTCTTTGACGTCTTGCCGATTCATACCAATTTTATTTCCTTAATAAAAGACTTTCTGACGATAAGAGAGACCGAAGGAGGCAAAAAAGAATTAAAATTTACCAATGCCGCGATGCGGGTTCACCAAGACAAGATAGAAGTTTATATAGGCATAAAAAAATAATTATTCCGCACACTTTCGGGAATAATGTCCGCATTTTAAGGACCAGAATTGTATAGGTTTGACTGCGGAAATATTTAACTATAGTAAACCGGACGGATGCGATTTTTGCGATAATAATGTCGTGTAAACTAAACCGAAAAGAAGGCCAAAAATCCAATAAACAGCCGTTTTAAGTCTTATTGTCACTCGGTACTAGTGATTGCCAGATATTTATTTGTCATTATTAACCCAGTTTATCGGTGTCCGGCAAATTTTAAGGGGATTAAAGAAAACGGAATAATGGTTTCTGATTTTGCAGTCTGATTATTCTCCCAATTGGGGAATGCTTAGACCGGCGAAGTGAAAACAAATAAAAGTCGAAATAAAGCGTTAATTAAAAGACCAATTTTAATTGCGGTTATTATCGCAAGTAGCCTCAAAGATGCATGAAAGGGCGAATGAAAAGACATTAATTCGCTGATTTGAGCTTTATTCATTAAGTTATATAATTTAGGCAAATGGAAAAGAAAAAGTATGACCCTACCCAAATTGAAAAAAAGTGGCAGAAAAAATGGGCGGCGGACGGAATGTATTGTCTAAAAGATATTCGTGCGGCCAAATCGCCTTTTTACAACCTCTGGATGTACCCTTACCCTTCGGGTGAAGGCCTTCATGCCGGCCACGCCTTTGCTTCATCCGGTAGCGACATTTACGGCCGCTTTATGAGAATGGAGGGAAAAGACGTTTTTCAACCGATCGGTTATGATTCCTTCGGGATTCATACCGAAAATTATGCCCTGAAAGTCGGTCAGCACCCGAAGGACCTTTTAAGTAAAACGACCGGACACTACGAAGAACAGTTAAAGAGCTTGGGTCACGGCTACGACTGGACCAGGACGGTGACCACGTCTGATTCTGATTATTATGTTTGGACCCAGTGGTTATTTATTAAGCTCTACAAAGCCGGACTAGTCTATAGGGCCAAGTCGCAGGTCAATTGGTGCCCCTCCTGCAAAACAGTTTTGGCCGACGAGCAGGTTATTGCCGGTATATGTGAGCGCTGCTTAAGCCAAGTCGCCAAAAAAGATTTGGAGCAATGGTTTATCCGGATAAAAGATTATGCCGACAGACTTTTGGGCAATCTTGACAAAATTGATTGGTCCCAAAGAGTCAAGATAGCGCAAAAAAATTGGATAGGTAAGTCGGACGGGATGCAAATTAAATTTAAAATTAAAAATTCAGAATCAGAAATTACGGTTTTTACGACCAGACCGGATACCTTAAACGGAGCAACTTTTATTGTTTTATCAGCGGACTCACCGTTGGTTTTTGAATTGACCGGCCAAGAACAAAAAGACGATGTCGATAAATATATCAAAGAGTCTCGCAATATTACCATCAAAGAGCATTCCAAAGTCAAAACCGGTGCATTTTCGGGAAGCTACGCCATAAACCCGCTGACAAAAAAAGAAATTCCGATTTGGGTTTCCGATTATGTTTTGTCGACTTACGGGTCGGGTGTAATTATGGGTGTGCCGGCCCATGACGAGCGGGATATGGAATTTGCCAGGAAATTCGGGATAGAGGTAGCCGATCTTCCACCCGACGATAGCCTTTGGCAACGAATTGAAAATGAAGACTGGGGAAATAAGTTTACCAATTATCACTTAAGAAACTGGCTGATTTCCAGGCAGCGATATTGGGGACCGCCGATACCGATGATTTATTGTCAGAAATGTGCCGAGGAAGGCAGGTCGTATTTGAGAGAAAACACGCCCGCAATTAGGCAAGACCAATCCGATTGGGATGATCGGGGCTGGTACCCGGTTTCCGAGGCCGATTTACCGGTTGAGCTGCCATATATTGCGGATTACCGGCCGATGGGAAGCGGCCTTTCGCCATTGGCCCGCCTGTCCTCGTTTTAT
>Ga0209254_10006945_pt1 | contig 10447 bp, 9 predicted proteins | sample FrelakmetDIP11DI_FD_187148 | JGI IMG/M metagenome (GOLD analysis project Ga0209254, IMG submission 187148) | Freshwater lake sediment microbial communities from the University of Notre Dame, USA, for methane emissions studies - DIP11 DI (SPAdes)... | ecosystem: Environmental > Aquatic >... | reverse complement strand
GGCCCGGCGCGAGATCAACGAGTTGCACGTGGAAGCCGGCCACAAACTCAACGGCTCGCTCATTCGCGAGGCGCTGGTGGACGAGTTCGTGGTCTACCTGGCGCCAAAGCTCATCGGGCAAGGGCACGCCATGGCCAGCTTCGGCCCCCTGACGGCGCTGGACGATGCCGTGCCGCTGGCGTTCATGTCCACGCAGATGATCGGCCCGGACCTGCGCGTCGTGGCCCGGATTCCCGGCCGAGACGCCTTTTAGACAGGTTTTATGCCGCCAGCCCCGGGACGGGCGCCAATCCCTGCGAAAATGCCCGGATGTTTACCGGAATCATTACCGGCGTGGGGCGTATCGTCGCCGTCCACGACCTGGGCAGCTCTTTGGACCACGGCAAGCGCCTCACCCTTGAGGCGCCTGCCGGCTACCTCGACGATGTCGGTCTTGGCGACAGCATTGCGCTCAACGGCGCCTGCATGACGGTCACCACGGCTTCTCCTGCCACACGGCAGTTCACCATCGACATTTCAGCCGAGTCGCTCGACAAGACCGCAGGCCTCGCCCAGACGGGGCCGGTCAACCTGGAAAAGGCCTTGCGCGCCCATGACCGGCTCGGCGGCCACATCGTTTCGGGCCATGTGGATGGCATTGGCCGCGTGACGCTTTTTGCCCGGGTGGGCGAAAGCTGGGAGCTGCGCATCCTCGCACCCGGCGCGCTGGGCAAGTACCTGGCCTACAAGGGCTCGATCACTGTCAACGGCGTCAGCCTCACCGTGAACCGCATCAAGGACAGCCCCAAAGGGTGTGAAGTCAGCATCAACCTGATTCCGCACACCGTCGAGAACACCGCCCTCGGCGCGCTTCACGAGAACGCCGCCGTCAACTTGGAAATCGACCTGATCGCGCGCTATGTGGAACGCATGCTCAGCGCCGACCCCACGCATTCACCCAAGGAATCCGCATGACTGCCCCCACCCCCGTTCCCATCTCCCCGGTGGAGGACATCATTGCCGACATCCGTGCCGGCCGCATGGTCATCCTGGTCGATGAGGAAGACCGCGAGAACGAGGGCGACCTGGTGCTGGCGGCGGACCATGTCACGCCCGAAGCCATCAACTTCATGGCGCGTTTCGGAAGGGGCCTGATCTGCCTGACGCTGACCCGCGAGCGCTGCGAGCACCTGCGCCTGCCGCCCATGGCCGCAAGCAACGGCACGTTCTACAGCACCGCCTTCACGGTGTCGATCGAGGCCGCCGAAGGCGTGACCACGGGCATTTCGGCCGCCGACCGGGCGCGCACCGTTCAGGCCGCGGTCGCCAGCAATGCCCAGCCGGCCGACCTGGTTCAGCCCGGCCACATCTTTCCGCTGCAGGCGGTGGACGGCGGCGTGCTGATCCGCGCGGGGCACACGGAAGCCGGCTGCGACCTGGCTGCGATGGCCGGCTGCTCGCCAGCGTCCGTGATCTGCGAGATCATGAAGGACGACGGCACGATGGCCCGCCTGCCTGACTTGCAACTCTTCGCGGCGGAACACGGCCTGAAGATCGGCACGATTGCCGACCTGATCCACCATCGCAGTCGCAATGAATCGCTGGTCGAGAAGATTGGCGCGCGCCCCCTGCAGACTGCCTACGGCGAATTCACGGCCCATGCGTTCCGTGACAAGACCAGCCAGTCGGTTCATCTGGCGCTGGTCAAGGGCCGCTGGGAGGCCGGCGACACCGTGCCAGTGCGGGTGCATGAGCCGCTGTCGGTGCTCGACGCGCTGGAAGTCAACCGCTCCATGCATTCGTGGGGCCTGGACACCAGCCTGCATTACCTGGCCAGCCAGGGCAAGGGCGTGGCCGTGCTGCTCAATTGCGGCGAGAGTGCCGGGCAATTGCTGGAACAGTTTGAAGGCACCGCGCGCGCCGCCCAGGCGCCCGAGCGCGGTCGCATGGACCTGCGCACCTACGGCATTGGCGCGCAGATCCTGCGCGAATGTGGCGTGCACAAGATGCGCCTCATGGGCAACCCGCGCCGCATGCCCAGCATGACCGGCTACGGCCTGGAAATCACCGGCTACATCCCCAAGGAATAAATCATGTTTGGCGCAGAAAAAGGAACAGCCAACCGGCTGGATGGCAAGAAGCTGTATATCGGCATCGTGCAGGCCCGGTTCAACGAAAGCATCACCGACGCGCTGGCGGCAGCCTGCCTGGCCGAGCTGGAAGCGCTGGGCGTGAACCCGAAGCACATCGACCATGTGCGCGTGCCAGGCGCGCTGGAGGTGCCCGTGGCGTTGCTGGCACTGGCAGAGAAAGACAAGTACGACGCGCTGATTGCACTGGGTTGCATCATTCGCGGTGAAACCTACCACTTCGAGCTGGTGGCCAACGAGTCCGGCGCTGGTGTCAGCCGCATCGCCCTGGACTACCAGCTGCCGGTGGCCAATGCCATCATCACCACCGAGAACGTCGAGCAGGCCGTTGCCCGCCAGACTGACAAGGGCCGGGACGCCGCCCGTGTGGCGGTGGAAATGGCCAACCTGCTGGACGAAATTACATGAGCGACACACCGGCAAAACCCGCAGCGGCGGGCAAGCGCCCACCTCGCCAGGTCCGCACCGGCACAACCGGCACGGGCGCGCGCAAGGCGGCCTCCAAATCCGTGCGCAGCCGCGCGCGAGAGTTTGCGCTGCAGGGCCTGTACCAGCACCTGGTCGGCGGCAACGAAGCCGGCGACATCGATGCCTTCACCCGGGACCTGGCCGGGTTCCACAAGGCCGACTCGGCGCACTACGACGCCCTGCTGCACGGCTGCATCGAACAGGCGGGCGATCTGGATGCGCTGATCCTGCCCCTGCTCGACCGCAAGATGGCTGAAATCTCGCCCATCGAGCACGGCATCATGTGGATCGGCGCATGGGAGTTCCTGCACTGCCCCGACGTACCTTGGCGGGTGGCGTTGAACGAGTGCATCGAGCTGGCCAAGGAATTCGGCGGCACCGACGGCCACAAGTACGTCAATGCGGTGCTCAACGGACTGGCCCCGCAGTTGCGCGCGGCCGAGGTCGAAGCCGACCGCCAGAGCGGCAAAGCCCGTCCATGAAGATTTCCGGGCGCGCGCAGCGCATCGAGCCGTTCTATGTGATGGAGGTCGCCAAGGCGGCCTCGGCCATGGCGCGGGAAGTGGCGCACAGCGACACACCGATGATTTTCCTGAACATCGGCGAGCCCGATTTCACCGCCCCGCCCGGTGTGCAGGAGGCCGCCGTCAGGGCCATTCACGAGGGGGCCACGCAATACACGCAGGCCACCGGCCTGCAGGCCCTGCGCGAGCGCATCAGCGGCTGGTACCGGGAACGTTTCCATGTGGACGTGCCCGCCAGCCGCATCGTCATCACGGCGGGTGCGTCGGCCGCATTGCAACTGGCCTGCCTGGCGCTGATCGAGGCCGGCGACGAGATCCTCATGCCCGACCCGAGCTACCCCTGCAACCGGCACTTTGTCAGCGCGGCCGAAGGCACGGCGGTGCTCATTCCCACCACCGCGAAGGAACGCTTCCAGCTCAGCGCCGACAAGGTGCAAGCGGCCTGGGGTCCGAAGACCCGGGGGGTCTTGCTGGCCTCTCCGTCCAACCCGACCGGCACCTCGATTCACCCCGACGAGCTGCGTCGCATCCACGCGGTGGTGCAGCGCCGTGGCGGCATCACGCTGATCGACGAGATCTATCTCGGGCTGAGCCATGAGGCCGCCTTCGGGCAGACGGCGCTGGCCCTCGACGACCAGATCATCAGCATCAACAGCTTCTCCAAATACTTCAACATGACCGGCTGGCGCCTGGGCTGGATGGTGGTGCCCGAGGCCTTGGTGCCGGTCGTGGAGCGACTGGCGCAAAACCTGTTCATCTGCCCCAGCACGGTGTCGCAACACGCTGCGCTCGCCTGCTTCGAACCCGCAAGCCTCGCCGAATACGAGCGTCGTCGCGCCGAATTCAAGGCGCGGCGCGACTACTTCATTCCCGCGCTCAACGCCATGGGATTGAGCGTGCCGGTCATGCCGGACGGAGCGTTCTATGCCTGGGCCGACTGCACGGCGGCCTGCGAGAAGCTCGGCGTGAGCGGGAGCTGGGACTTCGCCTTTGAAATCATGAAGCGCGCCCATGTGGCCGTGACGCCGGGCCGCGACTTTGGCGCCGCCGATACCGCGCGGTTCATCCGCTTTTCCACGGCCAGTTCCATGGCCCAACTGCAGGCCGCTGTCGAGCGCCTGCGCGCACTTCTGGTCTGAACAGCATGGCGTTTGAATTTCCCGTTCGCATCTACTGGGAGGACACCGACGCCGGCGGCATCGTGTTCTATGCCAACTATCTGAAATTCTTCGAGCGCGCGCGCACCGAATGGCTGCGCTCGCTGGGCATCAGCCAGCGCGCGCTGCGCGAAGCCACCGGGGGCATCTTCGTGGTCAGCGAAACCACCCTCAAGTACCACCGGCCGGCGCGGCTTGACGATGAACTGATCGTCACCGCCCACCTGACCGAAGCCGGCCGGGCCTCGATCACCATCGTCCAGCAAGCGCTGGCGAAAAATGAACGAACACCGGCCGGCGACACTCTCATCCTTTGCGAAGGCACCATCCGGATCGGCTGGGTGGATGCCGCCACGCTCAAGCCGGCCCGTATGCCGCAGCACGTCCTGGAAGCCATGAAATGACCGCCAATCTGTCCATCCTGCACCTGGTGCTCAACGCCAGCTTCGTGGTGCAACTCGTCATGCTGCTGCTGGTCGCCGTCTCGGTGGCCAGCTGGGCAGCCATCTTCCGCAAGCTGATTGCCCTGAAGCGGGTGAAGGCGCTCAACGAGGCCTTCGAGCGCGATTTCTGGTCCGGCACCAGCCTGAACGACCTGTACGCCTCGGCCGCGCAGAATGCCAAAGTTGCCGGCCCGATGGAACGCATCTTTGCCAGCGGCATGCGCGAATTCCAGAAACTGCGGGAACGCCAGATCAGTGATGCCGGCACGCTGCTCGACGGCGCGCGTCGTGCCATGCGGGCCAGTTACCAGCGCGAGCTTGACGTGGTGGAGTCCAACCTGTCGTTCCTTGCTTCGGTCGGCTCGGTGTCGCCGTACGTGGGCCTGTTTGGCACGGTGTGGGGCATCATGCATGCGTTCACCGGCCTGGCCAGCCTGCAAACCGTCACGCTGGCCACCGTGGCACCCGGCATTGCGGAGGCGCTGGTGGCCACCGCCATCGGCCTGTTTGCGGCCATCCCGGCGGTGGTCGCGTACAACCGCTTTGCGCACGATATCGACCGCGTGGCCAACAAGCTGGAGACCTTCATCGAGGAGTTCTCCAACATCCTGCAGCGCAATCTGGGCTCTGGCGGGTCCGCCACGCCTTCAGGCCGCTAGCATGGCCCCCACGCTTGTCACTGCGTGTACGACGCTGCCCCCCGAGGGGGCTGGCCTTGCTTGGGGCGGCCCGGCGCTGCGGCCGGTTGCCCCCACGCTTGTTACAGCGCTTGCTGCGCAGCCTGACGGAGACTTCTCATGCCGGCTGTAGTTTCGCGCGGTCGCGGCCGCCGCACCATCAGCGAGATCAACATGGTGCCCTTCATCGACGTGATGCTGGTGCTGCTGATCATCTTCATGGTCACGGCGCCACTGATTGCGCCGAGCATGATCGACCTGCCCAGCGTCGGCAAGGCGGCCAAGCAACCCGACCAGATCGTGCAGATCGTCATCGGCAAGGATGAGTCTCTTGAACTCAAGACCGGCGACAAGACACGCAAGCTCACGCAGCGCGAAGTGGCCGCCGCCGTCAAGGCCCTCCAGACCGGCCAGACCAACAGCGCCGTGGTCATCAGCGCCGATCGCAGCGTCAAGTACGAGACGGTGGTGAAGGTCATGGACACCTTGCAGCGCGCCGGCATCCAGCGCGTCGGCCTGTCCGTGCAACTGGCGCCCTGAGGCGCCGCCAGGAACATCTGCAGCGCCATGCAAGCCGCCACCGCTGACTGGACCGAGTTTGCCCCGCCACCACCGCCCGCGCCGTTGCGTGCGCTGGGCCTGGCGATCGCTGCGCATGTGCTGCTGCTGGGCGCGCTGGCCTGGGGTGTGAACTGGCGGCATACCGACACGACCCTGACCGTGGAGGCCGAACTCTGGTCCGCCATGGTGCAGCAGGCCGCGCCGAAACTCGAGGCGCCGCCACCGCCCCCGGAACCCGCTCCGGCGCCTGTCGCACGCCCGGTACCGCCCCCCCCACCGCCCCCGGACCTGGCCCAACGCAATGCCGACATCGCGCTGGCCCGCCAGAAGCAAGAGGCCGAGGCGCTGGCCGCCCAGCAGAAGCTGGAGCAGGAACAGAAGCGGCGCCAGAGAATCGAGGCCGAGAAGAAGGAAGCCCAGAAGCGCGAACTCGAGCAGAAGCGCCTGGCGCAGGAAAAGCTGGACAAGGAGCGACAGAAAAAGCTGGCTCAGGACGTCAAGAACAAGGAAGCGGTGGCCCGCGACAAAAAAGAAGAAGAGGCGCGCCGGAAAGAGCAAATAGATCGTGCAAAAGCCTTGGCAGGTGCCACCGGCGGCGAGACGTCCACCGGCACGGCGCAGCGCGCCTCAGCCCCGTCTGCAAGCTATGCCGGCAAAGTCGCCGCTCGAGTCAAACCCAACATTGTTTTCACCGACGACATCGCCGGCAACCCGACGGCGGAAGTTGAAGTGGGCACGGCGCCCGATGGCAGAATCCTCAGCCGCAAGCTGCTCAAGTCCAGCGGCGCCAAGGCCTGGGACGACGCAGTGCTCAAGGCCATCGACAAGACCGACAAGCTCCCGCTGGACATCGACGGGCGCGTGCCAGCCGCACTGGTCATCAGTTTCCGTCCCAAAGATTGAACGTCGACGAGGCCATTTCGCTATCAATCAGATAGCTTGGCATGATCATTCGGCGCTGGACAAAGGCCGAAAATACCTGAAACTCACTCGTAAACGATGACCGCGCGCCCCTGCAGCGCCTGCGCCGACCAGCTGGCCAGCGCCTCATCGCTGGGAAAGAACCGGGCTTCGTCACCGAGCTGAAGTTCGGCGCTGACACCCCCCTCCTCCAGCTGACGCTCCACCCTCAGGCGCACCGGCAGGCCGCGCAGGAGTTCGCCCTGCTCGGTCATCTCGCGGCGCGCCGGAAATTCCTTGACCAGGCGCTGGATGTCGGGTGCCGCGCCATTGACCATCACGCGCAGGTACTTGCCGAAACGGCAGCGTGCGGTGGCCAGGTCCCACACCTGGGTCACGGTCAGCTGCAATCCGCCCGAGAAACGGTCGGGCTGCAGCTTGCCCATGACGATGACCAGCTCGTCGTCCTTCAGCAGGTTGCGGTTCGCGTTGATCAGCGCCTCGTCGGCCCGCGCCTCGATCACGCCGGATTTGTCGTCCAGCCTGAAAAGACCGAGCTTGCCGCGCTGGCCGTTGATCACACGAAAATCGGTCACGATGCCGGCCAGTAACTGGGGCTCGCGGGAATCTGTCACCTCGTCCAGCGAGCGCCGGATGAACTGGCGGATTTCGCGCGACACTTCATCGAACAGGTGGCCGGACAGATAGAAGCCCACCGCCGTTTTTTCCAGCGTCAGCTGCTCCTTGACACCCCAGGGCGTGGCGTCCACCAGCTCGGGCTCCTGCGTGCTGGAGCCATGGTCGTCGCCATCACCCATGTCGAACAGCCCGCCCTGGTTGGCGTTGGCCAGCGTCGCGTTGGCGAACTCGAACGCCCGGTCGATGCTGGCGACCAGTGCGGCGCGGTTGCGCTGAAGCGAATCGAACGCGCCGGCCTTGATCAGGGCTTCGACGGTGCGCTTGTTCAGACGGGTGCGGTCCACGCGCACACAGAAGTCGAACAGGCTCTCGAACGGGCCTCCTTCCTCCCGGGCTTTCACGATGGCCTCGATGGCCTGCTCGCCCGTGCCCTTGATCGCGCCCAGACCGTAGCGGATGACCTTGTCGGAGACCGGCTCGAAGCGGTGGCTGCCGCGATTGACGTCCGGCGGATCAAACGTGAGGCCGAACTTGAGCGCATCCTCGAACAGCACCTTGAGCTTGTCGGTGTCGTCCATCTCCACCGTCATGTTGGCGCAGAAGAACTCGGCGGTGTAGTGCACCTTGAGCCAGCCCGTGTGGTAGGCCAGCAGCGAGTAGGCCGCGGCGTGCGACTTGTTGAAGCCGTAGCCGGCAAACTTCTCCATCAGGTCGAAGATTTCGTCGGCCTTGGCCTCGCCGATGGCGTTCTTCGCCGCACCGGCGCGGAAGATGGCGCGGTGCTCGGCCATCTCCTCGGCCTTCTTCTTGCCCATCGCGCGGCGCAGCATGTCGGCGCCGCCGAGCGAGTAGCCGCCCAGGATCTGCGCGGTCTGCATCACCTGCTCCTGGTAGACCATGATGCCGTAGGTCTCCGACAACATCTCGGCCACCAGCGGATGCGGGTATTCGATTTCCTCGCGCCCGTGCTTGCGCGCCACGAAACTCGGGATCAGGTCCATCGGGCCGGGGCGGTACAGCGCGTTGAGCGCAATCAGGTCTTCCAGCCGCGTGGGCTTGGCGTCCTTGAGCATGCCCTGCATGCCGCGGGATTCGAACTGGAACACCGACTCGGTACGCCCGTCAGCGAACAGCCGGTAGGTGGCCACATCGTCAAGCGGAATGGCGTCGAAGCTGAAGTGTTCCTGGCCCTTGTGTCGCTTGACGATGAACTCGCGCGCGATCTCCAGGATGGTGAGCGTGGCCAGGCCCAGAAAGTCGAACTTGACCAGGCCAATGGCCTCCACGTCGTCCTTGTCGTACTGGCTGACCGCCGAGTCGCTGGCCGGTTGCTGGTACAGCGGGCAGAAGTCCGTCAGCTTTCCCGGCGCGATCAGCACACCGCCCGCGTGCATGCCGACGTTGCGCGTCATGCCTTCGAGCTTCTGGGCCAGCGCCAGCAGGGTCTTGACCTCGTCTTCCTTCTCCAGACGCTCGGCCAGGACGGGTTCGGCCTTGATCGCGCCGTCAATCGTGATGTGCGTGCCCGGCTTGTTCGGAATCAGTTTGCTGATGCCGTCGCAAAAGGTGTAGCTCATGTCCAGCACCCGACCCACGTCGCGGATGGCGGCGCGCGCAGCCATGGTGCCGAAGGTGACGATCTGGCTGACCGCATCCTTGCCGTACTTGTCCTTGACGTAGTCGATCACCAGGTTGCGGTTTGTCTGGCAGAAGTCGATGTCAAAGTCGGGCATCGACACCCGCTCGGGGTTCAGGAAGCGCTCGAACAGCAGCTTGTACTGCAGCGGGTCCAGGTCGGTGATCTTCAGCGAATACGCCACCAGCGAACCGGCCCCCGAGCCGCGCCCCGGCCCCACCGGGCAGCCGTGGGTCTTGGCCCACTGGATGAAATCGCCGACGATCAGGAAGTAGCCGGGAAAGCCCATGTTCACGATCGTGGTGATCTCGAACTCCAGCCGCTCCCGATAGAGCGGGCGGCGGCGCTCGCGCTCGGCCGCATCCGGGTACAGCTGCCTGAGCCGATCCTCCAGCCCCTCGGTGGAGACGTGGCGGAAATACGCCTCGACCGACAGGATCTCGCCGTTCACTGGCGGAATCGGGAAATTGGGCAGTTGCGGCTTGCCCAGCACCAGCGTCAGGCTGCAACGCCGCGCGATCTCCACCGTGTTGGCAATGGCCGAAGGCACATCGGCGAACAAGACCTCCATCTGCGCCGCGCTCTTGAAATACTGCTCGGTGGTGAACCGGCGCACCCGCCGCTGATTGCCCAGGATTTCCCCTTCGGAAATGCACACGCGCGCCTCGTGCGCCTCGTAATCGTCCCGGGTGGTGAATTGCACCGGATGGGTGGCCACCACGGGCAGCTTGAGCCGCGCGGCAAGTTGCACGGCAGCCGATACATGCCCCTCGTCGTCCGCTCGGCCCGCGCGCTGGAGCTCCAGGTAAAAACGGTGCGGAAATATCGACGCGAGCTGCAGCGCGACATCCGCCGCCCGCACGGCGTCCCCCTGCACCAGCGCCTGGCCGACGGGCCCGGCCTGCGCGCCCGAAAGCAGGATCAGGCCTTCGGACAACTCCTTGAGCCACGCCAGCTTGACCACCGCCTGCGCCTTGACCACGTTCTGGGTCCAGGCGCGCGCCAGCAGTTCCGAGAGGTTCAGGTAGCCCTGGCGCCCCTGCACCAGCAACACCATGCGCGACAGGGCGAGAGCGTCCTTGCCAAGGCCTTCGACCACGATCTCCGTGCCGATCAGCGGCTTCACCCCTTTGCCGCGCGCCTCCTTGTAGAACTTGATGGCACCAAAAAGGTTGCTCAGGTCGGTGATGGCCAGCGCCGGCTGGCGGTCGTCCGCGGCGGCCTTGACGATTTCGTCGATGCGGTTGGTGCCGTCGACAACGGAAAATTCGGTGTGGAGACGCAGATGGACAAACATGGATTTGATTGTAGAA
>Ga0209254_10006944_pt1 | contig 10449 bp, 9 predicted proteins | sample FrelakmetDIP11DI_FD_187148 | JGI IMG/M metagenome (GOLD analysis project Ga0209254, IMG submission 187148) | Freshwater lake sediment microbial communities from the University of Notre Dame, USA, for methane emissions studies - DIP11 DI (SPAdes)... | ecosystem: Environmental > Aquatic >... | reverse complement strand
ATCTGGATGGCCGAATAGGCATCGTTGCACTGGCCGACGTCGAGCAGCCGCGGGATCCCGTCGATGGCGCCCAGGTCCTGGTCGAAGAAGCGGAACTTGCCGCAGGCCAGGGTCAGCACCACGCAGTCCTGGGGCACTTTTTCGACGAACTCGGTGTAGTAGCTGCGGCCGGGCTTGGCGCCGTCGCAGCCGCCCACCAGAAAGAAATGCTTGATCTTGCCGGCCTTGACGAGCTCGATCACCTTGCCGGCCACGCTCATCACCGTGTTGCGGGCGAAGCCCACCATGACCTCCTTGCCGGCCTTGTCCTCGGCGAAGCCGGGCAGGGCCAGGGCCTTGTCGATGGCGGGTTTGAAGTCGGATCCGGGGATGTGCTGCACGCCGGGCCAGCCTACCAGACCGGCGGTGAAGATGTTGTCCCGGTAGGTGTCGGTGGGCTTCTGGATGCAGTTGGTGGTCATGACGATGGCCCCCGGGAACTGGCTGAACTCCTTGGCCTGGTTCTGCCAGGCGGTGCCGTAGTGGCCGAAGAAATGGGGATATTTCTGCTTCAGCTCGGGATAGCCGTGGCAAGGCAGCATTTCGCCGTGAGTGTAAACGTTGATGCCCTTGCCGGCGCTCTGCTTGAGAATTTCTTCCAGGTCCTTCAGGTCGTGGCCCGAAACCAGGATGGCCTTGCCTTTCTTATGGCCCAGCGGGACCTTGGTGGGCACCGGGTGTCCGTAGGCGCCGGTGTTGCCGGCATCCAGGAGCTCCATCGCCTTCAGATTGGTTTCGCCGCACTTGAGGACCAGGCCAAGATAGTCGTTCACATCGAGCTTCGGGTTCAGGGTGGCGGCCAGGGCCTCCTGGATATAGGCGTAGACGCCGTCGTCCTTCTTGCCCAGGATCCAGGCGTGGTCGGCGTAGGCCGCGGTGCCCTTGATGCCGTAGATCAAAAGCTCGCGCAGGGCCTGGGTGTCGGCATCCGCGGCGGGCGCCTTGACGCCGCCGGTTTTCTCGGCCTGGGCCACCAGGGCCTCCACCGCAGCCGCCGGCGCGAAGGCGGCCGCCTCATGGCCGAAATCGGCCTTGCCGCCGGCCTGCTTCACCTTCTTCTTCAGGCCCTCGCGCAGGGCCGCGCAGCGCCCGATCAGCTCCACGAAACGGGCGGGGTCGAAATCGACGTTGGTCAGGGTTGAAAAGGTGGCCTGCAGGGTGAAGCGATTGACCTCGTCGAGATCGAGCTTGAGCCTGCGGGCCTCAACGGCCACGAGGGCAAGCCCCTTCAGGCCGTAGACCAGCAGGTCCTGAAGGGCGGCGACTTCCGCGGTCTTGCCGCATACGCCAATCTTGGTGCAGCCTTCGCCTTTGGATGTCTGTTCGCACTGGTAACAAAACATGATGCAACTCCTTTCGTTGTACGGTTTCGGTTTTGGGGCTCGCAGAATAGGACGTCGCTGTGTCAAGCGTGCCTGCATCCTATTCGCAGCCGGCAGATCGCGCCTTGACCTAGATCAAAAAAAGCGCTTTTTCTGGATGCGAATCGTCGGGGATCTTTTTGACGGAAGTTCGGCCGGAACAGACGCAGTACAAAACAATAAGACTCAAGTTCGGGGATGTCGATCCGGGGTAGGGGCGATTTTCAGCGGATGCCTTGACTTCGATTCCAAATGCTGCCAGAAAATCGTCCATGGAAAAAGCGGCCGACGTCATCGCCCGTATTCCGCTTTTCAGCGGCCTGAACCGCGGGCAGCTGGCCCAGTTTCAGGACATCGCCCTGGAGAAGAGCTTCGGCAAGGGCGAGCTGATCTTCTCCGAAGGCGACGACGGCAACGGGTTCTACGTCATCCTGGCGGGGACCGTCAAGATTTTCAAGGTCTCCCCCGACGGCAAGGAGCACATCCTCCATATTTTCGCCGCGGGACAGGCCTTCGGCGAAGTGGCCGTGTTCGCCGGCGAGCATTTCCCGGCCAACGCGGAAGCCATCCAGGACGCACGGGTGCTGTTTTTCCCGCGCGCGGCGTTCGTCGCCCTGCTGGAGAAGAGCCCGGCGCTTTCCCTCAAGCTTCTGGCCGATCTGTCGCTCAAGCTGCGGCAGTTCGCGGCCCAGATCGAGAATCTTTCGCTCAAGGAGATGCCCGCGCGGCTGGCCACCCACCTTCTTCTTCTGTCGATGGAACAGGGCGGCAGCGACCAGGTCACGCTGAGAATTTCCAAGGGCCAGCTTGCCAGCCTGCTCGGCACGATCCCCGAAACTCTCTCACGCATCCTTGCCAAGCTCTCCTCCCAGCAGCTCATCCGGGTAGAAGGCCGGAAGATCGCCTTACTTGACATCGAGGGTCTGAAGAGCCTGGCAGAGTCGGGCAGGAGCTTGTAGCGCTGCCTTGCCAAGCGGCGCCTCGGCCCGTCATCCCGCATTTCTTTGTTGACAGTCCTGCACTGCAGAACTTATAGTTCAATACTATGAATTCCGCGATCCACAAGGTGATTCGTGCCCTTCTGGCCGTGCTGCTCCTTTCCGCAGCGGCGGCGCCCGCCTGCGTCGGCTCCGAGGACTGCAGCATGCCCTGCTGCCGTCGCGAGGCCGCGCCGGGTTCGCATTCGCACCCGGCGGGCCCGGCCGCCCCCAAGCCCTGCTGCCCGCAAGCGGCGGATCCCGCCGACGGCATGGGGACTGGCTGCCGCTTTGTCCAGCACCCACTCGCACTGCCCTCGGAGGCCGGAACCGGACCGACGGTCACCGCGACGGCGTATTCAGCGGTCTTCGAGCACCGGTTCCTGTGGACAGACATGCCGCCGATGCCGCACCGCACGGACCCAAGCCCTCCTGAAACACCGCTTTACATCCGCCTCCAAGCATTTTTAATCTGATTGCCCGCGGTTGACTCTGGTTTCTCTTTTTTTCCGCAGCTGCGATGCCGGTTCCGCCGGCGGCAGATGACCGCCCGGTCGGTGCTCCGGCGCCGCGATCACCCTCATCCTTACGCTTGATAATGGGGAGTATGACCATGTCTCAGAAAACAGCCAACGACAAGCTGGCGGCCAAGAAAGCCGCTGTTCTCGATGCCCGTTCCAAAACCCGCCTGCCGCTGTTCGGCGGACTCGCCCTGGCGGTCCTTCTGGCCGCGGGCGCCTTCTGGCACTTCGGGGCGCAAGCCCCGGAAACCAGGCCCGGCGCGGCGGTCAACGCCGCCCCTCCGGGAGACACCGTGTTTCTGCCGGTTTCCACCTTCGATGACGGCAAGCCGCACTATTTTCAGCACAAGGCGGGAGAGATCACGATCCGCTACTTCGTGCTGAAAAGCGCCGACGGCGTCCTCCGCGCCGCCTTCGATGCCTGCGACGTATGCTGGCCGGCCGGCAAGGGCTACGCCCAGGACGGGGAATTCATGGTGTGCCGCAACTGCGGCCAGCGGTTTCACTCGACCAAGATCAACGAGGTCAAGGGCGGCTGCAACCCGGCGCCGCTGGAGCGGCGGGTCGAAAACGGGATGCTGATCATCCGCGTGAGCGATATTCTCGAAGGCAAGGGCTACTTCGACTTCGCCGGAAAGGCCTGAGCCATGACGCTTAAACTGATATCCATCCGCAACCTGATGCGGCGCAAGGCCAAGGCGGCGTTCATCCTGGCCGGGCTGGTGATCGCGGTGGCGACGGTGGCCGGGATCATCACCTTCGTGCAGGCCACGCGGCACGACATCGCCCATAAGCTCGAGCAGTACGGCGCCAACATCCTGATCGTCCCCAAGACCGAAAACCTGTCGCTGAGCTACGGCGGGCTTTCCCTGGGCGGGGTGTCCTTCGACCTCGAGGAAATCCGTGAATCTGAACTGGCGCGGATAGCCACCATTCCCAACCATCGCAACATCGCCGCGGTGGGCCCCATGGTGCTCGGGGTCGCATCCGTGGAAAGCCGGCGGATTCTGATGGCCGGCGTGGATTTCCAGGCGGCCGGGGTCCTCAAACCCTGGTGGCATGTCGAGGGCCGGCTGCCGCAGGACGACGAGGTGCTGCTGGGGGCCGAGGCCGCGCGCGTTCTGAACCTGGACACCGGGCAGCGTCTGTCCGCGAACGGCCGAAGCCTGGCAGTTTCCGGGAGACTGGCGGTCACCGGCTCCCAGGACGATCAGCTGGCCTTTCTCACCCTTGCCACCGCGCAGCAGCTCTTCGCCAAGCCCGGGAAGATCTCGATGGCCGAGGTGGCGGCGCTGTGCAAGGATTGCCCGATCGAGGACATGGTGCGGCAGATCTCCGCGGTGCTGCCCAATGCCAAGGTCATGGCCATCCAGCAGGTGGTCAAGAGCCGCATGGAGGCCCTGGCTCAGTTCGAGCGGTTTTCCTACGGCATCTCGGGCGTGATCCTCTTCATCGGCGGGCTGGTGGTCCTGGTCACCATGATGGGCAGCGTCCGCGAGCGCACCCAGGAGATCGGCATTTTCCGGGCCGTCGGGTTCCGGCGCTCCCACATCCTGCAGATCGTTTTCCTGGAAGCCGGGATCATTTCGGTCCTCGCCGGGGTTCTCGGTTACGTTGCGGGGTGGGCGTCGGCGGCCGCTGCGCTGGCGCTGTTCGGCGACGGCCATTCCGGGCATGTCCCCTTCGCGCCCGGGCTGGCGGCAGGGTCGGTGGCGTTGGCGCTGGCGCTGGGCCTGATCGCCACGGTCTACCCGGCGCAGATGGGTGCGCGGCTGGACCCGAACGAGGCGCTGCGGGCGCTGTAAGATCAGCCAGAAAGGAACGACGCATGAGCTATATCGTTGCGGAGCACTTGAGCAAGTCCTTCGGAAGCGGTGCGACGGTGGTGCAGGCCGTCTCCGACCTGAACTTCGGGATCGCGCCGGGCGAGTTCGTCGCCATCATGGGCGAATCCGGCGCCGGCAAATCGACCCTCCTGGCCATGCTTGGGGCGATGAGCGCCCCGAGCACCGGCCGGCTGCAGGTCGACGGCATCGATGTGTATGCACTCGGCCAGGACCGGCTGGCCGATTTTCGGAGGGAATACTTGGGGTTTGTCTTCCAGAGCTTCCATCTGGTGCCCTACCTGTCGGTGATCGAAAACGTCATGCTGCCGCTGGCGGTGAGCCGCAAGAGCGGCAGCGAAAAGCGCCGCCTGGCGGAGGAGGCGCTGGCGCAGGTCGGTCTGGCGGGAAAGGCCAAGCGTCTGCCCGGTGAAATCTCGGGCGGCGAAAAGGAGCGTGTGGCGGTTGCGCGGGCGATCGTCAACGAACCGCCGGTGCTGCTGGCCGACGAACCCACCGGCAACCTGGATTCCGGCAACAGCCGCGAGATCATGCGCATGTTCCAGCGCCTGAACGATTCCGGGATGACGGTGATCATGGTGACCCACAGCGCGGAATGCTCCGGCTATGCCGAGCGCATCCTGCATCTGAGCGACGGCCGGTTGACGGCCGACCGGCGCACGGCGGAGACTGCCCTGCGGGGAGCTGCCTGAGCCGCAGACCGCTCGGCCCCGCCGAGGAGCCTGCCGCCGTTGTCCTATGGCCGCGGAGCGGCTTGACACCCTCCGGTCGAATCGTATATTTGACCGCGACCCGGGGCGAACATCCGCTCCGGGAGGACATGCATTTCTCAGAGGTGGCGGCGATGGTCTTCGGTTACAGCACCAATGCTTTTGTCAAATTCCCCCTTGTGGACGCGGTGGCGCGCATCGCGCAGTTGGGGTTCAAGGGCGTCGAGATCATGGCCGATCGCCCGCACCTCTACCCGCCGGACGTGGAAAAGGCCGAGTTCCAGCGCCTCCAGGAAACGCTCACGGACGGCGGGCTAAAGGTCACCAACCTGAACAGCTTTACCCTGTTCGCGGTGGGCGACACCTATCTGCCCTCCTGGATCGAAGCCGAGCGCAGCCGCCGGGAGATCCGCATCCGCCACACCCGCGAGTGCCTGCAGATGGCCCGGCGCTTGGGCTGCGCCAACATCTCCGTGCCGCCCGGCGGGCCGCTTTCCGGGGTTACCCGAGGGGAAGCCGAGCGGCTGTTCTACGAGGGGCTCGAACAGGTGGTTCCGCTGGCGGAAGAACTGCGGGTGCGGGTCCTGGTGGAGCCCGAGCCCGGCCTGATGATCGAAACCACCCGGCAGTTCCAGGAGTTCATGCGCGGCGTGCGGTCGCCGGCGGTGGGGCTGAACTTCGACATCGGTCATTTCTTCTGCGCCGGGGAGGACCCGGCCGCGGCCTTCGAAACGCTCTTCGAATGGGTGGGCCACGTCCACCTGGAGGACATCGCCGCGACGCGCGTCCACCAGCATCTGATCGCCGGGCTGGGGGCCATCCGCTTCGGCGAGGTCCTTAAAGGCATGCGCCGGCTCGGGTACACCGGGGACATCAGCCTGGAACTCTACCCTTATGTCGATGCGCCCGAAGACGCCGGGCGGAAGAGCCTGGCGCACCTGAGGCCGATTTTCGCCGAAGCCGGGTTTGCGATTTAGCCCGTCAGCTCCTGCCGGAATGGGCGCTGACCGTCAGCACCGGGCAGGGCGAGCGCCGCACCACCCGGTCGGTGGTCGATCCCATCAGCAGAGACTTCACCAGCCCGTAGCCGCGCACCCCCATCACGATCATGTCCATGGCCTGCGTCACGGCGTAGGCGATCAGTTCCTCGTGCGGCTGGCCGCGTAAAACGGCCACCTGCAGCGAGCACCAGTTGCGGGCTTCCGGCGGCACCAAATCTTCCAGTTTTTCCTTGAACACATCGGTGTGGACCATGTCCTGGGCTTGTTCGGCGGGCGACATGAATTCGCGGTAGGCCGGCGGTTCGCTCACGTGGATGAGGTGCAGCTCGGCCTCGAACTCCTGAGCCAGGCTGAGCCCGTAGTTCAGGCTCAACACGGCGTCCGCTGAAAAGTCGCAGCCGACGAGGATCTTCTTCAGCCGGATTCCGGCGGCGTCCTTGTCGATGAAGCCCTCCTCAGGGCTTTGCACCGCCAGGAGCGGGCAACTCAGGGTGCGCATCAGACGCTGGGTCACCGAACCCAGGATGAGGCGTTTCAGGCCGGAATGGCCGCGGGTGGACGCGATCACGAGATCGACCCCCTTTTCCTCAACCAGTCGGGCGATTTCGGCCGCCGGCTGCCCGACCGCGATCAATGGCTCCCACGTCACGCGCTCCAGCCCAGGGATTTTAGGCAAATGGGCCTGGGCCTCCTGCTGGATGCGCATCTGCTGTCCGACCGGGTCGAGTTGAAACTCGCCGTAGATGGTGACCGCCGAGAGGTCGATGACGTGGCAGACGTAGAGCTTGGCGTCGAACTCCCGCGCGATCGCGACCCCGTAAGGGATGGTGCGGTTGGAGAAATCCGAAAAATCCGTGGCACAGATGATGCTCCGGAAGTTCATCCGCATGCGACACCTCCTTTTTGATTGCCGGTCCGAGTTGCTAGTCCGTTAGTGTGAAAGCTCCCGCACGGAGTGAACGCTCATCCTTTGATTACCGCCAGAGGCGTCAGCCGGGCCACCCGCCGGGCGAGTCCGGCGCCGTGCACGACGTCCACCACCCGGTCCACGTCCTTGTAGGCCGTGGGCGCCTCCTCCGCCAGACCGGCCATGCTGCCGGCCCGCACCCGTATGCCTCCGGCCTCGAGCTCCCGGCGCAGGGCGGGTCCCTGCACCGAGCGCTTGGCCTGGTGCCGGCTCATGGTGCGACCGGCGCCGTGGCAGGTCGAGCCGAACGCCTGGGACATGGAGGTTTCGGTTCCGACCAGCACCCAGCTGCAGGTGCCCATCGAACCCGGAACCAGCACGGGCTGGCCGATGTCGCGGTAGGCGGCCGGCAGCGCGTCCGAGCCTGGGCCGAAGGCCCGCGTCGCGCCCTTGCGATGCACGCACACCTCCATGTTGCGCCCTGCTACCGAATGGGTTTCCATCTTGGCCATGTTGTGGGCGATGTCGTAGATCTGGAAGAGCTCAGGCCGCTTCACCTTTCCGGCCAGCGCCTGTTCGAAGCTCCGCCGGATGTGATGGGCCAGCACCTGGCGGTTGGCGAAGGCGTAGTTGGCGGCGGCCTTCATGGCGGCGAGATAGTCCCGGCCCTCGCTGCTGCTCAACGGCGCACAGACGAGCTCGCGGTCGGGCAGATCGATGCCGTATTTGCGGATGACCTTCTGGAAGCGGCTGACGTAGTCGGTGCAGACCTGGTGGCCGAGCCCGCGCGATCCGCAATGGATCTGAACCGCCACCTGACCGCGGAAAAGGCCGAGGCACCGGGCGACGGCCTCGTCCGCTACTTGGTCGACCACGTCCACCTCGATAAAGTGGTTGCCGGCCCCGAGCGTGCCGACCTGGTCCCGGCCGCGGTCCCGGGCGCGCGCGCTGACTTTCTCCGGGTCGGCGCCCTCGAGGCCGCCGCCTTCTTCGGTGTGTTCCAGGTCCAGCGCGCTGCCAAACCCGCGCTTGACCGCCCAGCGCGCTCCCTTCTCCATCACCTGGTCCAGTTCGCCGGTCGTGAGCCTTACGGCACCGCCCCTGCCGACGCCGCTGGGGCAGTTGGCATAAAGGGCTGAAGCCAAATCGTCCAGATGGGGCTTGATTTCCTCGGCGTCGAGGTGGCTGGCCAGCAGGCGCACGCCGCAGTTGATGTCGTAGCCGACGCCGCCCGGCGATATCACGCCGTCCGGCATCGCCGTGGCCACCACGCCGCCGATGGGAAACCCATAGCCCTGGTGCATGTCCGGCATCGCCAGGACATGCTGGACGACGCCCGGCAGCGTGGCGGTGTTCACCAGCTGCTCCAGGCTGCGGTCGCCGAGGACGCCGTCGAGCAGAGACTCATCGGCATAGAACCGCGCCGGCACGCGCATGTCCGTCCGGAAGGAGGGCGGGATTTCATAGAGATAGGCATCGATGCGGCGAAGATCGCGGATGTGAACCATAGAGGCCTCCTTGGTCCGGCGCAAAGGCGGGTCAGACGTCAAAGACCACGGTGACCACCAGACCGTCCGGCTCGCGGCGGATGGCCAGGTTGTGAAAGGTCACCGCCTTGACGTGCTTTTGCAGCGCGTTCACGGGCCCGCCGGTGACGACCGCCCTGAGCCGGACGGGGGAAAGCTCCGCGAAGTGATACCGGCTGAAGATCAGGGACTCCGTTTCGGCCCAGAAGACCAGCTCGCTTAGCCAGCTGACCAGCAAGTCTTCGGCGTCGGCCGCATCCAGCTCGAGGCGTTTCTCGACGTTGTCCGCCTCGTCAGAAGCCGGCGCGATCATCAGGCTGTTCAGGCCTGCCGCGGCGTTTGCGAACAGCTCTTCGAGGTTCCGGCCGTGGATCCGCAACGCCCGGTCCGCGGTGTGTTCGACCTCTTCGAACCTCATGGGGCCGCACGCTCCCGCGGTCATGGGTGGAGTAGGGCGCTCAGCAGGCCGCCGCTAGGCAATAGCCACTCGATTTGAGCTGGGCCTGCGGGCGGCTGCGATTGGAATGGCTCAGTATGTAATGAGCATCGCCTCGATGTCAAGCGTTGCCGCAGCAAGGTGAAAAGGTCTTTACATGCTTCGGCCGACATGCGTATAAGCTTTCTTGATTTGGGGGGTTCATCTTGTCAAAGGAGGTGGTTCGATGAAAGCCGTTTTTTTCGAAGTCCACGGCGAGATCGACGTGCTGCGCTACGGCAGCGTGCCCGATCCGGTCGCGGCAGCCGGACAGGCGGTGGTGAAGGTCAGGGCCTGCGCGCTGAATTTTCTGGACGTCTGGGTGCGGCGCGGCTGGCCGGGCCTGAACCTGGAAATGCCTCACTGGTGCGGCGCGGACGTTGCCGGGGAGATCGCCGCGCTCGGGCCCGGCGTTTCCGGCTGGACGGTGGGGCAGCGGGTGGTGGTCGATCCTGGGATCAGCCGGACCGAAGACGAGTTCACCCGGCGCGGCCAGGTGTCGGTCAGTCCGGGCTACAGCGTTCTGGGCGAGCATGTCCGCGGCGGAGCCGCCGAGTACGTGGCCGTGCCGGCGGCCAACCTGGCCCCGGTGCCCGAAGGGTTGGATTTTCCGGCGGCCGCCGCTCCGCTGCTGGTCGGCCTGACGGCCTGGCGCATGCTGATCGACCGCGCCGGCCTCAAGCCGGGCGAGAGCGTGCTGGTGGTGGGCGCCGGCGGCGGGGTGAACAGCATCGCCGTTCAAGTCGCGAAACTCGCCGGGGCCTCGGTGCTGGTCGTAGCGGGCGATGCGCAAAAGGCGGCCAAGGCTTTAGAACTGGGCGCCGATGCGGTCATCGACCGTTCGAAAACGGACTGGGTCCGCGAGGTTCTGAAGATCACCGGCAAGCGCGGGGTCGACGTGGTGGTGGACAACGTCGGCCGGGCGACGCTCGCCGGCAGCATGCAGGCGGTCGCGCGCGGCGGCCGCATCGTGATCGTGGGCAACACCAGCGGGCCGAGGGCCGAGATCGACATCCGCTACATCTTCGGCAAGCAGATCAGCCTCATCGGCAGCACCATGGGCAGCCACCAGGATTTCCGCACGGTCA
>Ga0209254_10006943_pt1 | contig 10450 bp, 5 predicted proteins | sample FrelakmetDIP11DI_FD_187148 | JGI IMG/M metagenome (GOLD analysis project Ga0209254, IMG submission 187148) | Freshwater lake sediment microbial communities from the University of Notre Dame, USA, for methane emissions studies - DIP11 DI (SPAdes)... | ecosystem: Environmental > Aquatic >... | reverse complement strand
CTGGTGATCCGTCTCCGGGCGTCCGAGGACGCGCCAGCGTCCTGGCTGATCGTCGACGCCAACGGCGCCCGTTCCGGCAACGTACAGAGCGGTCCGATCGCCGACGCGCTCGCCCTGTCCCAGGGCCGCCGCACCGTGGTGGTCCTGCCGGCCTCCGATGTCACGCTCGCCCGTCCCGACCTGCCTCCGGTCCGCGGAGCGGCCCGCATCGCGCAAGCAGTGCCGTTCGCGCTCGAAGAACACCTCGCCTCCGAGCTCGAAAACCTGCACTTCGCCATCGGCCATCGCGATGCGTCGTCGAGCGCCATGCCCGTCGCGATCGTCGCTCGTTCGACCCTCGAACGCTGGCAGGGGATGTGGGACGCTGCAGGCATCCGCCCGGACGCGGCCTATGCCGAGTCCTCGCTGATCCCGTCCGCACCGAACGCGTTGGTGCTCGTGCTCGACGAAGGCACGCTGCACGTGAGCCGGCCTGATCAATCCGCCTACGCCCTCGACGCCGAGTCGATGCAGGTCGCGTTCGATCTCGCGCTCGGTGAGCAGACCGAAGCCGGCGAGCACGTCACGTTCTACGTGTCGACGGCCGACTACTCGGCACACAAAGACACGATCGAAGCCCTGCGGGCACGCACCGCCACGCTGCAGGTCAAGCTACTGCCCGACGGCACGCTGCCGCTACTGGCCTCGCAGGTACCGGTCGCCAGGCCGATCAACCTGCTGCAGGGCGCCTATGCAGCGCCGACTTCGTTCGGCTCGCAACTCAGGCAGTGGCGACTGCCAGCCGCCCTCGCCGTCGCGACGCTGGTTGCGTTCCTCGGCGCGCAGGGCTTCAAACTCTGGCAGCTGCACGAGGCCGAGCAGCAGCTCGACGCGCAGATCACCGAGACCTTCAACCAGATCCTGCCCGGGCAACCGATCGTCGATCCGCGCGCGCAGATCCAGGGCGTGCTGGCTCGCGCCGGCGGCGGGAGCAGTGCCCTGCTCCCCGCAATGTCGTTGTTGGCACAAGCCATCGCACAGGCGCCGGCCACGCGAGTCCAGGCAATCAGCTACCGGGCGGGCGTGCTCGAACTGCATCTCGTCGCACCGAACGTGGAGGCGCTCGACGGCATCAAGCAGGCCATGAGCCGCGATGGCGCGACGGTCGAACTGCAGTCCGCGAACCCACGTGATCAACTGGTCGAGGGCAGACTGCAAATCCGCCTGGGGGCTGCATGAACGTCCGTGACTGGTTCGACAACCTGAGCGAACGCGAGCGCAACCTCGTTTACGCCGCCGGCGCGCTCGTCGGCGTCGCACTTGTGTACCTCGTGCTGGTGCTGCCGTTCCAGACGTCCGGCAAGAGGATGGCGGCACGCGTCGCACAGAAGTCGGCGGACCTCGCCTGGATGCAGGCGTCGGCGCCGCAGGCCATGGCCGCGGCGGGCGTGGCACAGGCTGGAGGCGGCGGCGATTCACTGGTCGTGCTGGTCGACCGCACGGCGCGCGAAGCCGGGCTCGGCACCTCGCTCCGCGACCAGAGTCCGGACGGCAGCAACGGCCTGCGATTGCGCATCGAAGGCGCGTCGTTTGATACGCTCGTCACCTGGCTCGCCAGCCTGCAGCAGCAGCACGGCGTGAGCATTGAATCGGCCACCGTCGGCGCCGCCGCCGCACCCGGCCTCGTCAACGCGACGCTGAGCCTGAAGCACGCTGGCGCAGCGGGCTGATTGCGCTCCTTTCCCACGGCACTTTTCCCGTGACACCACGAACCGGCTGGCTGCTCGCGCTCGGCGCGCTGGCCCTGCTCGCCTTTGCACTCGCCACGCTGCCGGCAGGCGTGGCGGCCGGCCCACTGCGCAAGGCCGGCATCGAAGCAGGCGCGTTCGGTGGTTCACTCTGGTCGGGACGAGCTTCGGCAATGTCGTGGCGTGGCGCTGCCGTCGGCGATGCTGAATGGAAGATTGCGCCGGCGCGGTTGCTGACTGGCCGCATCGCCGGCCACGCCAGACTCACGCGCACCGATGGTTCAGTCGAGACAGACTTCGATCTGTCGTTGACCGGTCGGGACGTCAAACTGCGGACAATTCGTCTCGAGCTGCCGCTCGCAGCCTTGAATGCATTGCCGCTCGGCATGCCGAAAGGCTGGCAGGGTCGTGTGTCGGGGCAATTCGCTGCGATCGACCTGCAACAGGGCTGGCCCATGACCCTCCAGGGCTCGCTCGATCTCGACGAACTGGTGGCGCCGCCCCCGCGCAACGCGCCCGTCGGCAGTTTTCACGCAGTATTCCCGGCGGCACAGCCGAAGCCGTCGCTCTCGGTCGCGCAGGATCCGTCGAACCTGACGGCGCAGGTCGAAGACAAGAGCGGGCCGTTCTCGGTTGACGCGCAACTCACTCTGAATCGCGCGCGCAATTTCTCGTTCGAAGGCACGCTCGCGCCGCGCGGTCCGGTGCCGCCGGCGATGGAGCGTTCGTTGCAGTTGCTGGGCCCGGCTGACGCAACGGGTCGCCGTCAGTTCAGCGTCGGCGGCACGCTCTGATCACGCCACCGCGTCCGGCGCCCATTCGCGCCACCCCGACAGCAGCGGGAAATACAGCCCGAGCCGGATCGGCTCGTCGCCAATAGCCCGCATGAGCTGCGCGTAGCGCTTGAGCTGCCCGCGATAGCGTTCGCGTTCGTTGTCCAGGAATTCGTCGAGCCCGGCGCCCTCGTGGCTGCTGGTCTTGTAGTCGACGATCCAGCGCACGCCCATCGCATCGATGAACGTGCGATCGATGACGATGCTGACGAGGTTGCTGTCGACGACGCCGGTGAGCGCCAGCTCGGAATGCGCTGACCCGTGCGACGCGTCGAGCAACCACCGCCCGCGCTCGTCCTCGAGCGTACGACGCACCGCCTCCAGGGCCTTCGCAACCGCGGCGTTGCGACGCTCATGCGGCACGCCGAGCTCGGCGAGTTCTGCCGAATAGCGTCGCTGCAAGGCATTACGTTCCGCCTCGTTGCCAGGCAAGGCGCCACCTTCGCGCGCGAACCGCTGCAACTCGCGATGCACTACGGTACCGACGTGGCGCGCCGTCTCCGTCACCCAGTTGAACTCGACCGCAGCGGCTGCGGTCGCACGCACGAGACTGCGAACCTGAATGGACGGCGCCACCGGCGCCTCGGGGCGTTGCCAGCCGTCGGGTAGACGCAGCAGCACGGGATCGCGCGGGATCACGCGCCCCTGCTCGCCCTCGACATCGCCCGACTCCGCGAGCCTGCGCTCGAACTCGCCGCTCAGCGACGGCTCGACCCACAGCAGACCCAGTGCCGAGCCCTGCGTCGGCGCGCGCACGCTCAATTCACCCGTCTTCCTGTCGGCGATGACTTCGCACGAGCCGAGCAGGTGCAACGAGCGCTCCGCACGGGTCGTCGCAACGTAGAGCAGCCGGCGCTTCTCCTGCAGCAGCTTGTCACGCTCGAGACGGCCGAGCCATCGGTACAGCGGATTCGCTTCCCCGGCGCCGGTCGCAGCGACCGGCGCGATGATCAACTGCTGCCCGTCGCTTCGTGGCACCTTGAGCCAACGCAGCAACGGCGGCGTATCGGACGCGCCGACCCGGTCCAGGCCCGGCACGATCACGGTGTCGAACTGCAGCCCCTTCGACTTGTGGATCGTCAGAAGTTCGACGCAGGTGTCGGGTCGCGGCTGCGCAGGCGCGAATAGTTCGAGTAACGCCTGGGCGAGCCGGGCAAGGTCCACTGGCGCGCCGGGCGCTTCGTCTTCCACGTCGCCGAGGGCATCGAGGTAGGCATGTGCCTCGTCCAGTTCCCGCTCGTTGCCGAGCGTTGCAGGGCCGCCGAGGGCATGCCAGGAGCGCTCGACGGCGTCGCGCAATCCAAACCGCCGCTTTTCGTCGAGGGCCTGCTCCAGCACCGGCAGGCAACGTTCGAGCCGGCGCCGTGCCTCGGTTCCCAGCTTTTGCCGCAGCGTTTCCTCGCGCAGCAGGCGCGGGACCGACGCATGCCGGTCGCCGCCCAGCAGTACGAGGCAATCGGCCAGCGTCAGGCCGCACCACGGCGCGCGCAGCACGCCGATCCACGCGGCGCGGTCGCCGAGGTGCGCCAGCGCGCGGGTCAGTGCCAACAGGTCGAGCACGGCAGGGCGCGCGCCTAACGGATCGATGTCCGTCGCCTGGAAGCGGATGCCGCGCCGCGCGAGCTCGACCACGATGTCGAGCAGGTGGCTGCGGCCCTGCACGAGGATCGCGATGCGCGCGTCGGGCCTCTCGGCTTGACGACGCTCGATGATGTCGGCGACAGCCTGGGCCTCGAATCGCCGGCTGCTGCGCAGGAATGCGTGGACGTGCACGCCCCCTTCGTCGGTTGCCTGCTGTGCCGCCACGCTTTCCGAATACTTCACGGCGCCACGCAGCACGTCGTCTCGCGGCGGCAGCACGCGGGCGAAGGCCTGGTTGACCCACTGCACGATCGGCTGCGTCGAGCGGAAGTTCACGCGCAGCGTCAGCGGTTCGAGTTCGATGTCGCCGAGCCCGCGGTCGCGTACGTCGAGGAACAGTCCAACGTCCGCATTGCGGAAGCGGTAGATCGACTGCATCGGATCGCCGACGAGGAACAGCGTACGGCCGTCGCCGCGCTCCCAGCCCGCCGTCAGGCTCCGCAACAACTGCACCTGGGCCTCGGACGTGTCCTGGAACTCGTCGACCAGCACATGACGCAGGCGCGCATCAAGGACGAGCGCGGTGTCAGTCGGTTCCGCCGCCGTTCCCAGCGCCTGCCTGGCAGCCGCTGCGAACTCCGGGTAATCGGCTGCTTTGCGCTCGGCAAAGACGAACTTCAGCTCGGCAGCCGCGAGCCGCAGCACGAGCAGCAACGACTTCAGCACGGTCCACTCAGCATCCTCGTATTCGCACGGGGGCAACGCGCGCGTGGCATGCAGCGGCTCGAAGAGTTCTTCGTGCCGTGCGAACTCGTCGGCGACCGACTGGATGCAGGCCTTGAGCGCCGCGAGTTCGGGACGCTTCTTGTCGTGTGCCAGCACGCCGACGGCAACGGTGAAGCTCTTGCGCGGTTCGCCCTTACCCGTCAGCAGGAATTCAGCCAGTCCCTGCCAGTGCGGCACGTCGTCGACGCCCGAGCCCGGCACCCCCGGGCCGCAGGCGAGGATCGGCGATTCCTTGCCCTGCTGGCGAAGCACCTGCGCCGCGCCCTGCGCATAAGCGCAGGCTTCGGCGAGCAGCAGCGGCGGAAATGCGTCGGCCAGTCCCGCCAGGTGGTCCTGCACGATCGCTGCGCGTGCGGCCTCGAGCGCGAGCCGGGCCTCGCCCGCCTGCCCGTAGTCGTCGACGCTCGCGGGCAGCACCGGCAACCACGCTTCGCGACGCGCGAGCATGCTGCTGACGAGCCCAATGAACCTGCCGACGTTGTTGTCGAGGTGCTCGAGGAGAATCGCGACGGCTTCCGCAATGCGTGGATCGTCCGACGGCAGGTGCGCGAGCAGGCGTTCGGCCGCCTCCTCGTACAGCTCGAGACCATCCTCGTCGATGCCGAGTCCGGCACCGAGGCCCGAAAGCACCGGCAAGCGCCGTGCGAGCGACTGATTGAGCGCGTCGATCGTCAGCACGCGCAGACGGCTCGGATTGCGCAACAGGCCCCAGTCGTTGCGGGTATCGACTTCGAGCACGCGGCGCGCCAGCGCACGCGTGTCGTCACGCAGCTTCGACTGCGGTTCCTCGCAGTGCCGCAGCGACTCGAGAATACGGTTGCGCATCTCGGCCGCGGCCTTGCGGGTGAACGTGATGGCGAGCAATGCCTCGGGCCGCTCGACCACTGCGAGCAGCGCGAGGAACCGTTGCGTGAGCAGTTCGGTCTTGCCCGAACCCGCCGGCGCCTGGACGATGAAGCTGCGGTCGACCTGCAACGCCGTCCCGCGAGCCTCCTGGTCGGCCTGCTGCAGGTCAGCCGGTTGCATCGTCGCCCTCCTCGGGCTCCAGCAACGCCTGTGCCGAACGACAGGCCCCGCGCAGATGGCAGTAGCGGCAGGCCCTGGCCGGATTCGGCGCCAGTCGTGCGTCGCCCTGTGCGTGCTCCCGCGCCAGCAACTCCAGGCGCCTGTTCCAGGCCTGCAGCAGGTCGCCCCAGTTCGCGTAATCCTTGAACGGAGCGTTGGTGGCATCGAACGGCTTGAGTTGCGGAAACACCGCGCCGTTGCGCGCGAAGCCCCGGTATTCGGTGCTGCCCGTGCAGACGACGCCGAACGCGACCGCGCTCACCTGCTCCTGGCCGATCGCGCGCACGTACAGCGGCAACTGGGGCAGCTCCGGACGTTCACCCATCCACGCGGCAGGTTTTGCGCTCGCGCCGGTCTTGTAATCGATGACGGCGAACGTGCCGTCCGCCAGCCGGTCCACCCGGTCGAGGACGATGCGTGTCTGCACGCCGCCAACGTCGATCACGCGCGGCTCCTCGACGAACTCGACCGTGAACGGCGCGCGTTCCGCATCCTGTTGCAGCAGTTCGAGCACCCGCGCTTGGAGCCAGCGCTCCTCGAGATCCAGCAGGCGTGCGCCGATTTCGTCGGCAGTCGCGCGCAACGGCGCGAGCACCGACCGCACGTGCGTGCGCACGATCGCGACGCGCTGATCGGCGTCCATGGCGAGCAGTGCCGACTGCTCGCGCACCTCGTCCCAGAACGCCTGCAGCACGGCATGCGCGAGCTTGCCGCGTTCGGTGGCAGCGATGCCCGCGGCCGGGTGCTCGAGTTCGACACCACCCAGGCGCAGTTCGACAGCGGCGCGGAACGGACACGCGGCTTGCAGTTCGAGCAGCCGGGCGCCGCCCTTCACGACTTCATGCGGGGAGAACGCGGGGAGCGATCCGTCGATCAGCGTGTCGAGCGCAGGCCGCGCCTGGAACTGCGCAGACGACGCTTGCGTTCCAGGCCACAACGACACGGCCGCGAGTCGCGGCAGTTCGGCGACCAATGCACTCGACAGCAGCGGTGCTGCATCCTCGAAGCGCGGCACGCTGCAGAGTGCGGTGGTCGCCGAGGCCAGGAGCCGTTGCAGGGTCCGTCGCGCCTGCTGCACGGACAGCTCGGCGGTCGCGCCGGGAACGCCTTGCCGCGCCTGCCACTCGCGCGGCAGGAACGGATCAGGGTTCGCCGGCGACGGCCAGCGCGCGGCATCGAGCCCGCACACCCAGATCGCGTCGAAATGCATGCCGAGCGCAGTATCGGGATCGATCACGAGCAGCGGCGCTGCGATTTCCTGCAGTTCGAACGCAGTCACGGCGGCGAGATCGCGCAGGTGAGCAAGAGCGGCCGACGCGCGCAGCGGACCGGCGACATCGTCGCTCGCGCCGAATTCACCGAGCAGCGATTGCAGGCGCTGCACGGCCTGATGCTCGGCGCTGCCGGGGCCGGGACCCGGCCAGCCGACTGCCCGCAGCAACTCGAAGAACTCAGGCGTCCACTGGCTCGGCAGACGCGAACCCGTCCACGTTCGGGCCCGTGCTGCCGCCGCCTGAAATTGCGCGGCGGTGGCTGGACAACCGTGATCGCGCGCTTCGCGTGCCAGGTAACCGAGCCCGGCCTGTGGCACGCCGGCTTGGCGCAGCGTCACGTCGAGTTCGGCGCGCGCGTACGCTTCGTCCCCGGCAGCACCGTCGTGCGCTCCGCGCAACAGCGCGCTGGCCGCCGACGGTTCGGGCGCACCGATGCAGGCAGCGAGCCAATCGAGGGCCGCAGAGACGACCGGCCGCTCGAGCAACGGTCGCGCGGCTGCAAGTTCGTACGCCGTCGATTCGGGCGCGGGCCCACCGGTGAAGGCCGCTCCCGGAACGAGCACGCGGTCAAGCATGCGGCGGACCCGTGCTCGCTTGCGAGCGAGTTCCGGCACGATCAGGGCCAGTCGCTCGTCCGGCTGCTCCTGCAACCGTTGCGCGGCCCAGCGTGCGGCGGTTTCGATTTCGGCGTCGAAGTCGTTGCATTCGACGACGTGAGCGTCGAGCGTCCCGTTCTCGGGCACTGCAGGGCGCACGGTGACGCGCGCGCCCTGACCCGAAATCCGCTCGACGAAGGCCGCCTGTGCCGGCGTCCAACGATCGAAGCCGACGAATTCGACTGGTGTTTCGCTGGTTGGCGGGCCGACGATCAGCGACGCCTGGGCGGGGTCGAGCCAGCCGCCCTGGTCCAGCGAGCGGCCGAATTCGACCGCCCAGCGGCCGAACGACTGGACCTCCGGGCTTGCGTCCTCAACCAGGACTCGGACGGGGATGCGGTAGGCATGGAGCATTTCCCAGGAACGCTGCGCCACGGCACCCAGCCCGGACGGCAGCAGGACCGGCCGCAGGTCCACGTCGCGGCGAACAATCTGCTCCCAGACGATCAGGCCGTGGCCCGTGTCGAGCCAACGGGCCGTCGTCCGACCCGCCGCCCGGTCTAAGTCAAACTGGCGACGCAGCAACTCAGGCCACGTGACTACGTCCGCCGTCTCCCAGACACGCAGGCCACGGGCCTGACAGGCTGCGTCATGGCGCGCGCGCAGAAAATGGGCAAGGCGACGGGTCGGCGCGACATACGTCGTGCCGGTCTGCAGCTCGTCGGAAACGACGTCTATCTTCCCTTTATGGTTCAGGGAGTTACCGGGCAAACCTGATAGTCTGGTTGAGGTCAGGCTTCGACCGCCCGCAACGGCGTCGGCCGCGAAACCGGTTCGTCGCCGGCCGCGTAGTTGTCGAGCAGCTCTTCCATCCGGCCAAAGACGTCGGACAACACCTCGGGTTCCGGCAGATTCGTGACGCGGAAGTGGGTGTTGTACGCCACGTTGAAGCTGGTGCCCGGAGCGACCAGCACGTGCTTGTGTTCGAGCAGGTCCATGGCGAACCGGCGGTCATCGAATCCTGGCAGACGTTGCGTGTCGACGCCTACGAAGGCGTACAACGCACCGCGCGGCACGGTGAGCGTGAGGTAGTTGCTGCGCGCCACTGCGTCCACGATGGCCTTGCGGGACTCGTACAGGCGTCCACCGGGGCGGACCAGCTCCTTGACGCTCTGGTATCCGCCGAGCGCCGTCTGCACGGCCCACTGGCCAGCGACGTTGCTGCAGAGCCGCAGCGACGACAGCAGTTCGAGCGCCGACAGGTAATCGCGGGCATTCTCGATGTCGCCGGAAAACACGGCCCAGCCCACGCGATAACCGCAGGCGCGATAGACCTTCGACAGGCCGCTCATGGTGCAGCAGAGCGTGTGATGCGCCAGCGTAGCCATCGGCACGAACTCGGCGCCGTCATACGTCATCTGGTCGTAGATTTCGTCTGCAAAGACCACCAGGTGATGCTTCTCGGCGATGCGTGCAATGGCCTCGAGCACTTCCCGGGGGTAGACCGCGCCGGTGGGATTGTTCGGATTGATCACGACGATCGCGCGCGTGCGTTTCGTGATCAAGGATTCGATTTCGTCCGGGTCCGGCACGAAGCCGCGCTGCGGACGACAAGGATAGTGGACGGCTCGCCCGCGGTTCAGATTCACCGCCGCGGTCCAGAGCGGATAGTCGGGACTCGGGACCAGCACTTCCTCGTCAGCCGCGAGCAGTGCCCGCAGCGTGAGATCGATCAACTCGCTGACCCCGTTGCCGATGAAGACGTCGTCAGCCGTGACGCCGCGCACGCCCCGCTCCTGCTGCTGCATCACCACGGCCTCGCGTGCCGGGAAGATGCCCTTCTGGTGACAGTAGCCCTCGGCCGCGCGCAGGTTCTCGATCATGGCGAGACGCATGGTTTCGGGCGTGCGGAAGCCGAAAGCACCGGGGTTGCCGATGTTGAGCGAGACGATGTCGTACCCCATGCGCTCCATTTCCTGGGCGCGACGGGCAAGTTTGCCGCGGATCTCGTAGCGGACGTTGGCGAGGCCGGGACTCGGCCGGACGGAACGGGTGGACATGGTCTCGATGCCTGGTGCCTGGCTGGACGAACGGTTCGTCCGCTGATTATCGCACCAGTCAGAGGCCGAGGACGATGCCCACTCCACAAAGGCTGAGGGCGGCGCCGGCGAGAGCGTGGACATAGCGCTCGGCCGAGGCCAGCGGCAATTTCTCGAGGCCGCGCGTGGCCAGGTAAACGATTGCCATCATCGTCGCGATCGTCGCCACCGCGAATGCCAGGACCACCACCGTGAGCCCCCACCAGCTGTGCTGGGACGCCGGGTACATCAACAGCGGGATCAACGCCTCGCACGGGCCCAGGATGAAGATCACGAACAGCGCCCACGGCGTGATGCTGCGGACGTTGTCGGTGTCGAGCTGGATGTGGACGTGCAGGTGCTCGTCCTGCGTGTGATGGCCATGCGCGTGCCGGTGACGCGTGCCGTCGGAGTGAATGTGTTCGTGGGAGTGCTTGCGGCTGCGCCACGCCTGCTTGAGTCCCCAGGCCATGTAGACGAGGCCGAAGGCGATCAACGCCCAGGCCGCAA
>Ga0209254_10006942_pt1 | contig 10450 bp, 11 predicted proteins | sample FrelakmetDIP11DI_FD_187148 | JGI IMG/M metagenome (GOLD analysis project Ga0209254, IMG submission 187148) | Freshwater lake sediment microbial communities from the University of Notre Dame, USA, for methane emissions studies - DIP11 DI (SPAdes)... | ecosystem: Environmental > Aquatic >... | reverse complement strand
CGACGACTTCATGCTGGCCTCGGTGCAGGCGCGGCAGCGGGTCGAGGCCTCGAACGCCAAGGCGAAGGCGCAGATCTCGGACCTGCAGGAGTTCGTGCGCCGCTTCTCGGCGAACGCCTCCAAGGCGCGGCAGGCGACCTCGCGTCGGCGCCAGATCGAGAAGATAAAGATCGAGGAGATCCGGCCGTCGTCCCGGCAGAACCCCTACATCCGCTTCGAGCAAGGCAAGAAGCTGTACCGCTCGGCCGTGACCGTGGAGGGGCTGTCGTTTCGCTATCCCAGCGCCGAGGCCGACGTCTTCACGGACCTCAGCTTCACGATCGAGGCCGGACAGCGCGTCGCCATCATCGGCCCGAACGGCATCGGCAAGACGACGCTGATGCGCTGTCTCGCCGGCGACCTCACGCCGCGCGAGGGGCGCATCAGCTGGGTCGAGAACGCGCAGCCGGGCTACATGCCGCAGGATCCACAGGCCGAGTTCGAGTCGAAGATGGACCTGTTCAGCTGGATGTCGGTCTGGACCGGCAAGGCCGACGACGACCAGCTCGTGCGCGCGACGCTCGGGCGCCTGCTGTTCTCCGGCGACGAGACCAAGAAGTCGGTGAAGGTGCTGTCGGGCGGCGAGAAGGGCCGCATGATCTACGGCAAGCTGATCCTCACCAAGCCGAACGTGATGCTCATGGACGAGCCCACCAACCACATGGACATGGAGACCATCGAGTCGCTGCAGATCGGGCTCGAGAAGTATCCCGGCACGCTGGTGTTCGTATCGCACGACCGCGAGTTCGTCGCCAGCCTCGCCACGCGCGTCATCGAACTGCGGCCCGGCGGCGGCTTCAACGACTTCACCGGCACCTACGACGAGTACCTCGACGCGCAGGGCCTGGAGTCGTAGGCGGGCAGCTCCTCAGCGATCGAACGCGAACGCGAAGTCGCCGAGGTTCTCGGGCACGGCGACGCGCCACCGATTCCGCGTGTCGAATCGGACGGCGCGCTGCATGACCAGGAGGTCGAGCCGCCACAGACCGTCCGGGCCGCGCGCCAGGAACCACGGCGCGCAGCGGCCGGAATCGCCGGGATGCTCCACGACGGCGAAACCGCCCTGTCGGCTCACCTGCGCCGCGGGACAGTCCCGATACGTGCGCACGATGTTGTCCATCTGGCCGCGGGTCACGACGTGGGCCGACAGCATCGCCCGGGTCTCGGGCGTGTACAGGTCGAGGTCGGGGGATGCGTCGTGGACCGCCATGGCCCCGAGGTAGGCGGCGACCGTCTCGAGCGGTGAGGACTGCGCAGCCCCATCGGCCTCGGCACGCGCGGTGGGCCGCCGGTAGCCGTCGTCGACCCCTGCCCGACTCTCCGCCCCGGCGCCCGCCGTGCCGGCGAGCGTTGCGCGGTCATCGAGGACACCCTGCTCGATCGCCTCCTCCGCCCGACCCGCGATGAGTTCGCTGGCCGCCACGATGCCGTCGCCGACGCGACCGGCGGCAAAGAAGGGCGCCAGCTGCTCGCGCTCGACGTATGCGACGAACGAGTCCACGAACACGCCCTCGAGCTCGCGGGCAACCTCGAGTCGCACGCGCTCGGAACTCGCATCGATGACCAGCAGCAGGCCGCGGCCTGTCTGCGAGTGACGGCCGACCTCGGCTTCCTCGAAGTGTCGCAGCGCCAGTGCTGCGAGGTCCGTGGGACCAGCGACGGTCAGGACCCGGTAGTCGATGTCGTGCTGGGCGAGCAGCGCGGCATGCCAGCCGGCGACACTCGCCTCCTCGCCCTCCGAAAGCAGTCCGGCCCGGTCCTCGACGAGGACGATCGCCGCCGGCTCATGCTTCGCGCAAGCCGCCGCCAGCAGGCACGCGCAGACGATCACCCAGAAAGGCCCGGTCGGATCCATGCGGGATTTCATCTGATGATCCTAGCCTCGCCGCGGGGCCGGGTCAGTGACGCATTGCACGGGAAATCAGCGGCTGTCGCCGGACACTTCGGTTATTGCGTTCACCGCCACTCGCCCGTGTTGCCTAGAATTGCGTATCTCAACCGTCAACTGAATGAGGTCCGCCATGGGCAAATTCGATGAACAACAGGCGAAATTCCGCACCCAGGCGGGCTTCATCGCGGCGCTCGACCAGAGCGGCGGCAGCACCCCCAAGGCCTTGAAGCTCTACGGGATCCCGGAGTCCGGATGGAGCAGCGAGCCGCAGATGATGGATCTCGTGCACGCCATGCGCACGCGCATCGTCACGAGCCCGAGCTTCAACGGCGACCGGATCCTGGCGGCGATCCTGTTCGAGGCCACCATGGACCGCGACATCAAGGGCCGACCGACGGCGGAGTACCTCTGGGAGGTCAAGAAGGTCGTCCCGGTGCTGAAGGTGGACAAGGGCCTCGAAGCCGACGCAGACGGCGTGCAGTTGATGAAGTCGATGCCGGGCCTCGACGCGCTGCTGGCACGAGCCAAGGCCAAGGGAATCTTCGGGACCAAGATGCGCTCGGTGATCAAGCAGGCCAACCCGGCGGGAATCCGCGCGGTCGTGGAGCAGCAGTTCGAGGTGGCACGGCAAATCATCGCCGCGGGCCTCGTGCCGATCATCGAGCCGGAGGTGGACATCCACTGCCCCGACAAGGCGGCGGCGGAGGACCTGCTGAAGGCCGCCCTCAAGGCGAGGCTCGATGCATTGCCGGCAGGCCAGCAGGTGATGCTCAAGCTCACGATACCCACCCAGGACAACCTCTATGCCGACCTGATCACGCACCCGCGCGTGCTCAAGGTGGTGGCGCTGTCGGGCGGCTACTCGCGCGACGAGGCGAATGCGCGGCTGTCGCGCCAGCGCGGCATGGTGGCGAGCTTCTCGCGCGCGCTGACCGAGGGCCTGACCGCCCAGCAGTCGGACGCCGAGTTCGATGCGGCGCTGGACCAGGCCATCGAGAGCATCTACCAGGCTTCGAAGACCTGAGCACGGTCCGCCCGGCTCGCAGGCTGCGGTGACGGCGTCTACCGAGCAGGCGCCGATGTTGCTGATCGCAGGCGCGTCGAGATGAAGTCGATGAGTACGCGGACCCGGTACGGCAGGTGTCGCGTGCCGGGAAGAACCGCGTACACGCCAAGATCCGGGGGCGAGAACTCGCCGAGGACCGGCTCCAGTCGACCGTCCCGCAGGTAGGCCTCGGCAATGAAATCGGGCGCCAGGGTGATCCCGAGTCCGTGGGCGGCCGCCTCGGCCAGGACGTCGCCGTTGTTGGCATTGAAGCGACTGCGGACATCGACAGTCTCGACCCGGTCGTCGCGGCCGAACGACCACGTACCCGGGCTCGCGTCGCCGGCATACGCGAGGCATTCGTGCCCGGCGAGGTCGGAGGGCTGCCGCGGTCGCCCGTGCCGCGCAAGGTAGCCGGGCGCCGCCACCGCCAGCATCCGGCACGACCCGAGCTTGCGCACGACATCCGCCGGACCGATGCGGGCGGTGATGCGGATCGACAGGTCGAACCCCTCCTCCACGAGATCCACACGCCGATCGGTGTAGTCCATCTCGAGGCTGACCGCCGGATGCTGCTCGGCGAATTCCAGCAGCAGCGGCGCCAGCCGCCGGAGGCCGAAGCTGAGCGGAAGGCCCATCCGGATGTGGCCACGGGCAATCGCCCGCTCCTGCGCGACGTCCGTCTCGGCCGAATCGACGAGGTTCAGGATGACGCGGCACTTCTCGAGGTAGGCCGTGCCGGCCGAGGTCAGCGAGAGGCTCCGGGTGCTGCGGACCATGAGCTTCGCACCGAGGTGCGCCTCGAGTCCCGCGACCTGCCGGGTGACGACCGAGCGCGCGACGCCGAGCTGCTTGGCGACGGCGGCAAAGCTGCCGAGCTCGGCCACGCGGACGAACACACGCATGGCTTCCAGTCGATCCATTGTTGCTCTCCGGACAACGCTATCGCCGCGATTCTTGGCTATTTCCGAGACAGTTAACAGACTAGGCTTCATCTGTGATCTGCAATGAGCCACGAGCATCACCTACCAACCCGCCTTGTTCGTTCCGCACGGCGCACCGACTTTCGCGCTGAAACCCGGTGCGGCCGGGGCCGCGCTCGAGCGCGTGGCCGGACGCGTGCCGTCGCCGCGAGCAATCGTTGTGGTCAGCGCCCACTGGGCCACCGCCGTACCGACCGTCGGGATGGCCTCGCATCTGGAAACGATGCACGACTACAGCGGCTTTCCCGCGGAGCTCTACGCAATCCGCTACCCCGCAACCGGCTGCCCGGAGGCTGCCCGGGAGGTCGCCCGGGCGCTGACGGACGCGGGACTGCCGGTCGCGTTCGATCCCGCGCGTGGTCTCGACCACGGCGCCTGGATACCCCTGCGCTTCATGTTCCCCGACGCCGAGGTCCCGGTGATTCCCCTGTCGATCCAGCCCCGGGACGGTGCCGCCGGGGCACTCCGTCTTGGGCGCGCGCTCGCGCCGCTGCGGGAGCGTGGATTCCTGGTCATCGCCTCGGGTAACGTCACCCACAACCTCGGGGACTACCTCCCGGCATCACGTGAAGGGCGTGGCACACCTGCCTACGTACGCGAGTTCGCCGATTGGGTCTGGGCGCGCCTCGTCGAGCGGGACGTCGCCAGTCTCGTCGATTACCGCCGCTGCGCGCCCGACGCGGCCCGCGCCCACCCGACCGATGAGCACCTGTTGCCGGTGCATGTCGCTGTGGGCGCCGCTGGCGAAGAATTCGAGGCCGAACGTATCCACGCCGGCATCGACGATTACGTCCTCGCCATGGACGCCTATGCGTTCACGACGTCGGAAGGCGCAGCGGCCCGGTCGCCCTGAGCCCGTGAACCTTCAACCCATCACACGCAGCAAGGAATTTACATGAACAGAATCCCCACGTTTTCCGCCCTCGTCGTGCTCGCCTCGGGGCTCGCCACGCCAGCGCTCGCGGCACCCGAGACCTACGTGATCGATCCCACGCACACCTACCCGCGCTTTTCCTACAGCCACTTCGGGCTGTCCACGCAACTGAGCCGCTTCAACACGACCTCGGGCACCGTCGTGCTCGACAAGGCGGCCCGGACCGCGTCGGTGGACATCGTCATCGACACCAAGTCCGTGGACACGGGCTACGCCACCTTCAACGAGCACATCCAGGGCGAGGACTTCCTGGATACTGCCAGGTACCCGACGGCCACCTTCAAGTCGACGAAGGTGAAGTTCGAGGGCGACAAGCCGTCCGCCATCGACGGCAACCTGACGATCAAGGGTGTCACGAAGCCGGTGACCCTGAAGGTCACCAACTTCGTCAGCATGCCGCACCCGATGCTGAAGAAGGACGCGATCGGCGCCGACGCCAGCGTCGTCATCAAGCGCAGCGACTTCAACGCAGGCAAGTACGCCCCGAACGTCGGCGACGAGCTGACGATCAGCGTCGCGCTCGAGGCGGTGAAGCAGTAACCGGCACGATCAGGTGGCGCAGAGCGTGCCGAAGGCCGGGAGCGTGCTCGTGCTGCTGTCGCTGGTGCTCGGCGGTGGCACGGCGGCGGGCGCGGACACCGACGTGGTCCGGCGCGGCTCGATCTTTCAGGTCCGCGCGACGATCGAGGCGGGCGCCTCGATCGACCTGTGCTTCGCGGTGCTAACGGACTTCGACCGCCTGGCCGATTTCATCCCCGGCATGGTATCGAGCCGCATCGTCAGCCCGCCGGGTGAACCGCTGCGACTGCGCCAGACCGGCCGGACGCAACTCGCGTTCTCGGAGTACAGCTTCGACGTGACCCTGGCCGTCGAGCTCGATGCGCCGCGTGAGATCACGTTCCGGCGGGTGGCGGGAAGCCTCGAACGGATGCAGGGGCGGTGGCTGGTCGCGGGAGACGCGGCACGCTGCACGATCGACTACCAGGCCGACATCGAACCCGGGCTCTGGGTGCCGCCACTCATCGGATCGATGCTGATGCGTAGCCAGGTTGCGAGACAGGTCGAGGGGCTCGAGTCCGAGATCGAGCGACGGGTGCAATCATCCGTCGTTCCGTAGCTGCAAGCCGGCCTGGCCCATGCGTTTCACCAGCGCAGCATCGAAGCCAGCGCCGGCAGCGCCAGTTTCCTCGCAGTGCCGCGCAGCCGCGCCAGCAGGTCCCGCAAGGCCGATGGATCCAGCGGCGGATCGATCTGCGCCATGGTGGCCTGGAACACCGCCTCCTTGACCGCGGCGAGCGCTGGCGAGGCGATCACCGACCGGCCGCGCACGAGGAACGTGTCGAGATCGCCGAACGTGACGAGCATCGGCTTCGGCGCCGGCCGGAAGGCTCGCAGGGCCCGTCCGGCGAGCCAGCGCCGCGCATTGTCGGCCGCACACTCGCCCATCTGCATCGCGAAATACGCCTGCTTGGGGAGCGGGCGCGGCAACGCGGCCGCGTCACCGATGACGAACAGGTTCTCGAACCGCTTGCTCTGCAGCGCGAGCGTCACCGGGACCCACGAGCCCGATTTCCCCGCCAGGCCCGATTCGCGCAACAGCGGCGACGCGGTGACGCCGCCGGTCCAGATCGTGAGATCCGAGTGCAGTCGTTCACCCGATCTCAACCGCACCTGCGTGCGGGTCACGGCGGTCACCGGCGAACTGGTGCAGACGCGCACCCCGCACGCCGCACTGCGCGCGCGCACCGCGGCATCGAGCGCCGGCGGCGCGCCAGACAACAGGCGCGGACCGGACTCGACCACGCATACGCGGAGGGATTCGCGAGCCCCGGGGCGACGCAGGATCTCGCCGAGGGCTTCGACACCCTCGAGCCCGCCGCCGACGATGACCACCGACCGTTCGCCGGACTGTCGAATCAGCGAAGCGAGCCGACGACCGATGGCGGCGCAGTCGTCCACGCTCTTGAATGGCATCGCGTAGCGATCCGCGCCCTTGACTCCGAACGTGTCGTTGACGCCGCCGACCGCGACGATGCAGGCATCGAACGCGAATTCCCGGCCATCGGCGGTGGCGAGCTGCCCTGCCCTCGCATCGATGCCCGTGACCTCGGCCCTCACGAACCGATGCCCGGCCCGTGTCACCAGGCGACGGAGCGGCAGGCGCAGGTCGGCCGGGCGCTTCACGCCGGACAGCAGCTCGTGGATGTTGGGCAGCCACTCGAACGACGGCGAGCGGTCGATGACGGTGACCGCGTGGCGGCGGTCGAGATGCCGCGCCGCGGTCAGTCCGGCAAAGTTGCCGCCGACGATCACGATGCGCGGGCGGGAGTGCGTCGACGTCCGCGGGGGCATGAGGCAAGCACTCCTGGCGATCGGCTTCATTGCTCGGCAAGCGCAGGACGGCAGCATACCAAAGCGTTTCGCCGCAACCGGCCACGGAGCGCGAGCGGGAGGTCAGCCGTTGCCTCTCGCAATCGTCGCCCGGGTGTCTGAGACTTCCCAGGACTCATGCGCGCACTCCTGTCACTGCTGGCCCTCGCCGCGCTCGCCTACCTCGGACTGGTCGCCTGGGTCTATGCGACACAGCGCGCCCAGATCTACTTCCCGGTCCCCGAGAACCGGCACCCGGGGGCGGAGGTCATCTGGTTGGAAAATCAGGCGGACCGGATCAAGGTATGGCACGTCGCGCGACCCGGCAGCCGGGCGCTCATCTACTTCGGCGGCAATGCCGAGGACGTCTCCGGCAACATCGAGTCGTTCACCGCTGCGTTTCCCGGGCACACCCTGTTCCTGGTGAACTATCGCGGCTATGGCGGCAGCACCGGGCGACCCTCCGAGGCCGGGCTCAACGCCGATGCGCTCGCGGTCTTCGATCACGTGCAGCAGGCACACGGCGAGATCGCCGTCATGGGCCGCAGCCTCGGAAGCGGCGTGGCCGTGGCGCTCGCCAGCAAGCGCCCGGTGGACCGGCTCGTGCTCGTTACGGCTTACGACAACCTCGTGAACGTCGCCCGCGAGCACTTGGGGTGGCTGCCGGTCGGCCTGCTGCTGAAGGACCGCTACGACTCCGTGGGACTCGCACCCGAGGTCGACGCGCCCGTGCTGATCGTGATCGCTGCAGAGGACGAGATCATCTCGCGGCCGCGCTCCGAGGCGCTCGCGGCCGCGTTCGCGCCCGGGCAGGCGCGCAGCGCGATCGTCCAGGGCGCGACTCACAACACGCTCGACCTGTCGCCGGAGTATCTCGGGGTCGTCCAGGATTTCCTCCGCTCGCAGGAATGACGACAGCCCAAACCGCGCGTGCTTTCAGTCGCGCAGGAAATCGAGCAGGTGCAGCGACACCGTGACGACGTGCAGCACGAGCAGCCCGATCAATCCGCGCGCGGCCATGCCGTGATATCCACGCCAGGCGAGCGCGGCGTCCGACCCCTGCGTGGCAAGCCACCCGGCGCCGGTCAACGCCGTCGCGACCAGCAGCAGCAGCAACAATCCCTCGATGAGCCCGAACAGGCCCCCGCCCTCCGCCGATGGCAGGCGGCCGCGCAGCAGATCGGCCAGGTCGCGACCGACGCTCGGGAGCTGAGACGGCGCCCAGGGAAAATACAGACGCCAGCGGCCGCCGCGAGTGCACGACCACGCGTAAGCCAGCCCGAGCACCAGCGTCAGCAAGCCAAGCACTACGTGGACGTAGTCGAGCCAGCCCGCGCTCGGCGGAATGCGGCGGAGCATCGAGACCCACGGGCTGGTGAGCAACAGCCAGAGCGTCAGCAGTGCCACCGCGAGATGCTGTCGATCGGACGATCGATCGGGGGGCAGCGGACCCATCTCCCGGTCAGGCCGTCCGGCCGGCCGTGTGTGCCGAGATGCGCGCTGCGAAGCGCCTCACCTCGTCCCAGTCCGTGTACTCGACGTTGGTCGCGAGGTCGGTCGGGCCGCCGGTGAGCGTCATGATGAAGCGGATGATGTGCCGGTCCGACCATCGGTAGCGCTGATAGTCCAGGTTGCCGCCGAACACCCCGAGGAGCGCCGGTTTCCACGGCGAGCGCGCGACGAAGGCCTTCACGTACGGGTTGGTCTCGGGCGTGTTCTTGGCCGGCTTGCGCGCAACAAGATTCACCGAGAAGAACGCACTCGGTTTCGACTCGAGCAACTCGCGGTGATCGCGGACGAACTCGAGCACCGCGGGATTGTGCTTGCCGTTGCGAATGCTCGCGCCGATCACGACCGCGTCGAAGTCGGCCGGATTCGCACCCCCGTCGAGCAGCGGCACGATGTCCGCCCGATCCCCGAGCGCCGACAGTTCGTCCTGCAGCCGCTCGCAGATCCTGCGAGTCTGCCCGTATACCCCGTGATACAGCAGCACGATCCTGGCCACGACAGATTCCGCCTCGAGTCAAAACGGGCGGATCTTAGCGGAGCCGGAGCCAAAAGCGGCATCGGTACTGACCCCGCGTGCGCAGCCGCGCCGCGACCGCGGCTCGACTCAGCCCGGTGCCCTGGATTTCCCCAGGCGCCGAACGAGGTGAGCGGCGAAGGCGGCCGCAGCGCCCGGCGCGTGCGCGAGGAACAGCGAGGGCTCGGTCATTTCCAGCTCGAGGACCACCGGCGCGCCATGCGTGTCGCGCAGCAGATCGATGCGTGCATAGTCCGGTGTGGCGAAGGGAATGGCCGCATACGCGGCCGCAGCGACGTCGATTTCCGCCCGCTCCGCCTCGCGCGGCCGGATCTCCTCGGGCGCGAACAGCCCCTCGACCAACGCCGCACCGGGGCGCAGCAGTGGCCCCTTGCGGATCGCATGGCTGAACCCTCCGCCGAGGTACAGAACGGCCGTCTCGCCGTGCGCGTCCACGCGAGACAGGTACGGCTGCAACATCAAACTGCGGTCGGCAGCGACGAGGCGGTGAACGTGCGCGAGCGCGCGCTCGCGCTCGCTGCGCCGGTAGCGGGCCGCATCGCGTGATCCCGCACCGATGGTCGGCTTGACGACGAACTCGTCGAAATCGTCCGACCTGCCGACCGTCACAGACGTTGCGCCGTCGGCGAGAAAGGCCTCGAGCTCGGTGCGGGCATTGGCGCCCGGTGCGACGAAACGTGTCGGCACGACCGGTACCCCGGCGCGCGCGAGGTCGGCGAGGTAGTGCTTGTCCGTATTCCAGCGGATGACATCCGCAGCGTTCAGCAGCCGCGTCCGGACGGAGCAGCGGTCGCACCAGGCAAGGAACTCGTCGATGCGATCTGCGTAATCCCAGGTCGATCGCAGCACTGCCGCCCCGTACCGCGTCCAGTCGATGCCCGGATCATCCCAGCAAGGAGTCTCCACTGCAGCGCCCGCGTCCTGCAGTGCGGCCGCCAGCACCGGCATGTCCTCGTCGAGTTCGAGCGCACCCCGTGCCGTGACGAGCGCTATCCGCAATTCCACCGGCTGCCGTCCCGCCAAAGGCCGGGCGATCATATCGATCATTGAATTCCCTCATTAGCGGCGTATATTCCGTGCGTAGCCTCATGATTAGCCGTGGGTTTTCATGAAGCGACGAATGCGATTCGACTGAATATAAGAC
>Ga0209254_10006941_pt1 | contig 10451 bp, 8 predicted proteins | sample FrelakmetDIP11DI_FD_187148 | JGI IMG/M metagenome (GOLD analysis project Ga0209254, IMG submission 187148) | Freshwater lake sediment microbial communities from the University of Notre Dame, USA, for methane emissions studies - DIP11 DI (SPAdes)... | ecosystem: Environmental > Aquatic >... | reverse complement strand
GCCTTGTACTCCAGCGTGTTCTTGTCCGGTGCGATGAGGATGCGCGGGATAAGCGACATGTATTCCTCGGGCAGCCGGAAGGCCGCCAGTTCCGCCGCCAGCCGTGCCTGTCTTTCCGCCGCCAGCCGCTTTTTCTCCAGTCCGGCCTTGGCCGCGGCCAGCGTTTCGGCGGGCGCCGGTCGATAGCGGCCCTTGCCCTTCTTGTGGAAATAAATCGGTGCGTTGTGCAGCTTCATCAGCAGCCCAACCGACTCGGCCGGCTGTGGCGCATGGCCGTAATATTCCTGCGCCAGCTGCTCGAAGCCGAATTCGTCCGTGCCTGCCGCCTCCCATAAAAAGTCGGCGTCAAGCTCCGCCGTCAGCGTCTCGGCCTCGGCCATCACTTCACTCGGGGCGGGGGAGGCAAAACGCAACAGGATGTTGGCCGCCTTGATCTTGCTGCGTTTGCCCGTAGCGGCTTCCACCTGCGCCGTGGCGTCGGTTTCTGACAGGATGGAGCCGGCCTTGAAATGGCCGTCCTCTTCAAAGATGACGTGCATGAAAATCAGAAATCCAGAATGGTTTGTAAGTGGCGCTCGAATCCGGCAAAGCCGTGGTCGCCGCCGGCTTCGATGATCTGCGTGGCGCCCGCATAGTAAGCCACGGCATCGCGGTAATCGAGCACCGCGTCGCCGGTCTGCACCAGCAGCAGATAGCGCTCGGGTCGGGTGATGGCTTCGGCATCCATTGCGGCAAGCTCGGCCAGATGCGCTTCGGTGAGTACCCACTTCTCTCCGGTGTGCCAGTTTGTCTGGGGGCCGAGCGAATTGCGCATCAGCCTGTGGGCATGCACCGCCGGATTCACCAGCACCGCTTTCCAGCCGTGCTTTTCTGCCAGGTGGGTGGCGTAGAAGCCGCCCAGCGAACTGCCGATCAGGGTGACAGTATCGGGCTTGCACTGCGCCAGCGTCGATTCGACTTCTGCAATGGCATCTCGGGGGCTGTTGGGCAGCGCCGGGCAGAGATAAACGTCCTGCTGCCCGATGCTGGCCATGTGCTCGCCGAGTTGTTTGGCCTTGCCTGATGCGGGGGAAGAATTGAAGCCATGGAGATAGACGATCATTTTTGAATTTTACCGGGGCGATTGCGTTTCCTGAAATTAAGCGTCAACAGCTCCTGAAAGCGAGTTGAGCGGATGCGAAAGCAGACAACCCGAAAAAATAATTTCGTGCTGGCACGGTTTCTGAGTGCAACAAGAGTGGAAACACTGATGCCGCACATCGAAACCTGGTGTAACGCCTTTCAATACAGAGCATTGTAGACAGGGGCACCGGCAGACTCGGATCAAGGGTCTGCACCAGTCCAGGGCGCAGGGGGAAAAAATGGTGCGCAGCAGCGGTGGAATTCACGGCCTTTTTTATCCTGATAAGGAGTACGTTATGTCCGGCTTTGACAACCCGTTTGACCCCGATACCAAACTGCATCGCGCAGGTTGCAGCTGTGGCCGACACCACAGCCAGGCCGACCACGAAGCCGACATGCGAAACGAGGAAGCGCGGGTGTCGCGCGTCGTCGAATCGGCGGTGATGCGCGGGCTCTTCCCCGACGACCAGATGCGCCGCAACTTCCTGCGCGCGGTCGGCACCGGCACCGCGCTGGCGGCGATTTCGACCTTCTTCCCGATGGGGGCGGCGAAGGCGCTGGCGGGGGAAAAGGGCAAGCTGGAAAAGACCGATCTCAAGATCGGCTTCATTCCCATCACCTGCGCCACCCCCATCATCATGGCGGGGCCGATGGGCTTCTACGCGCGCGAGGGCCTCAACGTCAGCCTGCAGAAAACCGCCGGCTGGGCGGTGATCCGCGACAAGGTGCAAAACAAGGAATACGACGCCTCGCACATGCTGTCGCCGATGCCGCTGGCGATGTCGTTGGGGCTGGGCTCGGCCAAGCAGGCGGTCGACGTGGCGTCGATCCAGAACATCAACGGCCAGGCCATCACCCTGCATCTCAAGCACAAGGACAAGATGGATCCCAAGGACTGGAAAGGCATGAAATTCGGCCTGCCGTTCGACTACTCGATCCACAACCTGCTGCTGCGCTACTACCTCGCCGAGGCCGGCCTCGATCCCGACAAGGATGTCGAGCTGCGCATGATGCCGCCGCCCGACATGGTGGCCAACCTGCGCGCCGGCAACATCGACGGCTTCCTCGGCCCCGAGCCGTTCAACCAGCGTGCGGTGTATGAGGAAGTCGGCTTCATCCACACCCTGTCGCGCGACCTGTGGGACGGCCACCCGTGCTGCGCCTTCGGCGTGCAGGAAGGCTTCTACAAGCAGTATCCCAACACCTACGCCGCATTGTTCCGTGCGATTGCCAGCGCCACCGACTACGCGCACAAGCCGGAAAACCGCAAGGCCATCATCGAGGCGATCGCCCCGGCCAACTACCTCAACCAGCCGATCCCGGTGCTGGAACAGGTAATGACCGGGCGCTTCGCCGATGGCCTCGGCAAGGTGCGTAACGTGCCCGACCGCGTCGACTTCGATCCCTTTCCCTGGCAGTCGATGGCGGTGTGGATCCTCACCCAGCTGAAGCGCTGGAACTACATCAAGGGCGACATCAACTACCAGATGGTGGCCGAAGAAGTGTTCCGCGCGACGGACGCGCGTGCCCGCATGGCCGAGCTCGGCCTCAAGGCGCCGAAGGCGAACTCCATGAAGCACACCATCATGGGCAAGGTGTTCGATCCCTCGAAGCCTGCCGAATACGTCAATTCATTCGCCATCAAACGCACATGAAGATGAAACTCTCGCTCAGCCAGAAGGCCGGCCTGCTGTCGCTCGGCCTGTTCGCGGCGATCCTGCTGGTCTGGCAGCTGGCGACGCTGCCGGAAGCCAGGGTCGTAGCCGCCGACGTCGATCCCGAGTACGCCGCGCTGATGGGCGGCGGGTCGGCCAGTTCGGCGTCAAGCTTCCCCACCCCGGCGGCGATGGCGCAGACGGTGTGGGACAAGCTGTCCGATCCCTTCTACGACAACGGCCCCAACGACAAGGGCATCGGCATCCAGCTCGCGTATTCGATCGCGCGGGTGCTCGCCGGCTTTTTCCTCGCAGCAGCAGTGGCGATCCCGCTCGGCTTCGCCATCGGCAACTCGCGCGTTTTCTACCAGGCGCTCAACCCCTACGTGCAGCTCTTGAAGCCGATCTCGCCGCTGGCCTGGATGCCGCTCGCCTTGTACACCATCAAGGACGCGTCGGCGTCGGCGATCTTTGTCATCTTCATCTGCTCGCTGTGGCCGATGCTGATCAATACCGCGCACGGCGTCGCCAATGTGCGGCGCGACTGGCTCGACGTTTCGCGCACGCTGGAGGTGAATCCGCTGCGTCTCGCCTTCCGCGTCATCCTGCCGGCTGCCGCGCCGACCATCCTGACTGGCATGCGCATCTCCATGGGCATTGCCTGGCTGGTCATCGTCGCCGCCGAAATGCTGGTCGGCGGCACCGGCATCGGCTACTTCGTGTGGAACGAGTGGAACAACCTGTCGATCACCAACGTGCTGTTCGCCATCTTCATGATCGGCGTCGTCGGCATGGCGCTCGACAGCCTCTTCGGCGTGCTGAGCAAGCGCGTCGCGTATCAGGAGTAAACGCATGACTGCCTTGCATCCCTTCCTGCAGGTCGAAAACCTGGCACGCGCCTACCCCAGCCCCACCGGCGGGGAGGACGTCACTGTCTTCGACCACGTCAATTTCCGCATCCACAAGGGCGAATTCGTCTGTGTCACCGGCCACTCCGGCTGCGGCAAGTCGACCATCCTCAACATTCTCGCCGGCCTCGATGTTGCCACCACCGGCAACGTCTTCATGGACGGCCGCGAAGTCGCCGGCCCCAGCCTCGACCGCGGCGTCATCTTCCAGAGCCATGCGCTGATGCCTTGGCTGACCGTGCTGGAGAACGTCTCCTTCGCCGTGAAGTCGCGCTGGGCGTCGTGGAACAAAGAAAAAGTGCGCGACCACGCCATGCGCTACATCGAACTGGTTGGCCTCAAGGGCGCCGAGCACAAGAAGCCGTCGCAGCTGTCGGGCGGCATGAAGCAGCGCGTCGGCATTGCCCGTGCGTTTTCCATCGAGCCGAAGATGCTGCTGATGGACGAGCCCTTCGGCGCGCTCGACGCGCTGACGCGCGGCGTGATCCAGGACGAACTCCTGAAGATCTGCGCCGAGACGCAGCAGACCGTGTTCATGATCACGCACGACGTCGACGAGGCGATTCTTCTCTCCGACAAGATCATGCTGATGTCGAACGGCCCGCATGCGCGCATCGCCGAGATAGTCAACAACACCCTGCCGCGTCCGCGCGAGCGCAGCGCCATTCACAAGCAGCCGCACTACTACCCGATCCGCAATCACCTGGTCGATTTCCTGGTGAGCCGGTCGAAGCAGTTCGGTGCCCTGCGCGGCGCGCCCGACGCCCCCAGTTCGCCCACCGTGTTCGATCCGGCCGAACTGATCGAGACCACGGCGTCTGCAGAACCAGAAGCCGTACCCTTGCCGCCCGCCGGCAAACCTCATATCCACCTCGTCAACGCATAAGGACCTTACATCATGACCCGCACCGAAGTTACCGACCTCATCCTCGCTGCCAAGCACAAGAAAGGCCTCAAGTGGGCCGACATCGCCAAGAAGGTCGGCCAGAGCAAGGAATGGACAACCGCTGCACTGCTCGGCCAGATGACGCTCGAAAAGAAGCAGGCAGCCACCGTCGGCAAGCTACTCGGTCTGCCAGCCGAAGCCGTCGATCAATTGCAGGTGGTGCCATACAAGGGCAGCCTGCCGAGCGTCGTGCCGACCGACCCGCTGATCTACCGTTTCTACGAACTGATCATGGTGTACGGCATCACGATCAAGTCGCTGATTCATGAGGAGTTCGGCGACGGCATCATGAGCGCGATTGATTTTTCGATGGATATATCTCGGGTTGCGGATCCTAAGGGGGACCGGGTGAAGATCGTGCTGAATGGGAAGTTTTTGCCGTACAAGACGTATTGAGAAAGGCGCGATGCGATGCCGGGTTCCCCTTCTTTGATTCTGGTCTGCGCGTTCCGGGCGGATCTGAGACGGGCCTGCCGTGGGTTCAGTCGATTCGGGCGCAAGCTTGATGGTCAGACTGCGCGTCATTTGATGGCCGGCATTGGCGAGTCAAGCCCCTTTGTCGTTCCCTGGGCTTTGGAACTTGCGTATCAGGCTTCTTAGCGTGTAGTGGAACGCCAACCCCAAAAATCGCAGCCACACCCCCAGCGCGACCAGCCACATCAACATGCCCGGGTATTGATGCCGGAAGAACTTCCTGTAAAACCGCACCATCCCCTTATGCTTGTGCCAGGCAACGAAAATCGGTCTGTGCTGGCTGCAGTGGCCGCGATGATGCGTCACCGCGGCATCGGGAACGAAAAGTATTTTCCAGCCGCGCTGGCGAAAACGCATGCACCAATCCAGATCTTCACAATGCAGAAAATAGGCTTCGTCCCATTGGCCTACATCATCGATCGCCGCCCTGCTTGTCAAAATCAGCGCACCGGAAATGGCTTCCACTTCGATGGGTGAATCGGGCAGCGGTTGTTCATGCAGGTGAAAATCGTGAAAAAGCCTGGGCCAGTGGCGGCTCAGGCGGGTCAGGCCAAAAGCGCGCACAAACGAGCGCCACGGTGTGGGCACTGAGCGTCGTCCCCCTCCTTGTTCGCTGCCGTCCAGGTTGGTCAACAACCCGCCTACCATCCCGATGTCTGAATCGCTCTCCAGGACCTCGACCAGGCGTTTCAGCGACCCTGGACCCAGAATACAGTCCGGATTGAGAAATAATATGAATGTCTGGGTTGCAAGCCCTATCCCTATATTGCATCCGGCAGCAAACCCCAGGTTTTCCCCTGCAGGGTGCATCACCAGTCGTTCCTCGGCAGGGAACTGGCTGGCCAGATCGTTCATGCTTGAATCAGATGAATCGTTGTCGACAACGATGACTTGCTCGGCCTGCGACAGCGCCGTGCGGACGCACTCGAGCAACAGCGCGCCGGCATTGTAGTTAACAATGACCGCGGATACGGACTGGAGAGGGACATCCAATGCATTGTCCAAGGGGTTTTTATATGCTGGAATAAATGGCTGCAGCCGGGAGCTTGCTTGTTGTGTAAATGGGGGCGGCTTTAAGATTTCTCAAACTTTCCCATTCGCCCCATGAGACCGTGAACGATCCCCAGCGACATCATCCACCAGTGTTGATGTCTGGGTCTGGCAAACAAGGAATAGGCGCCGTACTTTAGCAACAATCGCCAACCGTCAGCGATTTTCCAGTTCCAGAGCACGCCCGCTTCACAGTAAAGGCGAATGGCATTCCGAAAATGGTAGTAGTGGCGAAGCGGGCTATGACATGAAACTTTGCGCCCAAAAACATTGATGGGATCTTCGCCAAGGCCGTGCTGCATCCTTGCACCACAGACCCCAAACGATTGAAAACCAGCTTTTTTGGCGCGCAAACCCCATTCAATATCCACGTAATCGATAAACAAGTCTTCGCGCATTCCGCCAACCGCATCGAGCGTTGTCATGGGAATCAGACTGCCAGAGGCAATCAGGTAGTCGACCTCGACTACAGAATGCGTGTTGCAACACGCTTGACGTTTGACCGATACGCCCTGGATCCTGATGAATGGCGGTGGGTTGTCCTGTCTCTTGTCTGTATAGCGTGGACCGATGGCTGCTACGGCAACCCCCGTTGATGATTTGGCGGTGGCGACGTCCAGAAGTCTTGAAACCATGTCCGGGGCCGGTTCGCTATCCTGGTCAAACAGAATAACGAAAGCAGCCTCCGCTTGACGGGCAAGCGCAATCCCAACGTTCTGGGCGGCCGCAATGCCAAGGTTCGAAGGTAACCGAACCACCTGGCACCATGCGTCCGAGCGCAGTTCCGGGTTGATATTGCTTTCGGTATCAAACCCAGATCCGTTGTCGACCACAATGACCTTTTCAAGTTGCGGCCTGAGCGCCCTTAACAGCACACCCAGCGTTGCCGGATCCGGCTCATAGGTCACCAATACACCAACTACCACTGCACCACCTTTGGAAATTTGCAAGGTTCTGTTGGCAGAACCCGCAAAGGTAAAGAAAAAAAATGATCTACGCCCGCGGGATTGAGTGCCTGCTGGACATTTCAGGTCCCGGAAAGATCGAGCCTGCGGCGGCTGCTTCGGCAAGAATTCTGGGGCATGGGAATCATGCAGTCAAAGATGCTACCGGCTCGCCTGCCATCAGCAGACTTTGGGTGTGCGTTGATTTTGATGGGGTCGCAGGCCGCATGCGGGTATCGAACGTGTCTTTGGACTCGGTAAATTGACTGCAGCGTGGCGTGCTCGCTCGCGATCCCGGACAAGTCGCGAGTTGATCATGCAAGTCCGCCAAAGCCTCCCCGCCTGCCCGGACGCGCTTCGTTATCGCCGTTAATTGCTGTCCGGGGCACCCGACAGCCTGAAGCTGAAGAATGGAACCATGACCACATGAATGGGTCTGCAACAGGCCGATACGGCCGGAACCGGGAAAAATGGGGGCTCCCTATTCGGTGATGCTTGGCTGAATGTGCCGCGTGAAACCCAATTCGTGCCGGACCAAATAAAAGTACAATGACTCATTTAATTTGTAGAGAAAGCCTTGTCGTCCAAAAAAATCATCGGTGAAATCCTGGTTGATCAGAGGGCGCTGGAGCGCTCTAACTTGATCGCTGCGCTCAAGCTTCAGAAGGACGGAGGGAGTTCTGAACGTCTGGGGGCCATTCTGGTAAAGCAGGGTTGGGTTGCCGAGCGGGTTCTCTACGAGGCTTTGTCGGGACAGCTTGGCATTCCTTTGGCTGGGGCCGGGGATTATCCTGCCTTGCCGATTTTCGAGGAGCTGGTGTCGACCCGTTTTCTCGAGGAGGCCCGCGCCTTGCCTGTGCGCGAGGATGCCGATCACCTGGTGCTGGCGATGGTCGACCCGCTCGACCGCTACGTCATCGATGCTTTCGGATTGGTAACCGGTCGAAAAATTGCCGTTCTGCTCGGCTTGCCCAGCGAGATCGACGCTGCTTTCAAGCGGCTTTACGTTGCGGGACGCAGCAACATTGGACAGATCGTCGGCGAGGCCGAAGGGCCGGTCGAACTTGAAGAGAGCAGTGACGTCCAGCATCTGAAGGACCTGGCCAGCGAAGCGCCGGTCATTCGTGTGGTGAGCCTGATCATGGAACGGGCCCTGGAAGCGCGGGCTTCGGACATCCATGTCGAGCCGTTCGAAAACCGTCTGATCGTGCGCTTCCGGGTGGATGGCGTAATGCAGGAGGTGGAGTCGCCGCCGCGACGACTGGCTGCTGCAGTGATCTCGCGCATCAAGATCATGGCCAATCTGGACATCGCCGAGCGCCGCCTGCCGCAGGATGGCCGCATCAAGCTGAGGGCGAAGAACAAGGAGATCGACCTGCGCGTTTCCACCGCGCCGACCATGCACGGCGAAAGCGTGGTGATGCGGGTGCTGGATAAGGGAGGCGTGCCGCTCAATTTTGATACCCTGGGTTTCGACCCGGCAACGCTCAAGCTTTTTCTCGACGCGCTCACCCAGCCGCACGGCATCGTGCTGGTAACCGGCCCCACCGGCAGTGGCAAAACCACCACGCTATATACCGCACTCCAGCTTCTGAACAAGCCGGACATCAAGATTCTCACCGTGGAAGACCCGGTCGAATACCAGATGGAGGGAATCAACCAGATTCAGGTAAAACCGCAGATCGGCCTGACTTTCGCCAACGCCTTGCGCTCCATCGTGCGCCAGGATCCGGACGTCATCATGATCGGCGAAATACGCGACCTGGAGACGGCACAGATTGCAGTGCAATCGGCGCTCACCGGGCACATGGTGATTTCCACGCTACACACAAACGATGCGTCCAGCACGGTAAACCGACTGCTCGACATGGGGGTAGAGGACTACCTGCTGACTTCCACCGTGAACGGCATTCTGGCCCAGCGCCTGGTGCGTTCGCTTTGCAAAGCCTGCCGCGAACCGTATGAACCCCTGCCCGAAGTCGTGCAGGAGTTTGATCTGAAACGGTTCGCTGGCGATTCGCCTATCGTTTTATACCGGCCCGTAGGCTGCGAGGCATGTGGCGGTACCGGATACACCGGTCGACTGGGCATCATGGAAATGCTGCCGATGACCGATACGATTCGCAGCTTGATCATGCGTCACGCCGTATCGGGGGATATCCGTCGACAGGCCATCGAGGAGGGGATGCAGACCATGTATGAGGACGGTCTGCGCAAGGTCCTCGCTGGGGTCATCACCCTCGACGAAGTGCTGCGCGTGACCCGGGAAGAGTGAGATGCCGCTGTTTCAGTACAAGGCCGTAGACACGCAGGGCAGCATCCTCGAAGGCGAGATGGAAGCGCGAGCTTCGAATTTTGTGGCACAGCACCTTCAGGCCCAGGGCTATATGCCGATCCATATCGAGGAGGCAACTGCGGGCGGCAGCGGCTGGCTGGGCGGCCTAGGGCGTCCGCGGATGAGCCAGGACGATATTGCGATGATGACGCGCGAGATCGCCACACTGCTGCGTGCCGGCCTGCCACTCGACCGTGCAGTTGAAGTCGTGATCAACCTGTCGGCCAACGATGAAGTCGCTGACATTCTGGACGCGGTTCGTCAGGACGTTCGCGGGGGCTCATCCCTGTATGCCGCGATGGAAGCGCAGAAGGGCGTCTTCTCCCGTTTTTACCTCAACATGATCCGCGCTGGCGAGGCTGGCGGTGCACTGGAAATCGTCTTGACTCGCCTGTCCGAGTTCATGGAGCGCTCCAAGGACCTGAGGGAAACCGTCAAATCGGCCCTGGTCTACCCAGCCATACTGGTTCTGGTTGCGGTTGTTTCAGTCGTCGTATTGCTCATTTTTGTCGTGCCGCAGTTCACCCAGATGTTCGAGGAATCGGGCAAGGCCCTGCCGTTGCCGACCCAGATCGTCATCGCTGCAGGTGAGTTTTTCCAGGCCTGGTGGTGGGCGCTGATTGGCGGCAGCCTGGCCTTGTTCATTATGTTCAGGCGCCAGATGGCCGACCCCGACAGCCGCTATCGCTGGGACGAACGCTTTCTCGCTCTGCCGCTGGTCGGTGACCTGATTGCCAAAATTGAAATGGCCCGCTTTTCGCGCACCCTGGGAACCTTGCTCGACAATGGCGTGTCTCTTCTCGGCGCGTTGTCCATCGTCAAGGAAACAATGAACAACAGCGTCATGGCCGATCGACTTGACGAAGTGGCGACCAAGCTGCGCGAAGGCAAGGGCCTTGGCGCCCCCCTCATGGAGGCCGAGGTTTTTCCAAGGCTGGGCGTACACATGGTCATGGTTGGCGAGGAAACCGGGCGGCTGTCCGAAATGCTCATCCAGGTCGCCGACGTTTTCGACCG
>Ga0209254_10006940_pt1 | contig 10451 bp, 8 predicted proteins | sample FrelakmetDIP11DI_FD_187148 | JGI IMG/M metagenome (GOLD analysis project Ga0209254, IMG submission 187148) | Freshwater lake sediment microbial communities from the University of Notre Dame, USA, for methane emissions studies - DIP11 DI (SPAdes)... | ecosystem: Environmental > Aquatic >... | reverse complement strand
TGGCGGGTGGCCTTCCAGATCTCGGGTTGGTGTGTGGAGAGCCAGTTGGCCTCGGCCTCGGCCTGCAGGTAGGCCACCGTCTCGCTGGCGCCGGCCACCTTGAAGGCTGCACCCCACAACCCCCCCACGGGGGGCAGCCCTTCGGTGCGGCGCTGATCGAGCCAGACGATGGCCGGGCGCAGGGGTTTGCCATCTGCATCCAGGTTGAGGACAGTGGAGCGCTGGGTGGTGAGGGCCACCGCGGCGATGGAGGAGGGGTCCACGCCTTTCTGCTTGAAAAGACCCCTGCAGGCAGCGCAGAGGGCGTTCCAGAAGACGGCCGGGTCCTGCTCGGCCAGACCAGGCGCGGTGGAGTAGTAGGGCTCGATCGGCACGCGCTCTTTGGCGAGCAGGTTGCCCCGCGGGTCGAAGAGCAGGGCGCGCACGGATTGGGTGCCGTTATCGATGGCAAGCAGGTTTTCGGGCATAGTGGATCCTCCCAAGTTTATAGATATTATCCGTCAGAAAGATGATTTTGCCAAAGGGAAGGGCGAATTGAATTTATTTTTCCGTAAGTTGGTCACCAGTTTTATGAACGACAATCTTAATTCGTGTATAAAATACATTCATACCCCGATACCTCAGGGATTACTCCTCGGTCAACCAGCGCCCAACCTACGATTGGTACAATTCGGCTTTAAACACACCATGCTCGTAGAAGCATGAGTTAGCCAGGAATACGTGCCCTGCAGGAGAGGAATGTTGCGTGTACTTCGAATTATCCATATTGATCAATCGGCCGCCCGCTCATGTTTTTACATTCTTGAGAGACAAAGACAAGTATCCTCAAGAAGAGGGTTCGCCCGTCTTGTTGCTAGAGAAGACGACACCTGACTCTCCCTGCGAAGGAACCTGCTACCGCGAAGTGGTACAGATGCTCCCGTTCTACCGAGGGGAGATACTGTCTGAAATCACATGTTTTGAGCCGAATGAGCATCTTGAAGAGGATTTCAGGGGTGCAGGGATGTATGGTCACCTGGCCTATCAGTTCCTGCCGGAGAAGGATGGGACAAAGCTGATCCAGCGCGAGACACTTCATTGTCAGGGGCTACTGAGGTTGTGTGAACCGGTTATACGCGTGATTCTGGATCGCCGACTACGTGAGCGATTGGAGGACATCAAAGCAGAGCTGGAGGGTGACTTTCCTTTGGCTGGCTAACAGCACGTGGAGCCGACACGCTCCGCTCGGCCACTTCAGCGTGCGGCTCACGCTAATCGTTGGGTGGAAGGTCGTAACAATGTTATAGGAACTCGCAGAACAAACAAGGAGCTCATGATGACAGAATCAAACGTCAACTCACGCCTGGAAGCCTTTTGCGATGGAGTATTTGCCATCGCCTTAACCCTGTTGATTATCGATATCAAAATTCCGGCAAGCGAAACGATCAATACGACGAATGATTTTTGGCAGGCGCTTCAACGTCTGCTCCCATCCGTTTTTGCCTTTCTTTTGAGTTTCACAATCGTCTTTATTACATGGGTCAATCATCACGGCACGTTAAAGTTTATCCAAAAATCATCTCCCGCCTTTATCTATGCCAATGGATTTTTGTTGCTCACGATTGTGGTTCTTCCTTTTCCCACGGCTTTGTTGAGCGAACATCTTTTTACCGATCATGCAGCTCCTGCCGTTGTTCTTTATGCGGCGATTAATGGATTGCAGGCGGTTGGCTGGATTCTCTTGGGTCATACAGCGCTTAACCCTAATCCGTTAACTAAAAACGAGAAGTCAACTCAGGTCCTACGGGCCAGTCAGCGAGTTGTATATTTTGCTTTGGCCATTTATATTTTGTTGGCCGTTATGGCTTTTTGGTTTCCGCAAGTCGTCGCGTTTCTGCTCGGCGTAATTTGGCTTGGCTGGTTATTTTATGGATTAAGGATCAAGAACGAATAAATATATTGGTCAATCGAAAATTGGTATTGCCGCAGAGATGTGGGATAGACTTTGACACGGAGCCAATTGAAAAACGATAGGCGGCAGGTATTGCCTAGTCATTAGATCGCGGCCATAAGCGCTAAATTAGATATTGGACGACCTTCTAAGATTTCAACCAGTGTAAAGAGGAAGAAGGAATTTCTCCATAACCTTATCAACAACCAATCTTGTTCTCGCTCCCGATGCTGCCGTTGACTTGCATCTTCATACCACCCACAGTGATGGCGCCTGGACGCCTGAGCAGTTACTGGATTACCTGGTGCGCGAGCGATTTGGCCTGGCGGCCATCACCGATCATGACCGGGTGGATACCAGCGCTGCGCTCCAGCAACTTGCGCTCGATAAACGCATGCCCGTGCTCGTAGGTGTCGAAATGACCACACTGTGGAAAGACGAAATGTCGGGGAAAGACGAATTGTCGGGGCAAGACAACATGACGGACCTCCTTTGCTTCGGGTTCGATCCACCCCCGAATGCCCTGAACGATATAGCCCGGGACCTGGCGTGCCGCCAACGCGAGAACACCTGGGAAGTCTATGAGAACTTGCAGCGGAAAGGGTATGCATTTTCTCAAGGCCCCAACGAGCTGGCAACCATCCTGGAACAACCCAGCCCAGAGCAGCCCTTCGCACTGGTCGACCTCTTAAAAAGTCATGGTTATGGCACAGGCCAACCTTCGGCGGGGAGAATCCTACTTGAGGCGGGCTGTACGATTGTGACGAACGATTTGGCCGCCGTGGTGGAAGCTGCCCACCAGAGCGGGGCGGTGTGCCTCATCGCCCACCCAGGACATAAAGACGGGTTTGTGACCTATGATGTTCAAATGTTGGATATCCTCCGCCGGGATATTCCGATTGACGGCCTGGAGGTTTACCAGCCAAAGCATATGCCGGAGCAGACGGCGATGTATCTGGAATATGCCCTAGAGCACCACTTACTGATCAGTGCGGGCTCCGACTCGCATGGATTGGACAAGCCAACCATTAAATACCCGGCTCAATTATGCCGTGCCCTTTTGGAGCGTGTTGGTATCCAAGTTAAAACATAGTTGCAGGTCGGGAACCATGTTGAATCCCAGTGTTTTCTCACCATTGTTACCATCATCTCACAACCCAATTACGGTATTATTATCTTCGCACAAAACACACCCCACTCGTAGAATTATGAGTTGGGCGGTCATCCTTAAAAACGAGAGCGATTAACACCCAACAGGATTGGTGAAATAAGATGAATGTCGATTCTGCACATAATAGCCGCTGGGAGATTGCAGAAGTTGTTTTTGGGATTCCATTTCTCATCAGCATCGCCATAAACTTCATGGTTCCCTTTTCCATGGCACAAGGAATTTATAGACAAATCCTTATCCTTGTGGGAATTGTTCTGATCATCATAGGCGTTGGTTTTATCGTCTTGGCACGTCGCGAGTTTGCTTTTTTCAGTCAACCCACAGACCCTGGTCATCCGACAAGCAAAATTGTTAGAACTGGTGTGTTTGCGATATCGAGAAACCCGCTCTATCTGGCGAGCGTCATTGTGTTTTTGGGTCTTGCCCTGGCACTGAATATGCTTTGGGCAGTAGTAATGCTTCCGCTTTCGATTATTATCTGTCTTTACGTCCTGATAATCCCTGAGGAGCAGTATCTGGCAGCAAAATTCGGTGAAGAATATAAAGAGTACGCCGCTTCTGTTCATCGGTGGCTTGGTCGTAAATGACTCTAAAAAAAACAAGAGCTGTTTTATGTAAAATTGCCGCCCAACACAACATGCGCAGGACAGGCGGGCCTTGGAAGCAATTTCAGGTGTTTTTCCGGCCTTAAGTTTTTCCTGCTTACAGGTAGTTTCCCCGCCCGCCCGCCAGTAATGAATACCGTTCGGTGGTGATGGATGGCTTCCATCAAGAAAATGGAAAGGATGACCGAAAACCATGAATCAAGTTTCTGATACCGAAAGCGTTGATCCCGCTTATCAGAGCCTCTATAAACTCGGTGGCGTGGCTGCCTGGATAGTAGCTGTACTGACAGCAGGCGAAGTGATTTTCTTCTCTTTCTACCCACAACCCAGCACGGTGAGCGGATGGTTCATGCTGTTCCATAGTAATAAGATCACTGGATTTCTGGACTATTGGGGATTGGAAGTTCTAATGTATATGATGTTCATTTTGGTATTTCTTGCCCTCTACTTTGTCCTTAGAAAAACCAGTCAAGTCCCCATGATACTTGCTCTGACATTTGCCCTTCTGGGGATTGGGATATTTTTTGCAACGAACAATCCCTTCTCCATGCTTTCCCTGAGCAACCAGTACGCAAATGCGACAACAGCCGGGGAAAGATCGTCGCTCCTGGCAGCCGGTCAGGCGATCCTTGCCAACACGAACCAGCGCGCCGTTGGTGGTTTCAATATGGGTCTTTTCCTGGTTTACACTGCCGGCCTGATCGTCTCTTCGGTCATGTTCCAGAGCAAGTCATTCAGCAGGCCAACCGCTTATGTGGGGGTTCTGGCATATGCACTGTCTCTAGCCGATTACCTGAGAGAGGCTCTAACATCATCGGTGATCATTGCCCTTCTTGTAATCCTTCCAGGCGCATTATTGTCGGTGATATGGTTTACGATGGTAGGTAGCAGGCTATATAAAATGGGAAGTAATGAGAGGACGATTCCGGGATAGTTGGAATCAACTACGTTTTGCAAATAAGCTATTCTTTATATTCCAATAAGCGAACATCTTCAAGGTCAACCGGACAAGCGGCAGCACGTTTGGAAGCGATCAAATCCCCGCGTGAGACCACAAAGAATTCCTAGCCTTGAAATTCTATTTTATTCCGCCGCTTCCAGGCCTGATCAAACTTCAACCCAGGCGTGGAGGTTTGCACATCGATGCGGACGCGGTCTTTGAAAATGGTGATCTCTTTGGAAAGCAATTCGAGGGGGGTCGTAAGCGTGGCTGTTCCGAAATGTGCGTCCAACAACGCATCGATCAACCTCTGCGCATTCTCTGGACTTGCATCTATCAGGATATCAAGGTCGAAGGTGGCGCGGGGGACGCCGTATAGAACAGCGGCAATTCCCCCTATCACCACCTAACGGACATCATGCCGCTGAAAGGACGCAAACACTTCCTTCAATAGGTTCAGCATTCTTGAGCTCCACGATCTTCGGATTGGTTTATAGAAGAAATTCAGTAAAAACGCAAAACATTTCCATGCGCTCTTCCAAGGATAACGATCGGAACCAGAGGGTTTTGGCTTCAATTGTTTCATCGTTTGGATTATTACTGATCGATGAGTCCATAGGTTTATTATACCTGCCGGATTACCGGCCTGCGTTTGCTCGCCTTCTTAACAAAGGCAAAGCCACATGACACAATTGCACACGGGGCAACTACTGAATTGAGAATCCGGGTTTTGATTTGGGTGGGTTTATCGCATCGCACCTTTCATTGCAGGTGTACCTCGCGACCGTGAATATTCGCCCTTGTATTTAAAAATTCTTAAATGTTAAAACTTATTCGAATTTTCGCCGCTTCTCCTGAAGGTTCTTCTCCAGCTCCGCCTTGCCCGGTGCGCGGGTTTTCTTGGTTTCCGGGATGCCCCAGCGCTTGCCGGCCTGCTTCGGGGTCATATCCAATCCCAAAGTACCACCAGGGTTGAGGATCCCGCGCGGGTCGAAATGGGCTTTTAGCGCGCGGACCACGTCCATGCAGGGGGTGCCAATCTGTTCCTCCAGCCAGGGCGCGGTCTGCTTGCCGATGCCGTGGTGGTGGCTCATGGCCGCGCCGGATTTTTGGATGGCTTCGAGGATGCTGTACTGCATCTGCAAGTATTCGCTGATATCCGGCATGCGGGCGATGAATATGAAATACAGGTTTGCGCCCTGCGGGTAGGCGTGGGAGAGGTGGGTCATGCATACCGTCTGCGGGCGGGCTTTCACCACCTTACGGACGCTCTCATGGACTCCCTTCAGCTGTGACCAGGGAACGGCGCACTCAAGGGTGTCGATAAGGATGCCGAAATCCGCCAGGTCCTCGCGCAGGAAGGGATCGGTGAAGCGGCTCTTCTCCCAGGATTGCACCACGCGGAAGGGCGTGAGGGGGAAGGCGTGCTTGCGGCGGCAGATGGAATTCACTTTGTTGGCGACCAGTCGGGCATGATCCTCCTCGCCGCCGGAGGTGCCGAGCAGCAGGCAGCGCTGCATGGGCACGTAACCGAACGCGCGTAGGAGGGAATCGGCCGAGGTGCCTTGGATGTGGTAGGTGCGCATCGCCACATCCGTTTCCTCGGGGTCCGAGAGCCGGAAGACGGAAGGAAAGCCTGCCTCCGACTGCATCACCTCGCGGTAGGTGTCCAGGGCGTCCTCCCAGGTCTTGAAGAGGTAGGCAAAACGGCGGGTGGAGGAGGGGGTGTGGCGGAAGACGCGCAGGGTGACGGAGGTGACCACCCCGAAGGTGCCCTCCGAGCCAACCAGGATCTGGCGGAAATCAGGGCCGGTTGCGCAACGGGGGTAGGGTGGGGTGGTGATGACGCCGCCGGGGTAGACCATCTCGAGGGCATAGACGATATCCTCGATCTTGCCGTAGTAGGTGGAGTTCTGCCCCGCGCCGCGGGTGACCACCCAGCCGCCCACGCTGGAGTGCTCGAAGGACTGGGGGAAGTGCCCGCAGGTGTAGGCGCGCACAGCGGCGAGGGTCTTGGGGGCACGGTTGAGGATATCCTCCAGCTCGGGTCCCCAGATGCCGGGCTCAACGGTAATGGTCTGGTCGGTCTCGTTGAAGGAAAGCACCCGGCGCATGTGGACACTCATATCCAGGCAGACGCCGCCCTTCACCGCCTCCATGCCGCGGGTGACGCTGGAGCCGCCGCCATAGATATAGAGAGGGATGCGGTGCTCGTGGCAGGATTGAACGATCGCCTCTACATCTGCGCGGCTGCGGGGGGCGAGGACGGCTTCGGGCAGGTTCTCGATGATCCCATGGCGCAGGCGGAGGGCATCCATCTGGCCGGCGCCGTAGGAGGCACGCACCCGGCTGACGGTATCCAGGTGGACGTTCTCCGCGCCGACGATGGCTGTAAAGATACGCAGGGACACTAGGGGCAGTTTGGAGGGGATCTCCGCAGGGAGGGGGTCCAGGCAGAGATCTGGAGTTTGGAAATCCTCGTCTGTCATTCCGAAGGTTTCCTGCATGAAGGCATAGAGCCCGCTGCCGGGGTGCTTGAAGCCGGCCGGGTCTCCGTATTTGAAGAGGCTGCGCCGCGAGCCGGGAGGAGCAACCGTTTCACACCAGGGCGGGGTGAAAGTGGATTTCTTGGACATGGTTACCTCACGGGGAAGGATTCGGAAAATAATATTTCTGCCAGGTGGAGCGGTAATCGGCAAGCTCGCGCTGCCAGGTGGAATTATCCCAGCCGAGCTCTGCCTGGGCGATCGTTCGGACGCGGTCCATCACCCCGGCGGCGCCATCCGGAAGGAGCATCCCGAGGCGGACGCGCCTGAGGAGCAGATCGGAGAGGTGCAGCACACCTTCCTCGCGTGCAGCCCAGCGCAGCTCCGCCCAGATATTCTGCAGCGGCTGGATGGTTTCCAGCTCGCCATCGCTAGCGGCTGCCAGCAGGGCGGGGGTATCCGCGCCGTGCCGGCTGCCAAGATAGAGCGCAGAACGCGGGTCGAGGGAGGTGAGAGCATTGAAATCCACTTTGTCGAAGATCCGCCTTTTCGGGAAAGAGGGACTGCGTCCCATTTGAGTGAGGGAGGCTTCCACCGCCTGGCGGGCCATGATGCGGAAGATGGTGTACTTGCCGCCGGTAATGGTGATCAACCCGTTCTCCTGGTAGAGTGCGTGCCGGCGGGAGACCTTGGAGGGGGCATCGCCGCTGCCGTTGCGCAATGTGGGACGGATACCAGAAAAGGTAGAAAGGATATCGCCCGACCCAAGCGCAAGGGACGGGAAAAGGAAATTGGTAGCTTCGAGCAGGTAGGCGATCTCCTCGCCAGTTGCGAAGGGTTCAGCAGCCTTCTCCTCCATCGCTTTGGGGTGGTCGAGGTCGGTGGTGCCCACCAGGGTGGTGCCTTCAAAGGGCAGGACGAACAGGGAGCGCCTGTCGCAGGGATGTAGCAGGGTGACCGCTTCATGGGCGGGGAAGCGCTCGCGGGAAATGATGAGATGCGAGCCGCGCAGTTTGCGGATGCGCCCCTCCCCGCCGACCTGCATGCGAAGCTCGTCCGACCAGGGTCCGCAGGCGTTGATCACCACCTTGGCCTGCACTTCGGTTGTGCAGCCGTCGAAGGAACGCAGGGCCGCCCCGCACACGGTGCCATCTACTCGGCGTAGGAGGGACTCGGCACGGGTGTGGTTGAGCGCGGCACCTCCCGCCCGGCAGGCTTCGCGCAGGACGCGGATCACCAGGCGGGAATCATCCATGCCGGCGTCGTAATAAAGCATCCCGCCCTGCAAGCCATCCGCGTTGAGGCCCGGGAATACCGCGCAAAGGCTGGCGGCACCCATGGTGCGGTGGTCCCACTTGGGGGCCAGTAGATCATAAATGATCACCCCCTGCCGAAAGGTGTTGAGCGATAGGGAATAGGAGGCGTACACGGGCAGGTAATAGCCGATGCGGGTGACGAGACCCGGGGCTTCCCGTAGCATCCATTCGCGTTCGCGAACAGACTCGCGGGTGACGGAATACTGCTTGTTGGCCAGGTAGCGGAAGCCGCCGTGGATCATCTTGGAGGATTTACTGGAGGTGCCGGAGCTGAAATCATTCGCATCCACCAGGAGGGTCTTGAGGCCGGCTTGGACAGCCTGGCGCAGCACCCCCGCGCCGGTGATACCCCCGCCGATCACGAGAAGGTCCCAGGGTTCGGAGAGCCGGTTCCATATATCCTCGCGCCATTGCTTATTCCACATGATTCCTCCATGAATTCGGATTTGATACCAGCGAAAGTAATATTTGGAAGCTCATGCCGTTTTCCTTAGATCCTGTCGGCGAGAGATAGACGGTTCCAAAACGCGAGGCTTTCGGTCATCACCGTTTCTGTGAGCCTGGAAGCGCCATCCGCATCCCCGGCGCGGGCGAACTCCAGCATTCCGGTATAGAAAGCGAGCGAGCTGGCACGGGTTTCGGGGATAGAGAAATACAGCTTGCCCATTTCGGTATAGAGATCCTGGAAACCGTTGAGGATGAGGGTGAAAACCGGGTTGCTGGAACAGATGGTGAGCTGGTGATGTACCTGCCAGTCGAAGGACGAGAAAACCTCCGGGGCTCCGGTTGTACCGGGCGATTCTTGGAGCAGGGAGATGATACAGCGCGGGGCGCGTTCCACCGCAAGGCGGGCATATGCGGGGGCGAGCAGGATGCGCACAGAAAGGAGGTCTGGGACGAAATTGGCAGGCAGGTCCTGGCTGCGACGGGCAATGGCGGCCAGCACCGCCAGGTTTCCTTCCTGCCAGTAATTGCGAACACGGGTGGGCTTGCCCTGGCGGATCTCCAGCCAACCGTCGCGGGCCAGACGCTGGAGCGCTTCGCGCAGGGTGGGGCGGGTAACGCCCAGTTGGAGGGCAAGTTCGCGCTCGGCGGGCAGGGTGGAATTAACCAGGAAGGTGCCGTCCAGGAAAGAGGCAACCAGGCGGGTCTCAGTGAGCTCGGCAGGTTTTTCGGGGGTGGACCAATTCATACGGTTGCTCCAATTCAATCAAAATTCAGGTAAGTGGTCTTACCAGTTAATAGTATATAAAAAAATCGAGGGAAATGCAATACATACATCGTGTGTCCTATAAAATCCATTGAGTCCCAAGTAAAAAAATCGCCCAAAATAAGATAAAATTTCAACCTCAATAACCAAAACCAGAAATAAAAACAATGAAGAACAACCTGAAACTTCTGCACCCATTTCTTATTGGCTTGTACTCCGTACTGGGATTAATCGCGGTAAACATTTCACAGGTCGATCCAGCCAGCACAATACGATCCCTTGTTTCAGTAGTATTTACAACTGGTTTGTTTTACCTGATTATTTCCTGGATTATCCATGATAAATATAAAGCCGCATTAGTAACCTCCTGGCTTCTCGTAATGATTTTTTCGTATGGGCACGTGTATGAAACCCTAGAATCTAGCTCGGGTTGGATCAACCAATTCGGTCGTCATAGAGCCCTCGCCCTGATTTGGATTGGAATTTCCGTCCTGGGAACCTGGTTAATTCTTAAAAAGTTGAAACATAGCAACGAGCTCAATAGAATTGTAAGTGTTTTTGCGCTGGTATTGATTGCCATCGCACTAATCCAAACAGTGAGCTATCAAGTAGGTCTTTTTCAGCTGGAACGCGCCACGAACGAAAACCAGATCTCCGAATCCACCAAAGGTACAGAAGAAAACGGGAACCCAATCGGGGAAACCCCAGACGTTTATTACATCATCCTAGATGGGTACTCCCGCGATGATGTTTTAAAGCTGGATGGATTTGATAATTCAGAATTCATCCAGGG
>Ga0209254_10006939_pt1 | contig 10452 bp, 12 predicted proteins | sample FrelakmetDIP11DI_FD_187148 | JGI IMG/M metagenome (GOLD analysis project Ga0209254, IMG submission 187148) | Freshwater lake sediment microbial communities from the University of Notre Dame, USA, for methane emissions studies - DIP11 DI (SPAdes)... | ecosystem: Environmental > Aquatic >... | reverse complement strand
CCCCTGAGTACCTGCGGTTCAACACCAGGACAGACCAGCAACAGGATGCTATCAATGATGCCATCATCCTCATGCAGAACTGGCCCCTGTATATCTATGGTGCAAGTCCTACCCAGGGTGACACCAGAAATCTTGAGTACTCTTTGAAGGGGGATGGTAAGAAGGAATCACGTTGGGAATGGCTTGTCAAGGAACATAATGCAAAAGTCTTCGTGACTGACCATCTTCAGCAGTATTCATTCCAGAATGTCACAGGGGATTATGAGAAGCAACTGCTTACCATATCCGCAGTATCCGACATCGTGGCCCGCTATGGTATCGTCTGCCTGATGATCTCACAGGTGTCACTGACATCACAGAGAGAGGCCGCTTCAGGTATGGGTAAGCTGACGGCATCCGGTGGACGTAAAGGTGCAGCAGAGGCGACCACAATCATCTCAGTAAACTATGAGAGTGGATCAGGTACACTGCTCATCACACTGGAAGACAGCCGTAAGGCATCATCATTCTCTATCTGGCAACCATTAGAGGATGTGTCGGGTGCCTTCTTTGGAGTACCTAACAGAGGAACGAAAGTTCAATTCAGACCAGGGATGCAGGAGGTAAAGACCAGTGATAACACAAGAAACAATTAGAGATATGTACCTGACTGAGATCGGGGACATCCGTGAACAGATGGGAAAGATGTCCCAACAGATCGTGCGTACTCAGCGGTCTGTGAAACTGGATGAGCATGACTTTCAGCTTGCCAATATGCAGTACCAGAGGGACGGCACCAGACAGTTGATGTCCCTTACTGCAAGCGTTGAAGCCCTGCTCAATGAAAGATACACCGATCCGGCCTACCAGCTTCAGCTACAGTCTGAGGACCTGCATGCCAGGAAAAGTAGAGAACGCCAAAGGGAAATAGACAAGTCATTACGGCAGATCAGGTTCCTGTCCAAACTTAGACAGGAGAAGACACTGGTATGCCCATGCGGTGAGCATAAGGGTATCACCTTCTTTGATGCACAGAACAACCCAGTCAATGGTAAGCTGTGTCCTAAAGTATGGTGGATAAAGTTATCCAGACTGGCGCTCGAAGAGGGGAGATTAAATTCTTTCCTAACTTCGACTCCACTAGATAAGTATATGAGCGCATTTAGAAAGTAGTTCTTGACAAGTACTACACTTGTGTTATAATATTTTTATAAGCCATATAAAAGGGTCTGGAATATAATCCTTATTATGAAACGGAGGTAATGTAATAAAATGGATGACGTAAAACGTGAGTATAGAATAGGTGGTATAGTGTCACCAAGTGAAGTTCCTAATTGGGCACGCAGAGAGCCTAAATGGAAAGAGCTCATTGCCATGGTACTTGATCTTGAGCCTGGCCAGACCCTTACTGTAATGTTTGACGATCAAGACACTGCTAACCGTGCTCGCAATACTGTACGGGATACGATTAATCTTGCGGAGAACAAAGCATCAGTCCGAACCAGGGTAGCTTTCAATCCTGAAACTCAGGAATCAGTTACTTACTTTACACGGCTGCATGATAAGGACATCCGCACAGAAAAGCGTATTCCTCCACAGTCCACCAAGAAATAAAACCAATTAGAAAAGAAAACACGCACCTTAATTGTGTGTGTTTTTTTATCAATACTGATGCCATAGGTATATCAATGGGGATAATTCTACGTATAAACGGAGAGCTTATGTCAGAAATATCAATGATCGCCTTCACAGAAAATGCACAAGAAGAATTACTCCGGCTTGGGGATGAGCTGAAACTGCAGAAGTTATTCCTGGCCTTGAAAAACCCCACGCAGATCCCTGATGATCTTGTAGAGGATCTCCAGTCTATGCTGTTGACCCTTGCTGATATGTTCAGCATGAGTGTACCTGAAACAGACACTGATCCGCTTGATACCTTGCTCAAAGCATCCAGGGACATCAACCTGTCCAGAGTACTGCGTGAGAGAGGGCTGTTCAGGCTCTACACCCTGGTGACCACCAAGATAGATGTCTATGACGAGTACCTGAATAAATTCATCCAAGTCTCTGCCTTTCAAACAGAGGTCAACCCTGACACCGGCCTAAACTTTGTCTCACAGGAAGAGTTTATCGGGTGGTTCTGCAGAGAGGCCCATGTACCCAGGTCCCTTGTCTTTATGAGGCTTGCAACCATAAGGAAACTGGTAAGCCTGGGGGTCTCTATCGGGGATACTTACCAGATCATCCTGGCCAAACCATACGCCATCCGTAAAGCCTTGAACACCGTGGCTACATGGGATAAGGAAGGTGTGGAGGATATAGACCCGCTGATCGCTGCCCGACTGACGGAGAAGATGCTACCGAGTAAGGTTGAAGAGGTCAAAGGATACACCGATACGATGATGTCCCTGACATCCACAAAGGATGAGAAGGAGCAAGCCCGCCTGAGTATGATCGAAACCGTGAAGCCTGCCATCATATCACTCACTAGAGAAGTGGCCTCCCACCCTGATGTTCGGGATGCAATGAACTTCGTCACGCACGACATCGCTAATAAACCAGAGATGACCTACAGGTGGAATGACATCAGTGATGTGCTTGAAATAGAGTACATACAGAAATCAATAGATCCTAAAGGCAGGGAGTATATCGTGGACGTGCTGATAATTCCTTTCATCCCCGACATCCCGATCCTGCCTATCGAAATCAAAAGGGATCTGATCGAAAGACTGCCTATAAAGAACAGGGATAGACTTGACATAAATTAGTTTCTATGCTATATTTTTGTTACATATTATACACGGAGGTTTATTAATGGATACTAATACGGCGAATAAAGGTTTGTTTGATGGACTGGCCGCTTACTTCCCCCCAACTGAAATCAGGTGGCGGGTTGGTAACGTGTCAAAGAGGGACCCAGATAATCCCAAAGGTGCAGCCCTGGCCTACGTTGACTCCCGCTCCTTCATGGACCGGTTGGATGCGGTTTTAGGTCCTGATCTATGGCATGATGAATACAAAGCAGGCCCCAACGGCGGTATCCTGTGCGGGCTCTCCATCAAGATCAATGGTGAATGGGTCACCAAGTGGGACGGTGCCGATAACACCCAGTTTGAGGGTGTCAAAGGCGGTATCTCTGACTCGTTCAAGCGTGCCTGTGTCAAGTGGGGCATCGCCCGCTACCTGTACGCCTTCCCCATGCAGTGGGTAGCTGTAAAGCCTGTTGGTAAAGGGTATGTACTGGCCGGAACACCGATCTTCCCGAAGTGGGCAATCCCTGCTGGTGAGAAGGAAGTAATCGTCAAAGAGGAAAGTCTTGAAGTACCAGTAGAGACAGTCCAAGAACCCCCAACCACTGAACCAGAAGGAAAGAAGGAAACGGTCACCCCTGGCAATGGTAAGGGGAATGGGAATAATGGTAATGATTCCAGTGCTGTGGAAGCAGCCAAGAGAATGGCCCGTGCCCAATCCTACACCATCCCAAGCGGACTGCCCTTTGAGGGGTTCACGATGGGTGATGTGCTCAAAGAGAGCATCGGACGTGACGTGATCGAAATGCTGGCTGGTCACAAAGATATGGACGGTAAGAAGTTCGTGCCTGCTGATGACGAACAGAAGAAAACCCAGGCTGCTGCAGAGTACCTGTCGAAGACCCTGGCCACAGTCAGCAACAACTAATCCAACGAATCAGGTGGGGGGAAACCCCCACCACTGGAGCTTGCATGGGAAATACTTTTTTCCACTCACTGATAGATATCGTCGGTATCACTTCCCTGGCTGCCTACATGGTAATAGCCATCGGGATCTTCATCAGACAGATACGACACATCCCACGCTTCGAGCACAAGTGGCTCTACGTACCGACAATATTTACCGCAATGATGCTGTCTGTATTCTGGATATTCCTTGCTGGTAAGGTGGCGATGGATACAATCAGATCCTAGCAGTCCACATGTGGACACAAAAAGCACCTCAGAATCGGGGTGCTTTTTTATTATCGGTAATTAGACCAGGGTTAATTATCATAATAAGTAATGTTTTATACCGGGGTTTATGCCCTATTTTACGCCTGTTTTTACACCCATTTTTGGACAGTTTCTCCCAGCGTTTTATTAAGTTATCTAATCCTTCTCTAATGTAAAGAAATCCGTGATTCTAATACATGAACCGAGATCATGTACCTAAAAAGTGGATTTTATACTATAATAACGTAGTAAACCAGCGGAAATTGAGGACATAGTGCATGAGCCCTAGCAAAACAGGGCATTGAATCTCAAAAAATTAAGGCATAAACCCTGGTACTTTTACAAAATAACAGAACGACCACATATGGTGGGTGGATACAGTTTCCACGTGAAAACTCCACATGTGGGGGTACTTTTTGCGGGTGTAGCCAAGTGGTAAGGCATCAGCTTCCCAAGTTGACATTCGTGGGTCCGAATCCCATCACCCGCTCTTTTTATTTAAGTGCTCCTAGAAACGCTTCCATTCAAAATTACCAAAAATCGCCTAATTCCCCGAATCTGCCATTTTTTATGCCAATTAAATTGGCGAAAATCCATAAAATTGTCAACATAATAACCATGGTATGGATTTTTCCAATCTTTTACTCATGCCTTTCTAAATTTAAAAAAATGAAAATCCATGATGAAATACCTGGAGGAATATTTATGAAAAAAAGCTGGCCGGAAAAAATGGCTGACAAGCCCAATTTACCTAAAATACTTCTGCTGGAGAGAGGCTTCCCATGCTACAATGCCGTCCATAAAATGGGCGCTGAAGAAGGCAACTCGGTCATCCTGGTGAACCCTTCAGAGATTCTGCCATATATGCAGGCTGTCCCACCCGGAAAATTGAGCACCATCACGGAAATATGCAAAGCCATCGCCGCCAGGCACAACGTCAAGGGCTGCTGTTCCCTCACTATAGGCATCTTCATCATGACCATCGCCAACGCAGTTGTGGAGATGCAGCAGGAGGGTGTTTATATTTACGTCCCCTACTGGCGCACCATAAAGGCAGATGGATCCCTCAACCCAAAGTATCCTGGTGGGATCGAAGCACACAAATCCTTGCTTGAATCTGAAGGTTATCCGATCATGAAGAAAGGAAAACAGTACTACGTACGGAATTTTGCGCAGTTTTTGGTCTGAAAGGTTGTTCTTCCGTTATTTCCGGGTTTTCGTATTGGTATATTTTGTCCATTTCAGCTTTGAAAAGTGGAGACAAGCCTGCCGCTGGTGAAACGCTGATACCTGGGAATGGGTAAATAATTCCAGAAACTATTAATAAAAAGGGCTTTTTTCCTGGAATTACCGGAATTCCAAAACAAAAAAGGGTATCCAGGATACCCAGTAAAAAGTTCTAAATTAAAATTTATACCAGGAGAAATTTATTGGGGTGGCTGACGGGGGTCGAACCCGCAACATCTTGATCCACAGTCAAGTGCTCTGCCATTGAGCTACAGCCACCATGAAGTAAACGGATTTTATCACAGCGGTTAGGACTGTGCAAGCAAATCATTAAGACGACCAACCAGTTCGCTGCGTTCAATGATTTGCTGTTTTTGGCCGGGAAGATCTTTGACTGTGACCTTCCCCTGTGATATTTCATCCGGCCCAAGTACAATCACCAACGGAATGGTCATCCGGTCAGCAAATTTAAATTGTTTTTGGAGTTTGGCTGTTTCGGGGTAGCAGATCACATTGATTCCTGAAGTGCGCAGGTCAGCCGCCAGCTTTTGAGAGTCAAAGAAGGATGCATCATCAAAGATGGTGACCATAATCTGTGCAGGCTGGGTAGATAATTCCGGAACACACCCGTATTTCTTTAGCACGATACCTGCCATAACATCCCCCATGGCAAAGCCAACACCAGGTACAGGCTCCCCGCCAACGTCACTCACCAGGTTATCATAACGCCCGCCCCCTAAAATGGAACGCCCGCCATCCAGATCTTTAGCCTCAAAAACCACACCGGTGTAGTAATCCAATCCGCGAATAATCCTGGGTGAGAATGAAACATAATCGCGGAAGCCCATAGCACCTAATAAAGCAAACGCCCGGGATAATTCCGGTGATGTTTCCCAGGCGTCACCTTCTTCCATAAAATTGTCAATACCATTCACCTGTTCAGCGGTAAGGCCAATTTCCTGTGCATAAGAAAACCACTCTGGTGGTGTCATTTTCTCGCGCCGGTCTATCAAACGGTACACTTCAATCCGTTTCAACGGAGGGATATTAAGGGAGGAAAGAGTTCTATCTACCAGCCGGCGGTCATTAACCAGGAGTTTAACCTGGTCCGGTGTGAGGCCAACAGCTTTGAATAAACTTGCACATATCGCCAACAGCTCTGCATCAGCTTCCGGTGAATTAACCCCGAATAGATCGATATTCCATTGAAAAAACTCACGTGCACGCCCTTTCTGGGGCTTTTCATAACGCCAGAATGGACCAAAAGACCACCACCGCAGCGGAAAGATCAGCTGGTTCGCCCGCTGCGCTACCATTCGAGCGAGCGAAGGGGTCAGTTCAGGGCGCAAAGTGATTAATTCTCCACCTCTATCAGGAAATACAAACGCCTGTTCCTTAACCAGTTCCTCACCCGATTTTGCAGCATAAAGATCAACTTTTTCAAGGATAGGAGCCTCATATTCCTGGTAACCAAAAGATTCAGACACCTGGCGAATTTTTCCATATAACCAGGTGCGAAATGCCATGTCTTCCGGATAAAAATCACGGGTACCCTTTACGGATTGAATTGTGTTTTTCATAATAGCGACCATTCTTATACAAAAATATGTTCCCAAATTTTAACACAATCCCACCACCATTAAACAGAATAGAACACCCTGTCATTTGTGAAATCAGGTACAATTACAGCAATAAATATCTACCGAAAGTAGTTCATCATGAATGTAAATGAGTTGATTCAACACGCCAATGGCAAATTATTAAGCAATACTACCGATCTCAACCGTGAAATTAAAGGGGCCTGCGGAGCAGATTTAATGAGTGATGTGCTGGCATCCATAAAACCAGAAGCAGTACTGCTCACAGGTTTATGCAATCCACAGGTAATCCGAACAGCCCAAATGGCGGATGTGGTTGCAATTGTTTTTATCCGTGGCAAACGGCCTCCAGTTGCAACCATTGACCTTGCAGAACAGGAAGAAATAGCGATCATCTCCTCTCCCTTAGGGATGTTTGAATTATGCGGTCGTTTATATAAAGCCGGATTGCCAAGTTTGGAGGGATCCATGGTAGATTTTTCCAGCGGGGACTGTTGTGATGATGCCAATTAGGATTTTTCTATAATTTATGGATGATAAAACTTCCGTTAAGGCAATTATCAGTGATGCGGCCGCAGAAGATATCACAAGAATTGAAGAACTCGCCTATGAGTTAAAAATACGCGAGGTCATGACAACTCAAGCACATACCATCCGGTTAGATACAAAGATGGCTGACGTGCTTGAATTAATGAGGACCCAAAAGATTTCCGGTGCACCTGTCATGGATCAAGATAGGGTGGTTGGGATCGTCAGCACAGAAAATCTAATCCAATGCCTGGTAGACCAGGATCTTGAATCTGAAGTCAACAAATATATGAGTTCAAACATCCTTTTTGCCAGGGCAAGCGATCCGGTTGTGGAAGCCCTTAAATTATTTGTGAATACAAAAGTAGGCAGACTTCCCGTTATAGAAGACAACAAGTTGGTTGGTATTATTACCAAGGGTGACATCACCCGGGGTGTTTTAAAAGCATTGCAGCGTGATTACAAAACCGAGGAACTCCGCCGGTACCGGGCGAGTCATTTGTTTGAAGATATAGAATCGGACCGCACGAGTGTGATTTTACGTTACATAATTAAACCCAGGGATTTTGTTCATGGCGGTACAGCCTCAAGCAATATCAAGAAAGCCCTGCAAAGATTGGGAGGCACCCCTCAAATAACCCGCAAAGTTTCCATAGCAATCTATGAAGCGGAAATGAATTTAGTCATCCATACCACAAATGGTGGCACCATCAGGGTTGAGATTGAACCTCACATCATTTCCATTGATGCATTTGATGATGGACCAGGAATTGAAGATGTTGAATTGGCACTCAAACCAGGTTGGTCTACTGCTACCGATGAGATCCGTGAAATGGGTTTTGGTGCCGGTATGGGGTTGGTTAATATATCAAGATGCGTAGACAGTATGAAGCTTGAGTCAAGCCCCGAAATTGGCACCCGTCTGAAAATGAAAATAAATTTAGATGATGGGGATCAGGGTATCAACTCAGATGCAACTAAAAAATAAAGGATCATAAAAATGAATCTCGAAGAGATCGTTACTCAACTACAACTCAAAAGGCTGACAAACGAAAAGGATTTCTCCCAAATATACGCGGAGGGTGGGTATGCTTCAGATCTTCTGAGTTGTGTCATGGCCGGCGCTCCCCATCATGGTATCTGGGTCACCCTGCAATGCCATATGAATGTTATTGCCGTTGCACAATTACTTGAATTATCAGGGGTGATTATCACTGAAGGTGCCATGCCAGATGAAGCAACCATAGCCAGGGCCAATGATGAAAATATTAACCTGCTGCTTTCTTCAGAGAACACCTTCACGATTGTTGGCAAACTCTGGGAACTGGGTATAAGAAATTAGTTGCATATCCAATAAGACAGGATAAATGTGAGAGTCTATCGAGCGGAACTTCAAATTCACACTGTTCTCTCACCCTGTGCTGAAGTTGAGATGATCCCGCCTCTGATTGTCCAGGAAGCCCTGGATAGAGGCATCAACCTGATTGCAATTACCGACCACAATTCATCAAAAAACATTTCCGCTGTAAAACAGGCAGCGGAAAACACTCTTCTAACTGTTTTGCCCGGGATGGAACTTCAAACCCTGGAAGAGGTTCATATAATCTGCCTGTTTGATACATTAGAACAGGTTTCCTCCTTTCAGAAAATTGTGGATGATTACCTGCCGGATATCAAGAACAACGCCGAGTATTTTGGAGAGCAGTATATTGTAGATAAAACCGGTGAGTTCCTTGGATTTGAGGATCAGCTGCTGCTCACTTCAACAAAATTAACCTTTCACCAGGCATGGCAAGCGGTCACCCATTTAGGCGGGTTATTTATTCCCGCCCACGTGAACAGGCAGACCTTTGGATTATTCTACAACCTGGGTTTGATTCCAGTGGACACGAAAATCGAGGCTTTAGATATCTCCCGTCATATATCTGTTGAAAAAGTCCACGAGAAATTTCCACAAACAACCGGTTACCCGCTTATTCAAACTGGTGACGTCCACCGGCTTGAGGATTTTTTGGGATCAACTCAATTCTTAATAGAACTACCAACGATCAATGAGATCAGGATGGCACTCCAGGGAATCAACGGCCGCCGGGTATCTATTTCGTCATAGATACTCTTATTTATCTTAATTGACACTCTTCGGAAGAAATCATGACATTTGTTTGTTGACCCATATTTAGGTAAATGGTAAACTATTCTCAACGCTTTGTGAAAATCATCACAAATATTATCCAAATTATCTGGAGTAGGTCCGAAGATGTCAATTCAAACAAAGGAAACTGAAGCGTTACTTTCTGCTGACCAGAAAGCAATCATGGATGAGATCATTGAAAAGAATCTGGACATTCCGGGTTCAACAATGGTTGTACTTAATTCCATCCAGGAAAGACTCGGCTTTATCAGCAAAGAGATGGAAGCTTATGTTGCCGGGGAAATGAACGTTCCTCTTAGCGTAGTGCACGGGATTGTCACTTTTTACTCATTTTTCACTGACAAGCCGCGAGGAAAACATACCATCAAATTCTGCATGGGAACAGCCTGTTATGTGGGCGGTATGGAACAGCTCATCGAGAAAGCCAAGCAGTTATTAAATGTCGAACCGGGGCAAACTACCCCGGATGGATTAGTGACGCTGGAGATTTGCCGCTGCGTGGGAGCCTGCAGCCAGGCGCCAGTAGTTGTTATTGACGAGGAAATTCACGGACGCCTAAAACCCAACAAGTTCCCTCAACTTCTAAAGGGCATCCAGGAATGAAGTAGAAATCTCTTGAGAGAACTCGCCTTGCATGTAATGGATATAGCTGAAAACAGCGTTGGTGGAAAAGCAAAAAACATTGCGATCACCGTCGAGGAAAACACCTACAAGGATTACCTTATGATGAAGATCGTGGATGATGGGAAAGGCATGGATGCCGAATTTTTGGCGAATGTGGTTAACCCATTTACAACAACCCGTACAACCAGGAAGGTTGGGTTAGGAATCCCTTTATTAAAGGAAGCCTGCGAGGCTTGTAACGGATCATTTCAAATTCAATCCGAGGTAGGACTGGGGACAACTGTTGAGGCAAGGTTTCAACACAGCCATATTGACCGGATGCCCCTGGGAGATATAACCGATACCATATATTGCCTGGTGATTGCTTATCCTCAAATAC
>Ga0209254_10006938_pt1 | contig 10452 bp, 10 predicted proteins | sample FrelakmetDIP11DI_FD_187148 | JGI IMG/M metagenome (GOLD analysis project Ga0209254, IMG submission 187148) | Freshwater lake sediment microbial communities from the University of Notre Dame, USA, for methane emissions studies - DIP11 DI (SPAdes)... | ecosystem: Environmental > Aquatic >... | reverse complement strand
TCGGTATGCAGCTCAACACTTACATATCCACCGAATTTTGATGCGAGCCTTAGTCCGTGCCTGGCATTCAGCATAAAAGCAATCTCCCTGACCTTCGTTTCGACGGGCAGATCATAGACCAGGTGCTTTGCTTCGGATATGAAAATATCATAGATGCCTTTTTGTATCTCGTTATTCAGCAGTGTATTATTTGTCGTAAGGGCACTCATTTCAGGTGACCAGTTTCTCTCAGCTTCTTCAATATCTCCGGTATCAAGCCAGAGTTCAGTTCCCGCATCCTTCAATGATTGCCAGAATGGATCGCTTTTACCATTAATACGCTTTTCATTAAGGTTTTTCCACAGGAAGTCACTAATTCTTGTATTCAGGTCAGCCATGGTTATATCTTTTTTTATTAATCACTAAAAACTTCATTTTGTTACGGAAATTGTTTTGATATCCTCACCTGTTGGAAGCTGGAAAATTTTAAGCTCAAACTCTTTCAGCACAGCAAGAAAATGCTCAATAATCTCCGACTGCAGGTTCTCAAAAGGTATCAGGGAATTATTTCTGCTGAACGCATAAACCTGCAATGGTAATCCGTTACCATCAGGTTCCCTGTGTCTTAATATTAATGTTTCATTTTTGTCGATCATCGGAAGACTTTTCAGAAACGATTCGCCATAAATCCTGAAAAGGCCAAGATTAGTTATACTGGCAACTTCGGTGATAATACTTCCTGCATCATAATCCTCTTTTTCCGATTTTTTGGAGCCCTTCTCAATTTTATCAAAATATTCATTGATTGATGGAAATTTTCTGAGCTTCCGGATAAGGACCTGATCAGCAAATCTTATGCTTCTCATATCAATGTAAATCAGTTTTTTTATCTGCCTTACTCCTGATTCCTCCATCCCTTTCCAGTTTTGAAACGACTCATTGACAAGTGCATAAGCCGGAAGAGTTATTATTGTTTTGTCAAAATTCCGGACCTTAATAGTAGTAAGCGTTATGTCTTCAGTTATTCCATCTGCACCACGCGATGGTATTGTAATCCAGTCACCCACTTTAAGCATATTATTGCCAGACAATTGAATACTGGCAACCAGTCCGAGGATTACATCCTTAAAGATCAGCATCAGAACAGCTGCCATTGCACCTAATCCTGCTACAATCGCACTTACCTCCTTTCTGAAAACAAGTGAAATAATTACCAGCATGGCAAGTATGACGATAACAAGTTTTAATACCTGAACATATCCCTTAATATGCCTGTGCTGCGATATGGGCAAACTCAGATAGATCACATGCCATGCCTCAATAAATGAATTAATAACAACCATACCCGCCACAATCATATATATATAGGTGAGCTTCTGAACGATGATCAGCCAGCCAGGATATGCTTTAAGGGCCCAGCCTGCCATAAACCAGATCACAAGAGCCGGGGCAAGATGAGATAACCGTGTAAATACCTTCTGCTCAAGGAAAACATCATCCCACGTTACAGTTGTCCTTTTAACAATCCTGGTTACGACTTGTAAGATCAATGTCTTTGCGGCCTGATTTGAAAGCCAGCTTAGAAATAAAACAACAATTACCAGTCCTGAAGTACTTAAAACTGAAGATAACTGAGGGCCAAATCCTGAATTGATCAGGAGTTCCCTCAGCCATATGCCAGGATCAGGAATATGGTGCATAAATATTCTTATTTTTTTCAGGAGCAAAAGTATATAAATTCTTCATCCTTATTGATGAATATTCTTAGCTTTATGACAGGATTACAAAACAGATCAGTCATGAGAACATTTATTTCTTCCATTCTGGCATTTTGTGCAATGTCAACTTTTGCTCAGAATAATTTCGATAAGTATTTCACAGATAAGGTACTGCGCTTTGATTATATGCTGGCAGGCAACAGTCAGAAGAGTGTCGTCTATCCGGTTGGTATGAAAGAGGAACCTGTTTACGCGGGATCCAGAGAGAACCTCATTGATCCCTTCAATTACGGAAATTTTAAATATGAGATTTTTGACGCGGAAGAGAATAAACTTATATATTCACGGGGATTCTGCACTCTTTTTCAGGAATGGCAGACCACCTCAGAAGCAAAAACGACTGAGAGAAGCTTTTATGAAGTCGCCACCTTCCCGTTCCCTAAAGTAAAAGTCCGGTTTGTACTTAGCTTAAGGGAACGCTCCGGAAATTTTGTCAGGCTTTATGAATCCAACATTGATCCTGATGACTATTACATAAGAAGAGAGAAGCCTGCAGATGTCAATGTAACAAAAATTTATGGTTCGGGCAATCCCCAGAAATGCGTTGATCTGGCTTTTATTGCCGAGGGATATACAAAGAATGAAATAGAAAAATTCAGGGAGGATGTCAGGAGATTGACCGATGTACTTCTTTCTGAAGCGCCGTTCAGCGAGTACAGGGACAAAATCAATATCTGGGCCGTGGAAGCCGTTTCATCTGAATCGGGAACTGACATTCCGGGAGAAAAAATATACCTTAATACAGTCCTGAATTCAAGTTTTTATACTTTCGGAACCGACAGGTATCTTACTACTCAGGATATTAAATCAGTTAATGATTATGCTGCTGTCGCTCCCCATGATAATATAATAGTCCTTATAAACAATAAAATGTACGGGGGAGGAGGAGTCTATAACTATTACAGCGGGACAACCGCAGATCATCAGCTGTCTTCAAAGGTCTTTGTACATGAATTCGGACATGGTTTTGCAGGACTTGCAGACGAATATTACTCCTCTGAGGTTGCCTATGATGAGTTTTACCCTCTAAACGTTGAACCATGGGAACCAAATATTACGACCATGGTTAATTTTGAATCAAAATGGAAGAATATGATTCCGGCCGGTTTACCCGTCCCGACTCCTTCTGAGGAAAAATTTAACAATGTTACGGGAGTGTTCGAAGGAGGAGGCTATTCCGCCAGGGGAATCTTCCGCCCCGAAATGGATTGCCGCATGAAGAGCAATGGTTCAAAAGGATACTGCTCAGTATGCCGCGAAGCAATAAAAAAGATGATTGAATTCTATACCAGATAATGTTTTGATTGTAGGGGCGTTGCATGCAACGCCCTTTTTGCATGCAATGCCCATTCATACATTTAATATGTAACACGGTGAATAACAACTATTTACCCTTCCTGTCAATAAGGTAAAACAGGACAAGGGCAAGCCCACCAAAAATTAAAATCATTGAAAAATAACCTGCCACTTCGGAAGGGAATGCTGAAGCGGATTCCAGAATAGCTCCTGCAATAATTCCAAGGCCTATCCCTGTCAGGAACATTCCTGCTTTCAGAGTAAATTTACCCCAGGAGATTGATATTTTTCCTTCCTTTCCGGTATTGAAAAGGCTGGCATCGGCACCCTTCTCAATCAGGGCCATCCTCTCTTTGTTACGGGTTGTATAATGAATATATACAAGCCCAAAAATCATTGCGAAAAAAGCAATAAAAGCAATTAATGTTTCCATCTCTTTCAGTTTTAATTTAATTATCAATTTGCCCTTTAGACACCATCCCTGACCTGAAGGTTACAAAAACAGTAACTTTTATTAAAAAACTTTAAATGCCCTTATACTATTGCCGCATTTCTGGTAACCAATTTATAACTTTGAGCGTCAAAGGAGCATAATGGACTTCAGGAGCGATATATTTTATATCCGTCAGGTACAGGAAGGTAAGATCAATGCCTTTTCACATCTTGTCGACAGGCACAAAGATAAAGCCTATAACCTTGCTTTCAGGATCTGTGCAAACCGCGAAGAAGCTGAAGAAATTGCCCAGGATGCCTTTATCAAGGCCTACAGGTCGCTTAACAATTTCAGAATGAAGAGCAGTTTTGCCACATGGTTGTACCGGATTGTCTATAATACTGCCATTTCGCTTGTACGAAGCAGGAAAAATAAAATCCTGGCTTTAGAGGAGTTCCCTGCCGATGCTGTTGATTTCCTTAGTTCCTGCACCAGCCAGGATGAGGCAGTCGAAGAATACAGGAGTTCTTTGGTAAACTTTGCGATGCAAAAGATCTCCGAAGACGACAGAGGGCTGATAACTCTTTATTACTATAATGATCTGGATATGGAAGAGATCTCAAAAATTACAGGAATCAGCAGGTCAAACATAAAGGTAAAACTTTACAGGGCCAGAAGAAAAATGGCAGAGATCATTGAAAAAAATGAAAATAAAATTGTTTCTTACCATGGATAAACAGGAAAAATATGATGAAGATCTTCTGAAGACATTTCTAAATCCTGACAGGATTGAGAAAGCTCCTGAAGGATTTACTTCAAAAACCCTTGCAAGAATTCAGATTGAAAAACAGTCAGCCGGTCTGACCAGGAGCTTTCGCGGTAAATACCTTGTGCCATTGGTTTCATTGGCAGTCTGTGCAGCATTGATTATAGTATCAGTGGTTCTTCCTGTCAATGATCCGGGGCCTGCAGATTCTGTAATATGGAGGTATCTTCAGAATCCCGGAATCAGTCTGCCTGCACTGAATAACGATTTTCTTCAGAATTTGAAGGTTCCAGGCTGGATTCCTTATTCATTTATTGGATTCTTTCTGCTGATGTTTTTCGACAGGATCCTTTTCGGCATTTTCAACAAACAGGGTAAATAGCCTGATGTTTGTATCTTCTTTACAGGCTTTTAACCTGTGAGTTCAGTCCCTTTAGATTTAAAGATCTGCTCATTGCGGCAAGGATTTCCCTTACACCCGATTTTATTTCGCAGCTGCCTTTGAGATGAACTATCAGGGCACATTGTTCAGCCTGAACTGAATCATGTCCACATACCTCAACCAGCGATTTAATAACATGATCAAATGTATTCACTTCATCATTAAACAGAATGAGTGTATATTTCTCTCCCCCGCTGTTCTGTTTACCTTCTCTGCGCAGTGTTTTTTCTTTCATCTCATTTCAAAAAAAGTTGCTTCGCTGTTTCTACCGGGATCTCCGTGCTGCCCAAATATGCCACAACGTGCGACTCGCGGAAGCCATTGCGTATTAAAAGGTCTGCATACTCAGAAGCACTTTCAAAAGTAATAAATTTTCCTATCAGATAAACAAATGTGCCATCCTCCGTTGAAATAATTTCAATACCACGGTTTCCCGCCATCTTTTTGTAGTTATCCAGAGTTTCTTTACTTACCGGAATAATACTCCTTGTTATTTCAACCCTGTAATTCAGAGTGACCGGATCAGTTGCGTCCTGACCCGGAGTCTGATCAGTTATGATAAATGGTTTCATACCCCACTGATCTTCCAGAAGTAAAGCCCTGTCGGGTGATACCGCTTTCCCATCCAAGAAAGCTGTAACAAAGGCATCCTTAAATCCGGTCTGTTTAACTGTGAGCAAGGCCCTGTTTGCATCGGCGATCTTCCTGAACATACCGGCCAGGTACTTTGTTGCTACGGTTCCGGGTACTTTAAAGCCAACCACAGGAGAGATGCCTTTAAAATATGAGATATCGGGAGGTTTACTGAAAACACCGATCTGGATCCGGTAAATCAATCCTGCCGGTATATCAGGATCAATGAAAATCTTCAGCCCGCCTGCAAGAGAAGCATTGGTTTCCACTCTAAATATAGAATATACTTCGTTGCCCTTTTTCACTTCCTGCGCTGAAAAGGGTTTGGCACTATTACTTTTCGCTCCGGGAGACTGGCTGTCGGCAAGACTGAATTTATTATCTGCCTCCTTTTGATATTCTGAAGCCTGGGATTCCAGTTCTGAAATCTTCAGTTTAGCAGATTCTTTCTGTGAAGCAGGAAGATTGTTGTAATCTTTCTTTTTCTCAACTGCCAGCATATTAACAGAGTCGGCCTTTACCTGGTATTTCATAGCCTCCGATAATAAAATGTCATATTCCGGCGGAACTTCCTGTTTTTGGGAAACCGGTTTTACAACAGCTTTATCTATGGCATTCTCCTGATTCTTTCCCTGACTTGCAGGAATTGCCAAAGGAATCGCCTCACTTTGCTTAACGATTTTGGTTTCTTCCGGTTCCGGAATACGTCCTTTCCCCAGGTTACATTCCTGGATATATGTTGTCAGATCATATTCCCTTGCAACCTTTTTTCCTGCCTCCCTCTCAAAAGAATTATAGGTATCTATTGCCTCCCTGAACCTTCCCTGCATCTGTTGCGACCTCCCGAGATAAAACAAGGCATCATCAGGAATATCCTTAATATCAAGCGAACCGCCAAGGGCATCCTTAAGCAAAGATGAGGCATTCTCCGGTTCCCTGTTCATTTTTACCAGGCATACTCCAGAATAATATTTATATAAGGGATCTTTCGGATAACTTTGAAGCAGACTGCTGAATTCACCATAAGCCTTTTCAAAGTCACTTTTTGAAAATGAATCCATGGCAGCCTTGAGTGAAGGTTTCTGCAAGGAGCCAACTGAATAGGAATCAATAACTGAAAGAACAAAAGTGATAATAAAAAACACCCTTAAAAAATTCTCTTTTATTCTAATTTCCATTTCTGCCAGAAATTCATAATTTATTCATTATCTGAGTATTACTTCTATAATACAATATATTTCAGAAATGAATTATGTTAATAATAATTATCCCGATTTTATCAGAAACCGGTTCAAACTTCGTAAATTTACCGCTAATTACAAAATTTACAGCAAAATGGAAGAATTAAAAGAAGGAATGAAAGCACCTCTGTTCGAAGGTACTGATCAGGATGGCAAGACTATTAAACTGAGTGATTTTACCGGCAAAAAAGTTGTACTTTATTTTTATCCTAAAGACAATACCCCGGGATGTACTGCCGAGGCCTGCAATCTACGCGACAATCACCGGGAATTGCTGAAAAAAGGATTTGCCGTGATAGGGGTAAGTATGGATAGTGAAAAATCCCATAAAGGATTTGCCTTAAAGTATTCACTCCCATTTCCCCTTATAGCCGATACATCCAGGAAATTATTGAATGATTATGGTGTTTACCGTGAAAAGAAACTATATGGTAAAAGCTTTCTTGGAATTGTAAGGACAACATTTATAATTGATGAAAAAGGAATAATTGAAAAAATCATTTCAAAAGTTGATACAAATAATCACACAGATCAGATTTTAAAATTATATCAATAATAATACCGGTAACATGAGTAACGAAAGAAAAGAGGTCAACAAGGAAAAACTAAAAGCCCTTGAGGTAACCCTGGGTAAAATTGAAAAGGACTTTGGAAAGGGAACAATTATGAAGCTTGGCGATCATGCCATCGAAAACATACAGGTAATTTCAACAGGTTCTATCGGCCTTGATGCCGCACTTGGAATCGGAGGGTTTCCAAGAGGACGTGTCATTGAGATTTATGGCCCCGAAGCATCCGGAAAAACAACCCTGGCTATCCATGCCGTTGCCGAGGCACAAAAGAATGGAGGTATTGCAGCAATTATTGACGCTGAACACACATTTGACAGACATTATGCTGAAAAACTGGGAGTTGATGTTGAAAACCTACTTATCTCACAGCCCGACAACGGGGAACAGGCACTTGAAATAACTGATAATCTTATCCGTTCAGGAGCTCTTGATATTATTGTAATTGACTCGGTCGCCGCTCTTACTCCTAAAGCAGAGATCGAAGGCGAAATGGGCGACTCTAAAATGGGTCTCCAGGCAAGGCTGATGTCGCAGGCACTCCGTAAACTAACAGCAAATATCAGTAAAACGAACACTTCGTGCGTGTTCATAAATCAACTGAGGGATAAGATCGGAGTAATGTTTGGCAATCCGGAAACCACAACAGGAGGGAATGCTCTGAAATTCTATGCTTCCGTAAGGGTTGATATACGCAAAACCAACCAGATCAAGGAAGGTGAGGAGATTGTCGGAAACCGTACACGTGTAAAGATTGTGAAAAACAAGCTGGCCCCTCCATTTAAGAAAGCTGATTTTGATATCCTGTACGGGGAGGGGATCTCTCAGCTGGGAGAGATTGTAGATCTCGGGGTGGATTTTGAAATAATAAAGAAAAGCGGGTCATGGTTCAGCTATGGAGATACAAAACTTGGTCAGGGCCGCGATGCTGTAAAACAGATAATCAGGGACAATCCCGAACTTTATGATGAGCTGAAAGCTAAAATCTCTGAAGCTCTTAAGAAATAATAACCCAACTTATTTTATATCGCATATGAAAAGATTCCTCTGCTTAATGGTGATCGTAATCACCCTGTTTTTTGTTTCCTGTAAACAGAATCCACCTGTTGCTGAAGAACCGGCAAAGGTATTTAACTACCAGCTTACTGAAGAGGAAAAGAGCGGCGGTGTAATGACACCTGAAATAATGTGGAAGTTCGGACGGCTTGGTTCTTTTACGCTTTCACCTGATGGCTCTTCTGTTCTATATACTGTAACCCGGAGAGACCTTCAGAGCGAAAACAGAGAAACGAATATTTTTAAGGTATCATCCGGCGGAGATGATCCTGTACAGCTCACTGAGAATGGAGCAGGAAGCTCCCCTCAGTGGATCGATGGAGGAAAAAAGATTGCTTATGTAAGCGGAAACGACTTTATGACTATGAATGCCGACGGATCTGATAAGAAGAAAATAACAGGCATATCCGATTTTGAGATATTCAGTATCTCTCCCGACGGGAGAAATATTTATTACACTAAAAGGGTAAAACTTGATCAGACAGCTAATGAAAAACATAATTTCCCCAAAGCAAAGGTCAGGATAATAGATGACCTTATGTACAGACACTGGAATACATGGAGCGATTATTCATACAGCCATATTTTTGTTGCCTCTTTCAACGGTTCGGAAGTGACAGGGGGAAAAGATATCATGAAAGATCAGAAATTTGAGGCCCCAACATCTCCGTATTTTGATGAGGCAGAAATATCATGGAGTCCCGACGGAAAATATATTGCTTACACCTCCAAGCGGTTAAGAGGAAAAGAGGATGCCAAAAGTACAAATTCCGATATTTACCTGTATGAGATTTCCACAGGAACCGAATTAAATATTTCAGAAAATAATCATGGATACGACAAATACCCTGTCTTTTCACCCGATGGTTCAAAAATTGCCTATCAAAGTATGGAAAGAGAAGGATATGAAGCTGATCTTGACAGGCTGTTTGTTTATGATATAAAAGCCGCGGCCGGCTCCTGGGTCACAAAAGGCTGGACCTTCGATGTCGCAAGTATTAACTGGTCAGATAACCAGACTCTCTATTTTACCTGTGCATATCTTGGAACTGTACAGATATTCAAAACAAACCTCTCCGGGGATGGAGTCAAAAAGGTAACAGAAGGAGTACATGATCTTAATACCATAAATCTGAAATCGGGAGTCCTTGTAGCCCAACAGAATTCAATGTCGATGGCACCTGAAATTTCGAGGATTGATATGGCTTCGGGAGAGATAAAACAACTGAGCTTCATAAACAAAAATATCTATGAATCAGTCAGAATGGGTAAAACTGCTGAAAAGTTTATACACACAAAAGATAATCAGAACCTTCAGATGTGGGTAATTTATCCCCCCGGTTTCGATCCTTCAAAGAAATATCCTGCACTGCTTTTCTGCGAGGGAGGTCCCCAGAGTGCACTGACTCAGTTCTGGTCCTACCGCTGGAACTTCCAGATGATGGCAGCGAGAGGATACGTTGTGTATGCACCTAACAGAAGAGGAGTTGCCGGATTCGGACAGGCATGGAAGGAACAGATTTCCGGTGACTATGGAGGTTTAAATATGCAGGATTACCTTGATGCTACCGACGCTATGGCAAAAGAGCCATATATCGATGCCGGCAGAATGGGAGCAGTGGGCGCAAGCTATGGTGGATATTCAGTCTTTTACCTGGCCGGTATCCACGGGGGAAGATTTAAAACCTTTATTTCTCATTGCGGAGTTTTTAATTTTATCAGCGAATATGGTACTACGGAAGAGATGTGGTTTGTTGACAAAGATTATGGAGGACCATACTGGGAAAACCTGAAAAGCTATAAGTATTCTCCGCATCTCCGTGTAGATAGCTGGGATACTCCTATCCTGATAATTACAGGCGCTAATGATTTCAGGATCCCATACACACAAAGCATGGAGGCATTCCAGGCTGCACAGCTGCATAACATTCCAAGCAGGCTGCTATTCTTTGAAGATGAGTCACACTGGGTCCTCAAACCACAGAATTCAGTTATCTGGCAGAGGGAGTTTTTCGAGTGGCTGGATACCTACCTGAAATAGTCCACCTCACCCCATAGAGGCTGTCTCAAAAGTCAACCACCTCCCCCTGACACTCCTGACGCTTTGGTCAGGACCTGCGGTTCGGTCAGGGTACTCCCCGCCTAAGCGGGGCAGGCTCTCCTTCAAAAGGAGGAGAAAATTAGAAAGTTGATATTCAATACTTTCCCCTCCTTTTCAAGGAGGGGTGTCATGCCCGTCCGCGTGCCGCCGAAGCTTTA
>Ga0209254_10006937_pt1 | contig 10454 bp, 10 predicted proteins | sample FrelakmetDIP11DI_FD_187148 | JGI IMG/M metagenome (GOLD analysis project Ga0209254, IMG submission 187148) | Freshwater lake sediment microbial communities from the University of Notre Dame, USA, for methane emissions studies - DIP11 DI (SPAdes)... | ecosystem: Environmental > Aquatic >... | reverse complement strand
CACCGGATCTCCCACGCCCTCAGCATAAGCAAGGATATTGGTGTCGAGAGCAATCCTCATCCGAATCAGTCCTCGTATAATTCGTCTCGGGTCCACTTGCGGGCACCGGTGAGCTTCTGGTCCTGCAATCGAGCGATGAGCCTCTCTTTGGCTAGAGGGCGCTCAGCATCCCTGGCTAGAGCGGGACCTATGGTTGCCACGGGTTTTCCACGAGACAGCACTATATATACTTCGCCCTGCCTGGCCTGCCTCAACAGCCTGGAGAAGTTTCGGTTTGCCTCTGCTGCGGTTACAGTTTTCATGGTTTCCTCCATTATGTAGTGTTGAAAACTACAATAGAGATTAATGAGGAATTTTGTCAACGAACATGTGGCAGCCCATGGAAACAATCATCCCATTCCCACCCCTAAGGCTTCCGGCAAGTGGCGATCATGCGCTGGTTCATGCAGCCATAATCGCCCTTCAGGCGGTGGAAGGAAAAGCCGCGGTGGATGCGGATCTGTTCCAATTCGGCCTGCTCCAGCAGTGCCGTCAGCGTACCGCTGTCATAAAGACGAATCGAGTAGGTGCGGTCACGGACCAGTCCCCTCTGTTTGCTGAGCACCAGTTCGCGGGCGCAGACTCGGTCACCGCGTAGTTCGCGTTGACGGCACACCACGGTATCAGCGCCGATCTCGTGCCAGGCAACCGGCTGGAACGAATCGCACACCGCCGTTCGGTCCACCACATCGATCAACAACCAACCCCCGGCGCTCAATAGGCGCTTCGCTTCGGCCAGGATCTCCCGGTCCGCCTCGGGATCCGGCAGATACCCCAGAGAATTTCCCATAATGATGACATGATCAAAATAGGCTGAGGGGAGCCCCGTCTCTCGAGCATCGGCCTGGATCAGTTCCAGGCGGCACTGCGATGCGGCGGCGCGCGCCCGGGCATGATCGATCAAATAGCCGGAATAGTCGAGCAGGGTACAGCCGCGGAAGCCCCTGGCGTGGAGCTCAAAGCTGTGACGCCCGTGGCCGCCGCAAAGGTCCAGGATCCTGTGCTCCCGTTGCAGGGGCAGCAGTTCGCACAGCAGGTCCACCTCGCGGCGGGTGATCTCCTCGTCACAGACCGTTCGGGCATCGGTGACGAGATAGATATCGTCAAAGAGGGTTTTCCACCACTCCGGATCAATCGTGAAATTCATGACGGGACTCACGCGAAGCGCCAAAATCAAACAGCCCATCCGAAGCGATAATGGCCGGAGAACCTCCCCACGGTTGCATCCGAATGATTTCCAATTCTTCCTCTTCCAGGGCAACAATGGCATCCAGTTCGCCGCCCTGCCACATTTTTTCCAGGGTCAGACAATCCGTCCAGAGGACCGTGCAGTAATTCTTGAGCGATTCGATTTGCCGCGCGGTGATGATCCGCGGTCGCAAGGCTACTTTGATCGGTCCCAGGAGATAGGTCAGGTCGTGATCGAGAGCCATTTTCCTCTGCATTTCGTAAGCGTCCAGCACTGCGTCGTAGTCCATGTCGAGGATCACCTCATTGATGCGCTTGGCCGCTTCGCCGACACTCATTGCAGAGCGCAGCACGGCAAGCGGCTGCACCCCCCCGCCGCTTCCGACATTGGTCGGCACGCCACCAAAGCGGCCCAGGAAACCCAGCAGACCTTTGGGACCGACCAAGCAGCGGAAGTCGGTCTGACAGCTTTCCAAAACGATGCGCCGGTCCTGCGGATCGACGCTGGGGATGATCTCACCCCAGAGCTCCAGGGGAATCTTTTGCTGGACGATGTAGTCGCCTGTTTTCAAAGCCAGTTCCACGGCCTCATCGGCATCGGGATTGACCATTCCCACCCGCACTCCCTTGCCGGAATAACCCCTTTCCGGCTTCAGCACCAGATCATCCCAATGCGCGCGGGTCCATTCAATCAAGTCATCGATCCGCTCACCCCCGGGCCCTTCGGTGCGGCGCGCATAAAACTGGCGCGTCCAGGGAGTCCTCCAGAAGGTTTCCCCATGAAACCGATCCCGATAGGCGCCGGTGACCACTTCAAACATGCTCTTGGCATTGATCGGTTCCATGCCCCTGGGATTGATCACTCGCTGTTCACGCACCGCCTGGACCAGGGGAGTGAGGTCGTGGCGGCGATGTAAGGCCAGCAGCACATCGGTGTTGAAATCGACAAAAATGGTGGAAACGGGTTGCCCCTGCCAGCAGACCCGCCCGTTGCGCAGCTCCAGTTCCTGAGGCGCCATGAGGCGGCTGGAAAGACCCGCGATGCCGTTTAGACGCAGCGCGAGATTCCTGTTTTCGGCAACATCCTCCAGGGTTTCCTCTTCGGCAACCACGGCAATCAGGCCGGAATTCCCACCCTCGCGGCTCCGGTGTGCATCGAGCAGGAGTTCCACAAATCCGTCGATGGGAAAGAGCAGCGGGTGGTCGAAATCCAGTTCCACGCCCACCGATCGTATGGCATTGAGCCTTTCCCAGACTGCCTTGCCGATGATCTGCGTGACGCGCTGGTAGTCCCAACCACCCGGACTGCCCAAGTTCCATTCCGAATGAAATCCATCAAACTCCTTCAATTCCAGCTCCTGGTCCAGTAACGTGCAAGTTCTTGAAATTTTGTCAAGTATATCATGCTGCACCACCAGCCGCAATTTCTTGGCAGAACAACAAGCACTTACCACGAAGGACACGAAGGCCACGAAGGGTGGTGAAAACGTTTATTGGGACTCCTTCGTGCCCTTCGTGTCCTTCGTGGTGAATCGTTTTCTGGCTGCGACTGAAAGCTGCGCTGTGGTCTCAACGCTTTCTGCGGTGCGGGTTGTCTGCTTGCGGCCGCAGGTTGTGCTGTGAGTAGCTTCGAGGGAGCGATGACACAGCTTCCAGCCGCTTCGCCGCCAGATGAAACGGCAGTTCACCGCCCTCCAGCAAGGTCCTATGGAAAACATCACGCCCCAGCCGCGGGGCGAACCGCTCTCGCAGCCGCAGGATTTCATAACGGCCCAGACTGTAACACAGCTGATAACCTGGAGTCAGCCGGAAACGCCGCACTTGGTCGCTCGCCTCCTCGGCACTGAAACCGGCTGTGACCAGCAAGCGCACCGCGTCGTTTGGAGTCAACTGCCCGGTTTGCAAGCCGATGTCAATCTGGCAGCGCGCCGCTCTCCAGAGCCTGCGCTTGCAATCCACCAGGCGCTCCAGTGGGTTCTCCAGGTAATCATACTCGCCCAATAGGGATTCCACGTAATAGGCCCAGCCTTCATAAAAAAGCGCCGATTCGATCTGGCTGCGCACCGGATTCTGTAAGGATCTGCGACTGGAATCAAGCAGAAAATGGCCGGGAATTGTTTCATGGGCGGCAAGAAACCGGTACTCGCGATGCAGGCGCCGCCTGAGAAGCTCTGCTGCCTCGCTGCTGCGGTGCTGCGGCAGGCGGGTCGTGATGTAGAAAAAATCGATCTCTCTCGCATCGCTCGAAAACGCGGCACTGAAAGACGCCGAACTGCGGACCGATTGCAGATAGGTTGGCGTTTCCCGAACTTGCGGCAGCCGCTCCGGAATCAGCCCCTGGAACCCGTGACGTAGAAAAAAGCGCTGTAACTTCTCCATTTCCTGCCGGTAGAGAGAGAACGCATCCCCATGGGCGACCGCGGCAGGGCAATATGCATGATAGAGTTCGCTCCAGGATCGGGACGGGTCGATGCGCCGTTGCAGGTCCTTGAGCTGCTCCAGATTTTCCGACCATTCTTCGATCGCGATCTGAAATATTTCGGCCACACTTCGTTGGCAAAGGAACTGGTGCCTGAGCGTCGCTTCCAAAGGTGGAGCGTTGCATTGATCATCCGGGGTTGGAACCAGCCGGCGCAGGAATTCACCAAAAAATGCCAGGGCCGACCGGACCGGCTGCACTGCATCGCGAAGCGATGGAAACTTGGAATAAATGGGGTGCTCCAGAATTTCAGCCAGATATCTCGCACAGTCGGCCACCATGCCGAGTGCCGCGTGGAGGTAACTGGCGGGGATCTGGTCCAGATTGGCGGTCGCCTGCCGCAGCAGGCGGGGGATGGCGGAAAGGCGGGCCAATGCCCTTTCCCGCGTCTCCTGCTGGTCAGCGGCGGGTTTGGTCAGGGCGTGATCCAGGCCGATAAAGCCGATCTTCAGATAGAATAAAGGGTTGTGGCGCCAGGACCGGTTTTGCTCCAATTCCAGCAAAATTCCGGCGGCGCTGGCCTTGAGCAGTTCCAGGTCAATCCGCCTCTCCAGGTCTTGTTCCTGTACTCTCAGAGCATCGAACCGGTTCCGATACCGATGCAGGAGTTGAGCAGCTTCCGCAATCGCCTGGGCATCCAGCTCATCGAGCCGGTCATAAAACCGGCTGGCGGCCTGGACCCGGGGAAGGAAATGAAATTCGTCACTGGCGCACATTACCGGGAAACGCGCGGCCAGTTCGCCAAAGTACCGGCCTACCAGTTGTGTGTGGGAGTCCTGCATGGCAAATAACCTGGTGGGTCTACCCTTCCGGCTCCCAATACCGTAGCAAAGCCAGGTCGTTTCGGAATGCAATATCATAGTCCTTGAGGTCGGATTGTCCAATCCAGGCAAACTCACTGGACTCTTCATTCAAGACGATTGTACCGGCGACGGTGCATTCGAAATAGAGGTTGATGCAATGCATTTTTCCGGGAATCCGTGGGGGACTGTCCTGGTAGAAAAGAAACTTGGAAAAAATGCAGCTAAGGGAGGTCTCTTCCAGGAGCTCTTTGGCGATCGTTCGCTCGACCGTTTCACCATAGTCGATCTTTCCACCCGGCAGGCACCATTGGCCCAAGGAGTATTCGCCGTTATGTCGCCGCAACATGAGAATGTGGCCCCTCTCGTTCGTTATGATCAGTCTCACGACAGGAACAGGATGCAACAGGCAGTCTTTTTCAGCAATCATGGCCGATCAGCACCTTTCACAGCGTTCGTCTATTTGTGATCTGAGGATCGAAGCTTTCTATCGCACAAAAGACAGCGGGCACCGTCTACGGATGTTTTCATCCAGGATGGCCCTTCTGGCGATGCTGGGTGATTCAGTGATTATTCCGCGCCATTTCTGGCGGCATCCAGATCATGAAATGTGGCGATGGCAAAACCGCGTTCGGCGAAATGGCGGTCGAAGGTGAAGGCCGTGGTGATTTCTCGGGCGTCCATGATTTCAAAACTGAGGCAATCGGTGAGGCTCACATGTCGGCTTCTTTCCACGTGCAGTCTCTGCACGGCCCGACCGTGCCATTCCTCATCCGCCCAGACAACGTCCAGGATCGGGAGGATCTTTCGGTTGAAGTCCCACACCGCCTCAAGGCTGACGCGACGTTGCAGAAGAGTCAGCGTCTCAAGGAGTACATAGGAGCTTGTCAGAAGTTGAGTATTGTTTGCGATGAAGTACTCGAAGTTCGCTTTGGCGCGAACGTACATGAGATCATCTTGGACAAGCAGTGCGAAAAGCCCGGAAGTATCGGCAAATACGATCATGCCTTGAATTCCTCGGCGAGATAGCGGTCATGTTCGATGGAGATGTCATGAATGCCGGCGCGGTGCTTGCCAACAGCCGTTAAGGCTTGCCGGTAAAGCGTCCGGCGGTTGGGTTTCTGTTTCGAAAAGAACTGGTCCAAGGCCTTGCGGATGATGGCGGCTATGGATTCGTTGCCGGCGTGGGCAAGTTCTTTCAGCCGAGCAGCCTGTTCATCTGTCAGTTGAATCTGGGTGCGGACCATGGTGTGCCTCCTGTGTCATGTTATCATTGCTGCCATATTGATAACATGACACCTGCGCCAATGTCAATGCATTGAGCCATGATATTGGACATGTCGCCCGGTTGCATCAGTTAATGCTCTCCCTTTTATGAGCGGATTGTTGAGGATCTCTACCAAAGCCCCGGAAATGCCATGTCGAATTTCGAAATTTTCTCGTCATTGCCGCGGTTAGAAATTCTCTGTTCCATATTCGAAATTCCAAATATCTTTGGCTGAGATTTTCCCAACTGTCTTGACTGTCGGGTTCCACTCGGCTACACCCAACCTTGCTACGGAAATTCTTGTTCAACAATGTGAGAAGCAGTCGACTCTTCAGTCCGGGGCTCTTGCAGCATGAACCAGGAAACAAGGCTTTCCATTGCCGTTGAACTCATGCGTGAATTTTCGGCTCTTACCGGACTGTCACCGGCCGGTGAGACTCAGCGGCGCCTGATTGAAGAGGGCCCTGGTTCCCTCAAGAATGGGCAACCGCTGAGCAGGCAAGTTGAAATTCTGATGCGGCACCGGCCGCTGGCTGAGATCATCGAAAGCTTTTGGAGCCCGCGAATAGACAAGTCCCCAGTTTCACCGAGCATCGTGACATCAATACGGTCATGCTGGCGACCAGCTTGACTCCCGACGGGTACCTGCTGCTTTAGATCAACACCGTATAGTCATCGTACCCTCACCCACCGGATATTCAGCATCTCCACTCCACAGGCGTTGTGCTATCCGCTCCCAGTCCAATGCAAGATATTGGCACGATCTCTCCATGTCGCTGGGATGCGGTGGTGTTTGACAAGCTGTAACGCATGGGATGAAACAGGGTCGTTTGAGACGTTTTGCTCCCACAACTGAGGACGGACAATCCTGTTGCCTCAAGGGCATGATTCTTCAAATCTCTTCTTGACTTATGATCGGATATCTGAGTATTGATTGAACGAATACCCAACACTTGTATCGCACTCCCACACACTCACACTCGACTGCCCTTTCCGCTTCTCTTTATCGTGCATCGTGGTCCTTCAACGCCGGAAGCTCTAAACGACTTTTTTGACTTGACGGAGGCGCCATCGGTGCGCCAGCTGCTGTCCACCGCTTCACCGGCACTCAAGGCGCGTCTTTCGCAATAGTGAGGATTTCCTGCCCGGTATTATGACTCACACCGCATGAGTGACCGTGATCGATTGTCTCAACCTGCGACGAAAGGAGGAAACACCATGGCATCCGCACCCCTATCCCGCCGGAACGACTCTTTTACGCCGATGGGTTCTACACCGCTCATCGACTACCTGCACTATCCGACCCTGGTGGGATGCCCAGCCTTCACCTGGACGCTGTCGTGCATGGCCTGAACCCCTGACGGAAGCAGGACCCGGACGAGGAGGAATGAACGTACAGAAATGCAACGTTACACATGTTCCCGACTCACATTTCAAGCCCTGGAGGCAGAAGGAGAAAAGCCATGGAAAAGCGTGCATTGTGTATTGGTATCAATGACTATCCCGGAACCGGAAGCGATCTGGCGGGATGCGTGAACGACGCGAACGACTGGGCAGTGGTCTTCAACAAGCGTGGGTTTTCCGTCGACAAGATACTCGACAAGCAGGCGACGGGCGATGCGATTCGTAAGGCGATCAAGGCCCTGGTCACCCAGGCCAAGCGTGGCGATCTCGTCGTCGTTCAATATTCCGGACACGGCTCATTCGTGCCCGACGACGATGGCGACGAACCTGATGGCACGGATGAATGTCTCTGCCCCTACGATATCAGCAGCAAGGGACCCATTACGGACGACGAGATGTTCGAGCTCTTCAGTGCCCGGCAGCAGGGCGTAAAGGTGTTCATGATCTCCGATTCCTGCCATTCCGGGACGGTGGCAAAATTTGCACCGATCGTGACCCCGCCGACGATCCGGGGAAAGGCTGCCCCGCAGCGCAAGGTTCGCTTCCTGCCGCCCGCGGTGTTTCTCTCGAAGCGCGAGGCTGCCAAGCTCGGCACGCGACGCGCCTATCGTGCCTCCAGTCCTCCAGGCCGCTACGCCGCCCTGCTCATGTCCGGCTGCCAGGACACCGAATACAGCTACGATGCGTATTTCGAGGGAAGACCCAACGGTGCCTTCACCTTCGTTGCACTCCGTGCCCTGGAGTCTCTCAAGCCGAAGGCGACATACCGGGACTGGTTCAAAGAGATCCGACAGACCCTCCCCTCTCAGCAGTATCCGCAGAGACCCAACCTCTACGGCTCGACCAGCATGAGACGGTGGAAGGTGTTCGCGTGAGGTAGACGTTCACCAGCGATTTGAACGGCTCGGTGAACGATGCCAAGGCTTGGGCCGATTTGCCCATTGACCATTAAGGGTTCCGGCTGATGTCAGGCTAATGCGCTAGGCCAATAAGACAGTCGCCTCCTTGATCAGCTTTCCAATCCTGAGGCGCTGCGGACAGATCCGCTCTGCCGCAGCGAAATCGCAGTCCGTGAGGCGCTCGCGGGTGGCGGGCGGCAGCTCCGCAAACAGTGACCGCGCCCGGTCCTGCTCTCCGTAGCTCCGGTAGTACATCAGACAACGCATCAGGTCGGCTATGGGAAGGCTCTCCCCCATAGCCGCTTCGCAAATGCGGGAACATCCCGCGCAGTATCCGCATGCCGTCTCCCGAGCATACACCTCGAGCTGCCTCATGGCCTCGGCGGAAAGTTTGATCTGATTCAATGCCGCCGCAACATTGGCCGACAAAATGGTCAGATTGGGCATTTGCGAGCAAATGCTGGCGATGCGGGGATTGTCCCAGACCGCTTTGAGTTTTGCCTGCTTGTCGGTGAAGCCCTGTTTCAGGAATTGACTGGCCATTTCCAGCTCAGTCTCACTGTCCACGGTTAACGGACCGCCGCCCTGGGTCTTCATTGCCGTCAGCCCGATCCCCGCACTGCTGCAGGCTTCAACAGCGTTTTTCATCTGTTCCTGGTGCATGATGCGGAAATTATAAGTCATCATGATGCCGTCAATCCATCCCAGCTTGGCTGCCCCCAGCAGGCAATCCTCCATATTGCTGTGGGTGCTGAATCCAAAGAGCTTGATCTTGCCCTCGGCCTTGGCTTTTTCCGCCCAAGTCTTCATCTCCGGTTTCATTTCCTTGATGCCGCTGATGCCATGGATAAAATACAGGTCAATGTAATGGGTATTCATCCGTTCCAGAGACTGGTTGAGGAGTCCTGTCATGCCCGCGGGATTGCGCGAATCGGACTTGGTGACCAGAAACACCTGAGCTCGAGTGTCAGGATATTTCTTGAAAAACTCGCCAATGCCGGTCTCGCTCTTGCCGTTGCCATAACAGTCCGCCGTGTCCCAGTAGGTGACCCCCCAGTGCAAGGCCTGCTTGAGCATCATCTGATTGGAGGGGATGTCAAACATCCCACCCAGGGACAGCACGGAGACTTGGACGCCCGTTTTGCCGAAGGGCCGTGTCGGAACCCGCGGATGTTCCGATGACCCTCGTTCGGATTGGCCGGGCGCCTGAGCCGCCACCCGGGTGGCCCCAATGAGCGACGCGGCGCTAACCGTCCCTGCAGCTTTCAAAAAATCACGGCGCGATAGATACCCTTTTTTAGCCATAACGTTTGATCTCCTATCTTCGCGAGGAATAGCCATGCGGACCTACAAAAGCAGGGCGTGTTTGCGGCTGCGGGATTCGTTTTCCGCCGTGACGCGTATCGCCCGTTTACCGCTCACCGGACATTCATGTTCACAGACCCCGCAACCAATGCAGAGTTCCGGATCAACCTGAGGACGCTGCAGCCGGACCTGAATTTCAAAGGTGGCTCCAGGTGCCGGTGCAGTCTCCCATGGGTGTTGTTCTGCAACCTTCAAGCTGTGCTCACTGTTTGCGGCAATCAGGCGGCGTCCCGCCTGCGTGTCGCCGATCGGCAACAAATAGTAGTCGCCCGTGGCGAATTGACCCGGGCGCAGCGTGGTCCCGGTGACTTCCACCGTAAGCGCATCGATTTGTCGCGCCGAGAAGACCCCGCCCCTCACGGAACTATAATGTTCGCGGACGAAAATCGCTTTGGGGCTTACCGGACAATTTTCCTGACAAACGATGCACGGCTTATCCATGGCCCAGGGCAGGCAGCGGCCGTAATCCACAAACGCCGTGCCGAGCCGGATGGGACCGGCTCCAGCATGGGCGCCGCGACCCAGCTTCTGCTCCAGGGTAATCGGCCGAATGGCCGCCGTCGGGCACACCTGCCCGCAGCTCACACAATTGAGCTGGCAGCCGCTGGTGCCGATGCGGAAGTTCAGCACCGGGGTCCAGAGTCCTTCGAGCCCTGCTTCAAAACCTGCCGGCTGAATGATGTTGGTCGGGCAGACCCGCATGCATTGGCCGCACTTGATGCAGCGCCGCAAGAAACGCTCTTCCGCCAGAGCCCCGGGGGGGCGCACCAACCCGGGATTCCAGTTGCCCGCAAGCGAGCCGCCAAGACGCAGAGCCGGAATGGCCGCAATACCCGATACGAAGCTGATCATGAAGCCGCGCCGCGACAGATCGGGGGAGACGATTTCACCGGCAGCCGACGGAACCGTGCGAAAACCGATCAGATCGTGCTTGCACTCATCGAAGCAGTTCATGCACAGGACACACTCATGGATATGAATCTGGCCGGCCGGCTCGCAACCGCCTTCGCAGT
>Ga0209254_10006935_pt1 | contig 10454 bp, 12 predicted proteins | sample FrelakmetDIP11DI_FD_187148 | JGI IMG/M metagenome (GOLD analysis project Ga0209254, IMG submission 187148) | Freshwater lake sediment microbial communities from the University of Notre Dame, USA, for methane emissions studies - DIP11 DI (SPAdes)... | ecosystem: Environmental > Aquatic >... | reverse complement strand
CTGGACAGTACCCTAAGGGGGAGGGTACACTACATGAAGGAGTCCAGAATGACCGAACGACGTAAGTATGATCCAGAATTCAAAGCACGGGTTGTGTTGGAGCTAATCAGCGGCCAAAAGGGGTTGATGCAAGCTAGTCGAGAGTATGGCATCAAAGATACAGTATTGTCACGTTGGAAGCAAGAGTTTCTGGAACGTGCCAGCCAGGTATTCGAGCAGGCCAAAGCCAAGGACCAGAATGAGCAGCGTCTGGCTGAGTTGGAGCGCATGGTTGGGAGGCTGACGATGCAGCTGGACATGGCAAAAAAAGTATTGAAATACTCAGACTCGGGAACCAAGGAAAACGAATAGCGGTACAGGCCATGTCTGAGTATCAGCACACCCCGATTGAGCAGGCCTGTGAGTTGGTGGGTTTGCCCCGCAGCACTTATTACTATCACAGCCATAAGGCTGACCCAAGCCAGTTGGAGCAGGATATGGAGCAAGTGGTAGGTCAATTTCCCCGCTATGGAACCCGGCGAGTGGCCCACCAACTGCGTAGGGCACCCTACTGCTATTGGATCAACCGCAAACGGGTCCAACGCATCATGCGCCGACGGGACTGGCTCCGTCCTGTGCGGAGAAAAGGCTATCGCACGACCAATAGCGAGCATGCCTATCCGCGCTATGAAAACCTGGTCAAGGAACTCGTCGTGACCCATCCTGAGCAAGTCTGGGTATCGGACGTGACCTATATTCGTTTGGGGAAAGAGTTTGTGTTTTTGGCTATCTTGCTGGACGTATTCACCCGATCCATCCGGGGTTGGCATCTGTCCACTGCATGTGACACCGAACTCACCCTGGCGGCTCTGCGTATGGCCCTGGCTGACCGAATACCCGAGATCCATCACAGTGATCAAGGTGGCAACTATGCTGCGCATGCATATATCGACGAGTTGAGAAGATATCAGATCCAAATCAGCATGGCGGCTGTCGGCAAGGCTGAAGAGAATGGGTATGCCGAACGGTTCATGCGCACGATTAAAGAAGAGGAGGTGGATCTATCGGACTATCGTGACTTTGTAGACGCCCGCAACCAGATCGGGCGGTTTATCGAAGATGTGTATAATCATAAGCGCATCCATTCATCCTTGGGATACTTAACCCCGGCCGAATTCGAAGCAGATTATCGGACCAGGCCAGAAGCAGCATCCCCCTAAGAAAAGCCAAAAAAGTGTCCAGCTTTATGGGTCCACTTCAGAAATACCCCTGCGCCCCTACGCTGGATTGGTTCTACAGGCGCAGGGAGAGATTGGGGGATCTCAGACCCAGAACTTTCTCTAAAACCAGATCATTCGGGATGGGTAACAACTATTCATTATGTTTTTAGGAAAGGAAATATTTACATCCGGGTTCCGAAAGTCCATCAACCCAGCCATCGATTTTAATTCCCCAACCGATTTTTCTAATTGCCTTTTCTAGAAAATCGCTGTACAATAAATTTGGAGGTGCCTATGCCAGAACAGGCGATAAAAATCACATGTCCTCACTGCGGTAAAGTCCGAACAATCAATCCGGCAGTCTTCGGAGTGAGCAAAGGACCGCCCAGCGCAGCCTTGGATAAGGCTTACCAGAAGAAACGGGAAACAATGGTGGAATCGGGAAAACAATCTGGGAGCTGGATGAATCTGAAGTGCCCAAGCTGTGGGAAGCCTTACCAATATAATTCCAAAACGCACAAGGCACGCCCCAAACCATCTGAATGAATCGATGACCTAAGCACTAAAATCTAACAGGAGCTTCGTAGTCAGAAACATATCCACTAAAACAAAATACCCGCCGAAGCGGGTAGTTTTGTTGTATGGGGAGTTAATTTCCCGGCCATGCAGAGTTATTTACGATATCATTGTATGTGTCGGATAAGGTTGTCCCAAAGAGGGTTAATGTAAAAATAACTGCAATTGCAATAAACAGAATGATCAATGCATACTCGACCATTCCCTGGCCTCGCTCATTTTTATAAAATAACATGACACCCCACCTCCTTTCACTGAGAGGATAAGCTTTCTGTTGATCACAGCATCATCCTCAAGGAACATCGAGTTGCCAGCGAATAAATGGGGGAGCGAGAAACTTATGAATATGAAAATGGCTCTGAGCGCCCTCGATGCTTTGGAACTGCCATGATCAGGTTGAGATTATGCTATTATTTTAGCGTAATTGATAAGAAAAATCAACTATATTTGCCATCACCTTGCATAACTGTATGGCAGCTTAATGGTTCGAAGATGTAAACGTTTCCATGAAGGGTCTGTTTGAGTCTTCCAAATCCTCACCTCCATTATTCAAACAATACAGATCTGTATTTTGTAAACGGATGCACTCCCAACGGACAAAACCAGCCTGATTGAATAACTCTTCCAACCTAGCAGGGCTCAAGCGATCGTTCATGGGTGGACCAAAACTTTGTTCGCGGTATGGCCATTCTAACAGGCAAATGCGTTTGCGGCTCACACGACGTGCAGCCTCAAGCACCCTGGGTGGATCATCTACTTCATGAAACACCAGTCCATAAAAAGTCAGGTCAAAGGACTCAGATGCAAAAGGAAGTGCCTCAGCCGTTGCCTGCAGGAATCTACCATGGGGTACGTAACTCCTGGCGGCCGGAAGCATCTCAAAGTTTACGTCTATCCCAGTAACCTCCATTTTGTGCAGGGAAAATCCCTCAACGAACAAACCACTTCCGGTGCCCACATCTAATAGGGTGCTAAAATTCCCACCCTTTAGACAACATTGAACGACACGCTCAACCTCCAACCTCTCTATCCGTTCAACCGAACGCAAGCGGGTGATGTCACCGAAGAACCTTCTCTCATGCATACTATTTACCCTATCCCTGAAATTCCAGCCAGGATATATTATTTCCCATAATCACTAGATTTATACGATCTCCCAAAGCTGCATCAGCTTAACTGGTAGTACCCTCCAAACGCACAGGGTTGGCAAAGTACCTTACCATTCACCACTACCTCACGTTCATTGATTATCTCTTCTCCGCACTTGGAGCAGAGTGCGCGAGCATTCTGGTGGCTGATGATCATCTCTGCGGGCTTCATCAATTCTACCCACTGAAAATTGAATAGTTCTTCATCCGGCATCACCTGGTAACCCTGCAGTTGGGCGAAATAACGGTGCTCCTCGCCGGGTGCATAGGCATGTGCACGTGTCCTTACATCTGACTTCGGTGCCAACCGCAAGCTGGCTCCTATCTTCAGGTCAGTAAATGTGGCAGCTATTTTTCCAAGGTCTTCAACCCTTAGCGTGCGGTGACCCACCGTCGCACCCGTTGCCGCCCGAATACCATCAGCAAAACACCCACCAGTCTCAATGATGACGAGCGCAGTCCTGGACGTCACAGGGATCTCCACCCCCAACACCGCCAGACCTGCCAACCCCATGCGCACCCCCAGGACCTGCCTTGGGCACAAGTGGCTATGTTCCGATGCGCTTTTTCGTAGAAGGGTGGATAACTCTAAAGACATTCTGACCTCGCAATCATTCACTGGTATACAGGATCAAGTGACCCTCAGCGTTTGTTTCAACTTGCAAGAAAGTCAAAGACTTTGAAGCTGGTCCATTCCGCAGGCTACCATCAGACCCGAAGCGTGACCCATGGCACGGACAAGCAAACCCATCACTGGTCGTTTTAATGACACAACCCAGATGAGGGCAGACCAGGCTAATGGCATGATATCCCTGGCTATCATGGATGATGGTCGCTGGCACAGATTGGACAGTGATGCGCGACCCAAGTGGATAATTTGTTTCTAAGCCCAGATCATATAGGGTGGGAGGGCTAGCCTCACTATGAAAGCTAATGAAACGTACCAGCACACCCATACTAATTAAGGCTGAGCCTGCCAGGCTCCCTTTACCCAACAGGATAAGGAAGTTTCGCCGGGAAAGGGAATCACCTTTGCGTGGCATGGCATTCATGGCAATCACGTGCATCCTGCTGGTCTGGTTTTTGTTGGCAGGTGCTGCCAATCACCGGACTAAAAGTTAAGCGTTGATCTGTAGCTTTGGAGAATAGCTCATAAGACGGGGTAGTCCCTTCTACACCTGGCAGCGCCCGGATATTCCAAAGCAGCTCTCCTTTGTCTGTCATCAGGATGGTATCACCCACTTTCAAATCGACCTTCGGGTTCAAGAAAGCCAGACGCAGAGCGAGATCGTTTTCATCAGTTATAGTGTAGGTAAGGGGCAGGGATTCTATCGTGCCATGGCAGGTGCGGCAGCGGATGTATTGAATCTCCTTCTTGTTATTGTAGATGTGACCGTCACCCATCGCCTCCTGGCGAGTGTGGCAGTCAATGCAGTCCAACGTCCACTCACAACGAGTGAACTCAGCAATCGGCTGGTAATAATCGTGGAGACGATCAGTTGGAGCATCTTCTCTAGGGTGAAATTTTATATCCAATAAACTGTAATTGCCGCGATTATGGCATTTGTCGCATTGGGTGTAGGCCACCGAGGTGGTTAATTGGTGGACTAAGGTACCATCTTCCCGAGGAGAAGGGGAATGGCAGGCAGAACAACCACTCCAACGGCTGTATTCATCACCAACCAAAGGTTGGGCAGTTAGATGACAGTAGAGGCAGTTCATCCCAAAAGATTGGATAGCCGGTGAAGCCTCTGCGGTTGGGTCGAATGCTGATAGACCATCGATGGCAAATATACCCATCTGGGCGGTCAAATCGGGTTGGGCACCAAATGCATAACGCACCTGAGCAATCGCACCGGCATAGGTGGCTTGCAGGCTGGTGGTGACACGCTGAATGTGATCACGGTTGACCTGTGGAGTTCCGTTGTGGCATTTTTCACCGCCGCAGGATGCTTCCACCACTGTAAGGTCCGATGGGTTACCGCCGCCCCGCAGGGTGCTATGTGCCAGGTCAGCCGTCAGCGCCAGGGGTTCCCCGCCATGGCACAACACACATCCAAATGTTTCCACCGGGTGAGATTGGCTGATCACCGGGAGATCAGCATGGCAGGTGAGACAATACTCCACCTGTCCGGTAAGGCTGGGGGTGTTTCCAACAGGCGTAAGGCTGCGAGATTGCTTTAGCACCGCAAAGCCGGTTGCAACGAATAACAGGAGAGAGGCGAGAATAAGTCCCCGGCGCATATCAGATGTGAAGTGGAAGCAACGCAAGCAATGTTAGCAAGATAATCACCCCTGCAATGACAGCAACCAGGACCTGTACATTCCGCCCTCCATGTGGGAACCACCTGCCCAGCTCTGCAGGTGAAAGTCGCTGGGGAGTGAAATATGGCACCAGCGCCAAGAGCAGAATTGCCCCAAGGGGAATTAGCACTCCAAAAAAGAAAGGATCCCCCAATTTAAGCAGCTGCTGCACCCACAGGAAGAACCATGGAGCCAGGTTTTCACTGGCTGAGGCAGTCCCCTCCTGGATGGCAGGCGCCAGGGGGGCAGGTACAAGGATTGCAAGAATGATAAGCACAAAAGTCGCCCACAGCATTGCCAGCCCCTCCCGGCGAGATAATTCAGTCCGTGAAATACGTTCTTTGTCAGAGCGTAATTCTGGCGGAGGCACTGCGATGCCCCCATCACGGCGAACTCGGAACAGGTGCCAGATCCCAACTGCCATCAAGATCAGCATCAGTCCAAATAAATGCCAGGCGTAGAAGCGGATGAGGGTGGCTGCTCCAGGCTGACTGCCACCTACCAGGGCATGGTACAACCCTTCACCTATCAACGGGATTGACCTGACAAGGTTTGTTCCAGCCACCAGTGCCCAATGTACGCCTTCATCCCAGCGTAAAACGTAGCCGGTGAAATCCAAGAAAATGCAGATGACCAGCAGGGATAACCCGAGCAGGTAATTTAACCGGCGTGGTGGTAGATAAGCTCCGGTGAAGACCACCCGTAGCAGGTGCAATATAGCCACTAAAATAAGCAGTTGGGCAGACCAGAAATGCAGGTTGCGCATTAACCAGCCAAAAGGCACGAGGAACGTCAGCTCCTGCACAGACTTTGCAGCCAGCTCTGGTGTGGGGATGTAAAAAAAGGTCACCAGGATGCCTGTGAAACCCACCACCAGAGTCAGGAAAACTGCCAGACCACCCGCTCCCAGGGTAAAACGCAAGCGTGCCTGAGCGGCAGGGATCGTAGGTGGGTGTAAATGGTCGTAAAAGGATGGACGCATAAACAAATAGGGATAAAAAACCGCTCTTTTTTAGGAGCGGTTCATCTGTAAATCTGGTAGTTTTCAGTCAGCTCCGCTGGTCCCTTCCTTAAGTATTTCTGATTCCAGCACTTCCTGTTCAACTTTATCCTCCCACTCCATCTCTTCTTTGAGTTTTTCATTGTACCATTTCTCATGGTGAGCACGTGCATACCAGGCAGATACCTTGCCTGAGAACATTGAGAAGAAAGCCTCCTTTTCTTCCGGGAAGACTGCCCCCATGTAGACATGGATGAACAACCAGGCAACAATTGTGAACACACAAACGAAGTGAATCGGCTGGGCAATTTGCTTGATGATGGGTGGAAACAGGCTTTTAAATACCATCACCGGTCCGGTGATCATGATGCCCAGCGTGCAAACAATGACAAAGTAGCTGTAGATCTTCTGCCCGGCGTTATAGGCATCCTGTGGGGGTAGCTCCTTACCCTTCTTAAAACCTAACATCTGTAATGGTTTGGTCATCATCCACTCAATATCGTCTTTATTCAGCAGCATACGATGCGCGGCGAACGGAACAAAGTACTTGCGGAAGCCAACGAGGACGTTAAAGAGGATCACGAAAATCCAGATGAAGCCAATGGTGTAATGAAAGCGGATCAGATTGGCATCACTTCCGAAAATATTGCGGAAAGTTTCTTGCCACCAGAGCGGGGTGATGCCCAACCTGGGGGAAGAGATAATCGCAATCCCGGTGGTCAGCAGCAACAGCCAGGAAGCCACATTGAACCAGTGGGTCAGGATATTCGCCAGGTTATGTTTTTTTAGCATTTTCTGGCGCAGACGTTGGCGTTCTGGCAAGGGAATATTTTTATGGCTCATGTCATATCTCCTTTTACTGCCTAATCCTCGAAATCCTTCTCACCTTCTAATAATTGCTTGGTGAAGAAGATAGCCTGGGTTAGGAAAGTGGCTCCCATAGCTAGTGCCATAAGCGGGATCGCCACTTTCTTCCAACCTTGCTCAGAAACGGTGTAATGGGGGTCACGTGGCAGTGAGGTTTGCCCTACCTGCCCGAAAGGATCTGAAGACTGGATGCTTTCCGTCTCTGGAAGGTTCAGGTAGTAGATATTCGGATCAGTATCCACCTCACCTTTTTCATAATCCAGCCTCGTTACCGATTTGGCATTCCGTAAGGCAATCGAGACCTCCGAGGTCGGATCGTTCAGATCGCCAAATAGGCGCGACTTCCCGACACAGGTGGCTACACAGGCTGGTTGTAAACCGACCTGAATACGTTGCACGCAAGCGTTGCACTTATCCACTACGCCGCGTTTCTGGTCAATATAGCGTACGCCATAGGGGCAGGCTTCCACACAATATCCACAACCTATGCAGGCTTCCTGGTCCACCAGCACCAGCCCGGTGTCTGCATCTTTATAGGTGGCTCCACTGACGCATACCTCTGTGCAAGGTGGATTGTCGCAATGCATGCAATTATAGGGCACGAATACACGGCTCAGGTCAGGCCAATTCCCCTGCACACCTTGGTCATGCACCCAGATGCGGGTGTGATCCATGGGTACGTTATTTTCCACGCTACATGCCACCAGGCATGCCCGGCAGTCGATGCAGCGGGTGACATCTATTACAAAGGCATAATGATTTTTCGCTGGCATAGGCTTCTCCTTATCACGCCTTCTTCACTGAGACGAAGGTCTGGCTGAGAGCCTGACCTCCGCTGATCGGATCAGTGTAGGTGACATGCAATGCTGAGTCTGATGCCCCCACCCCATAGGCAGTGCGCAACGCCATCGAGAGATGACCAAAACCAGGCGTCAGGTAGACACAATCACTACGAATGGCGCTCGTCACCTCCAAAGCTACCTTCACCGAACCCACAGGTGAGGTTACCTCGACCATATCCCAATCTTGTAGACCAAGATTGTGGGCGGACTCGGCTGCCATCCATAGGCGAGGCTCATCCTGATATTTATGCAACAGCTGGTTATTTTGAGTACCCATTTGGGTGTGCTGACCTACCTTGCCAGTCAACAGATAAAACTCGCCTGCTTTCGGTTGAGGTGGGTCCTGCCACACCGGGATGGGATCAAAATTCTGCTTCTGCAGCGCATCTGAAAATAACTCGACCTTGCCACTTGGGGTGCTCCACTGATAGATATTGGTCTCCTCATTGGAAGGTACTTTGACACTTCCGTGCAAACGCAGCTCATCCAGGGATACCCCTGTGGGTGCCAACTGCTGGTTTATATAGTCTTCTTCGTCTTTATATTGGAAGAAATCAGCCAACCCCAGGCGCGTACCTAATTCCTTGTAGATCCATAAGGCTGACATGGCTTCACCTTGTGGCTCGATGACTGGCTGACGAATGAAAATTTGGTCACCCATGGGCACCAACGGGTCGTAGCGTTCAAGGTAGGATGCTTCAGGCAGGACAACATCAGAGAACCAACCTGTGTCATTCATCAGGATATCCACAGTAACTATGAAATCCATCTTGTTAAAAGCTTCCAGCGTCTTCTGCCGGTCAGGCAGCGATAGCACCGGATTTTGGCGCGAGATAAACCATCCATGGGCCGAATAGGGCTGTTCATCCACAATGGAATCGCGCAACTGTTGGAAGACACCAATCTTAAGCGGGACAAAGGGGTATTTCCACGGTACACCATCCAACCGTTGAGCTGAAATACGTGGGTAAGGTGGCTGAGGTGGGCTGCCTAAACCGCCTCCACCCTCACCTGCCGAGGGGAACAGGGTTACGCCCCAATTGCCCACCAGGGCATTAAGGATGGCAATGGCGCGCTCGGTTGGGAAGGAATTGATGAAATTGGAGGTGCGCCAGCCATTATGGGCCAGCGCATAAGGGGCAGCTGCAGCAAATTCGCGGGCAATGCGCTGAATGACATCTGCATCCAAACCTGTCAGGTTGGCTGCCCATTCGGGTGTAAAGGTGCTCACGATGGCAGTAAGCTGATCAAAACCCAGCGTGTACTGTTCCACAAAACTCTGGTTAAAAAGCTTTTCGCTGATGATCACATTGATCATCGCCAGGTGAAATGCCAGGTCAGTCCCCGGGCGAACAGGTAGCCATTCGCTCGCTTTTGAGGCAGTCTTGGTAAAGCGCGGGTCAATATACACGACTTTGGCACCACGGGCAATAGAATCCACCAGATCAGTGGTCTCAGAAGTCGAGATGGCTTCGGTCAGGTTACGCCCAGTGAGGATCAGGTATTGCAGCTGGTTATAATCTCGAGCTGGTTCCTCCATGCCATAGGTGATCAGATTCGCCACGATCATGGCATTAAAGCACAGACTGCGTTGCGTTCCATAATTGGGTGAGCCAAACCCGTATAACAGGTTTTCAAATAGAGGCTGGGAAAGGTTGTGCGTCGAAGAGAAGACCATTGTCTCCGGACCATAGGTGCTCTTGATCTTCAGCATATTTTCCGCCACCCTATCCAGGGCTTCGCTCCATGAAGCCTGGCGGAACTTTCCTTCGCCTCGCTTTCCCACACGGATCAGTGGGGTGAGCACACGATCGGGGTCATAGGTGTTCATCAGCCCAGATTGGCCTCTGGCACATAGCCTGCCGTGTGAGTGTGGGTGTTCCGGATTCCCTTCCAGCTTCACCACCCGTTCCTCGACTACCTTGGCACGCACGCCACAGCGCCAGACACACATCTCGCATATGGTACAAAGGTAGCCGCTGCCGTTGTCATCGAGTGAGCCTGCCTGGCGCGCTGCCCGCGCGACAGTTGGAGGGATGAATTGTCCTACTGCAAATACTGAGGCAGCCGCACCACCCAATTTTAGAAAATCACGACGTGAAATCACAGTTTTCGTCATAATTTGCCTTTCAACCTGCGGTGTTATTACTGCATCACGCAGGTCAAGATGATTATTGAAGTTTATCTTTACGCTGTAACCCTGCCCGTTCGATCAGGTAGAACAGGAATAACACGATTAGGTCAAACAACAGTACCGTCAGATATGGATTTAGATTCCATAAATCGGGAATAACGACATTACCAAGATTTGCAATCTTGGTAATTGCGGGGAATACCTTTGGGTAAGTCAGACCATAAAGAACAGCACCAGCTAGGAAACCCAACAGCCCGGGACCGATATAATCCAGTTTGCCTTCGCCGCTCCCGGCGGCGCAGGTGCCTGGTCAGTATCCAGCGAGTGCCATCCCCACCCCAAAGATCAGCCCACCCAGGAGGTTCCCCACAATGTAGGTGGCAG
>Ga0209254_10006934_pt1 | contig 10455 bp, 8 predicted proteins | sample FrelakmetDIP11DI_FD_187148 | JGI IMG/M metagenome (GOLD analysis project Ga0209254, IMG submission 187148) | Freshwater lake sediment microbial communities from the University of Notre Dame, USA, for methane emissions studies - DIP11 DI (SPAdes)... | ecosystem: Environmental > Aquatic >... | reverse complement strand
AGTCTCCGAGAAGCACGCGAACTTCATCCTCAACGAGGGCGAGGCGTCGGCGAGCGATCTCGAGGCGCTCGTTCGTCACGTGCAGGCGACTGTCGAGCGCGTTCACGGCGTCCGCCTCGTGCCGGAAGTGCGCGTCATCGGAGAAGCCGCATGACCAGGCACGTTGTTGCCGGCGCACGGGCTTCGCTGGCGGGACTACCGCTCGTTCGCTCCGCCGGAACTTTAGTCGCTCACTCGCGGGGTCCCGCCGCGCTCGCCCGCGCGCCCGCGACGCCGCGGCTGGTCACGTGCGTGTCAGCGATGCTGCGGCTCGTCATCCGCGCGCTGGCCGGGCGGGTCCCCGAGCGAGTGACTAAGTTCCGGCGGAACGAGCGAGGGGACCCGGCCGGCCAATCGCGCGGATCAAGTGCAGCGATCGGGGTGCCGCGATGAGCCGCCTTCGGCACACCGGCGTGGAGTTCCGGCGCGTCGCGAGCGCCGGCGACTTCGGCCGCGTCGCGGTGCTGCTCGGCGGCGACTCCGCTGAGCGCGAAGTGTCGCTGATGACCGGCAAGGCCGTGCACGAGGCGCTGGTCGCGCGCGGGATCGAGGCTGCGCAGTTCGACCCGGCCGAGCGTGCGCTCGGGGAGCTCGTCACGGACGGCTTTGACCGCGCCTTCATCGCGCTGCACGGGCCGGGCGGCGAGGATGGCGCCTTGCAGGGTGCGCTCGAATGGCTCGGCCTCCCGTATACCGGCAGCGGCGTGATCGGTTCCGCGGTCGGCATGGACAAGCTGCGCACCAAGCGGCTTGCCCAGGCCGCCGGTGTCGCGACGCCGCCATGGATGGAACTCACCGGCGCCGCCGACTTCGAGCGCGCGATCGTCGAACTCGGGCTGCCGCTCGCCGTGAAGCCTGCGACCCAGGGCTCGAGCGTCGGCATGAGCCGCGTCACCGCCGCGTCCGAGCTGCCCGGCGCCTGGCGCGCCGCCTCGGCGCTCGACCCGATCGTGATCGCGGAGCGCTGGATCACCGGTGGCGAGTTCACCGTCTCGGTCCTGCAGGGCGAGGCGCTGCCGGCGATCCGCATCGAAACGCCGCGGACGTTCTACGACTACCAGGCGAAGTACTTCGCCGACGACACGCGTTACCTGATTCCCTGCGGCCTTGCGAAGTCCGACGAGGCGGCCATGCAGCAGGCGGCACTCGCGACCTTCGTCGCGACTGGCGCCTCGGGCTGGGGCCGCGTCGATTTCGTGACCACCGAAGACGGCGAGGCGCTGCTGCTCGAGATCAACACGGTCCCCGGCATGACCAGCCACAGCCTGGTGCCGATGGCAGCGCGCGCGGCGGGCATCGATTTTCCCGAGCTGTGCTGGCGCATCCTCGAGACCAGCTTTGCGCGGGAGAGGACTTAGGCCATGGGTCTCCTGCGCAGGCGCAATCGCAAGAGGAAGCCGGGCGGCCGCCGCTTCGAGCTGCCGAAGCTCGAGTGGTTGCGCGCGGGCCGGGCGGCCGGCGCGCTCGCGGTGCTCGCCATCTTCGGGATGCTGCTGGCCGTCGGTCTCGACCAGCCGGTGCGCAGCATCGTGATCGACGGCCCGTTCCAGCGGGTCGCGGCGGTCGAGGTGCAACAGGCCGCGCTCGGCGCGCTGAAGGGCGGCATCGTGAGCGCGGACCTCGATCGACTGCGCAAGGCGGTCGAGGCGCTCGCCTGGGTGGACCGCGCGCGCGTGCAGCGGCTGTGGCCGGATCGCATCCGCGTCGAGATCGTGGAACAGCAGGCGGCCGCGCGCTGGGGTGAAGACAGCCTGCTCAACACGCGCGGCGAGTTGTTCGCAAGCGGCGTGCGCCACGTGCCGCCGGAGCTGCCGCGCCTCGACGGCCCGGCGGGCACCGAGGCGCAGGTCGCGCAGCGCTATCTCGCCATCCAGGACCGGCTCAGCAAGCTCGGCTTCCAGGTCGCGGCGCTGCGGCTCGACGCGCGCGGCGCCTGGGAGCTCGACCTCTCGACCGGCGTGACCGTGCGCCTCGGCCGCCGGCAGGTGGACGAGCGCATGGACCGCTTTGTGCAGTTCGGCGCACCGGTCATCTCCGGCCGCGCCGCCGAAGTCCGCTACGTGGACATGCGCTACTCGAACGGCTTTGCGATCGGCTGGCGCGGCGATCGCCGGCCGGCCGCCGCGCGGCCCGTGTCCATGGCCAACCAGCCGAAGGGAGATCCGGAACTCGATGGCTAAGCGCTCCGACCGCAACCTGATCGTGGGCCTCGACATCGGCACGTCGAAGGTCGTGGCCCTGGTCGGCGAAATCCACGCCGACGGCAGCCTCGAGGTCATCGGCCTCGGCTCGCACCCGTCGCGCGGCCTCAAGAAGGGCGTGGTCGTGAACATCGACTCGACGGTCCAGTCGATCCAGCGCGCGGTCGAGGAAGCCGAGCTGATGGCCGGAGTCGAGATCCGCTCGGTGTTCACTGGCATCGCCGGCAGCCACGTGCGCAGCCTCAACTCGCACGGCATCGTCGCGATCAAGGACAAGGAGGTCACCAGCGGCGACGTCGCGCGGGTCATGGACGCCGCGCAGGCGGTGCCGATTCCCGCCGACCAGAAGATCCTGCACGTCCTGCCGCAGGAATTCATCATCGACGGGCAGGAGGGCATCCGCGAGCCGATCGGCATGTCGGGTGTCCGGCTCGAGGCGCGCGTGCACATCGTGACCGGCGCCGAGAGCGCGGCCCAGAACATCGTCAAGTGCGTGCAGCGCTGCGGGCTCGAAGTCGAGGACATCGTCCTCGAGCAACTCGCGTCCTCATTCGCGGTGCTCACCGACGACGAGAAGGAACTCGGTGCCTGCCTCGTCGACGTCGGCGGCGGCACCACCGACATCGCGGTCTTCTCCGGCGGCGCGATCCGCCACACGGCCGTGATCCCCGTCGCGGGCGACCAGGTCACGAACGACATCGCGGTCTCGATGAGGACGCCGACGCCGTACGCGGAGGAGATCAAGATCCGCTACGCCTGCGCGCTGTCGCAGCTGGCGAATCCCGACGAGACCATCGAAGTGCCCTCGGTTGGCGACCGGCCCTCGCGCCGTCTCGCGCGCCAGACGCTCGCGGAGATCGTCGAGCCGCGTTACGAGGAGCTCTTCATGCTGATCCGCGACGAGCTGCGCCGCTCCGGCTTCGAGGAGTCGGTCGCGGCCGGCGTCGTGCTGACCGGCGGCAGCGCCAAGATGGAAGGCGCCGTCGAGCTTGCCGAAGAGATCTTCCACATGCCCGTCCGCCTCGGCAGCCCGGTCGGCGTGACCGGGCTCGGGGACGTGGTGAGAAACCCGATCCACGCCACGGGCGTGGGCCTGCTGCTTTACGGCCGGGCCAATGCCGGCCAGCCGGCGCCGAAGCTCATCGGCGACGGGATGAAGACGGTTTCGGAGCGGATGAAGTCGTGGTTCCAGGGATATTTCTGACTTAGCGGAGGAGAGGACATGTTTGAACTTATGGATTCATTCAGCCAGACGGCTGTGATCAAGGTGATCGGCGTGGGTGGCGGCGGCGGCAACGCCGTCTCGCACATGGCGAAGAGCGGCATCGAGGGCGTCGAGTTCATTTGCGTGAACACGGACGCCCAGGCGCTCAAGCACTCGCAGGTGAAGGCCTCGTTGCAGATCGGCTGCAACATCACGAAGGGCCTCGGCGCCGGCGCCAACCCTGAGGTCGGGCGCCAGGCGGCGATGGAGGACCGGGATCGCATCATCGAGCTGATCGAGGGTTGCGACATGCTGTTCATCACCGCCGGCATGGGCGGCGGGACGGGCACCGGCGCCGCGCCGGTCGTGGCGCAGGTCGCGCGCGAGCTCGGCATCCTGACGGTGGCGGTCGTGACCCGGCCGTTCACGATGGAGGGCAACAAGCGGGCCTCGATCGCGGAGGCGGGCATGACGGAGCTCTCACGGCACGTCGACTCGCTGATCACGATCCCGAACCAGAAGCTGCTGCAGGTGCTGGGCGGCCAGACCACGCTGCTGGAGGCTTTCAAGCGGGCCAACGACGTGCTGCAGGGCGCGGTGCAGGGCATCGCCGAGCTGATCACGCGGCCCGGCCTCATCAACGTGGACTTCGCGGACGTCCGTACCGTCATGTCGGAGACGGGCCTCGCGATGATGGGCTCCGGCATCGGTACCGGCGAGCACCGCGCGCGCGTCGCTGCCGAGATGGCCGTGTCGTCGCCGCTCCTCGAGGACATCAACCTCGCGGGCGCGCACGGCATCCTGGTCAACGTCACGGCGGGACTCGACCTGTCGATCGGCGAGTTCGAGGAAGTCGGCAATACCGTCAAGCAGTTCGCGGCAGAGGATGCGACGGTCGTCGTCGGCACCGTCATCGAGCCCGAGATGCAGGGCGAGCTGCGGGTCACCGTGGTTGCGACCGGCCTCAACCGCAGCGTGGCCAAGGCCGCGGCACCTGCCCAGGCGACGACCCCGGCCGCCGCGGCTGGCCGTCGTCCGGGAGACGTCAAGCTGGTGGCGCAGCGCACGCGCGCACCGGCGCCGGACTACAGCCACCTCGACCGGCCGGCAGCCCAGCGCATGCAGCGCGCCGCGGGCGATGGCCTGCGCGCCAGCTTCGGCTCGGAGGACGTGCTCGACATCCCGGCCTTCCTCCGGCGCCAGGCGGACTGAGCCGGCGTGTCCCGCCTGCGCCAGGAACGCGATGGACTGCGCATCGTGCGGCTGCGCCTCCGGGCGCGGCGGCGCGCTGTCGGCCGGCGTGCCGAGCGTCAGCGGGAGCGCGACCCGTCCGGGACCACGGTGAATACGGGAACTCGGCCGCCGGCCTTCCTCCGCTGGCCGGCGACCCGCGGGATATAATCAAGGGATAGACATGGCCCAGCAACGCACGCTGAAAGAGGCGATCCGCTCCACGGGGATCGGCCTGCACACCGGCCGCAAGGTCCTGATGGTGCTCCGGCCCGCGCCGCCCAACACGGGCATCGTGTTCCGCCGCACCGACCTCGACCCTGCGATCGACATTCCCGCACGCGCCACGAACGTCACCGAGACCACGCTCGGCACGACGCTCGCGGCGGGCGAGGCGGGCGTATCGACCGTGGAGCACCTGATGTCGGCGCTCGCGGGTCTCGGCATCGACAACCTGTTCGTCGAGTTGACCGCCGCCGAAGTGCCGATCATGGACGGCAGCGCCGGCCCCTTCGTGTTCCTGATCCAGTCGGCTGGCATCGAGCTGCAGAATTCGCCCAAGCGCTTCGTGCGCGTGCGCCGTCCCGTCGAGGTGAAGGACGGTGACAAGTGGGCGCGCTTCGAGCCCTACGAGGGATTCCGGGTCAACTTCGAGATCGAGTTCGACCATCCCGTGTTCCATCGCCACTCGCAGCGCGCGTCGATGGACTTCTCGACGACCAGTTTCCTGAAGGAAGTGAGCCGTGCCCGGACCTTCGGGTTCATGCGCGACATGGAATACCTTCGCGGCCGTAACCTCGCACTCGGCGGCACGCTCGACAACGCGATCGTGCTCGACGACTACCGCATCCTGAACGAGGACGGACTGCGCTTCGAGGACGAGTTCGTGCGCCACAAGATCCTCGACGCGATCGGCGACCTGTACCTGCTCGGCCACTCGCTGATCGGCGAGTACACGGCCTTCAAGTCGGGCCATGGCCTCAACAACCGCCTGCTGCGCACGCTGCTCGCGGACGCGGACGCCTGGGAAGAGGTGACCTTCCGCGACGACGGCGCTGCGCCGATCTCCTACGCGGCCGCTACCGCCACCGCATAGCGAAGGCACGAAGGGGTCAGACTATAAATGGGACGTTCACCTTTTCCGCTCGGTGAACGTCCCAATTACCAATTACGGAAAAGGTGAACGTCCCATTTATGAGGACTGACCCCTCCGTGGACCCGCCCGCACCTTCACCTTTATCTCCTCCACCGGTGCCCCAAGGGCGGCCGCGATCGGCCCGGTCAGTTTTGGTGCGACATAACGCAGGCGCGTGCCCCAGGCCGCGGACTGCACGAAGGCCGTCAGCGTCTCCCCCCTCAGGGAAGCGCTCCAGACCTCCCGCGCAAGCTCCGGAGGCAGCACGCTGCGCAGGGCAGCCAGGCTCCGTTCAGCCCCGGCCGTCCCGGCCCGCAGCTTCTTCAGCATTCCCTCGCCTTGTTCCAGCAAGTGACTGACAGCGGTCGGTTTTTTCATTTTTATGGTCAAGTCCGGCACCCGAATGAGTGATCAAAGTACTTGAAGCGTAAGGGCTTTTTTGGCATGGTGCGCGGACTCTGGAAGGCCCGAGAGGCCACCCCGCATTATGACCAGGAAGCGTCTGCTCGCGTACGCCGCGGCTGCGGTCTCCGTTTTCGCCCTTGTGGCCGGCGCTTTCATGGCTGGCGGACACTGGGCTGCGGGCGGTTCGCTCGGCGAATTCACGCTCGCGCGCTGGAATGAGGACCTGGCTGAGCAGAGCGAGCGGCTCGCGCGCATCGAGCAGGACGTGGACGGCCAGGTCGCGGCACTCGCGACCCGCGTCGGCCGCATGCAGGCGCAGCTGATCCGCCTCGACGCCCTCGGCAAGCAGCTCACCGAAGTCGCGAAGTTGAAGCGCGGCGAATTCGACTTTGACCAGCCGCCGGCGCTCGGTGGCCCGGAGACGGCGGGGCAGGGCCCGGTCGTGCCGGCACTCGACTCGATGCTCGACTCGATGGATGCGCAGATCGACGATCGCCGGCGCCAGCTGACCGCGCTGCAGAGCCTGATCATGACGCGCGAACTCGCGCGCCAGATCGTGCCGGGCGGACGCCCGGTCGAGTCCGGCTATATTTCCTCGCTCTATGGCCAGCGCACGGATCCCTTCGACGGCAACCAGGCGAGCCACCACGGCATCGACTTCGCCGGCGCGGCAGGCACGCAGGTGCTGTCGGTCGCCGACGGCATCGTGAGCCACACCGGCACCGACGGCGGCTACGGACGCCTGGTCGAGATCACGCACGGCAACGGTTACGTCACGCGCTATGCCCACAACGCCAAGCTGCTCGTGAAGCAGGGCGAGACCGTCAAGCGCGGCGACGCGATCGCGCTCATGGGCTCGACAGGCCGCTCGACCGGGACGCACCTGCACTTCGAGGTGCTGCGCCACGGCCAGTCGATCAACCCGCTGTCATTCGTCCGCCGGTAACCCCCGGCCGCCGAACGAAATTTCCGGTCCCCTGTCGGTGTAAACTACCCGTTTTTGGCCGGGACGCCTTGTATTGGCGTCCTGCCGCCCCGAGGTCCCAGGCTCGTGTTGAACATCTTCACCCGGATATTCGGCAGCCGTAACCAGCGGCTGCTGCGCAAATACGCGGAGCGCGTCAAGCAGGCGGGCGTTTTCACCGACGCGCTGACGGCGGAGGGTGACGAGGGCCTGCGCGCCCGCACCGACAAGCTGCGCGCGCGGCTCGTCGCGGGCGAGACGCTGGAAGACATCCTTCCCGAGGCATTCGCGACCGCGCGCGAAGCGGCCACACGCGCCGTCGGCCTGCGTCCCTTTGACGTGCAGCTGGTCGGCGGCATGGTGCTGCACGACGGCAAGATCTCCGAGATGCGCACCGGCGAGGGCAAGACCCTGGTCGCGACGCTGCCCGTGTACCTGAACGCGCTCGCGGGCAAGGGTGTGCACGTCGTCACGGTCAACGAGTACCTCGCGCAGCGCGACGCGGAGTGGATGGGCCCCATCTATCGGATGCTCGGCCTCTCGGTCGGCGTGATCGGCAGCGGCCAGTCGCAGGCCGACAAGCGCGCCGCCTACGCCTGCGATGTCACCTACGGCACCAACAACGAGTTCGGATTCGATTACCTGCGCGACAACCTTGCGGCCCGCCTCGAGGACCGCGTGCAGCGCGGCCAGCACTACGCGATCGTGGACGAGGTGGACTCGATCCTGATCGACGAGGCGCGGACCCCGCTCATCATCTCGGGCCCGGCCGAGGAGAGCACCGAGCTGTACGTGAAGATCAACGCGCTCGTCCCGCGCTTCGTGCGGCAGGCGGCCGAGGAGGGCGAGGGCGACTTCTATGCCGACGAGAAGTCGCGCCAGGTGCACCTGTCCGAGTCCGGCTTCGAGAAGGCCGAGGCGCTGATGCAGGAGGCGGGACTGCTGAGCGAGGGCGACAGCCTCTACGACCCAGCCAGCATCCGGCTGATGCACCACCTGAACGCGGCGCTGCGCGCGCACCTGCTCTACCGCAAGGACGTCGAGTACATCGTGCGTGGCAACGACGTCATCATCGTCGACGAGTTCACCGGGCGCACCATGCCCGGGCGGCGCTGGTCGGACGGCCTGCACCAGGCCGTCGAGGCCAAGGAAGGCGTCAGGATCCGCGAGGAAAACCAGACCATCGCCTCGATCACCTTCCAGAATTACTTCAGGCTCTACGGCAAGCTCGCGGGCATGACCGGCACGGCGGACACGGAGGCCTTCGAGTTCCAGCAGATCTACGGGCTCGAGGTCGTCGTGGTGCCGACCCACCGGCCGATGGTCCGCAAGGACATGCCGGACCTCGTCTACCTGAACCAGCAGGACAAGTTCGACGCCATCGTCGAGGACATCCGCGACTGCGCGAAGCGCGGCCAGCCGGTGCTGGTCGGCACGACTTCGATCGAGACTTCGGAGAAACTCTCGGGCCACCTGAAAGCGTCCGGAATCACCCACCAGGTGCTGAACGCGAAGCAGCACGAGCGCGAGGCGCTCGTCATCGCCCAGGCGGGCCGGCCCGGGACGGTAACGATCGCGACCAACATGGCCGGCCGCGGCACCGACATCGTGCTCGGTGGCAACGTGCCCAAGCAGATCGAACAGCTGCGCAAGGACGGCGTGATGAACGATGAGCAGCTCGCCGGCCGCGCGCGCGAGCTCGAGAACGAGTGGACCGCCCTGCATGGACAGGTGATCGGGGCCGGCGGCCTGCACATCGTCGGCACCGAGCGCCACGAGTCGCGGCGCATCGACAACCAGCTGCGCGGCCGCTCGGGCCGCCAGGGTGACCCTGGCTCGAGCCGGTTCTATCTGTCGCTCGAAGACAACCTGATGCGCATCTTCGGTGACCCGGAGCGCACCAAGTCGCTGTTGCGGACCGTCGGCATGAAGGAAGGCGAGGCCATCGAGAGCGGCATGCTGACGCGCCAGATCGAGCGCGCCCAGCGCAAGGTCGAGTCGCACAACTTCGACGCGCGCAAGAACCTGCTCGAGTACGACGACGTGGCCAACGACCAGCGCAAGGTGGTTTACCGCCAGCGCACCGAGATCATGTCCACTGACGACATCGGTGGCGTGATCCGGGACGTCCGCGCGGACGTGGTCGGCAACATTGTCGCGTTGCACATTCCGCCAGAGAGCGTCGAGGAGCAGTGGGATGTCGCCGGCCTCGAGCAGGCGATGGAGCGCGATTTCGGTGTCCAGACCGGACTCGCGGCCTGGATGTCCGAGGACCCGTCGCGCCACGCGAACGAGGCGACCGCGCGACTCACCGAGGCGATCGAGTCCGCCTACGAGGAGAAGTCCCGCCAGGTGGGCGGCTCCGTGATGCGCCACCTCGAGCGCGCGGTGATGCTGCAGCAGCTCGACCTGCACTGGCGCGAGCACCTTGCCGGCATGGATTACCTGCGCCAGGGCATTTACCTGCGCGCCTACGCGCAGAAGAACCCGAAGCAGGAGTACAAGCGCGAGGCTTTCGCGCTGTTCACCGCGATGCTGGACCGCATCCGCTCCGACACGGTGATGCTGCTGCAGCGCCTGCAGGTGCGCACCGAGGAGGAGATCGAGCGCGAGGAGGCGGAACGCCAGCGCCGGCTGCAGAGCCGCATGCAGCTGCAGCACGCCGCGCCGCCGGACCTGGCGGTGCAGGCGGGGCCGGCCGCGGTGGCCGTTGCCGAGCAGGACCTGCCGGAGGCAGCTGAGGTGGAGGCACCCTTCGTGCGCGGCGAGCGCAAGGTGGGCCGCAACGAGCCTTGCCCCTGCGGCTCGGGCCGCAAGTTCAAGCATTGCCACGGGGCGTTGCAGCGCGCCGAAGGCTAAAATCCCCCGGTGAGTTCGACCGAGATTCACGTCGTGGCCGGCGCGATCGCCGATGCAGACGGACGCGTCCTGATCGCGCAGCGCCCGCGTGGACGCCACATGGCCGGCCGCTGGGAGTTCCCCGGCGGCAAGCTCACCGAAGGCGAAGACCCCTACACCGGCCTGCAGCGCGAACTCTCCGAGGAGCTCGGCGTGACGGTGCGCGCCGCGCGCCCGCTGATCCGCCTGCGGCACCAGTACCCGGACCGGCGCGTGCTCCTCGACGTCTGGCAGGTCACGGCCTTCGACGGCGAGCCGCAGGCGCTCGAGTCGCAGGCGCTCGCCTGGGCGCGGCCCGACGAACTGCCGCAGCACGACCTGCTCGAGGCCGACCGCGCGATCGTCACGGCGCTGCGGCTGCCCCGCCTCGCGCGCGTTC
>Ga0209254_10006933_pt1 | contig 10455 bp, 5 predicted proteins | sample FrelakmetDIP11DI_FD_187148 | JGI IMG/M metagenome (GOLD analysis project Ga0209254, IMG submission 187148) | Freshwater lake sediment microbial communities from the University of Notre Dame, USA, for methane emissions studies - DIP11 DI (SPAdes)... | ecosystem: Environmental > Aquatic >... | reverse complement strand
TGGGTGGACGGATTAAATCGGAATCAGTGGACGGATTGGATCGGAATGGGTGGACGCATTAGCCCGGAATCAGTGGACGGATTGCCCCGGAATACGCAGGCAGGCCTTGAAGCATTCAGCAGTTGCGATTATCTATTTGAAATCACCAAACTTTATATCTTGGTCTGTAAGAAATCAGTTTAAGGAATCATTATAAATATGCTTGACACATGTTTTGAATTCTGCTAATGAAACTATATATCAAAAGCTTCTACCAAAGAAACTTCGACGAACCTTGATGCTCATGTCTATGTGAGAGAACTGTTTTAATGGCGTGAAGATGTAAGTGGATTTTGCTGAAGGCTCCTATATGTCAGTTGAGCAAAGGCTATCCATACAAAACAACTGCTTTGCGCTTTGTAGACTCTCTATAGTCGAGATCATACAGATCCACAAAAGTTCTCTATCCAATTCCATTTCTCACGGGCTTTCCAGTATTAGCAACGTCGAAAAAGCAACTAGGAAACCAAATTTTCTCGCTGTCGTCAGTCAACCCCTTACTTAATTTCTCTTATCATTTTGCGGAGCTTGGGCTATACCGGAAAGACGACTTGCCCTGTCAGAAAACATCGGTATGCATGCCGCCATCAAGTCGTTCGCTAAGCTTACGTTCATACTGTTTTATTATCCTATATTCTATAATACCAAGTACTTATATCTGGATCAACCGTGTAATCCAAGAAGCGGAGCTTTATGTTGGCACTCTCCAAAACAGGGTCTCGTTTGCAACAAGTGAAGTAGCAAAATGCCACTCACGGTTAAAGTCATAAGCTACAAGGGGAAACCCCCGATTGAGCAATTAGAAGGGTCTTTTGACCAAGACGGCTTAACCCTCGGACGATTTCCAGAGAATAGAAAAAATCACCTTACTCTTTCTGACCCCGAAAAATATATCTCCCGCAAACACGCCTTCATCAGATATGAGAACGGTTGTTACTACCTGACGGACACCAGCGTGGATGGTACTTACATACTCAACAAGAATTTACGTCTTTCCCGTGATACTATCCATCTTTCCGACGGGGACACATTCCGAATCGGCGCTTATGATCTAATCGTCCATATCTCTTCACGCGAGATGTTCAAAAACGCCCCTCGCACTTCAGCTGACTCCCGTGAAGAAGCTTCACCACTTTTCGAGTTTGATCGAGACAAAAGGATGCAGAGTGAACTTGCGAGGGAACAATCCAGCTGTGCGGGAAGTGATCTTTGGTCGCCTCAAGGCGATATTTCCGAACAAAAACGGCAACAGAATCAAGCCACTGGGCACATCGAGGATTCACCACTTCATGATTCCTTTGCTCTCCCGGATATTGCTGCGGACCCCGAGGAAACACAAGAGATACCGAAAAATTTCCATTTCGAGGAACTCATCAAGAATCTGGATGATACCTGTGGCGCGTCTGCGGTCCCAAAATCAAACGAGGTCACCGAATCTGAAGACATCGGTCGAGAAACCCCAGTCATTGAACGCAATGAGCCATTTTTCGACGACAGGTCCGACGGCGCATACCCGAACAGACGAAAAAATGTAGTGCCAGTTCCAGGGCGGTTGACAGAAAACCCAACCCCTGTTGTTTCGGATACAATCGAACAGACTCGTCAACTGGCATACATCGAATTGTTCAAGGTCTTTCTGGAGGCTGCAGGAGTTAAGGATACAAGCTTTCTTCGCAGGGAGGAAATCCCAAAACTCATGCAGACCGTTGGTGCCGTTTTCAGGGAAATGATTGATGGCTTGATGGCCATCCTGCGAGGTCGATCGGAGCTGAAAAGTCAATTTCGGGTTTCCGCAACCATCCTTAAGCCTGCTGACAACAATCCACTCAAGTTTTCCCGAATCGTAGATGACGCTCTCCAATACCTGCTAACGAAGGACCAGCCCGGGTTTGTCGACGCGGTCGCTGCTGTCCGGGAAGGTTATGCTGATATCATGAATCATCAATTGGCGATGGCGGCCGGAATACAGGCATCTTTAGTCAAGCTGATCGAGCGATTTGATCCGAAGAAATTTGCGGAGCGATACGAAGAGGGAGTTGTATTTCAGAAAAAAGCCAAGTGTTGGGATGCCTATAGAGAGTCCTATCCTCAAATCGCCAATGAAGCCCTGGAGGACTTTTTTGGCGAAGCGTTTGCTCACGCCTATGAAAAGCAGATGCGAAAGTTGCACCCCACCAACACCAAGAGTTGAACAGGTTTCGGGGAAATAACAGATGACCGAGAAGAGTAAGGTGATTTGGACGGAAGGGATGTTTTTGCGGCCTCAGCACTTTCAGCAACATGACCGCTACGTGGAGGGCTTGATTAACGACCGTTGCCAAGGACTTCATCATTATGATCGAGGTTTTCACAACCTCAAGATCGACCTGCATCTCCTGAAAATAGGCAAGCTGGCCTTGACGGAATGCACAGGGATTTTTCCTGATGGCACACCATTCAATCTGCCCGAGGATGATGATCTTCCAATGCAGCTAGACATCCCCCAAGACATTCACAATGAAGTTGTTTACCTGGCTTTGCCTCTCCGCCGGCCGGGCGCAGCAGAAACCGACACCACTGCGCATGCTGATAGTCTCGCCCGATTTCGGCTGGGCGAAGACGAAGTCAGAGACAACAATTGCGGCGCTGAAGGAAAGGCCCCGCTGCAAATCGCGAAGCTTAAAGCTCGCCTGTTACTGCAAAGAGAAGAGCGATCTGGTTATGCATGCCTGGGTGTAACGCGAGTTATCGAGGCACGCGCCGACCAAAACATCACTATTGATGAGCAGTACATCCCCACCAATCTGAATTGTATCGCCATACCTAGGCTAAACGGTTTTCTGCGGGAGTTACACGCGCTGTTAAACACCCGTGGTGAAGTACTTGCAGGCCGGGTCGCTCAGGCAGGCCATGGAGGGGTGGCAGAGATCGCCGATTTTTTGTTGCTCCAGTTAGTTAACCGCTTTCAACCAACATTTGAACATCTTTCCAATCTGGTTGGCCTGCATCCAGAAGATTTCTACCGACTTGCCATCCAGTTGGCTGGAGAACTATCAACATTTTTCCGGTCGGGGAAGCGCCCTGCTAGCTTTCCCGCTTATGACCACGAGGATCTTCAGAGCACTTTTTCGCCCGTGATGGAAGAGCTACGAGAACTTCTTGGAAAGGTTTACGAACCAAGTGCTATTCAGATACCGCTCAGCAAGCCCAAATTTGGGGTTTATGCAGCCAAGAGACCTGACTTGAACCTGCTTGATAACGCCATTTTCGTATTAGCGGCCAATGCTCAGGTGCCACCCGACGCTCTGCGCAGCCACTTCCCGAAACAGGTAAAGATAGGCCCTGTCGAGGAAATCCAGCAGTTGGTTAATTCGGCTTTGCCAGGTATATCGATTGATCCCCTAGCAGTGGCGCCGAGGCAAATCCCCTTTCATGCCGGTTTTACCTATTTTGAACTTAACAAAAGCGATCTGTTATGGAAAAAAATGGGGACCTCAGGCGGCTTTGCCATCCATATCGGCGGGAGTTTCCCAGGGCTTGAATTGGAGTTTTGGGCCATCAAGAAAGGATAGCGCAGCATGAGCAAGCCGGGTACTTCTTCCTTTGATCATGACGATAAAACCATCATCCGCCCTTCGCCAGGAGGGCACAGGGGGCAGCCGGGGGTCGTGACGCCCTCTGAAGTCAGTGTCAATGGAAGGCCGGGCATGGACCTTGGTGGAGATTTCTTGTCAGGGTCAAATCCCCTTACCGCCAGCGCGGTTCCCCTCCTGTCGATAGTACCGAAACTGCGAATCCTTCCTTTTCATCACGCCATAAATGAGCTGCAGGAGCAACTAATAGCCGAAATTGGAGGTTTCGAGGATCGCGCTCTGCGCCAAGGCTCCTCGCAGGAGCAAGTCAGGATAGCCGGATATTTTCTATGCTTGTTGATCGATGAAACTGTGCTGAATACCCCCTGGGGCAACCAAAGTAACTGGGGGCACCACAGCCTTCTGATTCGGTTTCATAAAGAAGCGTTTGGGGGGGAACGGTTTTTCCAGATCCTTGATCGACTGAAACAGCATCCGTCGCAGAATTTGAATTTGCTCGAGCTTGCCTATTTGTGTCTGAGTTTGGGTTTCGAAGGTAAATACCGTATTGCGCGCAGTGGCATGCGAGAAATCGAGCAACTTCACCAAGAGCTGTATCTGTTAATTCAAAGATTGAGAGGCGACTCCGAACGGACTCTCTCCGCACACTGGCAGGGGTTGCGTAATATGCGCAGCCCTTTGGCACGTCATGTTCCCCTTTGGGTCATCACGGCCGTGGCTGGGTCGCTGCTCATGGTGATCTATTTGGGTTTTGCCTACGCCATCAACAGAGCTTCTGACCATGCTTACAGGCAGCTATCTGCAATGGCGCGAGAAGAGGGGCATAATCAGCCCCTTCGGCTGCGAGAACCGGCAGTCCCATCGGGTGTCCCAACGCGGGATGACAGATTCGAAAGACTGCTCGCCAACGAGATTTCTCAAAAAATGGTGGAGGTGCTCGATGGGAACATCCTGCGTATATCCAATTCATTTCCATCGGGCAGCGATCAGATCAAGAAAGAATTCCTGCCTATGCTGGCCAAGATAGCGCAGCAACTGCAAACCGATCTCAGCCGCATCGTGGTGGTAGGCCACACGGATGACAAGCCTATCTTCTCGGCTCGTTTCCCTTCCAATTGGCATCTATCGAATGCGCGCGCGAAGAGCGTGGCAAAGGAGCTAGCTGCTTTTGCACCATTGAGAGAGCGCATCAGTTTTGAAGGGCACGCAGACAGTGAGCCGATTGCACCCAACGACAACGAGGAGAACCGTGCGCGCAACCGGCGCATAGATATTCAGATCAGGTGATGCATGAAGGCCATCATCGGATTCCTCAAGCAAAAATTGGTTATTCAGCTGGTAGGCATCATAGCGCTGAGTGCCCTGATCTGGTATGGGGGTCCAATGGTGGCCTTCGCAGGTAGAGCCCCCCTTGTCCCTGAGTTCAATCGGTTATTGACAATTCTGGGTATCGTCATCGTTTGGACGGTTTATGTCCTACTCGGTCAAGCCCGTGCCAACCGGGCAGATCAACAACTCATAGCCCAGCTGTCGGCTCCTCAGATCGATCCGGCCAAGGCCGCAGTCGCCCAGGCGCAAGACCAGGAAGTGAGTGACTTGCGCCAAAAATTTGAGGAGGCGCTGTTTAAGCTAAAAGAAGCGCGATCAAAAGGCAGGCGCGGCAAGCAATACCTGTATGAGTTCCCCTGGTACATCATTATAGGGGCGCCCGGATCGGGCAAGACGACCGCCCTGATCAATTCCGGGCTTAAATTCCCCTTGTCGGATCGTCTGGGCAAAAACGCCGTCCAGGGCGTTGGCGGAACACGCAACTGTGACTGGTTTTTTGCCGAGGAAGCCGTCTTTCTGGATACTGCCGGCCGCTACACAACCCAGGACAGCCATCAACAGGTCGATGCAGCTGCCTGGAGCGGTTTCTTGGATTTGGTCAAGAGGTATCGCCCGCGCCGGCCGATCAATGGCGTGCTGGTAACGATGAGCCTGTCCGACTTGCTTCAGAGCAATCAAGATGAACGATGCCAACATGCAAAGGAAGTACGCCAGCGGATCCAAGAGTTGTATAGGGTACTGGCCATCCGTTTTCCCATCTACATACTTTTTACCAAATGCGATTTGGTCGCCGGATTCAGCGAATTTTTTGCTGACCTGGGTCAGGAAGAGCGGATCCAGGTTTGGGGCGAAACATTTCCAGGAGACGATTCGGAACCAATAGAAGACCTTATCGCTCGGTTTGATGCTGGCTATGAGAATTTACTGCAGCGGTTGAGTCAGCGGACGTTCAGGAGGATCCAGGAAGAAAAGGATATTCAGCGAAGAGGGCTGATTCTGGATTTTCCCCAGCAGATGGCACTTCTGAAGTCGGCGATGATGAGTTTCCTTGACGACATCTTTTCAAAGAGTCGTTATGAAACCGCGCCGTTATTACGGGGCGTTTATTTCACCAGTGGAACACAGGAGGGAACCCCGATCGATCGGGTTCTGGGTCGGCTAGCCGTGGCGTTTGGGTTGGATCGCCAGAATCAACCGGTATTTAGCGGTCATGGTAAAACGTATTTTATCACCCGTTTATTAAAAGAAGTCGTCATCCCGGAGGCGGAGCTGGCTGGTGTCGATCCTGGTCTGGAGCGTCGGCGGCGCTGGCTGCAATGGGCGGCATACGGCTGCCTGCTTTCGCTCGCTGTGGGAATGTGCGTATTGTGGTCGGTTAGCTATGCCCGAAACAATCGTTCTATCGAAAAGGTGAAAGAGCAGATCGAGCTCTACCAGACCGCCCGCAAGGAAACCGCCGGACGGGATAATGGGGTGAGACCACTGCTTGCGCGTTTGAACGTTTTCCAAAAAGCCTATGATATTTATAAAGACAGTTCCTGGTGGATGAGATTCGGCCTTTACCAGGGTGAAAAGCTTCAATCCGAGATCAATCGCGTCTACCGGCAGTTGCTCATAAATGACTTCCTGCCGCTTATCAAGATTCGCTTGGAGCAGCGCCTGCGCGAGTCGATACAAACAAGCAAAGCAGCCGATACGCAAGTCCTATACGAGCTGTTAAAGGTCTATTTGATGCTGGGAAATCCCGCCAGAATGGACCCCAAATTGGCGGGAGAATGCATACGAAAGGACTGGGAGCGGAGTTTTTTTAGAGAACCCCAAACACAAGCTGAACTCATGGCTCATTCCTACCACCTCTTGAATGAATCGATTGAGTCGATAGCATTGAATCAGCCACTTATCACTGATGCGCGGAGAAAACTCAATGCCATCCCCCTGGCTCTGCAAGTATACGCCCACCTCAAGAGCGAGGCGCTGCCGGACCATTCCCACGATTTTCGGCTGCAAGACGCTCTCGGCCGGTACGGCGACCAAGTCTTCACCACGGTTGATGGTCAGGCCATCGGTACCCTGGTGATTCCAGGACTGTATACCCATCACGGGTATACCGCCTTTTTCAAAACGCAGGGATTGAGTTTCGTCAAACAAGCTCTGGAGCAGAACTGGGTGTTGGAAAACCCGGCTGCTGATAAGGCAAGTGATTTGAACCGCTTGTATGATGATCTTCAAAAACTCTATTTTGCTGAGTATCAAAGAATGTGGCGCAATCTGTTAGACAATCTCAGGATCAAAAAAGCACAAGGCATCGATCAGGCGGTTCAGATTCTGGATCTGTTATCCGCTCCTGACACACCGATCCGCCCTCTGCTGGAAGCGGTTAACAGGAACACGTCACTGGTAGCAGATACGGTGGCTGATTTGTCAGCCAAGCAGCAAGGCAGAGAAGGAGCCGTGGAAAAAGCGCCGTCTCGGTCTATTCAAAAGCTCCAAGACGATCCTGGACCCACTCCTTTACTCGAGTTGGAGCGCCATTTCAAAGACCTTAATTCTCTAATGCGCGGAACCGAGAAGTCCCCTCCACCATTCAACAATGTCCTCAGGAGCCTAACAGATCTACGGGACGTCATGATGCAAATCGGCAGTGCAGCCAAGAGCGAAGAGCAAGCCCTAAAAATGGCCAGTGAGCGGATGAGCGGCGCTGGTGCAAGTGACGCAATGAAACGAGCTCAGGTGGAATTCGGTCGTCTGCCGGATCCCCTCAGAAGCTGGTTTCAGCAACTGACCTCATTCGGCTGGAAACTAGCCTTGGATGCGGGGAAGTCAGGGCTCAATTCGATCTGGAAAACGGATGTGCTGGCCTCCTACAGGGCAGGATTGGATCAACGCTATCCGTTATTCAACAACAGCCGGCATGACACGACCATGGCAGATTTCTGCCGTTTTTTCGCACCGAACGGCATCATCGACAAGTTTTTTCAAGATCATCTCAAACCCTTTGTCGACACGAGTAAATCTCAGTGGCGGCAGGTATCAATGGATAATCATGGTATGAGTCTATCCGCAGAGGTCCTGAAACAGTTTCAATATGCCGGTAAAATCCGCGAGACTTTTTTTGCAGGTGGAGGATCGACACCATCCGTTGAGTTTGAGCTGAAGCCTCTTTTGCTGGATGAAAACATCGACACCTTCCGACTCAGCATAGAGGGGCAGACAATGCTATACCGTCATGGGCCGACCCGATCAACCAAGTTCAAGTGGCCGGGTCCTCAAACAGACCTTGGCGTCAGATTGACTTTCCAAACGCTCGACGGCCGGGAAATCAACCAGACTGAAGAAGGCCCCTGGGCGTGGCTAAGAATCCTGGACAGGGCCATTGTTGAGCGAACCAGCGTGCCCGATCGTTTTGTTGTGACATTCCGGCAGGAGAGCTTCAAAGCACGTGTTGAATTGCGAGCCAGCAGCGTCGACAATCCTTTCAAGTTGACGGAATTACAAAGTTTCCGATGCCCGGGATCATTTTGATGTCGATACCTGTCGCGCCAGGTCTGTATGGAAAACTGCCTATCTTGGGAGATTTTGTCTATCGGCGTCTGCCCGCAAGTTTTGTCCAGCCCTGGGACGCTTGGCTCCAAGCATCTCTGTGCGCCAGCAGGGAACAATTGGGCTCCGGGTGGTTGGAGGTTTATCTCACCAGTCCAATCTGGCGTTTTGTCTTGAGCCCAGGAAACTGCGGTGACAAGGCTTCGGCGGGTATTTTGATGCCAAGCGTCGACAAGGTAGGCCGGTACTTTCCCCTTACACTGGCAGCCATACTCGATGAACCGGAAGCGTTACCCAATTTGTTCGTCACGGCAGCGTCCTGGTTCGACACGCTGGAGCATTTGGCACTGGCTACATTGGAAGATGACGTCGAATTAGATGAGTTTGATCGAAAACTTCAGGAACAGCTCCTGCTATTGCCCTTGCCGGCAACCAGTAAACCAAACGTCCGAAGCCGTCCTGAGGGCGGGGAAAGTGATATCGCTTTTCAAATCGAATTGGAAAAGCTTGAACTACTTCCGGACGCCTTAATAGAGCTGAGTGCTTGCCTGTTGGCACGGTATTTTCCAGCATACAGTCTGTGGAGCACATACGGCTCCGAGCACATGAAACCTTCACTTTTGGTCTACAGAGGCTTGCCGCCGGCAGCCTCTTTTTCGGATTTTTTGACCGGTCAATGGCAACATACCCCTATCGATGTCCAAAAAGTAGCCTCGTCTTTTCTGCCTATGGCTGACCCAATAGGGACTGCTGGTGCTCAACCAGCAGATGAAGCTGATCCCGGGGTTCGCATGCAATGGCGGTCCTATGGGTACAGCACTGTCGGCAAGGTTCGTGATGTGAATGAAGATGCCTATCTTGAAAATCCAGAAAGCGGTTTATGGGCCGTTGCGGACGGAATGGGAGGGCATTTGGCAGGGGATGAGGCTAGCAAAGCGGTTGTCGATGCCCTTAGGTCTGTATCCGCCAGAGACTCTCTTGAAGCACTCTCAGCCGACGTCATGGCGTGTCTACAAAATACAAACACAGAGTTGCTCAGGCGGGCCCAGGAAAAGAAACAGAATCAAATCATGGGCAGTACGGTGGTCGTAATGTTGGCTGTAGGTAAACACTGCGCTTCCATCTGGGCTGGCGACAGCCGTCTCTATCGCTACCGCGACGGCCTCCTATCGCAGCTGACCCGTGATCATTCATTGGGCTCCGAGATGTCACCGCAGAATCCGATATCGCACGACGCATTAGCCAATAGAAGCCAAAGCAATATCGTTACGAGGGCCTTGGGGGCTGTACCTCAACTGGCTGTCGATGTCATTACTTTTGAAGCAAAGCCGGGTGACACTTACTTGCTGTGTAGCGACGGATTACTCAAAGAGGTCAATTCCCGCGAAGTTACTGAAATACTCAGTCAATCTGGATGCGAGGAAAGTTCTCGATCTTTCATTGATCTCGCATTGGAACGGGGTGCAAGGGACAATGTGACCGTCATTGTTGTGGCCGCTGAACGTGAGCAAAAGCCCTCCAAGAAATATGCAGAGTTTCATGCATCATGAGGATTATGACGTGGACTTCTTCAAAAAACTTCTGAGCACCGGCCGGCGGCCAGGAGAAATCCAAAAAGTGAGCCTGGTCGACATTGATCGTTTATTAGCTCCAATTGTGCCTGAAAATCCTTCCGGCGAGAAAGACCTCGAGTACGACCCTGCATTTATCAAACTGGAGGAAAAAATAAAAGGCACACCCGAAGTTGAAATCGGTGGAAAAATCGTTCAGGAAGCAAAGGCCCCCGATTGGCATGAAATTCAAGAAGACGCAGTTGAACTGTTGGCCCGCACCCATGATCTGCGGGTGGCGGTCTCTCTCACCCGGGCACTACTGAATGCCGAGGGGTTGATCGGGCTGAGCGCCGGATTGAGTTTGCTCCACTGCCTCATTGACCGTTTTTGGGATACGCTTTATCCCCGGCTTTCCCCCGAAG
>Ga0209254_10006932_pt1 | contig 10455 bp, 7 predicted proteins | sample FrelakmetDIP11DI_FD_187148 | JGI IMG/M metagenome (GOLD analysis project Ga0209254, IMG submission 187148) | Freshwater lake sediment microbial communities from the University of Notre Dame, USA, for methane emissions studies - DIP11 DI (SPAdes)... | ecosystem: Environmental > Aquatic >... | reverse complement strand
CACGCAGTCGTGCCCCGCCTCCTTGACCATGGCCGCCAGCGCATGTGCCGGCATCGCCCGTTCGTCCAAGCTCTGTGTCACCACCACCGTCGAGGCCGGCGGCAGGAGCAGTTCCAACATATGGCGTGCGTCTTTGTCCTCCAGTATCCCCACCACCAGGATGAGGTTCTCGTAGTCGAGGTCGTTGCTGATGACATGCGCCAGCCTTCCCGCCCCGTCCGGGTTATGGGCCCCGTCGAGGAGGACCAGCGGATCGAGGGAGACCACCTCTAGACGCCCCGGCGACTTCACCCTCTTCATCCCGGCCTCCACCTCGGCAGAGGACAGGGCAGAGAGCGAGCCCGCGTATATCTCGCATGCCGCAACGGCACAGGCGGCGTTGATCGCCTGATGTTCCCCCAGGAGGGGCACGAAGACCTCGGGGTATTCACGCAGCAGGCCCTGGATACCCACGGCCTGCCCTATCCTACCCGTCTCTATGCCGTAGGTAAGGTTGTACAGCAGTTCGAAGTCCCGGCCGTAGAGTTTAAGGCTGCTTTCTTTTTCCTCGCAGGTGCTTAAGATCACTTCCAGGGCGGCCGGGTCGCTGACGGCGGAGATGACGTAGCTGTCTTCCTTGATGATGCCCGCCTTCTCGAAGGCGATCTTCTCCAGCGTCCCGCCCAGTTCGGCCACGTGGTCCAGGGCCACCCCGGTGATCACCTGCAAGTGCGAATCGACCAGGTTGGTGGCGTCCCACCTACCCCCCAGCCCGACCTCGATGACCCCTATGTCAATCTTGCGGGCGGCGAAGTGGACGAAGGCCATGGCCGTGGTGATCTCAAAATAGCTGAGCGGATCGCCGGTCTCCGAGTCCGTCTCCTCCACCTGCGGGATGATCCGCTCCAGCAGGGCCGCAAAGTCGCGCTCCGAGGTCGGCCTTCCGTTTACGCACATGCGTTCGGTCACTGACTGCATGTGCGGAGAGGTATATCGGGCCACCTTCTTCCCGCCCACCTCGAGGATGGAGGAGATCATGCGTGCCGTTGAGGTCTTGCCGTTGGTGCCCGTGATATGGATGGAGGGGAAAGCGAGCTGGGGGTCACCGAGTTTAGAACACAGCACCCGTATGCGGTCCAGGCTGGGTTTGATGCCGTGCCGGGCCGCTTGATCCAGGTATTCCTCCGCAGCCTTAAAATCCACTCCTGAAACCTCTACCCACCGAGCAGGTCCAGCTGTTCCTGCAGTTTTTCTATCTTGAGGCGGTTATCGGCCAGCTTGCGCCGCTCCTTCTGCACCACTTCCGCGGGCGCCTTGGAGAGGAACTGGTCGTTGGATAGCTTGGCCTGGAAGCGCTTGGACTCCTCCGTCAGCCTGGCGATCTCACGCTTAATCCTGGCCGTCTCCTCGGAGAAATCCCCGCCCGCGAGGGGGATGAAAATCTCGACCCCTGCCGCCAGGCCGCGTGCGAAGGCGGCGGGGTCCGCGACCTCCTCCACTACCTCCAGGGAAACTAGGCGGGCCTGGGAGGTAATATATTCCATGTGCTTCTCGAGCAGGTTGCCGCGCCCCTCCTGCAGCGGCACCGCCGCCGCGGCCAGGCGCGCTCCGGGCTGGATCCCCATCTCCGAGCGCAGGCGGCGCATGCAGGTGATCACCTCCCGCAGCACGCCCATCTCCTCCTCCGCCCGAGCGTCGCGCGCCTCCGGGCGCGGTCGGGGCCAGGGAGCCACGGTCAGGGACTCGCCCTCATGCGGGAGGCGCTGCCAGATCTCCTCGGTGATGAAGGGCATGAAGGGATGCAGCAGGCGCAAGGCCTGCTCCAGCACCGTCCACAACACGTACTGCGCCGTGCGTTTCTCCGCCTCGTCATCGCCGTAGAGGCGGAGCTTGGACAGCTCCACATACCAGTCGCAGAAGTCGCTCCAGAAGAACTCGTAGAGCGCGCGGCAGGCCTCGCTGAAATTGTACGCCTCGCAGTACCCGTCCATGATGGCGATCAGGCCGCTAAGGGCCGAAAGGATCCAGCGGTCGGCCAGCGTGTAAGTGAGCTTGGCTTCGTCGACGCCGCCGGGCTCGAATCCTTCCAGGTTCATGAGGGTGAAGCGAGAGGCGTTCCATATCTTGTTGCAGAAGTTGCGGCTCCCGGCAATGCGCTCCTCGGAGAGGAAGACGTCTCTACCGGGCACCGCGATATGCCCCAGGGTGAAGCGCAGGGCGTCGGCCCCGTACCTCGCGATGATATCCAGGGGATCGATGACATTCCCGGAGGACTTGCTCATCTTCTTCCCCGATTCGTCACGGATGAGAGCGGTCACGAACACCTCGCGGAAAGGCACGTCATCCATGAAGTGGATGCCCAGAAACATCATGCGCGCCACCCAGAAGAAGATGATGTCGAAGGCGGTGACCAGCACCGAAGTGGGATAGAAATAGCCGGTCTCGGGTACGTCGTCCGGCCATCCCAGGGTGGAGAAGGGCCACAGCCCGGAGGAGAACCAGGTGTCCAACACGTCCGGGTCCTGCTCCAGCGCCCCCCCACAGGAACATGCCGTGGGGTCCTCGCGCGTGACGATGACCTCACCGCACTCCCCACAGTACCAGGCGGGGATGCGGTGCCCGAACCACAGCTGGCGCGAGATGCACCAGTCGCGGATGTTGTACATCCAGTCAAAGTAGGTCTTCTCCCAGCGCACGGGGACAAACTTCGTCTTCCCCTCCTCCACCGCCGCGATGGCCGGCGCAGCGAGTTCCTTCATGCTCACGAACCACTGTTTAGAGAGATAGGGTTCGATGACGGTATGGCAGCGGTAGCAGTGCCCTACAGCATGGAGGTGGGTCTCGACTTTCTGGATGTAATGCATCTTCTCCAGATCGCGCACCACGGCATTGCGCGCCTCGTAGCGGTCGAGCCCCGCGTAGGGGCCGCCATTCTCGTTCACCACCGCCTCCGGGGTAAGGATGTTTATTTCCTCCAGACCGTGGCGCCTGCCCATCTCGAAGTCGTTGGGGTCATGTGCCGGCGTCACCTTGACCATGCCCGTCCCGAACTCGGGGTCCACGAAATCGTCCGCGATGACGGGCATCTCCCGCCCCAGCAGCGGCAGGATGACCCTTTTACCCGCCAGGTGACGGTAACGGGAGTCGCGGGGATTGACCGCCACAGCGGTATCACCGAGCATGGTCTCCGGCCGGGTTGTGGCGACGTAGATGGGCTCGCCGGTGTCCTTTACGTCGTAGCGTATATACCACAGCTTCCCCTCCATGTCCTCGTGCTCCACCTCGATATCGGAGATGGCGGTGAGGCAGCGCGGACACCAGTTAACGATGTAGTAACCCTGGTATATCAGCCCCTCCTCGTAGAAGCGCACGAAGACCTCGCGCACCGCCCGCGAGCACCCCTCGTCCATGGTAAAACGTTCCCGCTCCCAGTCGCAGGAGCAGCCCATCCTTTTGAGCTGGGTGACGATGGTGCCGCCGTACTTGTCCACCCACTGCCACACCCGGTCCAGGAAGGCCTCCCGCCCTATCTCCCAGCGGTTGGTGCCCTCCTCGGCCAGGGCTCGTTCCACCACGGCATGGGTGGCGATGGCCGCGTGGTCGGTGCCCGGCAGCCACAGGGTCTCGTAACCCTGCATACGCTTGCGGCGGATAATGAAGTCCTGCAGGGAATTGTTGAGGGCATGGCCCAGGTGGAGCGACCCGGTTACGTTGGGCGGGGGTATAACGATGGTGAAGGGCTCCTTGTCCTGGTTTACCTCGGCGTGGAAATAGCGGTTTTCCTCCCAGAAGGCATACCACTTGTCCTCGACCTCTGCTGGCTCGTACGCCTTCGGTATATCGCTACCCGGCGCCTCCGCGCCGACTTTCTCTGGCTCTTTTCCCACCTGCATATCTCCTCTTCTACCTGCCGATTGGCTGAACCGCGCGCTTGCATGCATGGTATGAAGCGTCCGTCCCTTTGTCAAACCACGCGCCGGTTTCTACGGCGCACTCAGCCCTTACTGCGGTAATTATATGCTCTTGGGGTCAGCCCCGGACATTGGACATTTCCGCGCGGTAGGTCATATGGCCGGATCTAAAAGATGTCCAATGTCCGGGGCTGACCCCATCTTCCTTGACCCCATCTTCCTCCATCTTCCTTGGATAGTTTGGAGCTGGCCGCTTAAGCCGTGGTAGAATAATCCCCCGGGAGGTGGACCAGGGAGATCCGGCAATTAGCGTCGTGTATCGAGACAAAAGGAAGGGTATGCAGACATGCCGGCGAATGCTAAGGACCACTACAACCATGTGACCGACTCCTGGAAGGAGTTCATGGGGGACAACCTCCATTTCGGCTACTTCGAGACCGAGGACATGGAGCTGTCACGAGCAACCGATGCGCTGATAGATAAATTGCTCGAGCTGAGCGATATAGGCGAAAACAGCAGGGTACTCGACGTAGGGTGCGGTATAGGCAATCCGGCTTTCTATATACACGAGAGATTCGGTTGCCCCATCGACGGCATATCCACCAGCGAGCGCGGCGTCCAGCTAGCCAACGCCGCCACCCGCGAGAAAGGCTACGACGGTGTACATTTCAAAGTGGCGGATGGTCTCGCCAACGGGTTCCCAAACGGCACATTCGACGTGGCATGGATCATGGAGGCCTCACACCTGTTCAGCGACAAGAGAGCGCTCTTCCGCGAGTGCCGCCGCGTGCTCAAGGACGGCGGGACCTTCGCCCTCTGCGACGTGACCCAGGCGATGCTGATGCCCATGCATAAGGGGGTTTGGCATTTCCTCAAACACCTCAAAGAGTATTACCGGCTGATGAAGACCTTCGGCCCCGCGCAGGTGATGACGCTGGGCGACTACTGCAACCTGCTCATCGAGGCGGGCTTCAACCATGTCACCGCCGTCGATATCTCGCAAAAGACCCTTCCCACCATGACGCGGTGGAAAGAGAACGCGCTGCGCTATGCGAACAGTGGGGATGGTTCCTTCGCGAAGAAGGACGTCGATGTCTTCATCCGCGGATGTGAGATCGATGAAAGGTTCATGAAGCAGGGAATATACGGGTACGGCATGGTGCGCGCCTTGAAGTAGGGTTGAGGAGGCAGGCTTTGGGCACGGTGGCGCTGATCGTATTCCTGGGCTCCCTGGGGGTCGGGCTTATCTGCCTTGTGGTGCTCGTCTATTCAGCCCTGCGCATCTACCGTACCGGCCGCTATGCCTACAAGGATTCCCAGCCCTGGGTGGCGCTCATCAAGGATTACCTGGAGAACTTTCAGGCGACAGCCAGGATCATGGAGGAACGGGTTCAGGGTATAAACAGAACCAGCCAGGAGATACGGGAAAGCGTGGACGATATCCGTGATGCCCTGGAGGAGATGAATTCCCACCCCTTGCTGCGCGCGGCCCATCTAGCCGGCCGCTTCCGCCGCTAGGCGCTCTCTTCGTCCTTGTATTCGGCGCCCGAGGTCACTAGAGTGGGCTCGATGCCCTTGTCCACGGTATCCTTGGTCACCACGCAGCGGATGATGTCGTTGCGCGAGGGCAGTTCGTACATCACGTTGAGCAGGCTCTCCTCCATGATGGCGCGCAGGCCGCGGGCGCCGGTGGTCCTCTGGGTGGCCTTGATGGCGATGGCACGCAGCGCCCCGTCGGTGAAGCGCAGCTCCACCCCATCGAACTCGAAGAACTTCTTGTACTGTTTTACCAGCGCGTTCTTGGGCTCGGTGAGGATGCAGACCAGGTCCTCCTCCTTGAGGCCGTGGAATGCAGCGATCACCGGCAGCCTGCCCACGAACTCGGGGATGAGGCCGTATTTCAGCAGGTCCTCCGGCATGACCTGCTCCAGGATCTCCCCGATCTCCTTGTCCTCCCGCTTGCGCACGTCCGCCCCGAAGCCCACGCCCTTCTTGCCGATGCGGTTCTCGACGATAGACTCCAGCCCGGCGAAGGCGCCCCCGCAGATGAAAAGGACGTTGGTGGTGTCGATCTGGATGAACTCCTGGTGGGGGTGCTTGCGACCCCCCTGGGGTGGCACGCTCGCCACCGTGCCCTCGAGGATCTTGAGCAGCGCCTGCTGCACACCCTCGCCGGAGACGTCGCGGGTGATGGAGGGGTTCTCCGACTTGCGGGCGATCTTGTCCACCTCGTCGATGTAGATGATCCCCGTCTCCGCCCGCTTGACGTCGAAATCGGCTGCCTGGATCAGCTTGAGCAGGATGTTCTCCACGTCCTCACCCACGTAGCCTGCCTCGGTGAGGGTGGTGGCGTCAGCGATGCAGAAGGGCACGTTGAGCACCCGCGCCAGGGTCTGCGCCAGCAGCGTCTTGCCGCAGCCCGTGGGGCCGATGAGCACGATGTTGCTCTTCTGCAGCTCCACGTCGTCGTCGGAATAAGAGCCCACCTGGATGCGCTTGTAGTGGTTGTATACGGCCACGGACAGTATCTTCTTGGCCTTTTCCTGGCCGATTACGTAATCGTTGAGAAAATCGTAGATCTCGCTGGGCTTCGGCAGCTCCTCCAGGCGCAGTTCCGGGGTCTCGGAGAGCTCCTCCTCGATGATCTCGTTGCAGAGGTCGATGCACTCGTCGCAGATATATACGCCAGGACCGGCGATGAGCTTCTTTACCTGCCGCTGGCTTTTGCCACAGAAAGAACATTTCAGCAGGTCGCCGCCCTCTCCGAACTTCGCCATTAAGACTTACCTCCGTATCGACATATCCGTATTAACGGCCCCCTCGGCCCTTTATTACTTATCGGCCCCTGCGGTCGCTTTATTACATCCATTTTCGCCCGTTCCAGATATACCGGCTCCGCCCCGGGCTACTCCTACTTTAGCTTCACCTCTTCCTCCACCTTCTTCTCGATGAGGGCATCGATGACGCCGTAATCCTTGGCCTGGTGCGCGGTCATGATGAAGTCGCGGTCCGTATCGGACCTGATCTTCTCCAGGGGCTGACCGGTATGATCGGACAAGATCTCGTCAAGGAGGTCGCGTAGCCGCAGGATCTCGCGGGCGTGGATGTCGATGTCCACCGCCTGGCCGCTCGTCCCCCCCGCCGGCTGGTGCAGCAGCACGCGGGAGTGGGGAAGCGCGAAGCGCTTGCTCGGCGCACCGGCGCAGAGCAGCAACGCCGCGCCCGACGCCGCCTGCCCGATGCAGATGGTCGAGACGTCTGAGTTCACGTACTGCATGGTGTCGTAGATGGCGAGGGTGGAGGTAACCACCCCGCCGGGGCTGTTGATGTAGACGTGGATGTCCTTGCCTGGATCCTCTGAATCCAGGTGCAGGAGCTGGGCCATGACCACGTTGGCCACGTGGTCGTCTATCTCCGTGCCCAGGAAGATGATGCGGTCCTTGAGCAGGCGCGAATAGATGTCGAACGATCTCTCGCCGCGGTTCGTCTGTTCGATCACGATAGGTATGAGGCTGGTCGTCATATCTCATCACCCTTTTCTTCAGAGTATCGGTCAATTAAGAAGATTATACCCACGCACCGACAACAACCGTCATGATATCTATACGTCCTGCTCCGGTGCTTCTTCCCCTTGCGGCGGGGCATCTTCGGTGGGGTTTGTTTCGCTGTCTTCCGCCTTCCCCTCCCCCTTTTCTGATTCCGCCTCGGCGGTTTCAGTTCCAGAGCCCGTTTTGCCTCCTTCACCGGCAAATACGGCATTGTCCCCTAAAAACTTGAGGGCTTTTCTGCGCCTCAGGTCCTCCCGCATTTCCTCGAGTCCGCCCCTGTCCTCTAAGACCTTGCGGAAGCTCTCCGGCTGCACGCCGAACATCTCCGACCGCGCCTCGATCTCCTCCCCCAGCTCCTTGTCGCCGGCCTCCAGGCCTTCCGCGCGGATCACCGCGTCCAGGATGAGCTCGTTGCGGATGAGTTGCCTGGCCTCCGTCTCGAACTCCTCGTCCATGCGCTCCGAGGTGTAGTCCACCGCCTTGAGGTAATTGTCCAGGGAGATGCCGCGCGAGGAGAGGCGGGCCTCCAACTCGTGCCGGCGATGGTGGGCATAGTCCTCCACCATCTTCTCGGGGATATCCACCTCCAGGCCTTCCGCCAGCTTCTCCAGGGCTTGCATGCGCACGGACTCCTCCGCCTGGGCCTTCTTGGCCTCCGCCAGCTTGCCGCGGATGTCCTCTTCCAGCTCTGCGATGGTATCGAACTTGCTGGATTCCTTGGCGAAATCGTCGTTGGCCTCAGGCAGCTTCTTGACCTTGACCTCTTTCACGATCACCTTGAAGGAAGCGATCTTCCCGGCCAGCTCCTCTTCGGGGAACTGCTCCGGCATCTGCACCTTGATGTCCAGGATGTCCCCCTTGCGCTTTCCCCTCAGCTCCTCGTTGAACTCGGGCCAGATGTTCTCCGTGCCTATCTCCAGCATGAAATCCTGGGCCGAGCCGCCCTCGAAGGCGACGTTGTTCACCGTGCCGTCGAAGTCGAGGAGGGCGAAGTCGCCGTCGGTGAGGACCTTGCCCGAGACCACGTCCAGCTGCGCGAACTTCTCGCGCATGCTCTCGAGGACCCTGCTTTTCTCCTCGGCGGTGACCTCCTCGTCCGGGCGCTCTACCTCCACGCCCACGTATTCAGCCAGCTCAACCCGGGGTTTTATCTCTACCGTGGCCTCGAAGGCCAGGGGCTTCCCCTCCTCTATCTCTATGTCGTCGATCTCGATCTCGGGCTCGTCGATGGGCTCTATCCCCAGCTGCTCCAGGGCTTCCGCATAGTAATCCGGGAGATTTGCCTGCTTGACCTCCTCGTAGATGGCGTCCATGCCCAGCCTCGCCTGCAACACGCGGCGCGGCACCTTCCCCTTGCGGAAACCGGGTATGGTCACCTCCCGGGCGATATCGCGAAAAGCGCGGTCCACCGCCTTGCCGATGTCCTCCGCGGGGACCTCGACCTTTATGCGCACCTTGTTCTTGCCTGTTTCCTCCATCTCAGCTTTCACGGTCACCTCACGTGCTCCTTCCCGTCGCCTATGTTCACTCGCTCGAACCGGTCGAAAAAAATCCCACCCCCGTGCGGGTGCGGGAGCTCCTGGTGCGAGAGGGGGGACTCGAACCCCCACGGTTAAAAACCACTGGGTCCTAAACCCAGCGCGTCTACCATTCCGCCACTCTCGCCCGACTATCTGGGGTTCAGGAACGATAAATAGTCTACTACGTGCACCTTTAGGTGGCAAACCGCGGGGTGCTATAATTTCATTGCGTAACGTGCGCCTGTAGCTCAAAGGATAGAGCAGCGGACTTCTAATCCGCAGGTTGGAGGTTCGAGTCCTCCCAGGCGTGCCAGAAAGAACATGGTGGGTGTAGCTCAGCCGGCAGAGCACTGGGTTGTGGCCCCAGAGGTCGCGGGTTCAAGTCCCGTCACTCACCCCAAGCATAGCAAGCAAGGGCGAAAGCCCTTGCTTCTCTATTACCTGGGTTTAGTGGATTTACCCGATGGGTAGACTCGATGTAGGTGCTATTTCCATATTTCACGCTTATTTCGTCACTCGCATATCGCCTTGGGGGTGATAGCTGGATTTCTTAAGCTACGGTTATGTGAGAAGGTAAGTCTATTCTTGGAGGTGGAGAAAATGTTATTGATGGTAACTGGTACATACCCCGTCACGTCAGCAGCGGATTTCGGGAAACTGGCGATAGATGAAATGAAGAATAATCCCTACCCAGACTTCATCAAAAGGAATTACTACTTCAAATTTGGGGGAGATGGAGTGATAGCGTATATCATCTACGATATCGAAGAGGGTAATGAGGAAGCTGCCCGTAAAGATATAAGCAGTAGAATGTTCAAGATGATGCATTCCGTGAAAGGACTCACAGCAAGCCTCGAACCGCTATTTAGTGTCGAAGAGGGTTTTTCGTGGTTAAGCATGGTGGCACCGACAGTTTAGATCCACAGAACCCCTTAAGATGGCCAAGGAAATATAAGATCAGGCATATCTAAGGCCAGTACAGTACCCCATGCTCTCAGCTGGCAATTCTCAAAATAGGGATGGAAAAATCCTTCTCACCGTCGATCAACCTGGTTCTGATGTCGTCCACGGTGTGACCCCAAGCATAGCAAGCGGAGGCTTTATGCCTCCGCTTTGATTTTCATGGGCATGGAATGATGGATTTAAGGGGGAACAGCAATCGCTTTCCTGGAGAGGCGACCAAATGAATGTGGTAGAATTTCACCAAGAAGTGGTTAAGGGGGACACTGGTTTCCTTGATAATAGGGTTATGCAATGAGAAGAGCAGTCTGTCTATTAACTATCGCTTTCTTCACCTGCTTGACTATCGGGTGCAACGAGTCGGCGAGCTTCGCAGAAATAAAGCTCCTTTCAGTCCAAGAAACCGGTGGAGAAATAACGTTGTTTAGAGCTCCAAATGAGGGAAGTATATATCTAATATTCCTAGTAGAAGCGAGTAACAATACTGATGATATACTCTATTCGTCGCCTGCACCTCAGGGCGAGAAGTACTTGTCG
>Ga0209254_10006931_pt1 | contig 10456 bp, 8 predicted proteins | sample FrelakmetDIP11DI_FD_187148 | JGI IMG/M metagenome (GOLD analysis project Ga0209254, IMG submission 187148) | Freshwater lake sediment microbial communities from the University of Notre Dame, USA, for methane emissions studies - DIP11 DI (SPAdes)... | ecosystem: Environmental > Aquatic >... | reverse complement strand
ATTTGTTCTCCCAAAACAATCGTCGGAAGAATAACCGGTGGAATTAAATTGTTAAAATTTCAAATATCTTTGGCTAGCCTTTAGGCATTAGCTCTAAGATTCTACAGGATTAGCTGATTTGCAAGCTTACCTGTTGGGTGGTCGGCTATACACAATCCAACACCTTGAAATCCAAAGGCTAATTGCTAATAGCTAAGGGCTAATCGCTTGATTCAGGTGAAAACCGCGAGAAAGGGATGTGGGGAGGATTTCTGTGTGTTGCGGAGTGAAAAGTCCAAGGCGTGCGGAGCGCTCAGTTAAATCCGTCGGTAAACCACATAATCCGCGATGTCCAAAAGGATATCTCTTGTGGGGCTGTCGGGGAACATCTGGAGCCCTTCTTTTGCCTGCTCTACGTGTTGGATAGCCAGGCGCATGGTACGGTCAATCCCTCCGGTGCGAATGACCAAGTCGCGAACTCGCTCGAAATCTTTGGGCAGAATTTTATCGGCACTAAATATCTTTCGGATCTGCTCCTTTTCTTCCGGCAGGCTATGGTACATGGTGTGAATCAGGGGTAAGGTCGCCTTTCCTTCCTGCACATCATTGCCAATGGGTTTTCCGAGTTCCTCCCATTTTCCGGTAAAATCCAGGGTATCATCGACCAACTGGAAGGCGATACCGAGATGATGTCCATAAGCTCTCAACGCTTCTTCCTGAGTCGCACTCCCACCACCAAAGATTGCTCCCACCTGACAAGCAGCGCTGATTAAGACCGCCGTTTTTCTAACAATGACTTCCAGGTACTCGCTTTCATCGATTTCCAGGTTATCGGCATTAATCAACTGAAGCACCTCCCCTTCTGCCATTTTCGTCGTGGCCTCGGAGAGTACCTGTAGAATCCTGATGTTATTGTAGCCTACCGTCAGAAGAATCGATTTGGAATAGAGAAAATCCCCCACCAGAACAACAGCAGGGTTTCCCCACATGACGTTAGCTGCTGGATTGTTCCTTCGGAATTCAGCATTGTCGACCACATCGTCATGGAGCAAGGTCGCCGCATGGAGGTACTCGAAAACGATGGCCAACGTGGCATCATGGTTGCCGCGGTAACCGCAAAGACGTGCTGCCTGGATCATGAGCAGTGGTCGCAAGCGTTTTCCGCCGCTGGCCAGAATATGCCGACCCACCACGGCCACCAGTGGGACGCTGGTGGTCAAATGGCGGCTGATTTCTGCTTCGATGCGCTCGAGATCAGGATTGACCTGCGCATAGATGCGTTGCTTGATTCTCTCAATATCCAAATAGTTTATGCTGGGCTGCGCCAAAGAATTCACGATTCAGGTGCCTGCTTGATACAAAGTTCTGCGTACTGTTCAAATATGCCGATTGCACTGGCCTTCAGACCGGCAGGACCGGGTAAGCGATTGTTTCATAACTGAATTCCAAACACATGTCAAAACGTTTTCCCTCAGTACAACTCCTACCGGGCACCGTGCGCTCAAGGGATTTCCCTGAGCAACGAGGGTTCAGTGCGGAAATCGACCAGTTCACCAATTACATCGTAATCCGCTGCTGCAGTGATCCTGACAGATCTGATCTCACCCGGATGGCTCACGCCCTTGGTGATAATTGCTATGCCGTCAACCTCTGGAGCTTGAGCGGGCATTCGGCCGGCCAACAACAGTTCCGTTTCCGGGTGAAAGCCCTCAATGAGCACCGGCAGCGTTTGTCCTATCCAACGTTGGAGACGCTTGCCGGAAATGGTGCGCTGCAGCTCAAGTAATTGGTGGTAACGTTGTTGTTTGATTTCATCTGGAACTTGTCCGGATAGCCTGGCGGCGCGGGTTCCCGCTTCCGGAGAGAAGCGAAATACCCCCACATGATCAAACTGCACACGCTCCACAAAGCGCAACAACTCTCCAAAGTCCGCGTCGGTCTCACCCGGGAATCCGACCATGATGGAGGTGCGTAGAGCCACTTCGGGCAGGAGCATACGAATACGTTCTGCCAGCTTCTCATAATTTGGCAGAGGTCCCCCCCGGTGCATGGCCTGCAAAATTCCGGGGACGCAATGCTGAATCGGCAGGTCCAGATAAGGAACGATTTTTTGCGATTGCGCCATGGTCGTGAGGAGTGAGTCCGTGATGCGCCCCGGAAAAGCATAAAGCAGACGAACCCATGCCAGTCCCTGGAGGGATTCCAAAGCCTCCAGGAGTTGCACCAATTGCATCCGATCATCCCGGTCGCAACCATAGGCAGTAATATCCTGGGCAATGAGATTGATCTCCACCACACCTTCAGCAACCATTTGCGAAGCTTCCGCAACAATGTCCGGTACCGGACGGCTGCGCAACGGACCCCGGAGCTGGGGAATCAGGCAAAAACTGCAACGATTGTTGCAGCCTTCAGCGATCTTTAGATATGCCGAATAGAAGGGGGTCGAACGGATGCGCGGAGTGCGGCTGTCTGATAAATTCCCGGGCCGCCCCAGCCACAACCGCTGTGCTCCCGGCGGCGGTTGGAATGGGTGAATATCTCCAAGGTTTTGATAGTAAGAGGTGCCTACGAAAACATCCACCTCCGGCAATAAAGGAAGCAGTTTCTTTCCGTAACGTTGGACCATGCAGCCGATCACCAACAGCTGCTCACAAACGCCTGCATCTTTGTAGCGCGACAACTCCAGGATGTTATCAATGGCTTCCTCGACGGCACTCTGCAAGAATCCACAGGTGTTCACCACAATGAGCGATGCTTCTGCCGGATCGCTGGTCATCGAATAGCCCATATTGATCAGTTGTGCGACGACGGTTTCGCTATCCACCAAATTCTTGGCGCAACCGAGGTGCACAAGGGCTGCAATGCGCTCCATAGTGATCTTTTGCTCCCGGAGGAGGGTCAGGTGACCCTCCTGGTTGGATGTTGTTAGCTCAAGGGCGGAAAGACAGAACTGTAAGATGGTCGATACCAAAAAACACGGCACAGTAAAATAGGAGTAACGAAATGATCAGAAAGGCGCTTCCTAAGCTGACGGAGCCCGGCTTTGCCGTTCTTGGGAATTTCGCCCGCAATGCTTGAAAGCAGGTGATCATAACAAAGCATTGTACAGCGAAGGGAGGAAAACCCAGAAAGCCGAGCAGCGGCATTTCGAAAATCTTTAGCCAGTCGAGGCAGGGAATAGTGTAAATCCATTTGGCGCCTGCCCAATAGTTCCATAGTTCCCAGAGTAAGCCGCAGCAGGCTCCGGCAATGAGTAATGAGTAAAAGGGTTGGCCGGAATGAGAGTTCCGGTCGCACAAAAGGGAGGGAGCACCCAGTCTGAGATTGACCGGTTCCAGAAGAAAAATAAATGCAACCCAGATCAGGGGGAAAAAGTACTGTGGCCAGGCCAACGGGAGAATGAGACACGCCCAGCCAAGTGCCGGAAAAGCCCTGCACAAAACGCCGGGGTGAGGGAGAGTGATGGCCGCAGTGTGCTTTAGCACCCCTATATGATCCAGGAAATGCAGGGTTGTAAAAATCCCGGGGAGAACCGTGGAAAACGCTAAAACATAGCCGAACCAGCGAATGGCCAAGGGTGACGGAACATTTAAGTAATGCCAATTCTGTAGACGAAAGTTGAACACCTCAAAAATAAGCCATATGGTGAGAGAAAGGGGCAGAAGAAGAAAGAACTCGCGAGGCGCATCAAAGAGCAATGCACGACCTCGACGGCAATGGAGAAGAGCTTGCGTGAAGACGATATAAGACCACCAGGCAAAGCAGTAGAACCAGGAATAGAATGGTTCCTGCCTGTTGATCAGACCAATGACTGCCACAATGAATGTGGTGACTGCGAAAACCATCAGAAAAAGAGTAAATCGATGCTTCGGGTGCCGCGCCATGAGTTCCTCTCTGAACCGAAGTGCTGCAACATGATGCCATAAGGAAGGACAAAAATCCATGAACGACACAGGCGATGAGCCCGCAGCAACCATATTGGATAATAGGCTAAAATAACTGCATAAATTGCAATTAGTTTTTCTTGCTTTTTACATAGTCAATGATTCTAGTTGGTTAGATAAATATCTAAAATAAAAAGTAACGCAAAAGTCAATCTATATAAAATACTGAAATCATTATCTTTCTATGCGTCTAATGACCATTACTTGCAAGCCAGTAAGTTCCAAATATCGCAAACATGGCTGAATAGGAGCGTATAGGTCTCTAAAGAAATTCTAATCTCCCACTATCCTGGATAATCTTCCCTAATCGCCCAGAACCAAATTTTTCGCCGGTTGTCAACAGGGCACCCTGCTTGCTAGAAAGCTTCACGGTCTGGTTGTGCTTTATGGTGCAAGGACATCTGGAGCCACATGGCAAGTCCCTTTAGCCAGCCAGGCATAATATTATAGCAAGAGGAATTTGGGTTTGCTCAATTCAACCCAGCGCACTTAGCAGAGTGAACTTAAGGGGCCGGAAAGGAAAAGGTGGATATTTGTTAGCGTGCTCGAGGAGCTTTTTCCAGACCCGCATGAGTTAGGCGCGGCTGTGAAATCGGATCTGTGGGTGGGAAAGCCTGAACGCGAAGAGTCAGTTCTTCGCTTGAACCTTTGAAAACGTCTGGCGTTTGCCATGGCTTTTCCAAACCGTCTGCCAGCATGCTTAAGAAAAATTTCATCCCCCGCGGGAGAACTCAGATTTCCAAGAGGGTAGCTTACCAGCTACACTCGTGAATAGTACGAGTAGCCTTTAGCGCAAGAGCATCTTCGCCTGCGCCATTGCGTGGACGTCCTTCGAAGTTTTGATTTGGACAGATCTAATTGCGTCCGCGCCTGCTATTCTTGGACGACGCCGAGTAACTTTGCCCTGTCGCGCGAAGTGCGGCTTTCCGAAGCCGCCGGCGAGCTCTGAAGTGCCCTGCGGGCTTGACAGGGAGGATCAGTATGTCGCCAGAATTGAGTGCCGCAAGGCGCCAGTTGGGTGGTGTGATCAACCGTAGCCTGCATCGCCGGATCTTATTGCTCAGTGTTATTTTCAGTGTTTTGCTCAGTTCCTGTGCTGCCAAGTTGGCTGCAAAAACAGAACCTATTGCGGATAACGGCGGGGGAGAAGTCACATCCATTGCAGTTGCAAGCGCAGCGAATATCCGCCTCGGAGATATCCCGTCATTCGCATCGCATACCACGCCAGGTTCAATCGATCTCAATTCCTGGAAGGAGACTCCAGGAAAAACCGGTTCCTGCCTGATCAGTAGTCTTGATCATCCTCGTGTGAAAAAGTACATACGCTTTTATCAAGGGGAGGCTCATGATACGTTTGCTTACGCTTTGAAACGTTCCTGGCTGCATTTGCCGGTCATGAAGGATATCCTCACAAGCTATGGTGTTCCTTCGGATCTGGTTTATGTGACCCTGGTGGAAAGTTGCTTTGACACGGTCGCGGTTTCACCCAGGGGAGCGGCGGGTATCTGGCAAATCATGCCCGGTACCGCGCGGCAACTAGGGTTGCGAGTTTCCCGGCGGCACGATGAACGTTTTGATCTGGTCAAATCGACCCAGGCCGCGGCCAAATACTTGCGCATTCTGCACGACGAATTGAATTCCTGGCCGCTGGCGGTCGCAGCCTATAACGCGGGAGTGCCGCTGGTCGACAAGGCGCTCCGCAGGCATCGCAAGAACACCGTCTGGGAACTCACCAAAATTGGGGCTTTACCCAGAGAAACGTCGGCATTTGTTTCAAAAGTTTTTGCCATGATTGTGATTGCCAACGACCTGGATGGCCACGGATTTGAACGCCCGCGCCATGCACCGGGAGAGGCTTTCGATTTCGTTTGGGTGGAAAATGACCTCAAACTCCATCAGGTGGCGCAATGGGTTGGCAGTTCGGTCAAGGAATTGCGCACCCTGAATCCTTCGCTGACGGAGGATTTGATTGTTTCAGGAGGCGAGGGATTCTGCTTGCGTGTTCCCTTCCAAACCCGGGAGCGTTTCAAGTTGGCGTATGAACAATTCAGGGGATTGGATGGTTAGTGCTTTGCTCAATCCAAATTCCCTTAGGGCGACGATGCATCCGATACATTTGTGGCCAGGCAGCAATGGCTCTGACTGGCCTGCCCCTTGGCTTGGGACCCGAACAGCGATGTTGCTCCGTACGACGGCCTGAATCGATGGGGTGCCACGAAATCCTACCAGCAGAATTAAGAGGATGGCATCGTTGCCTTTGGCAGCAGCAGGGAACAGGCCGGTCCGACCATTGTTTGGTATCTGGCGCCGGCGACCGTCGGAGCCGTTGCACAACAAAAAAGGAGATGCCGTCTAAGCGCATCTCCTTTTCTTGAATCAGGCGATACCGGGTTGATTATTTGCCCGTTGCAGCGCCGTGCAGCTTGACCTCAACTTTTTCGTCGAGTCCTGCATAGTATTCACGAAGAATCTCAAGAACTTCTTCTCGACCGAAATGATCCGCAATCGGAGTTCCTTCGGAAAGACCTTTTCGCAGTGCGGTACCGCTTAAAAGAACGCGGTCGTCCTTGCCGTGGGGGCAGGTCCTGAGGGATGCCATTCCGTCGCATTTATAGCAGTAGAAGGTCCAGTCGATTTTGAGCGGCGTACAAAGAAGCGCCTTTCCGCCTGCCGGTTTGGGGATCTTGTCAAAAATGGTTTGAGCTTCGAACATGCCGTAGAAATCGCCCACGCCGGCGTGGTCGCGGCCGATGATCATGCGCGAGCATCCATAGTTCTGGCGGAAGGTGGCGTGAAGAAGGGCTTCACGGGGACCGGCATAGCGCATATCCAGCGGATACCCGCCCTGAACGACTTTGTCTTCCACAAAATAATTCTTTACCAGGGCATCGATACATTTCACGCGGACTTCTGCGGGAATGTCACCGGGTTTCAGGTTGCCGACCAGAGAGTGGATGAAGACGCCGTCGCAGACTTCGACAGCAATTTTACACAGATATTCATGGGACCGGTGCATGGGGTTACGAAGCTGAAGGGCAGCCACTTCATTCCAGCCTCTTTCGGAAAAAATCCTTCTGGATTCAGCCGGTCTCATGTAAACGCCGGCATATTTGGTGGGGTATTCGGCTTCGCTGAGCACTTTAACCGGACCGGCCAGGCTGACGGGCTTCTGCTCCATCACCATCTGAACGCCGGGATGATCATTTTTGGCGATTTTCCAGAAATCTTCGGCAGTCTTGGTGCCTTCGCCCATGTAAATTTTTTCGCATTCGAACTTCTTGTCGGCCTCGGTCATTTCAAATTTTTCAGTGACCTTCATGGTGGCCATGAACTCATTGCGTTCCGGATCAAACAGCGCAATTTCTTCGCCGATTGCGATTGCGGCGGCCTCTTCCTTGGAAGCGGAAAGGGTTACCGGAATGGGCCAGAAAGTGCCGTCCGCCAGGAGGCAGCTTTCGCAAACGCCTTTCCAGTCAGCCTTGGTCATAAAACCGGTGAGGGGGCTGAACCCGCCGATGCCCATCATGATCAAGTCACCTTTTTCACGGGGGCTGACGTCGATTTTCTTAAGACCTTGTGCCTTTTTCAGTTCCGCTGCCAATTCTGCGCCTTCGAGCAAACAGCAGGTCAAGCCTTTTCCGCCATGGGGGGGGAGTAATTGTGACATGTGTTAATTTCTCCTTTCAAGCATTGTTTGGGTTAACGGGTTATCGCATGGTAGCGTGATCCATGATTCCATACATAGACATCTTCAGTTTGATAAATAATTCACGAGAAGTCAAGCGAAAATAATGACTGATCAGAAATCACTTTTCAACAACTTTATATTGCCACATCGTGTGGGGGATCTCCAATGGATTGATGTGCACAGATTTTGGGCAATTGGGGACAAAGAATGTCACTGGATGTGCTTGCGATATCCTGCGGACATCCTTGCCATCTTCATGGTCCCGTGCTATGCAGAGGGTGGTCATGGACGCAGGTCATGAGCTTGTCCCATCTGCCCCAAGGGAATTTGCTGATTCGGTGGCGTGCCCGGGAAGGGGAATTCCATGAGCATCCGGGGCGTGGCCCAGGAGCTGTATCGGGCCATGATGCGGGTTGAAGAGCTGGAAGGGACGCTTCGGAATGGGTCTCTTTCCGTGGCGGAAAAGGCGGAGCTTGCAGAGCAGTTGCGGCAAGCGCGAGCTGAACGAAATCGCATGCAAGCGATGCTCGATGGCGCCAAGGAAAAATAAACGGTTCAGGTCATTCGCTGCTATCCGGGTGGAGGCCATTCCGGATCGTTCAGATGCGATAGATGCAATAGAGGTATGGAGAATGGAAAGCGAGAAGGTCGTGAAGAAGGAAACGCTCCTCGGCATGGCGGACGGATGCCAATGTGATGCCGCCGGTTCCGTCAAGGCGGAACAATCAACAACTTGTGATGCCTTGCGCGACATCATTACGGAAGAGGAGCAGCGGATCCTGGACCGCATCAGAGACATTCACCAGCAGGCTCAGAACCTGAAAGAAGCGATCCAGCGCCAGGCGGGAGATGTGTCGGGGAACCAGGAAGCGGTGGGAAAATTGCGACAGGCTCTGGAAAAACTCAAGAAAGAACGCGAGGAATTGGAAGAGCAACGTATTGCCGCGGCTCATGAGCGAATGCGGCGCCTGGGCCACGTTTAAAGTGTCAAACCTGGTGGGAGATAAGAGCGTTGCCGCCCCTGAAGCCTGTGGGCCACGCTCGATGAAGGGAATATGGCATGCGATGCATCACGACACAAAAAAGCCAAGGAAGCGCCCGCGCGTGATCCAAAAGCACTGGACATTGTGAAAAAAAGAGTAATTTTTCGCTTGACAAGGATCGCTTCGAGAATATAATGACCTCGTACAAAAATGCACATGGGTCGCCGCATGCGGGTGGGCGTTCGCAGTAAAACGGCGGGAAGTGAGCGGCTGGCCTTTCGGGAAATCCCATGTTTTGCAATCGCTCCCAATATTGCGGCGGGAGTTTGACGTTTGCAGCGCCGGCTCCGCCTTTATACAATGGCAGGTATTTTCTTCTGAAGATGTCGTTTGAAAAGACTCAAGGTCCCGTATCCACTGGCCGCATGGTGTCATCATTCGGCTGGTTGGCAGGGGCAAGTTATTGAATGAAAGGAGGGGTGAGCGCGTCAGTCGAATGAGTCCGAGCAGTAAGAGGATTGGGTGAGATAGGCTATATAAATTCTTAAGGAGGTTAGACTATGCCTAGTTTTGTAATGACCGAGAAGTGTGATGGCTGCAAGGGGCAGGATAAAACCGCTTGCATGTACATATGCCCCAACGATTTGATGATGCTGAATAAAGAGACGATGAAGGGATACAACCAGGAGCCCAATTACTGCTGGGAATGCTACTGTTGTGTCAAGATATGCCCGCAGCAGGCTATGGATGTAAGGAGTTACCAGGACTTTGTGCCGATGGGCGCTGCATCGACGCCGCTGAGAGGCAGCGAAGACATCATGTGGACCATCACCTTCAGGGATGGGAGAATCAAACGCTTTAAGTACCCCACCAGGAGGACAGCAGAGGGTTCTATTAAGCCATTTGACGGATTTCCCGAGGCAAAGGCTGCGGATTTGAATAATCAGTACCTCCTTGGAGAGCCGGACATCTTTGGTGCTAAAGAACTCTGTACAATAAAGAAATAAGGAGACAAGAAAATGAGAGATTTTGCGACTCAGGTCGTTGAAACCGATGTGTTGATCCTTGGTGGAGGGATGTCCGGCTGTGGTGCTGCAGTGGAGGCCGCGTATTGGGCAAAGCCGCTGGGTTTGAAAGTGACGCTCGTTGATAAGGCTGCAATCGACAGAAGTGGTCCTGTGGCGATGGGTCTTTCCGCCATCAATACCTATATGGGTTTGGATGGCAAGGTCACCATGAATCCCCGTAAGCCTGAAAGATTTGTCGAATATGTGACGAATGACCAGATGGGCCTGATGCGGCAGGATTTGGTCTATGATGTTGCAAGACATGTGGATTCCTCTGTCAAACACTTCGACAAATGGGGACTGCCTATATGGAAAGATGAGGCAGGAAATTATGTAAAATCCGGTGAATGGCAGGTGATGATCGCCGGCGAGAGTTACAAGGTCCTCGTGGCAGAGGCAGCAAAGAGCGCTATGGCCACCCTTGGTGATAAAGGCGAGATCATGGAGAGGGTCATGATCACGCATCTTCTCAAGGATGAGAAGGAACCGAACCAGGTCGCCGGAGCAGTGGGCTTTAGCGTCAGGGAAGACAAGTTCTACGTTTTCAAAGCCAAAGTGACGATCGCTCTGATGGGTGGTGCAGTCCATGTATTCAGGCCACGGTCTCAGGGTGAAGCCTTTGGCAGGTCATGGATGCCGCCCTTTGTCGCCGGATCGGTATATGCCCTTGTTTTACAGGCAGGTGGTGAGTTGACACAGATGGACAATACCTTTGTCCCGCCACGGTTTAAGGACTCCTATGGTCCTGTCGGCACCTTCTTCCTGCTGTTTAAGACACCTGCAACAAATGCCTAT
>Ga0209254_10006930_pt1 | contig 10456 bp, 8 predicted proteins | sample FrelakmetDIP11DI_FD_187148 | JGI IMG/M metagenome (GOLD analysis project Ga0209254, IMG submission 187148) | Freshwater lake sediment microbial communities from the University of Notre Dame, USA, for methane emissions studies - DIP11 DI (SPAdes)... | ecosystem: Environmental > Aquatic >... | reverse complement strand
GCTCTGTGAGCGGAAGTCGACGATGAAGGCGTGGGTCATTCCGGCCTTGTAGCCGGCGAACCCCTGTATTTTAGGGCCTTCGCTGATCTCTGGCCAGGCATCGAGCCTGGGGAATTGGCGCTTCGCCCTGACTCGGGGCGAGTACCCGTGCGATCCTTTCTTGGGACGTCTCTTGTTTGACATGGTTCCCCCTCTTCGCTGTTTGCGAGAGAGCACACTCTCTGGTCGCTAACGCATGCAAGAGTGCATTTTCCTGAACCTTCGACCGTGACACCGTTTCAGCCGGCCAGAATGGTAGGCCGGCGGTATAGGGATGCTGACGCATTGCCCATGGGGTCTGGTCGAACGTCCTCAGCGCGTTGAGCAATGTCGCATAATGGTTACCATATATAAGCTGTTCGGTAGCTGTGGATGCCCGCGCAGGTAAGTCTGGATGGTTCCCCCGACGCGAAGAAGATTAAAGGAGGAGCGCTCAGAGCTTCCCTTCCTTGACCTTCTTCTGCAGGCGCTTCGACCTCTCCTTGGAGGTGAACCCGGTGGCCTGCTCCAGGAAAGCGTTCCAGCGCTTAATGGTCTCGGCCTGCACGTCCAAGGGGGCGGTCTTGTCCGACTCGGAGACGACGTCGAGCGTGGTCTTGCCCAGCACCTTGACCTCCAACTTGGTTATCGCGCCGTAACAGGACACGAGCTTGTCCCCTTCCACCTTGACGTTTCCGAAGGTCATCCCCATGATGTCCTTCAACCCTTCCCCTTCGATCTTTGGATAGTGACCCTTCCTCACTTCGTACTCCATGTGATCCCTTCCGATGCCTCATGATGTCCGTCGAAGATAAAAAATCAATCGAGGCCGAGGTCGTCGGCGAGGTGGCGGTCGACGTCCACCGAGGTGCGCATGGCGTCCTGCAGCTCGACCTGCGCCCTCCATCGGGACTTGCATTCGCAGTCCAGGTCCTCCAGCTCCTTGAGGTCCTGGCTGAAGGCGAACCTCTCGATGGCGGCGATTACCCCCGCATCGCACCTGCCGCAGTTGTGCGCACCACGAGGGGTACCCGCGCCGCTCGGCGAGGAGAATACCCTGACGTCGGTCTTCGACCTGCCCTGCCTCAGCACCTCCACCAAGGTCCACAGCCAGGGCGGGCGGTAGTCCCCGCGCCTGAACAGCGATTCCACCATGGTGTCCCTTTGGACGTTGACGGGGTTGATGGAGATGCAGTCTGAGAGCCCAGAAGCGAACTCTACGGATGTGAGCGTGTCCTTCATCGCTTGCCCCTCAGTCAAATAGGGAGGCTTCAGGAGCAGATAGGTCCGCACCCTCATACCCTTGCTCTTGATGAGGCCAGCCGCCCTCTCGTAGTCGGTAACGTCGAATCCTTTGTTGATGCATTTCCGGAGGACGAGGTCGTTGGCGCTCTCCAAGCCCAAGGCGATCTCGGCCTTGTCGGCTGGCAATGTGGAAAGGCTCTCCTCGGTCACGAACTCCGGCCGACTCTCGAATAGGATGCGCTTACAAGTGGAGAACTCCAGCAGGATGCGCTCCCTAACGGCCAGAGGGATCTCCCTCTCATCCAGGAAGCTGCCGGAGGTATATATCTTGACCATCTCCTCGCCCTGGAACTTGGACTTGGCGGCCTCGAGCTGCTTGAGCAGCTGCTCCACGCCTATCCCGGACTCGCTAGCCGCCTGGTTGTAGCCGCACATGAGGCAGCCCTTCTTCCGGGACCACCAACAACCGATGGTGCGAAATATAACGACCAAGGCCCTGACCCTCTGCCCATCTACGATATCCTCCTCCTTCCAGATGGCCTCAAGCCGGTCCTTGTCCTTGGGGTTATCGGAACGCATGGTCGAACCCTATCACGGACAAGTTGGACCCTCTATTTTACTTATGGGCCGAGCTCAAAGATAGAGCGCTTCCCACCGCACCTCACTGGTCCGGAAGCATCTTCTTGACCTGGGCGTACGTGAACACCGGCCCGTCCACGCAGACGTACACGCCGCCGATGTTGCACCTGCCGCACTTGCCTATTCCGCACTTCATCTTGTTCTCGAGGGTGGTGTAGATCTGCTCGTCCTTCCATCCGAGCTTGGCCAGGCTCCCAATGCAGGTCTTGATCATGATGGGTGGCCCGCATATCACCGCCAGCGCGTTCTCGGGGTTGCACTTCATCGCCGTGACGATGGTGGCCACGAACCCGGTGAACTTCCTGGTCGAGGGGTCGAATTTCGTGCTGTCCGGGTTGGCGTTGTCTATCTGGAGCCAGCCGGGCTCGGCGACGTCTATCGTCCGGCGCACGTCGATGGCGCCCCCCTGCTCCAGCGCGTCGATCTCCGCCTTGTACGAGAGGTCGCGCGAGCTCCTCGCGCCATAGAGCAAATGCAGCTCGCCGTAGTCCTCCTTCTGGTCCACGACGTAGTTCATGACCGCGCGGACCGGGGCCATGCCGACCCCGCCAGCGATGAAATAGATGTTCTTGCCCTTCCACTGCTCCACCGGGAAGCCGTTGCCGTACGGCCCTCGGATGCCCAGCTCATCGCCGACCTGCATCTGGTGCAGCCTCTCCGTGACCCGGCCCATGCGCTGCACGCTGAACTCGATGTGCCCCTTCGTCGGCGAGGAGGAGATGGCGAACATCGACTCACCCTTTCCGAAGACCGACACCATGCAGGTCTGGCCCGCTTTCCAATCCATCTTGGCGCTCTTGTCCTTGAAAGCGATTCTGAAGGTCTTCACCGCCCTCTCGCCGGTCGTCTCCTGCGTGATGCTGGTTATCTCGGCCATCTGCGGCAGGTAGTCGTTCTTCGCGCTCATCATTTCACCTCGTTGATGGCCTTGGTGATGTCCAGGCTGGCCGGGCAGAGCGCTATGCATCTGCCGCAGCCGACGCAGAGGTAGCGGCCGATGTTGTCCTTGGAGTACTTGAACTTGTGATAGTACCGGTTCCTTAGCTTCTGTCCCCTGATCGCGCGAGGGTTGTGGCCAGAGGTGTGCATGGTGAATATCGCGAATTGGCAAGAGTCCCAGGTCCGTACCCGCTCGCCGCCCTTCTCGTCGTTGATGTCGAAGCAGTGGCACGTCGGGCAATAGTAGGTGCAGGCGCCGCAACTCAGGCACCTCCTAGCCACGTCGTCCCAGTACTTGCTGTCGAACGACGTGTCCATCTTGGCTATCGCCTCATCGGAGATCTTCCTGGTGAATCCCTCTGCGGACTCGGACCTCTTGACAATCTCCTCCTTCCGCTTCTCCTGCTCCGCGGTAGGCTTGCCTAGCTGGCCTTTCAGGGCCTCCAGGGCCTTCTTCCCCTTGTCGGTGATGCCATCGACAAAGTAAGAGTCGCCCACATCGTACATCATCACATCGCTGCCGTCCGTCGCCGCCGGCCTTCCGCCAGTGGAAGGGCAGAAGCAGTACGAGTCCAGGGGCCCGTCGCAAGCTATGGTGAAGATCGTGACCTTCTCCCGCCTCGCCTTATAGTAGGAGTCGGTGAACTTGCCACCCAGGAACACCTTGTCCATGAGGGAGATCCCGATGGCGTCGCAGGGCTTCACGCCGAAGATGACCTTCTCCCGGTCATCTGGCTTCGCGGGCGTGACCACGAATTCCCCGTCCTCCTTCTTGTAGGTGAGGAGGAGCTCGGTCTGGGGGAACAGTATGGCCTTGGGCGGGGTGTCCGGTTTACCATCGAGCCTCACATCGGCGGTGGACGCGTCCTTGCCCAGCTCCTTGTACTCCACCAGGCCTCGCTTGTTCTTGACGGGGGCGTACACCACGCTTACCTTGCCGAGCGCGCTCAGCGCCTCGGCGACCTTGTCCTTCTTCAGAATGCTCTTGCTCATCTCATCCCCCCGTCACATGATGAACCCGTTGTCGTCCTCCATGCAGGACATGGCGATCAGCGGCTTCTGGCCTTCCTCTTTCGCCGCTTCGTAGTCGAATATATCCTTGACGTCCTTCTCCAGCTTGGCGGTGAGCAGCCGGAGCGGGAGCCTCCTCGGACAAACCCGTTCGCACTCGCCGCAATCCACGCACCTTCCTACCAGGTGGGGCAATCTTGCCAGATGGTACACCAGGTTCTCTGGCACGTTGACGGACCTCTCCACCCACCTCGGCCGGTACGCCTTCTCCTCGGCGGAGGTGTCCATCTTGACCGCCACGTCGGTCGGGTCGAGCAGGCACTCGTCGCAATAGCACACCGGGCAAGAGCGCTTGCAGGCGTGGCACCTGATGCAATCAGCGAGGATCTCCTCCCAGAGCGCCCATCGCTCCTCCTGGGACATCCTTTCGATGGCCTCGACCTCGCTGTAGTCCTTCTCGTCCTCCTGGACCTTGTCCGAGGCCAGTACGTCGAAGACCACGGGGTTCCGCATGGCGCACTTCACGCACTTCCTGAACAGGGCGCCTCCAGCATGCGGGTCGACCACCCCGGTGCATGGTACCCCGATGATGAAGACCTCGCTTCGCGCAAGTATCTTCTCGTTAAGAAGAAGCAGGAGCGCTTTGGAGTCGCAGCCCCTGACCACTATTCCCACGGGCACGACGACCTTGTCCTTCCCGTCGCGCGTCTTGCCCCGCTGGCTGCGGATCTCGTATGTGAGATAGGGCACGAGGTTGTTGACGCTGGACTTGTTGAACGCGAGCTTGTCGATCTCCTCTGCCGTCGATGCGAAGGTCGGGGTGCCCTCCGCGTTCCAGCCTATCACGCATTTCAGGCCCTTCTCGCGCAGCGCCTTCTTAGCCTCCTCTCGGATCTTCTCGTCGCTCAGGTCACTCACCCCCCTCTCGCTTCTCCGTCGTGAATTTCTTGTTCGGCCCCAGCTTCCTGACCTTCTCCACGGTGGTCTTGACCACGTCCGCGAACTTGCCCCCCTCGCTGGCCGAGACCCAGCTCATCTGGAAGCGGTCTGGCTCGATGCCCATGAACTCGATCATGCTCCTCAGGAGCTGGAGGTTGCGCCGGGTGTAGAGGTTGCCCTTGAGGTAGTGGCAATCGCCCGGATGACAACCGGAAACCAGCACGCCGTCCGCGCCGTCCTTCAGCGCTCGCAGCACGAGCATGGGCGATATCCTGCCGGAGCACATCACCCGCACGATCCTGATGTTGGTCGGGTACTGCAGGCGCGAGACTCCCGCTAGGTCCGCCCCGGCGTAGGAGCACCAGTTGCACAGGAAGGCGACGATCTTGGGCTCGAACTGCTCCCCTTCCGCGCAAGGGATCGCCTCCGCGCCCTTTCCGGCGGCTTGGCTTCCGCTCATTCGCTCCCCTCCTCGCAGAACAGGGCGTCGATGACCTCGATTATCTGCTCGTCCCTGAACCCTTTCTGCCTTATGGCGCCTGACTTGCAGACGGCGTTGCACGTGCCGCAGCCCTTGCACAGCGCCTCGTTCACCTTCGCCTTGCCGTCCACCTTGTCGATGGCGCCGAAGGGGCAGACCATGATGCAGAGCTCGCAGCCAGTGCACCGGTTCGGGTTCACGGCCGCGATGATGCCCTCGGTCTCCACGAACTCCTTGGAGATGACCATGGTGGCCCGCGTCGCCGCCCCGGAGGCCTGCGCGATCACCTCGTCCACGAACTTCGGCCAATGCGCCGCCCCGGCCAGGTATATGCCCTCGGTGGCGAAGTCCACCGGCCTGAGCTTCATGTGCGCCTCCAGGAAGAATCTGTCCTTGCTCAGCGGCACCTTCAGCATCTTCGCCAGCTCCTCGTTGCCCTGGCTCGGCCTGATGCCCGTGGAGAGCACGACCATATCCGGCTGGATCTGTATTGGAGCGCCCAGGGCGTCATCGAAGGCGCTGAGCCGAAGGGCATCCCCCTCCTTGGTCATCTCAGGCATCTCGCCCTCGTTCATCCTGATGAAGTTGACCCCGAGACGCCCGGCCTCTGTGTACAGCTCCTCCCTGAACCCATAGGTCCTGATGTCCTTGTGGAAGATGTAGACGTCCGTCCTCGGACTGGACTTCTTGATCCAAATGGCGTTCTTGATCGCGTTGGTGCAGCAGATGCGGCTGCAGTAAGGGGCCTGGTCGTTCCTCGACCCGACGCACTGGACCATGGCGACCTTCTTCGCCTTCAGGGTCCCCTCCTCCAGCTGCCCCTCCAGCTCGAGCTGGGTGACCACCCTCTTGTCCTGGCCGTACAAGTACTCAGTGGGCTGGTACTCGTTAGCACCCGTGGCGACGATTATCGCCCCGGCCTCGATCTCGCCGTCGATCGTCTTGACCTTGAAGTTGCCCACGAAGCCGCTGACATCGGTCACGGTGGTGTTGAGGTGCACCGTGATGTTCTTGGAGTCCCTCACCCTGCCGATGAGCTCGTTCCCGAAATCCTTGGGCCTGCGGTCGCCCTCCTTGTGATAGAGCTTGCCCAGGTTGCCTCCGAGCTGACCCTCCTTCTCGATCAGGTGGGTCGAGTAGCCTTGGTCGGCGATGTCCAGCGCCGCCGTCATTCCCGCCAACCCACCACCGATCACGACTGCGGAGTGTAGCACCTTGATCTTCGATTTCTTCAAGGGCTCCAACATCCCTGCTTTGGCCACGGCCATCCTGACCAGGTCCTTCGACTTCTGGGTCGCCTTCTCCGGCTCGTGCATGTGCACCCAAGAGCACTGGTCCCGTATGTTCGCCATTTCGAACAGATAGGCGTTGAGCCCCGCCTCTCGGATCGTGTTCTGGAACAGGGGCTCGTGCGTGCGCGGGGTGCAGCTCGCCACCACCACCCGGTTCAATCTATGCTCCTTGATCAACGCCCTCATCTTCTCCTGGGTGTCCGAGGAGCAGGTGAAGATGTTCTCTCCCGCATAGACAACGCCAGGTAGGGTCTTGGCATATGCCACCACGGATGGCACGTTGACGGTGCCACCGATATTTATGCCACAATGGCAGACGAACACGCCGACCCTCGGCTCTTGGCCAGAAACGTCGATCTCGGGTGCGAACGTCTTCTCGGTCACCTGGGTGTTCCTGGCCTCCGATATCAACCCTACGGCTTTGGCCACCGCCCCAGAGGCTTCGGCGACCGTCGTGGGGATGTCCTTCGGGGCGGTGAAAGAGCCGCTGACGAAGATCCCCGGCCGAGACGTGCTCAACGGTGAGTAGACATCGGTCGCGGCGAACCCATAGTCGTTCAATTTGAAGCCGAGCTTCTTGCTCAGCTTCTCCGCGTCCGCGGCAGGCCTCATGCCAACGGACAGCACCACCAGGTCGAACTCCTCGCTCCTGACCTCGTCGCCGACGCTGTACCTGAGTGAGAGGTTCTTGGTCTCAGGGTCCTCCTCGACCGAGGCGACCCTGCTGCCACGGTACATCTTCACTCCATACTCCTTCTCGGCCCTCGCCCGGTAGTCCTCGAACTCCTTGCCCACGGCCCTGACGTCCATGAAGAAGATGGTCGGTTTCAGTCCTGCCGTGTGCTCTCCGGCGATGATCGCCTCCTTAATCGCGTACATGCAGCAGACCGAGGAGCAGTAGGGATTGCCCACCTTCTCGTCCCTGGAGCCGACGCATTGGATGAAAGCTACCTTCCTAGGGATGTCGCCATCTGACGGCCTCATCACCGTTCCGAAGAATGGACCGGTGGCGCTGAGCATCCTTTCGAACTCGATGCTGGTGACCACGTTCTTGAACTCGCCGTAGCCGTATTCCTTCTTCAGCTTGGCGTCGAACTCCTCGAAGCCAGGACAAAGGATCACGGAACCGACCGCGACCTCCATGGTCCTGTCGGAAAGGTCGTAGTCGATGGCCTTGGCGACGCACGAGAGCTGGCAAGCCCCGCATCCGATGCATAGATCTGGATCTATGCTGTAGACCAGTGGTACGGCCTGCGTGTACAGGACCGATATCGCCTTCCTTCTCTTCAGACCCTGGTTGTAATCATCCGCCGATTCGATCGGACAGTTGTCCGCGCAGACCCCGCAGCCTGTGCAGGCGTCGGCGTTTATCTTGGGGATCCTCTGAGCTATGGTGACCTTGAAGTTGCCAGGCTCCCCTTCCAGCTTGCTGACCTCCGCATTCGTGATCAGGTCGATGTTCTGGTGGCCCCCGACCGCAACCAGCTTCGGTGCCATGATGCACATGGAGCAGTCGTTGGTGGGGAAGGTCTTGTCCAGCTGGGCCATGGTGCCCCCTATGCCGGCCTTCTTTTCCACGAGAAATACCTTGAAGCCGGAGTCCGCCAGGTCCAACGCGGTCTGGATGCCGGAGATCCCCCCTCCGACCACCAGAACAGAGCCTATCTTCTCCGTCATGCTAGCAACCTCCCGCCGACGTGGCTCTGTACCTTGGAGACTGGCCCACGATAGAATCCAGGGCGATCAGGCTCTTCGACCTGAGGACGACGACCTGCTCCAGGACTTCGTCCGCTGGAGCATCCATCTCCTTGGCTATCTCCCTCACCGAGAGTGGCTTGTCCTTGGTCAACTGCAGGATGAAGTTCCTCTCGAACTCCTCTTTGACGGCCTTTTCCAAGATGGCATCGAGTCTTTTGGCATCGATGTGCTTGTCGTAGACATTACCGGTCTGGACGAGGCTGAGCTCCTTCCCATTGAGAAGCCGCAGGCGATACGCCTTTGCGGCTTCGATGGCCGCGTTGAGCCTGTTTCCAAGCTTCTCGTCCGTGGTCGCCCGCGAAGGCCCTAGCTCCTTTATCGTCTCCACGAAGCCAGTGACCAGTTCCGCGAACCTTCTTCCCTCCGAAGCGGAGACCATGTAGAAGCTGAGCCTCTCAGGCTCCAGGCCCGCCGTCCTCATCAGGCTCTTGGCCAGGGCCATCCTCTTCTCGGTGTAGTAATTTCCAGAGATGTAATGGCAATCGCCTATGTGGCATCCCCCGACCACCACTCCGTCCACCCCGGATTTGAATATCTCGAGCAGGACGTGCGGTGTGACCCGGGTGCTGCACATGACCCTCAAGGTCCTGATGTTGGTCGGATACTGGAACCTGCTGACCCCGGCCAGATCTGCTCCAGCATAGGAGCACCAATTGCATAGGATGCCGAGCACCCTCGGCTCGAAGTCCGTCATTGGGTCTCCTCCTTCAGAGGGGACTTGGCGGCGGCAAGGAGCTGCTTGTCCGTGAAGTGCGTCGAGGCAATGGCCCCAGTGGGGCAGACGGCCCCGCAGCCCCCGCAGCCCTTGCACATCACCGGGTTCACCGAGGCCTTCATGATCCCAGGGGAGACCTCTCTCATGCTGACTGCCTTGAAGGCGCAAACCTCCACGCAGGTGCCACACGCCTTGCATCTGCTCTCATCTACCACAGGGACGAACGCCGTCCCTTCCAACTCGTCCTTGGAGATCACGGTCATGGCCCTGGCGGCGGCTCCGGTCGCCTGGGCGATGCTCTCCTCGGCGAACTTTGGCCAGTGGGCAAGGCCGGCGAGGAAGATGCCATCGGTCGCGAAATCCAGGGGGCGCAGCTTCATGTGCGCCTCCAGGAAGAAGCCGTCCTTGCTCAACGGGACCTTGAGCATCTTGGCCAGCTCATCGTTGTCGGGATTCGGCCGGACGCCAGTGCTCAAGACCACCAGGTCCGGCCTCATGATGACGTCCCCTCCGAGGACAGTGTCCCTTGCCCTCACCAGAAGATGGTGGCCCTCTTTGGTGACCTCGGGCGCTGAGTCCTCTGGCATCCTTATGAAGATCACTCCCTTCTCGCCCGCCTCCTTGTACAGATCCTCCCTGAACCCGTAGGTCCGAATGTCCTTGTGGAGGACGTAGACCTCCGTTTTCGGGCTCGCCCTCTTAATCCATATGGCGTTCTTGATGGCGGAGGTGCAGCAGATGCGGCTGCAGTACGGGGCTTCGGAGTTCCTCGATCCGACGCACTGGATCATGACGATCCCCTTGGCGTCCACCGGACCTTGGACCAGCTTCTCCTCTAGTTCTATCTGAGTCACGATCCTCTTGTCATGACCATAGAGGTGTTCGGTGGGACGATACTCCTGGGCGCCGGTGGCCACGATTATGGCACCGGCATTGATATCCTCCCTTTCGGTGCGCACCGTAAAGTTGCCTGCGTAGCCTGAGATCTCCTTGACCTTGGAGTCGAGGTGGACAGTGATGTTTTGGTTCTGAGCTATCTCGGCGATGATCTTGGAGACCAGCTGCGGGCCTGTCTGCCCTTCCGGCCCCAGCAGCGACCTCCTCAGGTTGCCTCCGAGCTGGGACGACCTCTCGACCAGGTCGACCTTGAAGTCCTGGGCCGCGACCTCAAGGGCCGCGATCATGCCGGCCAGACCTCCGCCTATCACCGTTGCGGTGTGACCCACCGGGAAAGTCAGCGTTGGAAGGGGCTCGGTGTACCTCGATTTGGCGACGGCCATCCTGACCAGGTCCATGCTCTTCTCCGTGGCTTTCTCGGGCTCGTGTATATGCACCCAGGAGCACTGGTCCCGTATGTTCGCCATTTCGAAAAGGTAGGGGTTCAGGCCGGCCTCCTTGATCGTGTTCTGGAAAAGAGGC
>Ga0209254_10006928_pt1 | contig 10458 bp, 9 predicted proteins | sample FrelakmetDIP11DI_FD_187148 | JGI IMG/M metagenome (GOLD analysis project Ga0209254, IMG submission 187148) | Freshwater lake sediment microbial communities from the University of Notre Dame, USA, for methane emissions studies - DIP11 DI (SPAdes)... | ecosystem: Environmental > Aquatic >... | reverse complement strand
AGAGGTCGAGGTCGCTGTGGAAAAGATCGTTGAACATGACGAAGGCGTCCTCGATCCCGGCGATCTCCCCCTTCTCGCTGAAGAAGAAATAGAAATAGTAAGCGACGTTCTTGAACAGCTCGCCGCCCGAGATGATCTTGAGAAGATGGGGCGCGGCGAAATCGACCGTCCGGCTGTCCTCGTTGTTGTAGTTGAGATAGCCCTCGAGCCGGAATGCGATCGGGACATCGCGGAGCAGGGAGAGGAGAGGATCGCCCGTGTCGATGTTGTAGCGGGGCGTCGGCTTGTCCTTGATGACGAAGCCGTTCCCGGCGAACTCGTCGCCGTAGGGCTTGAGCTTGGGGAACGGCGCGTGGCAGGTCTTGCAGCTCATGTTGTACTTGCGGGCGAAGGCCGGCATGGCCTGGAGGCTGCCGGCGGTGACCGCGGCGAGCAGGGTGACGGCGAGAACGGCGCGCAGGACGTGTTTCATGGTCGGCGCTCCTTTCGGGGGGGCTGTCAGTCGACGATCTTGACCGTCGTCGAGTGACGATTGACCTCGATGATCTCCGATTCGTCCGCCGGGACGCCCAGGAAATCGGCCGCCGGCTTGACCAGCTTCTGGTAGTTGAGGACGGCCGTGACCTTGAGCTCGCCGAGGGCCACACCGTCCGGGAGGCGGAACGTGCAGGTCTCGAGCTTGGTCTCCCGGGGCCCGATCCGGTAGTCGGTGCCGAGCGATTTCGTGTTCCACTGCTGGAGGGTCATCCGGCCCTGCGGATCGAAATAGGCCATGCGGAAGATGCGGTCCCCGATGGGGATGCCGTCCCGCTGGATGCCCTTGAAGGCGGGGTCGTTCAGGGCGATGCCCATGTCCTGATAAGCCAGTGCGTCGGCGCCGACGGTGAATTCCTCACCGGGGAAGCCCTTCTTGTCGACGGGCAGGTGGTAGACCGTGCCCTTGGCGTCGACGGCCTCGACGTGCATCCAGACGATGCGGTCCTCGACCGAGCCGGAGGGGAACTTGTGGCCCGTCTTCTGGTTGAAGAGGGCGACGGTGAACCGGACCGGGTCGCCGGGCACGGCCTCGACGACATCGGGATGGATGCGCAGCTCGACCGTGCCCCGGACCTTGCCGGGGTCGTGGGCGCCGTGGAAGAGGTGCTGGCGGGCGTCGGGATAGGTGTTGCCCATGGCCGCCGTCTTGCCCTGGGCGTAGGTCATGTGGCAGTCGTGGCATGTGACGCCCTGCTTGGCGTAGGGGCCGTCTTTCCACTCGAGGTGGGTCGACTTGACCCAGACCCCGTAGGGGCTCATCTCGTTGTGGCAGGTGCCGCAGAAATCCGCGCTGCCGAGGAAATCGGACTTGGACAGGTTGTGCTCCGGCGAGTTCTTGCCCTCGCGGGGGCCGTACTTGGTCTTGCCCGGCGATGAGACGAAGTTGAAGTTGTGGGGCGTGTCGCCCTGGAAGCCGGTGGCGGTGTGGCAGACCTCGCAGGAGACGGACTCGTTGGCCCGGCTGCCCTTGTCGGGATGGGGCGGCGGGACGTCCCCGGCCAGGAAGGCGATGGGGGCGTGGCAGCCGTTGCAGCCGGCTTTGACCCCGGCCACGACGCTGTCCTTCTCCGCGTGGGGCACGGCCAGCTTGAAATACTCGATCTCGTCCCAGTGGTGCGTGTAGGCTTGGGACATCATGGACTGCTGCCACTGCCGGTAGATGTCGGTGTGACAGGCCGTGCCGCAGGACTGGGGCGTCTGGTAGTCGGCGTACTTGCGCGTGCCGAGCGCGGACTCGCCGGCCTTGGGCGCCTGGGCCGCGGCCAGGCCGAGGAACAAGACGACGGCGCAGACGAGAACGATCGAGAGTGCGGATCGCTTCACGGGGACCTCCTCCGGACAGGGCATCGTGCCCTTATTCTACCGGAAAACGGAGGTCAAAAAAAAGGGGGACACGTCCCCGGGGTACGTGTCCCCTGTTTTGTTGCTAGTCGACGATCTTGGCCGAGATGATGAGGATGAGGCCCTTGTCGCCGCCGTCGAGCTTGGAGACGCCGACGACGGTCCGCTCGCCGGACTTGATGTTGAGCGCGCTCTCGATGAGCGTGACGTGGCTCGTCGTCGTCGTCCCACCCAGCACCTCGGTGCCGTCGGGCTTGGCGTAAGTCTGGCTTTTCTTGACGACGGTCTGAACCAGCTTCACCTCGGTTTTAATGATAGGCACCTTGGCGTCGCCGGCCACGTCGGGCCTGAGCGCGAACTCGAACTCGGCCTTCGGTCCCAGGACGACCGAAGCCCGCTCCCGGTTGATGACGCGAACGAGCGTGGAGTCGAGAAGCGTGTAGCCTTTGTAGCGGAGGAGCTTGCCGAGCTCCTTGATGATCGGGTCGTTCTTGAGCTCGGGGTCCGTCGCGGCGTCGGTCTCGGACCCCAGGACCAGCTGGACGGTATAAAGGATGTCGGGGGGCTTGACGTCGATCTCCCGGATGGCCGCCAGGATCTTTTCGACGTTCTCGGGGGTGTCGCTGACCGAGAGGACGGAGGGCATGTTCGGGTTGAACTGGATATTGCCCTCGCGGCTGACATAGGCATAAAGCAGATTCTGGATGTCTTGCGCACGGACATATTTGAGTTTGACGATCTCTTTGCGCAGGGGCTTCGTCTCGAAGTTCTGGGCCTGTCCCGAGCTCTGGGCTTGCTGATCCGCCGCCGACCCGGTCGCCGCGGACAACCCGGTTGTCGCTGAGGCGGCCGGGTCTTGGGCCCTGGCGGGGAGGACGAAGGCTAACGCGAAAGCGAGCGCGAGAAGCGTGATGAGGCTCTTTTTCATTGACGATCTCCTTTCCAATCGAAATTCTTGTCGAGGATCCAGACGATCTGAAGCCCGGTCTCCGGCGAGACCAGGGTCATGGTCAGCGTGTCCTGTCCACCGGCGCCGGCCGCTGCGGGCAGCCCCGCGGCCGCCGTCATCGCGTCCCGACTCTGCGACGGGCCCCGGAAGAGCATGCTCAGCACGACCAGGCCGAGGCAGGCGCCGATGACGGATGCGGCGGCCCAACGGGGCTGGAACGCGGGCCTGGCGGCGCCTTCCGGCGCCTGGCCGGCCGCCTTCGCTTCTGAGGCCGCGCGGGCCATGAGCGAGCGCCATTCGCTCTCGGTCCAGTCCCCGACGGCCTCCGCTCTTGCCGCGGCCCTGACGGCGGCCAGGGCCGCCCGGAAGCTCTCGAGCTCAGCCCGGCAGGCCGGGCAGGCGGCGACGTGGGCGCGGACCGCCGCGGCCGGCCGCGGCCGCAGATCGTCGCCGGCGGCGAGAGGAATGAGCTTGCGGACCTTGCGGCACGTCATCGTCCCTCCTCCAAGTGGGGCAGATCCCGGCGGATGGCCTCGCGGAGCTTCCTGCGGGCCGCGGACAGGTGGACCCGGACCGCCAGGTTCGAGCAGCTCAGCACCCGGGACGTCTCCCGGACGTCGAGCTCCTCGAGGTCCCTCAGCACGAAGACCTCGCGCTCCCGCGGGCTGAGCGCGTCGAGCGAGCGCATGATGCCGGCCCGAAGCTCCCGCCGGTCCTGCCCGGCCTCCGGGTCGGCGGCGGCCGACCCGGTCGTCGCAGACGGCGCCCGGTCGACCACGGTCTGGAAGACCGCGTATTCCCTGACCTTGCGGCGATAGCGGTCCCGGGCCTCATTGGCCGCGATCTGGAAGAGCCAGTTCCTGAAGGAGCGGGAGACGTCGAAGCGGCCAAGGGAGCGGAAGGCCCGGAACAAAGCCTCCTGGGCGACCTCCAGGGCCTCCTCCCGGTTCCGGGTGAGCCGCGAGGCCAGGGCCAGGAGTTGGCCCCGGTAAGGGGTGACCAGCGGCTCGAAAGCCTCGGTGCGGCCGGAGAGAACCATGCCGATGAGCTCCTTCTCCGAATCGTTCATCCGCATGGTTATACCCGGGCCCGGGCGGAAATGTTAGGCCCGGAGGCTCCGGGCCGGCTATTCTTTCTTGCCGACGAGGATGAGGTTGTCGGTGTCGACGAAGCAGGTCCCGTTCTCGAAGGTCATGTTGTAGGCGTCCTTGACCTTGCCGGGAGCGTTGCGGTGCATGTTCAGGATGAGCGTCTGCTTGGCCTTGTGGAGCCCGGAGTTGACCAGCCAGTTGTTGATGTTGAAGCGCCGCATCTTGTACTTGTACGCCCGAACGTCCTTGAAGCCGTTCTTGACGAAGGAGTGGACGAGAAGGCTCTTGGTGAAGGTCCGCCGGACCTCCTTGTGCTTGAACATCTCGGTGTACCAGTCGACGATCGCCGGGTCCTCGCCCGGCGGAACGCCCTCGGCGACGATCAGCGCGCCGCGGCTCTTGAGGAGATCGTAGCAGCGAAGGAAGGCCCTGTCGAGGTTGTCGAGGATGTGGTGGAAGACCATGCGGCCGACGATCTTGTCGAACAGGTGGTTGTGGAACAGGCTGTCCGTGATATCCCACTTGACCATGGAGATGCCGTCCCACTTGCCCCGCCGGAGCATGGAGTCGGAGAAATCCATGCCGACGACGTGGCGGACGTGGGGATGGATCGACCGGGCCATGGCCCCCGTCCCCGTTCCGATGTCGAGGACCAGGTCGTGGCGCGAAAACCGGGCGACCTTGATGATCTTCTCGATGTAGCCGGCGTCCTTGGTCCAGTAGAGCCGGTCGTAGTTCCGGGCCCGGATGTTCCAAAAATGCTTGTCGGGCATCGCGCTGCCTCCGGCCTCAGCCGCCGATGTGGACGAGGTCTTTGACCTTGCGGAAGACCTCGAGCACCGTATCGACCTGCTCGTCGGTATGGGTGGCCATGTAGCTCGTCCGCAGCAGCGACATCTCGGGCGGGACCGACGGCGGCAGGGCGACGTTGGTGTAGATCCCGGCCTCGAAGAAGATCTTCCAGGCCTCCAGGGTCTTCATCATGTCGCCGATGATGATGGGGATGATGGGCGTCTCGGTCTCGCCGATGTTGTAGCCCATGGCCCGGAGCTCGCCCCGGACGCGGGCGGCGACCGCGTTGACCCGCTCGACGCGCTCGGGTTCCTTCTCGAGAACGTCCAGGCAGGCCAGGACGGTGGCCACGTTCGAGGGCGGCAGGCTGGCGCTGAACATGAACGGCCGGGCGAACATCTGGATGAAGTGGACGGCCTCCTTGGGCCCGGCGATGAACCCGCCGACCGAGGCCAGGGACTTGCTGAAGGTGCCCATGACCAGGTCGACGTCCTTCTGCAGGCCGAAGTGCCAGCCCGTGCCCCGGCCGCGGCCGAGGACGCCGAGGGCGTGGGCGTCGTCGCACATGAACCGGGCGCCGTATTTCTTGCAAATGGGCAGGAGCTCGGGCAGCTTGGCGATGTCGCCGCCCATGCTGAAGACGCCGTCGACGATGACCAGCTTGGCCGGCTCGGCCGGCAGGGACTTCAGGACGGCTTCGAGGTCGGCCGGGTCGTTGTGCTTGTAGGTCCGGACCTGGACGTGCTTGAGGACCTTGGCCATGCGGACGCCGTCGATGATGCTGGCGTGGACCTCTTTGTCGGTGACGATGATGTCGTCCCTGTCCATGATGGCCGGGATCGTGCCCAGGTTGACCTGGAAGCCGGTGCTGAAGACGAGGGCCGCCTCCATCCCGACGTACTTGGCCAGCCGCTCTTCAAGCTCGAGGTGGAGGTCGAGCGTGCCGTTGAGGAAGCGCGAGCCGGTGCAGCTCGTGCCGTACTTCCTGACGGCCTCGATGGCCGCTTCCTTGACCTTGGGGTGGTTGGTCAGCCCGACGTAATTGTTCGAGCCGATCATGATGTACTTCTTGCCGTGGATGAAGACCTCGGTCCCCTCGGCGTGCTCGATGGGGATGAAATAGGGGAAGAGGCCCATGGCCTGGGCCGTCCGGGGATTGACGGGATAGCCGAATCTCTGGGCGACCTTGGGGTCGGAATAGAAGCCGATGCACTTTTCGAAGAGATCCATGATCACGTCCTTGCGGCAGGATTTCCGGCCCTCAGTATAAAATTCCCGGCCCGATTAGTCAATTGATGGCTCGGAGAGCGGGGACGGTCCCTCCCGGTTCTTAAGCGGGCTCAGGCGCCCCGCCTGAGCGGCCGGGTCAGGCAAGTCGGGCCGCCGGCGCCCTTGGCGGAGATCTCCGTCCCGTCGTACGTCAGGACCTCGATCCCCGCCTTCTCCATGAGCCGAGCCGTCCGCGGATTCCCGGCCAGGGCCAGGCAGGTCCCCGGCGCGAGGGCCAGGACGTTGGTGGCCATGGTCGCGTATTCCTCGGCCGGGACCTCGAGGAGCTCGAAGCCCATGTCCAGAAGGCGATTGCGGAAGGGGACGGCCAGGAGCCGGGAATAGACGAGCAGCTTCTTCGCGTCGACGGGACTGAGCATGGACATCAGGTGGAGCACGTCGCCCGGGCCGTCCCAATGGGGGAGGGGGACCTCGATGACCTCGCAGCCGTCCGCGGCGACGATGGCCCGGAACTGGCGGATGCCTTCGGCGTTGGTCCGGTAGCCGTGTCCGATGGCGGCGGTCTTCGCGTCGAGCCAGACGAGGTCGCCGCCCTCGAGGGTCCCGGGCTCGCGGATCTCGCCGGCGACGGGCCAGCCCGCCTCCAGGCAGAAATCCCGCACCGCGTCCGGCTCCTCCCGTCTCAGGGCCTTGCCCATCCGGCCGATGACGAGGCCTCGTGGCGCTTCGCAGGCCGCGTCACGGACGTAGATCGAATCGAGCCCGGTCCGGCCGTCCTCCGGCAGGAACCGGACCTGCCCGGCGTACCGGTCCAGGATCCCGGCCAGGGCGTCGTATTCGGCGCAGGCCTTCCCGAAGTCGGGTTCTTCCGTGTAGTTCAACTCCCGCCACTGCCGCCGGACAGTCTCCCGGCCGAGCCAGGCCTCCCGGGGATGCTTGAGAAGCAGTCGTCCGATGCGTCCGACTTCGGGATGCATGATGGAGTCCTCGCGGAGATAATATCGCCCGGGGGGGCCTCGAGTAAAGCTTTTCGTCTCGGCGGGCCCTCGCCGCGGGCCGGTCCGATCGGTGCGGGCCCAAGCCCGGGACGGTATGCGCGGTCAGAAATCGACCCTCCGGACATTTTGGGCATGGTCATAAATTATTAATAATAAATAAATTGGAAAAGCTTTGACGATTTTTGTGGATTTTCTAGTCAAAATTAAGGTAAAATCCTCCGGATATTAGGAGGAAAAATGAAAGTATTTTCCAGACTGCTTCTCATCGCTCTGCTGGCCGTCGGCCTGACGACGGGTCTCACGGCCAACGGTCTCAACCTCAACGGGACCGGCGCGAAATCCGACGCCATGGGCGGCGCCTTCATCGGCCTGGCCAACGATTTCAGCGCGGCGTACTGGAATCCGGCCGGCCTGGCCCAGATCGCCAAGGCCAGCTTCTCACTGTACGCCGCGGACATCATTCCCTCCGGGACGTATGCGCTCGCGCCCTACGGGATCGACGCCAAGTCGGTGCCCGCGCACTACATCATCCCGGGCCTGGGCTTCTTCACCCCCCTGGGCAAGAAGCTCGTCGTCGGCGTCTACCTCTATGCCCCGTCCGGGGCCGGCTCGGAGTGGGACGGCGAGGACCTGGCGGCTCTGAGCGGCGGCCAACCGTTCGACTGGAAGAGCAAGCTGGGCATCTTCACCGTCTCCCCCTCGATCGCCTACAAGGTCAGCGAGAAGTTCATGATCGGCGCCACGATCGACATCAATTACGGCATGCTGACGATGGACCAGCCGTTCGAGCTCGGTCAGTATACCGAGGACCTGAAGGGCTTGGCCGTCAACGGCACGCTCGGTCTGCTCATCAAGCCCAGCGAGAAGTTCAGCATCGGCCTGTCCGGCAAGCTCCCCTTCACAGCCAAGCTCTCGGGCGACGTTACGATTCCGGGAGCGGCCCTATTTGAACTGCCTACGATGGACACCGGCACGCGGGAAGCGACCTGGCCCATGTGGCTCGGCGGCGGCATCGCCTTCAAGCCCTCGACCAAGCTGACCATCACGGCCGACATCCAGTACACCAACTGGAAGAAGCTCCAGACGATCCCCATCACCTTCGAGAACGAGGACTGGAATGGCCTGTTCGGACCCGGCGAGACCTATGACCGGGTTTACGACTTGCTCTGGAAGGACACGTTCCAGTACCGGTTCGGCGCGGAATACCGGCTCTCCGAAAGCTTCGCCCTGCGGGCCGGCTACTACATCGACGAGAACCCCGGCCCCGTCGAAACCCAGAACATCCTGCTGCCCGAGTTCAAGTACAACTGGTTCACCGCCGGCTTCGGCTACCAGTCGGGCAAGATCGTCATCGACGCGGCCCTCCAGTATGGCGTGGGCGGCGACATCGCCGTCCCCCTCGAGCCCGGGAATGCCATGCCCGGCCTCCACGGCATGACCATGTGGGTGCCGGCCCTCAATTTCACGTACAAGTTCTGAGCGATCGCTTCATCCGCCCGGGCCTTTCCCAGAGGGAAGGGCCCGGGCGTCTTCTCTTCCCCCCTCAATTGACCCTCTCCTCACCTTTGTGATATAAGCCCTCTTGGCATCGGATTCCCGGTTCCATGAAGACTGCGAACATTCCCCCCGTCCGTGCCCGTCAAATCTCTCCCGATAAGGAAGGTGTCAATATGGACGCAATAAAAAAGGATCCCGCGCCCGCCGAGCCGAGCTGGAGCCGGCGGAAGTTCCTGGGCGCGGCCTCGACCGCCGCGGCCGGCCTCATGGTCGTCCCCCGCCATGTCGTCGGACAGACCGCGAAGAAGAAGGCCCCGAGCGACACGCTCAACATCGCCTGCGTCGCCGTCGGCGGCATGGGCGGCGCCGACACCCGGGGCTGCCGCACCGAGAACATCGTCGCCCTCTGCGACGTCGACGACGAGTCCATGGCCCGGCTCCTGCGCAACGAGGAGCTCGAGCCGGCCGAGAAGGCCATGTACGAGAAGGCGGCCAAGTACCGCGACTTCCGGCGCATGCTGGAAAAGGAAAAGGGCATCGACGCCGTGACCGTGTCGACCCCCGATCACAACCACGCCGTCATCGCCATGGCCGCCATCAAGCTGGGCAAGCACGTCTACGTCCAGAAACCGCTGACCCACACGATCAAGGAGGCCCGACTCCTGGCCAAGGCGGCCAAAGAGGCCAACGTCGTGACCCAGATGGGCAATCAGGGCCACGCCGGCGAGGGCGCCCGCCTCATCTGCGAGTGGATCTGGAGCGGCGCCATCGGCAACGTCACCGAGGTCCACTGCTGGACCAACCGGCCCATCTGGCCCCAGGGCGTCGACGCGCCGGTCGAGATCCCGTCCGTGCCCTCGACGCTCGACTGGGACGTCTGGCTCGGCCCGGCCCCCTACCGGCCCTACCATCCCGCCTATCACCCCTTCAAGTGGCGCGGGCTCTGGGACTTCGGCACCGGCGCCCTGGGCGACATGGGCGCCCACATCATGGACCAGCCGTTCTGGGCCCTCAAGCTCAAGTCCCCGACGAGCGTCCAGGCGTCGTCCACCGTTTACACCGAGGACTACGCCCCGCGGGCCGAGGTCGTGACCTACGAGTTCGCCGCCCGCGAAGGCATGCCCCCGCTGACCCTGACCTGGTGGGACGGAGGCCTCATGCCGCCCCGTCCGCCGGAGCTCGAGCAGGGCCGGATGGTCGGCGACGACGGCGGCGGCTGCTTCTTCCGCGGCGACAAGGGCCTGCTCATGTGCGGCACCTACGGCGAGAATCCCAGGCTCGTGCCCGAGTCCCGGATGCAGGATTTCCAGCGGCCCGCGAAGACAATCGTCCGCTCGCCCGGCATCCGCTTGGAGTGGTTCGAGGCCATCAAGAAGGGGACCAAGTCGACGACCGACTTCTCCTATTCGGGACCGCTGACCGAGACCATGCTCCTGGCCAACGTCGCCGTCCGTCTCAAGGACAAGAACATGAAGCTCCTCTGGGACGGCGAGAAGATGGAGTTCACCAACCTCGCCGAGGCCAACGAGCTGCTGCATTTCCCGTATCGGCCCGGCTGGAGCCTGTAAGAGAGGAGGACGACCATGCGACTCGATATCCGGAAGGAACCAGAGGGACAGGCCCTCTTGATCGCGGCGGGGATATTCTGCTGCGCCGCGTTCATCGCCGCCCAGGACCAATGGGCCGTCCACGACCCCGCCCGGCCCCAGCCGAGGGTCGTCGCACCCGGGCCCGCCGGACCGCCCGTCCCCCCTCCGGCCGACGCGATCGTTCTCTTCGACGGCCGGGACCTGGCCCAATGGACGGACGCCAAAGGGCAGCCCTCCAAATGGAAGGTCGAGAACGGGATCATGGAAGTCGGGCCCAAAGCCGGCGACATCCGCACGGTCAAGGGCTTCGGCGATTGCCAGCTCCACGTCGAGTGGATGGCCCCGTCCCCGGCCAAGGGCGCGGACCAGGACCGCGGCAACAGCGGCGTCTTTCTCATGGGCCTCTACGAGGTCCAGGTCCTCGACTGCTTCGG